>Ga0193741_1000005_pt1 | contig 70104 bp, 70 predicted proteins | sample L2s2metaG_FD_143059 | JGI IMG/M metagenome (GOLD analysis project Ga0193741, IMG submission 143059) | Soil microbial communities from a riparian zone of the East river system, Colorado, United States - L2s2 | ecosystem: Environmental > Terrestrial > Soil > Riparian zone | place: USA: East River...
TAAAGCGTCCTGTGCCAAATTTTTTGACAGAATTACTAAATGAAAATCGTTGTTGCATATTTACATTCATTGACTTTAATATTATTTTCGCAGCCTCTTTTTGATTACTGTATCTCTGACTTTCGGGTACAAATTCAGTGTTGCCTCCGAAATTCGGCACCACTGGAACTAACCCGGCAGACATGGCCTCTGCTATACACATACCGAAAGGTTCTCCAATAGTAGGATGAAAGAGAACCTTTGATTTTCCAAAGAGAGTCAACAAATCGTTGATGTCAACATTTGGTTTTAGATCAACCATGTCTGAAAGTCCATTTACTTTGATGAGTTTTCGTAGATAGTTGTAATATGGATAATACATCTTAGATAGGTTTCCCGCTATGCTCATTTCAAACTTTGTGTTCATACCTTTCAGAACTTTTGCAACCTCCAATGCCAACTCAATGTTTTTATCAGGATTGAATCTTCCAAGTACCACAATCCTATTCTCCCTAGAATCTGAGCTAACCACACGACTGAAGAAATCGATATCTATTGGAGGATATATAATCAAAGGATCTGTACGCGGGTAGTATAACTTGACGGCCTTTGAACTAAAAATAGAATTAGTTACTACTGTCGAGCTATTCATCATTTGATTGTATACTCCCAAAGCTTTGGTGCGAAGCTTGTCTAAGGATTCAAATTTGTAGTCACACATCTTCAAATAGTTTCTTAAAACCGTATCATACTTTAGGCTCCTTATTAATTCTGGAACAAGTGGATAATGACAATAGGTAATTAGCTTTTCTTTCTTCTTACCAAATATATTGGAAGGTAGTATATCTGCATGTGCATTCATAACTACATCATATTCGTTTTTAGTAGCGTTACTACTATCCTCTTTGGTTTCTTCGTCTAATAAGGAGCTAATATCCGCCTTAATCACGTTATTAACATACTTTCTTAATTTGGATATTCCAAAAATTCTCTCTAGCTGATTCCAATTTGGTTTGGTGAACGTAACTAGATCAACCGAAAGATCCATTTCATTCAATGCTTCAAGGGACGCTACGGCCAAACGCTCCGCACCACCTCCGGCATTGAGGTCTTCGTGAATTAACTTTACCCTTTTCATCTTAACTTTATAACTACTTCATAATTTATTAGCAGGTTTACTAATTTAATTCTTAAGTACTATATTTTACTGTATAATACATGAAACTTGTAAAAAAATCTGAATTTTTAGATTCAATATACGAGTGTTCCCTCTGTAAGGTCGGTTATAAAAGCTTTGGAAAAATGCAAGAGCACATGTTAAAAGATCATTTACTTAATGTCAAGCATCCGAAATATTTTCATACCAAGATTTGTCTAGGTTGAATCGCTTCCCACAAATACGGGATAAAAGTAACTTCCGCAACAATAAATTTCTATTAAGATTAATAATTTTAGTCGCCTCATTTAAGTTAGGAGTTGAGTAAAATGAATGCGGTAGTGACTGGATCTAGTAGAGGGATTGGGGAAGCTATCGCAGTAGAATTTGCCAAGTCAGGATATAATGTCGTCATTAATTCGAGAAATGAGCATGACTTAAGAAGAAGTAAAGAAGAAATTCTAAGAAATGTAGATGAAGATGTAAAAGTTGTTCACTTTCCAGGCGACGTAAGCCAAGAACAAGTATGTATGAATTTACTTAATGTAGCCGAGCAAGAGTTAGGTAAAATTAATGTTCTAGTGAACAATGCTGGCATAAATGGTCCTGAAAAGAATACATCAGATATATCGAGTGCAGAGTGGGATGAAGTATTGGACATAAATCTCAAGGGCGCCTTTCTTTGCAGTCGTGAAGCTATCAAGAGGATGTTAAAATATGGACAAGATAAGCAGTCAAATATTCAATCAGGTAACTATTCCATTATCAACATTTCATCTGTACACCAGACCACTCCGATGCCGTTGGCTGCGCCATACGCTGCTTCGAAAGGGGGTATGGAAATGTTAACTAAAACCATGGCATTAGAAGTAGCCGATAAAGGTATTAGAGTCAATGCTATAGCTCCGGGAGCCATCGCAACTATGATGAATATAGATATCTTGCAAGATGAAAATAAAATAAAGAAAGAAGAAAATAAGATCCCTATGCATCGAATCGGCGAACCTACCGAAATCGCGCGGGTAGCCGTTTTTCTTGCCTCCCCCGCAGCGTCCTACATAACAGGAACGACGCTATATGTGGATGGTGGATTAACTTTAGTATCCTGAGTAGTAAACTACTGGAAGCTTCGGTAATTTATTGGTCAGAACGTAACATTAAATTTGACATGGTCTTTATTACTAGTATCCGATGACTGGATCGTTCAAGGATAGATTTTGGCTACGAAGTTAGCTTTTCAAAATCTCGTTAATGGTACTAACCAGCTCACGCATATGAATGGGTTTTTGAAGATGTTCTTGATAATTTAGTTCGTTCAATTCGTCGCCATTTATCTCAAAGGCGCTCATTAGTATTACTTTAATATCAGGGTTTATGGAGGACACTTTTTTTATTAATTCAATCCCCGAGATACCTGGCATTCGAATGTCTGTAATAATAAGTGAATAACGAGAAGGGTTGCTCTTGATCTCTTTTAGTGCTTTTAATGGTTCTAGGAACGGCACTACGTCGAATCCTTCCTTGCTAAGGAAGTCACTAAATAACTTTAAAATGTCTTCATCATCATCAATAATCATAATTTTCATTTATACATCTATCTGGTAATATCGCGCTTGTGATTCTGTACACGTGTTGTATGTAATTACACTCATCCTAGCTTTATAGAGTAAACTACAGACTTGATTGGAAAATACTTCCACACACATATTTTCTTTCATACGTATCTGAAAATGAATATTTAACGAATCATTGCGAAAAATCATTATGATGAATTTTTATGTAACACCAAAATATTTAAAAGTTTAAAAAATCTTATTCGTGATCCTTAGATTCCTTTTTGGACATTCCTAGCTTGAACGATTTCTATAGAATTTTGAATCTTAATTAAATATGTTGTAAATAGATATTTATGCCGAGAGGTGTAAAAAAGGGTCTAGACTCTAAGAAGTTTGACAGATGCGTGACAAAAGTCAAACGTAACTCAGGAAAGAAGGTTAATCCATACGCAGTTTGTAATGCTAGCATGTCTGGTAAAACAAGACACAGAAAAAAAAACATTTAACACTGTTAAAATGATATAAGGTTTGCCAACGTTTTTGAAATCTCAGAAACAGATTGTTTTGAAAACAAGAAGTTCTCAACATACAAAATATTGATCTTATTATAAGTAATCTTGATTTTTGGTAAATCTTTTTGTTTTCTAAAAAATTGTAAAAAAGAAATAATATGGGTTAACCCAAGTAGGTTTAATCTTTTCGATAGTTCTCGGCATCTTCTTTAGTTATTGAGAAGAAAACTTTATGCCCATCAAATCGCTCTACAAGGCTTTTCGGTAGATAAAACTTGTCCTTGTCTATAAGACCTTTCTCTGTAACGACAATTTCTGGATCTACCCTATGTACTTCTCCCAAGTCATAGTCATTTATACCCCGCGCCTCTTTCTTTACTATGTCGTCCCAGTTAGTTACGTTGTTACTCATACAACATTAGGTTCAACATTTATTATAAGAGTTCAACAATTCACGGTCTTTTAAGAGTAATAGTATAAAGACATCATTACATCGAAAACACAATTGAATATATTTATTTTGAGACTTTTAATTTTTTTATTCTCTACTTCAGTACTAAAAAAAGGAACTTGTATAGGACTATATAAACTATATAGTACTATGACATTTGTTGAAATCATTCATCAATAGAACGATATTTTTCATGACAATGCTTGGATTAGTTTTGGTAATGGGTACTCTATCTATGGGAAACTTTGTATCCGGTCAACAAACGCTGGATTTGAAAACTCCAGGAGGCAATGAAGCATTTGGTGGTGATAACAAAGGTTCTGTTTTACTAGTTCCCAAGGAGCACTCTGTAAACATTGTTGCAAACATGGATACTCCCCCTAAGGAAGGGAAAACATTTGAGGGATGGTTAGCGGATGTTGGAGGATCTGCCTATAAATTGAGTTTGGGAGAATTCTCAAAGAATGGAACACTTGACTATGCAGGTATGATGGTAAACCCATATACTTATACGCAGTTCGTTGTGACTGAGGAGCCTTTTGAAGATACAGATCCAAATGGCGCTTCAGTTGTTGCAGGTGCCGAATTGGTAAGTCCTTTTGGACAATAAGCGGCGACCCCTTGCTTTAACCTTTGTGATATTTAACTTCCAAGTGATTAATTTTATCATGGCTGATTTTATGCTTTTATATCTTGTTGACGATACTTAGTCCGGAGATTTGAATTGAGTACAGTACTTTCTTACAATAAAGACCAGGTTAAAATGGACGGGTCAATCGAAGATATGAAAGGAGGTTATAATGTCTGGGTAGACGTCATAGATCCCGATGAGAAAGAACTTGACAGGCTGGCTGAGAAATTCAATCTAAACAAGGAAGCCATTAAAACGTGTATCAATAAATCAAAAAGACCTGAAATTCGTCAATTTGATAAACATACATTTACGGTCGTTGTAGATATGAAAAATAAGGACCCTGAAACCTTACTCATAGAGCCCGTTTATTTTTTTCTAGGGAAAAATTGGCTGGTAACAATCCATTCCCCTGAAGTCAACCTCAAACAAATAGTAGAAAGATTGTTTAATATACAAAACGAGACTATAAAGAATACACGTATAGATGCATTATATTATAATATATTGGCTGGTCTTGTTACCAAATACGAGCAACTATTAACTGCTTTAGAATTATCTGTAAATGAGTATCAAAGGAGATCCTTTGTTCGTCCGCTACCAGCGATATTTGATAATATAGATATACTATCTAGACAAGCCATAATGTTACGCAGACAATTTTGGCATGTGAGAAACATCATTAATTTTCTCTTACATACTGAGAAAGACAAAGATGATATCAAATATGTAGAAATGGTTCACGATGACATAACACAATTAATTGATTTTGTAGAATCGTATGAAAGCACTATTAATTCTATCAGGGAGCTATACGTTGCGAAGGTATCACTTCAGATTAATGAAACAATGAGATTCCTTACGATTTTTACGGTGATATTGCTTCCTCTTGCCCTCATCGCTGGAATATATGGCATGAATGGAATTGACTTGAAGAATATCACAGAAATACCGTTAGGTTTTGTAGTCGTGCTGGCAACTATGGCTGTTACAGTAATAGCTTTTGTTCTGTTCTTCATTAGAAAACGCTGGATAGAAATTAGAAGAATAGATTCGGATGTAGAACCCAATTCAAAATCAACAACCTCAAGTGGAAAATAAATTGGAAACAACTTGTTTCAAATTGAGGATAAACTTTCCGAATCATTTTATCTTATTGGTATCTCACATCTTAGTCCCAAGACATGAAAGTAGTGAGGATTAATCGTACTCCCAAACCAGTACTCAAGCTATAACCCTGATTTCATCCAACTTACTTTCGCCTTCGCATCTACATAATCTTTGGCTGGCCTGATTTTGTAATACTTGTGTCGAATCCAAAATAGCAATCCTGCCAGGGATATAAAACTCGCTATAACTATTTCATACATTATTAGTGAGTCAGCCATTCAATCAGATTATTTGGACATAAATAAAAATCTAGGTTAATCTAATTGAAAACAACATAGGTCTTCAACAGCTTAAAAATATGAATACAAGAATCAAACTTTTCAGAATCTAGATTCTCAAAGTGTCAAAAACACACTAGACAGCACTACTTTAAATCTTATTATGAATAGAAAGTAATGGATGTCCTCCTCACCGTATCATGAGAAGACTGAGATTATGACCAAACAGTCAGACATCGTTGGTATCATGGCAAAAACGGAGAAATACCTGAACCTTATGGGTGATTCTAAATCACCGAATTTCTTACTTTCAGATGAAATAAAAAAGGAGATGCAAAAGGCTAAGACCAAGGGGACAAGAATTAGGTTAATAACAGAGATTACTAAGGAAAATTTGAACTCATGTAAAGAAATTATGAAATTTGTTGAAGTCCGTCACTTAGACAAAGTTATTGGAAATTTCATCATAAGCGATAAAGAATATTTTGGACAGTCATTGGGAAGTAATTATCAGATAAATCAAATTTACAATAATGATCATGGAATGGTTGAGCTGCAAAATTATGTTTTTGAAAATCTATGGAATAACTCTGTCTCCCATCATGACAAATCATCAAGCTTGGAAGCGGGAGTAGATCCTGAAGAAGTTAAAGTCTTATCAGATCCTATTGAAATTCGCAAAACATACTTGAGTCTCATTGAATCTGCAAAATCTGAAATATCACTAATTATAGCAACACCAAAGGCCCTGCAAAGAAATCACAAAGGAGGAATAATCTCTATGCTGATTGAAGCCTCAAAGAAACGGAACGTTACTGTCAATTTAGTGATTCCTACTTACGAGGGCGATAAAATTCAAGATGATTTTATTCACACTGAGTCGATTGCCAGGAATTTTAAATTCAAAATGAAATCGATTGCCCCTGTCACTACCCTGACTCATAAGATAAAAACTACATTTTTGATTGTAGACAAAAAATCGGTTTTCATTATAGATGTGAAAGACGATAATAAAGACAACCTCTTAGAAGCAGTAGGATATGCCACATATCATACCAGCAAATCACGTACGGAATCTTATAATTTTATTTTTGATACTATTTGGAGACAGGCTGACTTGTATGAATCGTTAAGAGAGGCAAACAGGAACCTCATATACTCCTATCAAAAACTTGAGGAACATGATGCAATGGAAAAAGAATTTATCAACCTTGCTGCTCACGAATTAAGGACTCCTTCTCAGTCAATTATAGGCTACTCTGAAATGCTGAAAGATCTTCCCGAAAGGAACAAACAATATGAGGAAGCTATATCGAGAAACGCTGAGAGACTCTATTCTCTAGTAAGTAACATGCTCAGTATCGCCAGAATAGAATCCCAAACTATGAAACTTAACAAGATAATTTTTGATTTGAATGTAAAGATTGAAAATGTGATTAGAGATGTTAATCAGCAGATTGAACTACGTAAGGCCGACAAGGTAAGAATAGATTTTAGACCTTCTGGCAAAATCAATATCATTGCTGATAAAGAAAAAATATTTCAGGTCTTTGCAAACTTACTCAATAACGCGATAAAATTCACAAGTGAAGGCACTATCAATATAAGTGTAAAGGAGAAAGAAAAAACAAATGAGGCGGTTGTTGCGATCAAAGATAGTGGTTCTGGTATAGATCCAGAAATAATTCCACATTTATTTTCCAAGTTTAAGACAAAATCTGAGAAAGGTCTGGGATTAGGCTTGTATATTTCAAAGAACATCGTTGAAGCACATCACGGTAAGATCGAGGCTTTTAACAATCCTAATTCAAAGGGAGCAACATTTGTAGTTACGTTACCTTTGAAAGGATAAAATTTCTGGAAAATTATTTGTCTATCAATAATTGCTAGACATCAAACTAGCGTAATAGGCATTAAAGATTATTATTATATAGCATTATTATTATATAGCATAAATTCAAGTCGCAAAGCTAAATAGAGATATCAAAAAACAAATCGGGATATGAAATAAAATGAAAAGAACAATTACAGTTCTTAAGAATCATAAATAATTGGCTGGCGCCTAATGGGGAACCAGCCAATAGGAAGTGGTCATCTACTATCAGAAAATAGATGACGACTCAATTTCAACAAATTTCTATTTAAATATTGGTTTATCACGTTAATTTTGAATAGTATCCCATATGTTCGACATGAATTTGCCGATAGAGATGGTATCGTGTATCATGATTCAAAAAGCTATGCACAATTTTGAATCAAAATAAAGCCTCACAATAAAGTTTATAAAAAAACATCTCTCATACAGTGTTCCAAAGATGCGTAAGAATAGAAATTGGTCGGAGTGCATTACAGATATCAACTAACAACCTGATTATTAGCATTGTAGATGATGAGCTTGATATCACAGAACTCTTTCGAGATGCCATATGTGATAGCATCGATGGAATATCAGTTGTCACTTTTAACGATCCCATAATTGCATTAGAGCATTTTGCAGATAACAAACAGTATTATGCACTTGTTATTTCTGATTTAAGAATGCCAAGTATTAATGGTTTAGAACTACTAAAGAGGATTAAAAGTTCAAGCCCTAATGTAAGAACCATTCTTATGAGCGCCTTCAATTTCGAATTAGATGAATTATATCGAACCTACTCAGACGAAGGAATTATAGACTCATCGATTGAAAAACCCGTTACTATTGATGCTTTATGTCAAAGAGTAAGGGATGAATTTCAAGTTTACCAATTAAAGTTATATTTAAGGTAAAATTTAAGTTATTGCTCTACGTATCCTAATTGAGTTACTTGTCTTGATGGCATTATAACATTGCCTCAAAATAAAAATTAGTGTTGTATTGGGTTAAATAAAAGTAATTAGAACATATTCTAAATTTGATCTACAGAATATCAGTATTCCTTACTAGAACAGCTACATTGATGTAAATAAATTCTTGTCATCCGTGATTACGAGACCTGGTTCCTATTCATCAGAGCAACTATAGAATTTTCAATTTTGTCCAGTTTCACTGGTTTCAATAGAACCTCTATATTCTTTCCATCAAAAATTGGGTTTTTTGAAATTTCCTTATGTAGATTTTCATGGGCAGTGATGAATAAAATAGGTGCTAAAGGAAACTTGTCTAAAATTTGAGTCGCTATATCAATTCCGTTTTTGTTGCCTGGCAATCTATAGTCAATTAAATATAGATCAGATCTTGCTTTATCAATCTCTCCAATAATTACATCACCATTGAAATACATTGTTGTGACGTCATGTCCTTTTCCCGAGAGAAAATCTTTATAGAGTATCAAAATGTCTTCTTCATCCTCAATAATCATTATTTTGAACTTCCTTTTGTTTATTTTTTCCATGTCGGTAATTGTGTAGAATTTGATGCTATGCTGTAAGATGGATGGAGATCTTAGCAAATAACTATCAAAATACTACAATCACTACCTAAAACGACATTACTTAAAAACAATCAAGTAAATCGCCAATTTTCAACTGGAATAGATAATATAGGATAAGTACCTTATACTAGGTATAATCAACTTGGAGGCTCAGATTCAGTATTGATAAAAGATCTGGTAAATCCCACCAATTTTAATCTCATGGTAGGAAAGCTTGGAGACGTTCTAACAAGAGCGTTGGACCTTCCGTTAGGTTATGCAATAAACTGGGGTAGAATCTGGTCACTATGGCCAGTACACCTTGAAACTGCTTGCTGCAGTGTGGAATTTGGAGCAGCTTCAGGTCCAAGATATGATGTTGAAAGATTTGGAATAATTGAAGCATTTGGTTCATTACGACAATGTGATTTGATAGTTGTTCAAGGTACTGTAACACGAAAGATGGCTCCAAGGTTAAGGATGGTTTATGATCAGATGCCAGATCCAAAATATGTTATTGCTATGGGTGCTTGTGCAATTACAGGAGGACTCTATATTGATTCTTATAACGTACTACCAGGTGTAGATGGAATTGTACCAGTTGACGTATATGTACCTGGCTGTCCACCAAGACCTGAAACTCTAATTCAAGGATGTATGCTACTCCAAGAAAAAATCAAAAGGTCGAAGATCAGATAACGTTATTTGATAAAGCAAAATATCCAAACAATAGTAACATTCAATATCACTAGTTAACATTCAATATCACTAGTTAACAATAAGAATAGCTGAGTCAATTTAACCGTGGATGTATTATAATTATGGGTTGTTATTTTGTAATGGATTTTTGCTTTGATGTTGAAATTTTATATGAGCTTCCAGTATAATACGAGGTAAGCAAGAATAACTTGATTGAAATTGCGTGTGAAGAAAATTTTTTTAATGTGATAAAACTATCAAGATATTTTATTTCTACGCACGACAATTAGGTGGTCTTTACTTGCCAACATGGCCAGATGCTGTTTATACACATTATTTTTTGAATATGGGTTAGAATTGTAAGACAAAAATATTACAGTTTCCAATGGATATTATGGATAAGAGGCATTTCCAATTAGCACCCGATTTGACTATTTGTAGAATAATTAATGGAATGTGGCAGGTTGCAGGTGGGCATGGACATATTGATCATGAACTGGCAATGGAAGATATGCAAAGATATCATGATTCGGGATTCACTACGTGGGACCTAGCTGATATCTATGGCCCGGCCGAAACTTTCATAGGTGAATTTAGGCGTAGATTATTACGAGAAAAAGGCAAACAAGAGCTCGACAAGATTCAAACATGTACGAAATGGGTACCACAGCCAAGCAGAATCACACGTTCCATGGTTGATAATGGTATAGAAGCGGCATTACGTAGAATGGATGTAAGCTCTTTGGATTTACTTCAATTTCACTGGTGGGATTACAATAATCCGTATTATATGGACGCTCTAAAATATTTATCAGACCTGAAGGATAAAGGGAATATCAGGCATCTGGGTCTAACGAATTTTGATACCGAACATCTGCAGACGATTACTGAATCTGGGATTGCAATTACGTCAAATCAGATTCAATATTCAATTATTGATAAAAGGCCGGAGGTTAAGATGATACCATTTTGCAAGAAGCATAATATCAGCTTACTCACTTATGGAACTCTTTGTGGAGGATTATTGTCTGAAAAATATTTAGGAAAACCAGAACCACCTATAACGGATCTAGATACACTAAGTTTGCAAAAATACAAAAAAATGATAGATAAATGGGGAGATTGGAATTTATTTCAAAGGCTATTGTTAGTTTTGGATAGCATCGCAAAGAAACATAAAGTAAGTATTTCAAATGTAGCTACTAACTACATTCTTTCTAAAGCTACGGTTGCGGGGGTTATTATTGGCGTAAGGCTTGGAATAGTTAATCACATAGACGATAACAATAATATTTTCAGTTTCAGTTTGGATGATTCGGACCGTGATTCCATAGATGAAGTAGGTAAAAATGCCAATAATCTTTACGAGATCATTGGAGATTGCGGTGAGGAGTATAGATAAATTTTCTATTAGTTCCCATATTGTAGTATAGTAACCCTATTCTCTTTTTAATGCTACAATTGGTAGTAGCCTTGATGCTTTCAATGCAGGAAACAAACCTGCCAAAAGGCTAAGCGCAGTTGAAATTAACCATACCCGTGTCATATCAACCACCAGAAAAATGGGAGCTATTTGCGAATTACTCGATCCCCCATCGTTACCACCACCGAAACCTGCACTCAGTACATAAGCACCCACAATCCCACCTAGTATTCCACATGTGGCTCCAAAAATACCAATCATTAATGCCTCGGTCAAAAACAACGCAAGAATGTGTCTACCTTTGGCACCGATTGCTTTCATGGTTCCAATTTCTCTTGTTCTTTCAATAACCGAAGTATATAGGGTGGTAATGATTCCAACTGCGCCAACAACTAAAGACACAATTGCTATGCTTAAAAGAAATGCGCTGATTCCTCCGGTAAATTCTTGCACCGTTTTTATGATTGCCTTAACTGTTGTTATTCCAATATCGTTACCATAGAGTTTTCTAATTTCTTGCTCTATTGCATCCACATAAATTCCCGATCTGGCTACCACAATTAACGAATCAAACTTTCCGGATTTGTGAAATAGTGCGTTCCCTATTTCGGTGTCGATTACGGCCGAATTATCAATATTTGGATTACCAGTTTGTTTTATTATTCCTCTTACAACAAAACTCTTTGATTCTTGTTCCCTCTTTCCTGTTGTTGGATCCACAAAAGTGTATGTGGCCTTCACAGTTTGAAACAATTTTAAGAATGGGGCAGGCTCACCAGGGGGATTTGCCAATTCGTTTGAAATGATTATGGCCGATGGATCATTTTGCTGTACAGATGACCCTTCAACAAATTCTATGGTAGGAGAAAGAACCGTTAGTTTCTGAGGATCCATTGAGAATACTTGATACTCTTTTGAATCTCCTTGAGATTCCAAAATTACTTGAGCTTGGTATGACGGAATTACCTCATCAACAAACGGTAAGGATTTTAACCTATTTTCAACTGCCGCATTTAATGTAATTTTTGGAGTTGGTGGTGGACCAACTACTGGTCCTCCTCCACCTTGTTGCACCTGTGCCGGGTTTATGAATATGATATTGGCAGCTAGATTACTTAGCTGATTGTTGAAAAAACCCCCAAATCCGGCACTGATACCTCCTACCGCCACCATCAGACTGCTTCCCACCATAACCATTATTATAGTCAGTATAGATTTGGTCTTTCTTTCTTTCAAGGCATCAAAAGATAAAATAAAAATTTCTTTAATATTCACGATACAGCTACCTCATTATTTTTTCTGAAAGTTCTCCTTGAAATTTGATCCTTCTTCACCCAAAAGTGATTCAATATCGTCAATGCTACCTTTGTTATTTTCATTATCATTACCGGTATCTCCATCCTTATGTCCTGACTCGATATTTTTATTGCCTGTTTTCTTATTATCTCTGATCCTTCTAACAATGAATATGCCGATTATTCCTGCTATGGCTAATATGACTACAATAAGTAATAAATCATTATTACCAAAAAATCCCTGTCCTTTGTTACTTGTAGTGACAGGAGAAATAAATTCAACAGTTCCATTGCTAATTACAGTATAACTATTTCTCAGGTCATCACTATATGTTACTTTTAATGATACAGGGTAAATTCCAGAAGCTGTGTTATTATTTATTGCCAAGGGAATGCTAAATGGGAGAGGAGAATTCTCCTCCAAGTCGCCAAGATATTGAGGAAAGGAAGAGGCAGGTACGAGAATTGTATTTTTTCCTGTTGTTTGTGTAGGTGATAGTAATTGTCCTTCACTTTTATTAGCTGGACTAGATGATGAACTCAATATCTCAATTGTGGTAAATAATGCTAGTGTGTTGCCTTTATTCAAGATATTCCCAACGAGGTTTGGATTGCCACCTATGTAATTAATAGCAAGATCATTAATATTTATAGTGATATCACCTATTACATTTGCGCCTAAACTAAAAGAATCAGATTTGGCTTGATTTTTATCCAAATATTGAATAGATACCTTAAAGGATACCGGGCTATTAATCAAAGTTTTCGAAGCAAAGACTCTCGTCTGAAATTGCTGTGTAGTTAGCGGGTCTATTTTGTTCAAATTCCATTTTGAATCTCCAAGAATCTTTATCGAGCTGGACTCTGAATCAAGGGAGACTACAGCATCTATAATTGGATTATCATTGGTATTGGTGATATTGAAGTCTAATTCATCCACTCTGCCTGCTATCAGGGAAACTGTGTTCTTATTTGAGGATGTGTCAAAACTAGCGTCAATATTAGAAGTATTATTACTTTCAACATCGTTTGGCATAAATGAATTATCATCAGAATTGAGTTCACTAACTTGAGTTATTTGGTATGTTAGATTTTGTCTGTTAGCCACTTGATCGTTATTACTGACCAAATCAAATTCCCCATTATTCTGGTTAAAGTTCTCAGACAGAGCAGGCATGTTATTATTCGCCTTGGAAGTAGTAACCAAAGAGGAAAGAGTCAATCCAGATTGCGGAGAAGAAGGCAAAATATGAACTCCCATTGATTTGTCTAATGTCTTTTTGTAACCATATGCATTATTGTATGATATCCTAAGATCTATATTTTCAAGTATGCTGCCAACAGAATTGCTGGCAAATATAACAGGATTAATCTGAACACTCTCGCCAGCCGGAATTGTACCCACACTAAATGTGGTGGTTCCTGCACTAATCAGTGGGATTACAGTAGATTGCTGTACCGTAGTTGAGGAGGTATTACCGTTATTACTAGTTGTAGGAATCAAATTGTTATTGTCGATTTGATTCTGCTGATTTCTGGATGAAACTTCAATAATAACACCAGTAGCTGTAGCAGAGCCCTCATTCTTAACAAGAGTTTGTACTATATTAGGTTCCCCTGGAAGTAAACTTACCACATTTGGAATCATCGAATTTTTATCGGGGAATGTCTGATTGACAGAATTTGAGGATTCAGAGAATGAAAAAGATACCGTGTCCAAAATAACCTTGCCACTAATCATAAAGGGGACTTTTATCGTGCGGTCTCTCATATTTTCTTCGTCCTTCTCTGCAATATTAAAATAATCAATGTTCAGCGAAGCTGTATATTCCTTACCCACTTGAGTATCTTTTGAGATATTTACTGGAAAGTATAAGGTAAATGTTTGGCCCGCTTCTACAAGACCATTATAACTAGCTAACGAAGTATCATTATCGATATTTTTTGGAGTTACGTTGGATGAAAACCCAGCTGGAAAATCGAGCGATGCTCTAATGCTCGTGACATCAGAAAAACCTCGATTAGTAAGTACGATAGCCAGTATAGAATCTCCTTCTCCTGGTCCAACCTCTTGTTTTATTACAGGAGCTATATCTTGTGTCGCTGAAGAATCCGAAGAAGTTCCGGCGATTACTGATCCCTTGGCAGTTTGATCTGTGAAAAAGGAATCTATAAATGCAAATTTAGTAGGACCCTCATTTTCATCGTCATCATCATCATCTTCATCGCTACTTGGTGAACTAACAGTAGGAGCAGTTACCGTATTTGTAATAATAACAGGTGGTTGTTGTTCTTGTTTTGGAGGTTCTTCTTCAGGTGGTTCTTCTTCAGGTGGTTCTTCTTCTGGGAGTTCTTTGCCTTGTGGTGGAGTTTGTTTTTGATCTGTAGGAGGTTCTTCTTCCTTTGGTGGATCATCTTGCTTTGGTGGGTCATCTTGTTCATCTGATTTTTCTGATGATCCATTGTCTTTATTACCTAAATTCTTTTTAGATGATTTTTCCTGGTCGTTACTATCAGAGGAAACTTTATTATCCTTGGAGTCGGGTAACGCAAAGGAAATAAATGTGCAATATGGACTTAGAATACTACCGTTCAGAAACAAGCACATACATGCCAATAAGAGAAAAATTCTTTGACAATCACCAGAATAAATGAAATTAAAGCTATTATTGAAAATCATATTCAAACCCCAAAGTTTTTTACTTGTTTTTCGATTCTTCCATCTTTGATATGTATAGACCTATCTGTGTTTGCTGCCAATTCAGCATTGTGAGTTACCATAACTATTGTTCTCTTGAACTTGTTTGATAGTAATTTTAACAATCCAAAAACATCTGCACCTGTTTTCGTATCCAGATTTCCCGTAGGCTCATCAGCAAGTATGATGGCAGGATTATTCATTAGAGATCTTGCTATAGCGACCCTCTGTTGCTCTCCACCGCTCAAGTTAAAGGGTTTAGATTTTATTTTGGATTTTAATCCCAAGAAGTTTAGCAATTTCGTTGCCCTCATCCTTCTTTCAGATTTATTCATTCCTCCTATTATTGCTGGAAATTCTACATTTTTTAGCACATTTGTCCTATTGATTAAATTATAGGATTGAAAAATAAATCCAATGGATTTGTTTCTTATAGTCGCCGCATGGGAATCATTCATTGAAAAGATATCAACACCATTGATAAAGACCTGACCGCTGCTTGGCCTTTCAAGGGCACCTAACATATTGAGTAACGTACTTTTACCACTTCCTGATGGACCAACAATGGACACGAATTCTCCTTTTCGAACATTAAATGAAATGTTTGTAACTCCTATCACTCTACCTGCTTGGGAATCCCAGAATTTAGAGAGATTCCTTACTTCCAGAGCTATCAGGTCATTATCATGATTCGATTTAATTGATTTATCATTATCATCTGATGAATTCATTCAATATTTTGGATGTAATATTTGGAAATATTAAAGTAAATAGGGCAATAACACGCCATGGATAGGAAATTGTTATGGTAAATATGTCCAAAATATGTAGCCTAGATATATATAATGGATTAAAAAGTGAATCCAAATACCCGGCTTAGCAGGTTTGGTTAGAATATTAACTAACTCATCATATCAAATGTCCCCGTGATATTTATGTAATTTTTATCACGAATTTATCTTATACTTAATACTTACGCCATGAATTGGACAACAACCTTTTATAAATGGGTGCTTTTGATAACCACATTTCATGCAACAACCCATCTTAGACAAGATTGACCTAAAGATAATTCAAGTCCTTGCCAAGGATTGCAGAGTTTCGTATAGAAATATTGGTTCAGTTGTTGGTCTTACGACAAAGAGTGTTAGAACAAGAGTCGTCAAAATGGTCTCTAATGGTGTGATTGAAAAGTTTTTTGTGTATATTAATCCTGCAGTACTGGGATATGGTACTGAATGTATACTGAAAATGCGATTTAATGAATTAACAGAAAATATCATAGATCGTCTTAACCTTTTAGGAGATCTGTTCTTACATGTTAGACAAATAGGAGGAACATCTGTATTTTCGTTGGTAGTAAAAACTGGATCTGAAGATAAAATTCCTCTTCTAATTGATTCACTGAAACCCGCCGTCATGCAGAGCATGTTTGTAAGTCGACCTTTTGTGCAGAAAGGACCCAAGGAATTAGATTTTAAGATAATAAAATGCTTGTTACCAAATCCTCGTATGCATATTTCTGAAATTGCAAAAAAACTTTCAATTTCTGCAAAAACGGTAAGTAGAAGACTGGACATGATGAAAAATAATAATGTAGTGCAATTTTCAGTACTAGTCAATCCTGCATCTACTAGAGGGTATATACAATTTGTTATCGTGATATCAGTTAAGGAAACACTCTATCAGTATGTTCTTGAATCAATCTACCGAGAACTTTCAGGAAATCTTCTTCTCCAGGCTCCTGTGACAAGTCCTGATAATCTAATCGTATTGATTATGTTCAGTCAGGATATATTTACGGTAGATTCAATCCTAAGGAAGGTTGAATCATTTGATGGCGTCAAGACAGCAGAACTTGATATCCTAACTGGGATAACACTCTCACAGGATTGGATGGTTAATGAAATTGAACGTAGATTGACGAAGATAGAGCAGATAAATCTAAAGAAACCGTCTAAAAGTAAAGCGCGAATTTTGAATCAGTAAAGCGATAACAACATTCCGAGTATTGGATTTTATTGTATCCCTTGACATTGCTGAGGCCTAGAATTGTACAAGTAGCGCAATATGACTGTGCCGGTAGATTGCGTTGCATCCAACCGTAATTCTTTATCTCTACATAGTAACGATTTCAGTCAGAAACGTCAGGATAAGTTTCGTTCATCCAACAATCATAGCACACCTCCAAATCTAGTTGATAGACTTCCTTTTCATTTTTGTTACATACATCACATAAGTCTTTCATTAATAGAATCGAATCATTTCGTATAATATTTCATAATTATCAAATATGTTTTGTCTCTGTGTCAACGATTATCAAAACATTATGTGTAGAGAATACTTTAATAGTATATTGCAGCAAAAACAATATGTCCACTAACACTGTTAAGTTACATCGTGTGCTTGCAGCAAAGCCAGAGAAAATTTATCGTGCTTTTCTTGAACCTGATGCAATGGCTAAATGGTTACCACCCAATGGCTTTACTTGTAGAGTGCATCACATGCAGGCGAAGGTAGGAGGCACATACAAAATGTCTTTTACAAACTTTACCACTGAAAAGACCGTATCATTTGGCGGAGAATATCGTGAACTGGTTGAAAACGAACGATTACGTTATACGGATAATTTTGATGATCCAAACTTACCCGGAGAAATTCAAGTAACTGTAATCTTGAAGAAGGTTTCACCAGGAACAGAAATGACTATTGTACAAGAAGGGTTGCCCACCGTAATTCCTCTTGAAGCGTGTTATGTTGGCTGGCAGCAATCGTTGAATAACCTAGCAAAATTAGTTGAACCAGAAATTCCGGATTAAGGTTGGATTTTCTAAAAAAATTACTTAAGATTCATCATGTTACTCTAGCATTTTGTTTTATTTTCACGTATAGTAAATTTACAGTCCGGGCCCAGAGGGATATGATTCAATATTGTGTGTTTTTATTGTAAAATCCGAACATTATCTGATCCATGCCTATCTCCCTCCCTTTAACGAACACTTTATATTAAATCCTAATTAGTCAAATGAATTCTATGAGTGTAGTTCAGGTATTACAACAAGAGATTAAAGATTCTGAACTTAGTCTTTCTCGTACATATGAAGAATCTATTTACAAACGGGATCTTAAAAAAAGGATTGAATTAATCAATTGGGTTTTGGAAAATATGAAAAATCCTAATGTTGAAATTTGTAGTCTTATTGAGGCCAGGATGAATGAAACTATACAGGAAATAAAGAAGTTAGATTCTATATTTGAATCTGATATATTAGATAGCGAATTACCAATTTTGGATTGGGTCTTTTACCAAGTATGTAAAGATCAGCAAAAAATTGGGAAAGGAGTTTGCGTTACCCAAAATAGTAATTCTCCGAAAGTTTACAACACGTTTGAAGTGTTAACTTGTTGTAGTGAGTCTATCATGAATGAAGAAGAAAACGCTATTGATAAAGTAAAAAAGGGTTTTAAGGTAGCCGGAGAGGGAGTTAAGGAAGTAGTTGGTGGCACTGCAGAAGTCGTTGAAGGCACTGCACAGGGAGTTAAGGAATCAGTTGAAGACACTGCAGAAGGAGTTGAAGACACTGCAGAAGAAGTAGTCGACCCGGAAACACATACTGGTTCAGACGACAATACGGAAAATAGAGATTATAATGAAGCAGGAGGAAAGGAACCAATGAATCCTGAAGATATAGCGTCTCATGAACCAACCGCTGTTAAGAGAGATAAGAAACAAGGCACTTCAAGAGACCCGGTTTAATCTTCCATTTTTTTTAATTAACTTTTTCATAATTTGTTGCTTATAGGTAATTAAGGCTATCGAATATCAACAATTCGCCGGTGGGCTTCATAGAATCTCTAGTCCCAACCCCATCGGTGTACATTATTATAATTTATTGTCCAACAAGGATAATACCAGTGTGTGTAAGTTCCGGCAGGTGGGATTTACTTGACTAATAGGTAAATCCCATCTCATTTTAGAGTTGTATAGAATCTATAACATAATTGAGTAATTTTTGTTTAATTAACTAGTCGTTTTCGATATGTGTACGTTACTTGAACTAGGATACAAATCATGAAATACCTCGTAAAAAATAAAAAATAGTGGGTTACTCGGAAGCGGCGTTGTCCTTAGCCATCTTGGTGCATAAAGTAAGATGTCGTTTTTCTTCTTTGAGAATGGCTCTGACTTTCGTGCCGAACTTTTTATTTTTTACATCTTTTGCTACGCTAGCCAGAACTTCATAATGCGTTACTTCTCCTCCCTCTGCCAAACACAAAAACTCCAATGCTTCTTGTGTATCAGGATCTTTTCCTAGATATGTTTCCATTATTTTTGAAGCCTTCTCAGCAGTTTCTTCGGCTTTCTCTTCGATAGTATCATCATCGAAGCCATCACTTTCTTCAAGTTCTTCGACAAGGTCTTCCAATTCCTTTTCCTGCTGACTCGCCTCCTCTCTCATTTTGGATAATTTTTTCATTTGTTCTGGTTCTAAAAGACCTCTTGAATCCAACTCTTCTACAGCCTTTTGTGCTGCTTTTTCCAAACCCAATGCTTCACCTATTTTTTCTTGTATCATTTCTTGGTCTGCCATACAAATCACAGTTGTACATTAAAGTTAATAATGATCTTCATTGCAAAATCGTTACTTAGTCTCGACATTCTCTTATTGAATCTTATCGAATATCTACAATTCCTTTCTCACTTGCAATATCAGGATCTACTTGTTTTTCATAATCAATTCTTTTTGATACATATTTGTGTACGCCTTTTCTGTATTGATCTTTACGCTCCCGTTTCTTACGTTGCGTTGCTCTACTATCAGTAAGAAATACTAATTCGTTTGATTCAAATGGTGACTTTACAGTTTCTAAACTGTCTTTAATTTCAGGTTCTACAAATGTTTGATGTAAAGGATATACAGTACCGCATTCCCAGCATTGTATCCACTGTTCATAGTCTGGAGGCCTTTGCTCTCCCTTTTTTAATATTCTAGGTTTTAGTTTATTATGAATATCATACTCAAGACAGTGAGCACATTCTTTAATTACACCTTCATTCTCATGAAAATCTACGAACGCAAAGAAATTCCCTTTACTATCTCTTAACTCTTCTAGGTTTTGCATAATATAAATTATGTAGAATTATGGTAATAAGGGAACTAATTAATTTACTCTATAACGTAACCTTTCAATGCTAGTATGAATACGTCAGTGTACTTGAGATTGCTTAAACTTTTTAGGAACAGTGTATTATGTTCTGATATGTCCTTGAGTTATAACGGAAAGTGTGACAAATGTGGGAAAATCCGTCCTGACATATTGATAGAAGTTTACAAGGAAAGAGGGGACGGTGTGCTTACTCCAATGATTTGGTGTTTAGAGTGTCTACGTAGTGCTTAGTCTTGAGTTAATTTCTGAGCACGAAATGACCACATTGGCCCGACTCAGATTATAAAAGGCGTCATTTGAGCATAAAAATAGTTTATAGAGTATATATTAGAGTAATTATTATACGCAATTGAATTTGATTATGTTTGAAATCTCAAAACGTTCAAAGGCATTAGTAAATGCGAGGCAGGTAAAAATTGGCTGACTGGTTAGCCGTTTTAATTGTAGGAATTATTTTGGTGGCAATCGGCTATATTCTGAAAAGAATAATGACTGAGGCTATTATTAAAAAACTGGGCTACGTCATTGAAATAATTGGCATTGTCGTCATCATCATAGCAATAATTTTGCTAGTCGTGGCATTTGTCTAACAACCGACGTACACTACTCTTTTTTTATTAAACGACTTTTTATTCAATTTGGTAACCTTTCAGGGCCAATCTCAGTGCGTCTAACAAGTCTGAATATGATGTTTGTTCTTTTTTCAGGTTCAATTCTTCTGCATATGCCGTTCTTAAACTAGTAATTAATTTATCATGTTTCTCGTCAATAGCAAGATAGGATTTTGTTATTATAGCGTGCAAATTAGATAACATATTGCGATGTTCTGTACTGAAATTAACGGGCCTTATCCTTGTTCTGTTGGTGATTGTGCTGGGTTTGAATCTGCACAGTATATTATGAGGGAAAGGTCCTAATAAACACACGTTATCGTTCGGGCCCAGAGGGACTTGAACCCTCGACCAACTGCTCCGCAGGCAGCCATTCTATCCAAACTGAACTATGGGCCCCTGAATGTCTAATCATAATTCCTTATATGAACTAGTTGTGTAATTTTGGCCCATTTTATCTGAGAACTCAGACAGGTATGTCGGATAATATGTTAATTGCATTTTCTCAAAAAATATATGTAGATAACTTTGATTAATCACTGTAATCCGAAATAAAATGACCAATACCTTCCTAGATGAAATCAAGAATCACATACTCCTATTTGATGGCGCAATGGGAACTGAAATTCAGAAACTCAAACCAAAAGCAGAGGACTTTCCAAATAATAAAGATGGATTTAATGATGGACTTGTATTGTCTAAACCAGAATGGATTAAAAATATCCATAGAAGTTATTTAGAAGCTGGTTCGGACTGCATAGAGACAAATACCTTTGGAAGTAACCAAATAAAGCTCCAGGAATATGGATTCGGTGAACAAACAGTATCAATAAATAAATCGGCTGCAGAGCTTGCAAGAAGTGTGATTAAGGAATTTGGAAATGGAGAAAAATTCGTAGTTGGATCAATGGGTCCCACAGGATATCTGCCAAGTTCAAATGATCCTGATCTTGGGAATGTTCCACTAAACACAATTATTGAGGCTTTCGAAATGCAGGCCCAAGGACTAATACAAGGAGGCGTTGATGTTCTACTTATAGAAACAAGTCAAGATATACTGGAAGTTAAATTGGCGATAACAGGATCTTTCAATGCTATGGAAAAAATTGGTAAAAAAGTAGCAATAATATCTAATGTAACTTTGGATAAATATGGCAAGATGTTGCTTGGCACAAACGTCCAGTCAGCATATACAACCGTAAGCGACATGGGAGTTTCTGTTTTTGGATTGAATTGCTCTACCGGACCTGTTGAAATGGAATCAAGTATAAGGTGGTTAGATGAGCAAAACGAATTGCCCATTTTAGTCATGCCAAACGCAGGAATGCCAATTAACGAAGGCGGCAGTGCAGTCTACAAGATGACCTCAAAAGACATGTCTCATCATCTTGGGGAATTCTTACAGAAATACAAGAAAGTGAGAATGATAGGAGGATGCTGTGGAACAACCCCTGAACATATCAGAGAGCTCAAAAGTACATTAAAATCGTATAACTTATAATTCACAAATAATCAATTACCAATATCACCATTAAATGGACTTAAAACATGTACCCCGCGTTAGTTCAGCGCTAAAGGCTGTAGATTTAATTCAAATTCCTCCACCTCTAATAATAGGTGAGCGTCTAAACACACAGGGTTCGAAAAAAGCCAAGAGACTAGTACTATCAGATGATTTTGATGGCCTAATAGATCTTGGTAGAGACCAAGTAAATGATGGTGCGCACTGTATTGACGTCTGTGTAGCAACAACCGAAAGGTCCGATGAACTTGAATTTATGAAAAAATTGGTAAAAAGATTAAGCCTAGAAATCGAAGCTCCTTTGGTAATTGACTCTACAGACCCTAAAGTAATAACCGATGCGATTAGTCAAATTCCGGGAAGACCAATCATTAATTCAATCAACCTCGAAGGAGATGGTTCACGTTTCCATGCACTTGCCCCAATCATGGCAAAATTTGGTATTCCAGCGATTTCCATGTGTATAGGACCAAAAGGGATGGCCAAGTCATCCGATGATAAAATTAGGGTAGCAAAGTTACTGTTCGATACCGGCAAGAAATATGGATTAAAATCATGCCAGTTTATTTTTGATGTACTTACCTTCACACTAGCAACCGGAGAGCAAGAATATGCCAATTCTGCAGTTGAAACTTTGAAGGGCATTTCTTTAGTGAAAAAGGAAATTCCAGGTTGTTTTACCACTCTTGGGTTAAGCAACATTAGCTTCGGACTTCCTCCGAACGCCAGAAAAATAATCAATTCGGTATTCTTACATCATGCTCTTAAAGCAGGACTTGATACCGTGATTATTAACGCAAAGGACATAATCCCGATAGGAGAAATAAAAGAGGAACAGATCAAGCTTGCTGAAGATCTCATTTTTAACAGACATGTTAACGCTCTTTCTGACTTAATCTACTATTTTGAAAATAAGAATGTTACAGTATCTAAGAATGATCGAACACTGGAAGAAATAGACAAGGATTGGAGTTTTGACAAACGTTGTTACCATCGTATAGTAAATCGCATAAAAGAGGGGATTGAAGCCGATGTAGTAGGAGCAATTGCCGGCAAACTCGAAAAAAAATTAGATGTAAATGTCGAAAATATTCAAAAAGAGGATATGCTAAGGCAGCACCCAGAATTGACTCATGAAGCAGCAGTTCAAACTCTAAATGAAGTATTACTTCCGGCGATGAAGGAAGTAGGGGATAAGTTTGGGGCTGGAGAGTTAATTTTACCATTTGTATTAAAATCAGCAGAATGTATGAAATCTGCAGTATCAGAATTAGAGAAATACCTAATCAAGAAACAAGGAGTAAGTAAAGGTAAGCTAGTTTTATGTACGGTGTACGGTGATGTTCATGACATAGGTAAAAATCTTGTAAAAACAATTTTCACAAATAATGGATATACGGTTTATGATCTTGGTAAACAAGTTCCAATTCAACAAATTATAGATAAAATTGAGGAAGTGCAAGCTGACGCGGTAGGTTTGTCTGCATTACTGGTTTCTACTTCTAAACAAATGCAGTTCTTTATCGAAAAGGCGAGGGAACTTGATCTAAAGATTCCGGCTCTGTGTGGAGGTGCTGCCATTAATAGTGATTACATTAATCGAATTGCAAAAGGCGATGAGGTGTACAAGGCAGGAGTATTCTATTGTAAAACAGCCTTTGATGGATTAAATGTTATGAACAAATTGAGATCTCCAGAAAGGGATAAGTTCGTTGAAGAATGGAATAGCAAAATCAGTAAGTTCAATGAAAGGAAAATAGCTGGTTTAAAAACTGATATAGATTCGCCAGTTAATCAGATAATACCCGTATCACCACCAGTTGCACCTCATTTAGATAAACCAATAATACTAAAACCTTCGGAAATCGATCTTGAGGAAGTTTGGAGCTATTTGAATAAAAAATCTCTTTTTGTTCTCTCGTGGGGTATAAGAGGAAAATCTGCATCAAAGATAGGTGACCCAGAATCATTGTTACTAGAATGGAAAAAGAAAGTAATTGATGAGGATCTCTTCTCACCAAGTGTAGTATATTCCTACTTTAGATGTAACAATCAAGGTAACAACCTTGTTGTTGAATCAAATAAACAGGGTGAAGTCATTTTTGAATTTCCAAGATCTTCAAAACCAAAACACTTGTGCATTACAGACTACTTTGGTAAACAAGATACTGTAGCTTTTCAAGTAGTTTCAGTCGGTCAAAAAACTGTTTCAAAAATTGAAGAGCTAAATTCAACTAATAATTATACAGACGCCTACTATCTTCATGGCCTGGCGGTAGAAACTGCCGAAGCACTTGCAGAATGGGTCCATCACAGAATAAGAAAGGAATTAAATATTGACAGAAATAGAGGCCTGAGATATAGTTGGGGATATCCAAGTTGTCCTGATACCATGCAGCATTATTTAGTATGGAAATTAATTGATCCTACCAGATGCGGAATAGGTCTTACTTCTGCAGGTCAGATAACTCCTGAATACTCTACTGCTGCCATCGTAGTTCATCATCCTGATGCAGAATATTTTATACTATAGATAAACTAAGATTTCAGAGATAAATGACAATCAACGATTTCATCCTCTCATGTGCTACTGACGATGTACCAGGATACTTTACTTATGAGGGTGAAAACATGCTTATTGTTCAGTCCAAAGAAGGTGCAAAAAATAACAGAAATGATTTTGAAAAGATTGAGGGATTTATTAGTGCATTGATTTCACATGAATCCCTGCATGTCGTGATAGGAAAATTAATAGATGGTCAGATTTCCGATTCCTTAGATGACCTTGAAATTGTTGTAGAAAGATTTGGTAAAAAATACCAAGTCAGTCTAAACAATATGTTCTTTTCAACAGACTCTAGTGGAATTATTACAAGCTAATACATACTAAGGTTACTATTAATTGGTGCAGGCAGCTTTTAATGATTTAACATAATTCCTTAAATTATTCTGTAACTGAATGATACTACCATCTTTATTGCCATCTATCTTCTTGATTATGGCGCTTCCGACTATTACGGCGTCAGCACCATAATTTGACATGAGTTTTATGTGATCTGGAGTACTTATTCCAAATCCTACAGAAATGTTTTTTTTATTGGAGCTTAGTTTTTTTATGTTCTTAATAGCAGTAAGAGTATATTTATTAAAAGAATTTCTCATCCCAGTGGTACCAAAAACGGAAACCACGTAGACAAAACCAGTTGAGACAGCTAATGTTTTTTTGATTCTTAAGTTTGATGTATTTGGTGCGACAAGAAAGATTGATGCAAGTTCAAGATTCTTTGAATATTCTAAATATTTCTTTGATTCGTCAATTGTCATATCAGGTAAAATAAAGCCATCTGTTCCAGCCTCCTTTGCCATCTCCATGAATTGCCTGAATCCATTTTTTTGTAAAATATTGGAATATGTCATAATTACTATTGGAAGATCCGGATATCTTTTTCTCGTCTTTCTTATCAGATTCAAACATATCTGTGGAGTAACTCCTTTCTGCAATGCCCTAAATGACGCTTCTTGAATTACTGGTCCGTCTGCGATTGGGTCTGAAAAAGGAATTCCAATTTCAATAATATCAGCGCCCCCATCAACAATTGATGAAATTATTCTCTCACAGGCTATTGGATTGGGATAACCGCCCATAATGTAGCATATGAGACCTTTTTGCTTCTTTGCCTTTAATTGGTAGAATTTTTTTTCAATTCTATTGTTCTGCAAATAAGACACTTGTTATTACCTGCCAATGTATTTTTTTCTATACTTCATGACTTGATCAATATCCTTATCACCTCTACCAGACAGGGTGACAATAATATTTTCATCTCTTTTCATTTTTCTAGCTAGCTTCATCGCAAATGAAACTGCATGGCATGATTCCAAAGCAGCTATTATACCTTCCAATTTCGAAAGCTTGAAGAATGCATCCAGTGCTTCATTATCATTACAGGTAACATATTCTGCACGCTCCATATCTTTTAACTGGACATGTTGAGGGCCAACACCTGGATAGTCCAGTCCGGCTGATATACTATGTGTGTGATTTATCTGCCCAAACTCATCTTGCAATAAATAAGTTCTCATCCCATGTAGAATTCCTTCGGATCCTTCTTTGAGTGTAGCTGAATGCTTCCCTGTTCTGACACCCAGACCACCTGCTTCAACTCCGTACAACGATACATCTTTTTCATCTAGAAATGGGAAAAAAGTACCCATTGCATTACTGCCGCCTCCTACGCAACAGATAAGAGCATGTGGAGATCTTTTAGTAAAATTCTTTATCTGATATTTGATTTCCTCGCCAATTACACTTTGAAAATCCCTTACTATCATAGGATATGGATGCGGTCCTACTACAGAGCCTATCAGGTAGTAGGTGTCTTTTACGTTTGTTATCCAATCACGTAACGCTTCATTTATGGCATCCTTCAAGGTTTTTGTCCCCGAATCTACAGAGTGTACTTTAGCACCTAATAATTCCATTCTAAATAAATTCAATTTTTGTCGTTCAATATCTATTGATCCCATGTAAATTTCTGCCTTTAATCCAAGAACAGCTGCTGCCATAGCCGTTCCTACTCCATGTTGACCTGCACCTGTTTCAGCAATAATTCTTTTCTTACCCATCCTTTTGGCCAAGAGACATTGACCCAGACAGTTATTGGTTTTATGGGCGCCCCCATGCAAAAGATCTTCTCTCTTTAGAAAAATCCTTGCACCACCTACGTAATCAGTCAGATTTTTAGCAAAAAACAGTGGAGTAGGCCTACCGGCATAATTCTGGAGATAATAATCAAGTTCCTTCTTGAAGTCTGAATCCTTTCTTATTTTTTCGTATGCTTCCTCTAGTTCATTTATAGCAGGAACCAAGGTTTCGGGAATATATTTTCCACCGTATTTTCCATATTTACCTTCAATTGGGAACTCTCGTAACTTTGTCATGAATGTACACTCACAAAATATACAAAGTCAGCTCTAAGCATGACATAACTCCTTTATCTTTTCAAAAACGTTTCCAGATTCCATGATACTAGTCCCAACTAGAAATGCATCAACCCCAACTGACCTTAATTTCTTTATCTCATCTGATTTGGATATTCCGCTCTCACTGATAATAATGTTGTTTTGTTTATCAAGTTTTTGTAGCAGTTCAATAGTAACGCTTATGTCTACTTCAAGAGTACTCAAATTCCGATTATTAATGCCAATAATCTGTTTTTTGTTATTATTTTTTAACACATCTTTAAATTCATCTTCTGAATGGACCTCAGTAATCACTTCTAGCCCCTTTTTGATTGCGTAATCAGTAAATTTCTCTAGGCTTCCTTCGGCAAATCCTTTATCGAATACCGCTTTAATCAATAAGATGCAGTCTGCCCCTATTTTTCTTGCCGCGTCTATTTGAGCCTCGCTAACAATGATATCTTTCATCAGAAGTGGTACGTTAACACTCTTTCTAATGGAAGCAAGGTTATCAATAGAACCGTCAAATAGGTAAGGTTGAGTAAGCACAGAAATTCCAACAGATCCAGAATTGGTCATTTGTATTGCTAGGTCCTTGGGAATTATCTTGGATTGGTCAATAATTTTACCTTTTGATGGTGATGAAAATTTTATCTCTGAAATTATTGGAACATGAGTACATGTTAGAATTACTTTTCTAAGAGAAATTACAGTATGATTGGCATAGTCATATTTGTCTGCATCATACATACCCTCATCGACCGCTTTGTAGGAATTATCGGCCAATGTTTTAAGTCCAGTTTCTCTTGAAAAAAATTTACTCAAAGTCACATCTGAAAGTAATCTTACTTTTAATCATATAACTGTATTCGGCGGTATACCCAATTAAAGTGAGGCTGCGATGTATTTTATAGTTACCACAATACTTTTTATCTCTTCGCAACTGCCAGTATGACCTCAATGCCTCTACCTTCTGAGTAATCATAAGTGAAGCAGTCGTTAAGCATGAGTGGAAGTTTGATAGACTGATACCCCTAGAATCCTTAAATAAAAATTGAGCAACTTATACTTATGAATAAGACAGTCGTTATAATTGCAGCTACAATATTGATGATAACAATCACTACATTACCAAACAACTTGGGTGCTCAAAATGTGACAGAAAATGACTCTTATGCTACTGGTAGTCTAATGGCCTCGGCTAACCAAACCACTTCCGAGCTAGGGCAAAACGCTTCTTTGGTATTGAATAAGGCAGGAGAAGAAGTAGGTTCTACACTAAATCAGCTTGGGCAAAATTTGAGCGATGTCGGCTCAGAAATTGGCTCAGAAATATTGAATGAGACAGAAATGACCGCTAAAAAAGTTGGCATAGGTGCAGCCGATGTACTTAGCAACATAACCGGCGAAATAAAAGAAGGAATAACAGGCAAGTAGGATTACTGTATCTTGCACTTTTTGTTACCGTTTTCTATATTCTGGGCAGACACATCTTTTACAAGAATGTGCAGTTTCTCCTCCCGTTAAATAAAACTGGTGATGATTTCTAGTATGGCCACAAATGCACAAATCGGATTTAGCCTCCGCCATGTTGGTCTAGTTAAATAAATTGAAAACCTAACTCTTTAATTTATCGTAATTTAGAATTGTTTTTCATTCTACCTATGAAAGGTTACATTATTAGAATTAGAAATACAGATGGTTAATTCGACAATATATTAACGTAGAAGCGTGTCTTTATCTTTGCTGTGGTCATTCTAGGATAAACTATTGTCGAAGTAGAGATTTGTATTTCTGATACCTTGGTCCAATATTTTCACGTGAAACCTATGATTACATTTCCTACAAGATAGGATGCCCGCCACGTAGAAAGTCAATTCGATATCCTTAGTAGGACTGGTCGGAGTGTCGTGATCCTTAATTCCTTCGAGATGTGAATCGGCATCTATTATTTCTAGGTTCTTCGAGCCACACCTAATACAAGAAAATCTAGTTGACTTAAAATCATTTATGATTCGTTTATAGTCCTTCTCTTTGACAGAAAATTCCTTCCTCATATTCTTACCATACCAATATTCTATTAAAATTTATACATTGTGTCCTTAAGATTAGTATCAAAGGAATGTGACTGGATTCGACTGTATGGGCCATTCAATTTTGCCTGAATATTTGGGACATTGTATATAACAGTGTCCAATCTTGCTTCAAATAAGAAATCTTATATCCCATGCGGTAATTTCGTCAAAATAATGACAGCAAAGAGAGCAATGAGATCCATTATTTTCTTGATCCTATTATCATCAATTGTAATACTTTTTGCTCCGGTAGAAACGATAGCCACAAGCAATCTAAAACAAATACCTTCTGAAGCAACTGATTTTCCAGGAAATAGTCAAGATGCAGTGGAGATTCAAGTTACCGTGGCAAAAAAAGACATCATTGACGACTATCATGTGAAGGGTTCAATTAAGAATTTAGGTGAAACCACACTACAGTTTGTAAGAGTTACTGGACACTTCCTTAATGATAATAATCAAACTGTAGGTGTTACTAGCTGCTGTTATACTGAACCTACGGACATCGAAGCCGGACATACGGGGACATTTAATAGTTTTGTCGGTAAGGAGGATCTCTCGGAGACGCCAACTTCATTTAGACTATCGTTTGATTGGAATTAACTGTATTTGACCGCAGAAGCCGTTTAGAAGATGTAAATGGGCGATATTAAATCGATGAGATAATACCGATTTTCTCTAACGAACACGAATGTTTTTGAAGAGCGCGCTAAGGTTAATTAATAAATATATTATGATCATCCTATCAATCTACTTGAGAATTGTCAGAAAGTAACATATTCGTTGATAGGTCAAAGCTGTCGGCAAGATACATACCCAATGAGCTTCACCATAGAGAAAAAGAAATGTCGCTGTTGCTTACTATGTTCAAAGACTCATACATCAAACCAGATGAATTCTTGTTTTCTACCCCACAGATAATAGGAAGGTCAGGAATAGGAAAGACATCCACAATAATAAAATTTTCAAACATGCTAGAAAGTGAATTTACCAAAGCTGGACTAACACTCAAGGTTGCCTACATAAACCTGAAACTTCAAGGTGGGAATAAATATGCAGTTTATCGGTTTCTATTAGAAAAGATTGCACCCGAATTGCCGTCACAGGGACTAAGTGCGGAGGAGATGTTGAGATATCTTCTTTCATACTTGTATGAAAACAAATTATACACTTTGATTATTTTGGATGAAATTGAATTCCTGTTACGCTCAAACAAAGACAGTGGTATAATCTATGACTTTACTCGTCTCAATGAATTTGATCTGTCTAAACATTGTAATGTTATCGGCGTGATATTCATAGCAAGGAGTACAGATTTTCATGATAAGATTGATAGTTCAGAATTAAGTACTCTGGGAAGAATACCAATTGAGTTTTTGCCTTATTCCGTGGAGCAAATAAGTGATATCCTAGTTACCAGATCTTCAGAATCATTCAATACTAAAGTTGTAGGAACTGATATAATTGATGAAGTATCACTTATTACAACATCTTCTCAAGTTGGCGGAGATGTTAGGTATGCTCTTGATCTATTGCTATATGCAGGGAATCTGGCAGAGACAAACGGAAGTGATAGAATAACATTAGAACAAATTCGTAAAGTCCACGGCTACAACAGACCATCGATTACAATTGAGGATTTGAAAGAACTTCCCAAGAGTTATTTGCTTACACTAATGGCCATATTAAAAGTACAAAGTAAAAGAAAAAAGCAATATATCGAGCTAAAGGAAATTCGGAATTTCGCACTTGAATTGGCTGAAGAATACAAAGTTAAGAAATTTGAATTCGAGGACTGCATGAACGATCTCCTCGATAGAAAAATAATTGAAATGAAATCACTAAAGGAAATAGGTATGAACATAACATCGTTAGTTGAATTAGAACCTTTATTAGAACAGCAGATAAATAAAAAATAATGGATTATGATAGCAAGACCATCATTGAAAATGGTATCGGAACTATAGGAAAAATCAAGATAATAAAAGCACTAGCTGAAGAAAATAAAATGGTAACCATTTATGTTCTCCATAAAAGAACTGGATTAAAGAGAGAAGACATCAAACGAAATCTTAAAGATTTGCACAGCATTGAATGGATCAAAGAAAAAAAAATGGCAAATACTATGTATCTTCTTAATAAAGACAATGAATATGTGAATGCCATCCTTAGTTTTTTTTCTCACGTAGGCTATATTGGACAAGCCTGAAATTAATCTGGTTACAAAGATTCTAAAGAATCATATCTTTATTGATGGTCTTGACTCACTTTAAAATTACAAGACAAGATAATCTGAAAACGATTAAAAAGGTGAGAAAATAAACTCTAATGTGCGGTATAGACAGAGCAAACCAGGCAGCAAATTTCCCAAGTTCATTTTTATCACTGGAGGAGTAATGTCAGGTCTTGGAAAAGGAATAGTTGCTTCTTCTGTTGCAAAGCTATTACAGTTAACAGGCTTAAAAGTGACCTGCACAAAGATTGATCCGTATGTGAATTATGATGCAGGAACGATGAATCCTACTGCACATGGAGAGGTATTTGTTACAGACGACGGCGGAGAATGCGATATGGATATGGGAAATTACGAGAGGTTTCTTAACATACCCATGACAAAATGGCACAATATTACTACTGGAAGGATCTATTCAGATGTAATAAGAGCTGAAAGAGAAGGCAAGTATCTGGGTCAATGCGTCCAAATAATACCGCATGTAACAGACGTTATAAAAAAAAGTCTAAAGAACCTGGCCAAAGGTTACGATGTTTTAGTTGTTGAATGTGGTGGAACAGTTGGCGACATAGAAAGTCTACCATTCCTGGAATCCTTCAGACAAATGGAGTTAGAAGAAGGCGATACTGAAACTTTATTCATACATGTAACGCTTGCTCCAATTTTGGATGTGGTTGGTGAACAAAAAACAAAACCTACACAGCACAGTGTTCAGGAACTCCGGAGGATTGGAATCCAACCACATATACTTGCAGTAAGATGCCAAAAACCACTGAATAAGGAAGCAAGGCACAAGATTTCTATGTTTGCTAGCATTAGAGAGGAATGTGTTATTTCAAGCCATGATTGTTCTTCGATTTATGAAGTTCCCGAAATATTAAAAGATCAAGGAATTGTTGATGTAATCTCTGACAAGCTTGATCTAAAAAACCGTAACATAAGCTGGACTCAATGGAAAAGAGTAACAAATTCTTTTACTAACTTTTCAGGAAATGTAAACATAGGTATTGTTGGTAAATATGTAAATTTGCCAGATAGCTATGTGAGTGTATACCAAGCGTTGTTGCATTCATCGGCAAAACTGGGTAAGAAGTTAGCTGTTGAGTGGATTGATTCTGAAAGGTTTGAGAATGGGAATAAAGATGAAGTGAAATTCTTGAACAAGTTTGATGGAATCCTCGTCCCTGGAGGATTTGGGGCTAGAGGAAGTGAAGGAATAATAAATTCCATAAACTATGCTAGACAAAAGGATATACCATTTTTGGGAATCTGTTTTGGATTTCAACTTTCGTTAATAGAATTTGCAAGGAATAAATGCAGAATAGCAGATGCCAGTTCACAGGAATTTAATCATAGTAATAACTCATTAGTAAAATTCATGCCCGAACAGGAGCATACTGTAGACCTTGGGGGCACAATGAGACTGGGAAACCATGATATAACAATAGTTCCCAAGACACTGGCCAGTTCCATATATCGAAATAAGAAAATTGGGCGAAGACACAGACACAGGTACGAATTTAATCAGGATTACAGACAGGTCATTGAAGAAAACGGCATGGTGTTGTCAGGTCATTCTGATAAAGGGAGAAGAATAGAAATTCTTGAGTTTCCATCAAACAAGTTCTTTTTCGCTGTTCAGTATCATTCAGAATTTAGCAGTATACCAGGCAAACCCGAAGAAGCATTTGAAGCATTCATAACATCCTGTGTCTAAATCATATTTATATCAGAACTTTAGGATTTAACTCGTAAGTTTTTTGTCTGGCATCACGTAAAGATGTCTTTTTCCTGACATATCCACGTTGTATAAGGTGACTCAAAGACAATCTTATAGTCCTCTCTGGTAGCATCGTTCTCTTGCTCAGATCTTTTTGACTCAACTCGCCTTCATATTCAAGTGTCTTTAATATCAACTTGGCACTTGGAGGCATATCAAGTAACTCTTCTGCTAATTTTACCTTTTTAGCGATAATGTCCATAGGAGAACCCTTGATTAGTCTCACAAATTTTGCAGGAAATTCGTGTTTTTCACACACGATATTTTTCCTAACAGCTACCCTTTTTCCTCCATCTAGTATTACTTCACAGAGATATCTACAGAGTATATCTTCAATTTCTAATCTATCTGTATTGGGGACTATAAGAGGCCTACGAGTATTGTCCATAGAATTTACAGGGACTATGACAAAGACCTGAGATTTTTGTAAAACCATTGGTCCTCCTGCAGACATACAATATGCTGTAGATCCAATTGGTGTGGAAATGATAACGCCATCACTGTTATCATGCCAGAGATCATTCCCATTAATCTTTAAAATATATTCCATGAGAGTAGCACTTTTTCTAGGAAAAAGCGAAATATCGTTTAATACAGGTTCAACCTCTCTACCATCGACATTAACAGAAAGTCGGCATACATTGTCAATTTCGTAGTCGCCTTTTTTTATTCTGCCTATAGATTTTCTTAAATCACTTACATCGATCTGTCCCAAAAATCCTGTTGAATCAGATTCATATACTCCCAGGACTGGTACAGAAAATTCCTTCGCATAATGCGAATAATCAAGTATCGCTCGATCTCCACCTGCAGTAATCACCATGTCCACATTTGAAGTCGTCATTTTATCAGATCGTTTTATTATCTCTGAATCAATATTTTCATCTTCTAAAATTTTCTTGATTTTGCCTATTAGACTATCGTCTCTGGAGATTAAACTTGAGATAGCCACTTTCATTATAGTTATTAAAAGTCAACAGATACTCAAATTTAAACCTGATTTATGATTCAATTATTTCAAAATTCATTGTATTGTAATAGTATGAAGCGTTCTGTTCAATAGCCGATTTTGAAGGTATCTTTCTTATCCCAATCTCTCTTGTCTGTAGTGCCGCAGCTAATGCCCCTGCAGCAAAGCAAAAAGCCCAAACCGAATCTTTCTCTTTTACTATGGTGCACGCAAAAGAGGATGCGATGATATCTCCTAATCCTGTTGAATCAGGAGATTCATGTTTGGGTATGCTTATCCAGTAATGTTTTCCTTCCTCAAGAAGATGGATAACCTGATCTTGTGTATACAATACATAATCGATTTCATAAAAGGAGCGAATTTTCTTCATGCCTTGCATTCCTTGGAGGCCATTTGTAAAGCAGGAAATTTCCTGGCTATCTAGCTTTATCCCATTTACTTTATGGATTGATATATCCATTTGATTTCTTATAGACACTCTTCCTGCAGAATCAACAGTTCTTGTGTAACCCTGAGGGTCCAACATGACAAATTGCTTTTCCTGGCGGGAGGAAACCAAATATTGTAGGATATCAAGAGGTACTTCATCAAAAACAGGACTAATTATCCAGCAATTTGCCTTTACATTTTTTATTTCTTCAATGTCTATTGGATTACACTTTGATTGTAGAGTCAGTTCACGATCAGTTTCATAGTTTTTCAAGACAAACCGAGTAGTTGGAGGATTCGAAGGTTGAAGATGATTGAATGAAATTCCCTGGTTTTTCAAATATTCTAGATATTCATGGTCAAGATCATTTCCAAAATGAGTAAAGAGTGTTGTATCAAATCCAAATCTTCTTGCAGTTATACCACAATAAGCAGCAGGTCCACCTAAACTCTGACTTGACTTTAGATCTCGTGACACAATCTCATCTACGACAATGTTTGAGAGTATAGCAGCCTTCATCGCTGAATATCATCATTAATTCCATTGCTTTGATAAATGTTGATATGAAGGCATCAGGAGCATCAGAAGATTTAAAAGAAGAATAGATAGTAATTGAGGAGTGCCAAAGAAGAGGACAAGCAGAGGACGAACGAAGGGTGGGAAAGGAAGTTCTGGAACAGTACATTGTAGCCAGTGCGGAGCCATGGTACCCAGAGATAAGGCAAAAAAAGTTACCGGTAGAATAACGTTGGTAGAACCCACTTTGGCAAAAGAATTGAGAGCACAGGGAGCATATATCGCTCCGGTTACGGATGTCAAATTTTATTGCGTTTCATGTGCTGTGCATAGAGGAATAGTAAAAGTAAGATCAGAAAATGAACGTAGAAGGACAGGAAGACTCGGATAAGATTATTCTATTCGGTCATATTCTTTTTAGAACATACATAAATCTCTGGATAAAAGAGAAGGCAGAGATCAAGATAATAATTATAACTCCGCACTGAATCGATCCAGAAATTGGAATTAATCCGCAAATTGCCAAGATTAGTAATCTTTCGGCTCTTTCCCCGACTCCTATGCCTTTCAACTCTATGCCAAGGGATTCTGCCCTGGCCCTGAGATAGCTCACCAAGATAGAGGTTGATAGAGCAATCATTGCTAGAATAGGATTTGATAATCCACCTATTGCTATTGCTATGAAAATTAGAGCCTCCGAGACTTTGTCAAAATTAGAATCCAGAAATGCGCCTCTGGCTGTAGTTTTCTTCATTACGCGAGCCACACTTCCATCCACAATATCAAAAAAGCCTGAAATCAACAGCATAATACTTGCAATTACTTGCCAGGGAAACTCCAAGCCTTGTTGGTTCAAGAAATTCGTAAGACCAAAGAATATGCTTGATAGAATAGCAAATGCAAATCCAATCATACTCCAAAAGGTTGGAGATAGACCAAGTGAACCGAAATTATTTCCTATTCGAGTTGTAATAGGAGTTATTTTTTCCCTAAACCTATTAAGCAAATATCAGGCTATTATCCATGAACCTAACAAATATTCTTTGTTATCCTAATTGTATACAATTATTCAAATTATACAATGCGGTCATGCTGATGCGCATCAAAATTATTCATTGAATAATACCAGATTGTTGGCTCAAGGATCTGATTTTTACTTTTGGTCCGTATCACAATCGACAGTTTTTTCTATTGGTAATTCTGGTTTTCTTGGCTCTTGTAGATTTTCTACTAATTTCCAATTGTTGGCAAGTAGTACCGCATCAATCTCACAATTGGTAATGACCGTATTTTGATAATTGACTACGGGGTTCATTAGATCATGAAAGTTTGAATGTCCTAGTCCAAGAGCATGTCCTATCTCGTGTGTTAACACAAGATTTAGGGTATCTTCCCCAATCCTCACCTCATTAAAATTTACAGAAATTCTTATGTTTACCCTTTTTATGAAACCTTTGTCATTCAGGACGTTTGTAGTTTGACCAACAGTTTTTTCACCCTTATCTTCAAATGAGATCAAAACATCCGCACTGGATGCATTTTGAACCTCCAAAAATTTCACTTTTCCTAATTTCGAGCTCCATTGGTCAAATGAGTTCTTTACTACACTATCCGTCGCGAAGTGATCACTGTTGTTGGTATGAAATGTTAATACACCATCATCAAGGCCATTACCCCAAGTACAACATACCTGCAAAATATTCTGATTTTCTGACGTCAGGTCCTTGAATACGGAAAAGGATTCCGGATAAGACAGTATTGCTACAACCATTATTACGTTTAGAGAAAAAATAAGGTTGTTTGCACTTTTCAATTATATCAAGCAATATTTTTTTGCAATCAAACTATTATAGCGGTTGTATTACTGATTGAAAATTAGCCTAGGCGTAGTTACCCTTGATAGATGACCTTGCACCGCATGCCTCACATACCAGGAACCCTAGTTTTTTTACTTTTTCTGTCCTTGTATCGGGACTTTGACATACAGGACAAATGACATAATCTTTCACGTACCTTTCTATAAGAGCTCCAAAAGATGAAGGTTCCTTTCGACCTAGAAAAAAAACTCTTTCTCCGGCAATGTATCCTGCGGATGCAAGCTCCTTGTTCAGATAAAGTAACAGCTTTTCAGGCTCTCTCCTTAATGCCTTGGGAAATTCCATAAAATTTCTAAAAATTGTTCGCTGTCCTACCCAAATAATTTGAGGTTTGGGGATCTCAAGTCTTGCTGAATCTTTCTTTGAAGCATTAACCAAATCTCCCTGAATTCTAGACAGGAGGGTTTCGTACGATTTATCTGGGTTAACCATACTAAATGCTATGACGAGGGCTTTAATGTTCTTTGTCATGACAGCGCCATTTTGTCGTCATGAGCGCATTATGAGCGCATCATGATGATGCAATATCTTGTTCTAAATTAGTTGGTCCATTCATTCATCCATTCCAGGAAGGGTATTATTGGATCCTCGTACGTCAGATTTGCGGAATTTTTGACGTTAAATCCCAGCATAAGCATCCGTCCCTCTAATTGGCCTACTAGCCCTGGAGGAAGATCAGTACCTCTAAGAGGATTGAATAGCTTGAAAAAGTAATCTTGTTTATAGTAGGCAATGTGCCATGCGTAACAATCTGATAGAATAGTAGGATCTCTTGATATTCTTCTTGTTATATCGAAACTTATTTTATTATTGTTATTTTGGATATTAGAATCGATCAAGATTTGCATCGATCTCTTGTTGAAATTTTCCCTCAACAATTCCTGGTTCATACTTGTGGGATTGCTTGAAAGAACTCTAACTTGTCTTGCGAGTTGCTCCATTGTTTTTCTTGCAATGTCTTTAACATTGGTAATTTCCAAGTCTCCGTTAACTTTATGATCTTTACCAAATATGTAAAATGAAGCAATTATCTCGTCTTTTTGAGTTAACGGTAGGTTATTCTTACCGTTGATGAAACTTAAAACCCTGTTGGGAAAATCACGGGGAAGAAAAATTCCCATATAGGAATCTGAAATAATCAACTTTCGTAGTCAGAAGAATTTGGTTAGTTGGATATTAAAAAGTAATATGAAATAATAAAAATATAGTTTTGGAAAAAATGAGGTAAGAATACTTAATGCGCGTGTGGTGGAGGAGCACTACCCTTTGACAAAGCTTCATTAAAAGTACCTGAAGCCTTTTCATGAAATTCAAGTGAAGATTGATCTACTTTTACAGCTTGTGGAGGACAAACCGATACACAGGCCATACACCAAATGCAATCATGCTCACGAATTGGATCTGCTTTGTCAGTGTAATCTTTGCGTTCTTCTTTGACAGTACTACCCGTACCAGCCCAAGTTTGATTCTTTGCCTCTGTAGCTGGAACGTCATGTTCTGTTCTATACCATTGGAATACCTGCACTGGACATGCTTCAATACATGCACCGTCGGCTACACATGAATCCCAATCGACTGCTACCATGGTACCGCTTACACCAATAGGTACTATTGGTTCACCCTTTGCGGCATATGCTGCTTTTACTTCTTCGTTTTCTGCAGCTTCTTGTAGTTTTCCTGGGCCCCACATGAAATGGAACTGTTCTGCATCTGGAAGTTGTATCTTGCCAGTAACCTGATGATTTTTTGGAAAGTCTGGATCTATAGGCATGTTTATCGTTTTGATCTTTGTCAGAATATTATATAAACCATATGTGTATTCCACCCCAACCCGAGGGCTGTCTTGCGGTGAACTGATGATTCTATTACCTACGACTTTATGGCTTTTTCAACAGTACTTGCCATCATGTCCAAGTCGTTTTCTGTAACTGAAGGATGTACTGGTAGTGAAAGGACACTTTTTGAAGCCCATTCTGTTATCTCGAGTTCTCCTTTATGAAACTTTGAGTAGTATGGTGTCTGATGAACAGGCGGATCGTAATAGACAGTAGCGCCAATTCCGTGTTCATTAAGAAACTTTTTCACTTTGTCACGAGATTCATTGAAGGCCACCGTATAAAGATACCAATTGTATTTTGCCCTCTGATTTTCATGGGGCAAAACAATATTTTTGTCCCTAATTTTATCACTTAACAGTTGCCCTAGTTTATTTGCGTTGGTTGCTCTCTTGTCCAACATGGATTGAATCTTTTTCATTTGTGTTTTTGCAATTGCTGCCGAAATTTCTGGTAGTCTCATATTGAAGCCAACAATACGTGTATCGTAGCCATTCACCATGCCATGATTTCGAATCATTCGCAGCTTTTCTGCAAACTCGTCGCTATTGGTAGTAATCGCCCCACCCTCACCTGATGTCAGGACTTTAGATGCATACATGCTAAAACATCCCATTTGTCCTATAGTACCTGTCTGTTTTCCATCGAATGTAGACCCCAAAGATTGACAGGCATCTTCAATGACCATCAAGGATTTCTTGTTTGCAAATTCCAGAATTTCGTCCATCTTTGCAGGGTGTCCGTATAAATGGACTGGTATTATCGCCCTTGTCTTATCGGTAATCTTGCGTTGTAAATCTTGAGGGTTCATGCAGTAGGTATCTTTTTCAATATCTACAAAGACAGGTTTGGCACCCGTACATGCCACCGAATTTGCAGTTGCAACAAATGTAAATGATGGGATGAGCACTTCATCGTTTTCTCTGATACCTGCAGCAAGAATTGAAGCGTGCAATGCAGCAGTACCAGAATTTACAGCTATAGCATGTTTGACATGCAGGAATTCAGCCAACAACTTTTCGAAATCCTGAACTCTTTTGCCGCCAGAATAAGCTGCTGAGGTCAAAATTCCCTCATCTAGTACGTTGAGAATTTCTTGTCGTTCATCTTCATCTATTTGTGGTTTATTTATTGGTATCATCAATGATTCACTTGATTAATAATTTAGTAATATACAAAATAATGATGCCATTTATAATTAAAACGTCTTACGGCTATCGGAAGCATTTAAACAAATAAAAATAAGAAATAGTCCAAGAGATTCAAGCAGATGTGGCAGAGTGGTCTTCTTAGATTTAAGAACACAATAATGCGTCGGCCTTGAGCCAAGTCGAAAGAAAGCCGATTCGCCTTCGGGCGAGCAGGAGTTCAAATCTCCTCATCTGCGTCATAAATATCCTATTTGACATTTCTAATTTGATTGATGGATTTATGGTAGTGAATCGATTGGATTGGACAGGAAATTAAATAGAATTATAAAAAATCAAGTTTAATGCAAGCGCATGGAAAAAAGACAGCTAATGCGACTTGTTATCCCTTCGGTTCTTGTCATAATTGTCAGCATAATAACCATGAAATATTCACCTAGTGAAACCTTGGTGCCATTACCTTCTCCAGTATCAGATTCGAGCAATCTAACAACTTCAAAGGGAGTTGAAATTATTGCACAAGGATTACAAGCTCCAAGGGCTGTCGATGTTTCTAAGGACGGCAGAATTTTCATTACGGAAAAAAATGGAAGTATTAGAATCGTTGAAAATGGTACCCTTTTGGAGGAGCCTGTCGGTGACATTAGAGTTGAAAATATTGGGGATGCTGGATTGCTTGGACTCGCATTGCACCCAAACTTTACACAGAATCACCTTTTCTATGTGTATTACACATACTCAAACAACACTGGTCTATTTAATAGGGTCCTGATGCTTCAAGAAAGCAACAACAAGATAATTGATTCAAAGACAATTATAGAAGGCATTCCTGGGAGCGAGTATCGTGATGGGGGTCGCATTAAATTTGGCCCAGATGGGAAACTATATGTCTCAACTGGAGATGCCTCAATTCCAGAACTATCACAGGACCCAGACTCTCTGGCAGGAAAAATTCTTCGTGTTAATGAAGATGGAACTATTCCACTAGATAATCCAATTTCTAATTCAAGTGTGTATGCGTATGGTTTTAGGAACGCTCAAGGTTTGGCATGGAATATCGACAGTGGCGACCTCTATGTTTCCGATCAGGGAGCAGCTGGTAATGATGAAATAAACCTCGTGACACCTGGAAAGAATTATGGATGGCCCAACGAAGAATGCAATAGTAACGATGAAAATACTGCTCCATTGCTGTGTTTCAATCCATCCCTTGAACCTTCAGGTTTAGTCTTTGCAGGTTCAGACAAGTTGGGATATAAAGAACATCTTATTGTCGCCACTCTAAAGGGATCCCATTTAAGAGAAATTAACTTTGAAACAGGTAGTCAAAGTACCATCCTTGTTGGTTATGGCCGCATTGCAGATGTCGTCGAATCTGGGGATGGATCAATCTTTGTTCTTACGAGTAATACCGATGGAAGGGCATTGCCGCAAAAAGATGATGACAAAATATTAAGGCTTACTAGATCATAGTAGTCGTACCAATGACAGAAAAGAAATTTTACCAGATGAGTCTCGAAGAAAGATTGTCATTAATAGCAGTAAAAAGTGGTCTTACGAAAAATGAAATTTCCACTGTTGTTAATCATCCATTATCCTTTGATAAAATTGACAAGATGGTAGAAAATGCAATCGGAAGTTTTTCACTTCCTCTTGGTATAGCAACAAATTTTGTAATCAATGGGAAAGAGTATCTTGTTCCCATGGCTATCGAAGAACCTTCTGTTATTGCAGCCGCAAGTCATGCTGCAAAACTAGCCAGATCTAAAGGAGGATTCAAGGCCTCAGCAAAAAGTTCTATAATGAGAGGTCAGATTCAGGTAACCAATCTTTTAGATATCAAAAAAGCCACGCAGGCCATTTCAAAGAGTAAGGAATCCTTGCTCAAAGTAGCCAATTCCGTTTCAAAAAATGTGAAGGCTGTTGATCTGAAATCAAGAGTAGTTGACAATGACATCGATGGAACAAAAATGCTTCTGGCTGAAATTCATGTTGACTGTAAAGATTCCATGGGAGCCAACACCATAAATACAATGTGTGAACTTTTGGGTCCTAAAATACAGCAAAAGACAGGTGGTAAGGTTATTCTCAAAATACTTTCCAACTATGCCACGGAGAGGATCGCTATCAGTAAAGCTACCTTCAAGAAGGAAGAACTCGGAGGAGCTGATATCGTTGATAGGATACTTTCCGCTTTTGCTTTAGCATTTTCTGATACTCACAGGGCAGTAACACATAACAAAGGAATCATGAATGGAATTGATGCAGTTTGTATTGCAACAGGTCAAGATTTTCGTGCAATTGAGGCCGCCGCACATGCATATGCATCAAGAGATGGAAAATACCGATCACTTACTTCTTTTTCAAAGTCGTCAAATGGCGATCTTGTAGGTAAAATAGAAATTCCCCTATCAGTTGGCATTGTAGGCGGCATATCAACGGTCCATCCTATGGCCAAAATGGGCCTGAAAATATTAGGAATAAAATCGGCAAGCGAACTAGCCAGTGTTATAGCATCTGTCGGACTTGCGCAAAATTTAGCAGCAATAAGGGCATTGTCCACAGAAGGAATTCAGAAAGGACATATGAAACTTCATGCAAAAAATATTGCTGTTGCAGCAGGCGCGACTGGCAAAATAGTTGATTTGGTTTCAGAAGCAATGTACAAGCAGTCAAAGTTAAGTTTGGATAGTGCTAGACGAATTCTACACGATTTGGGAACGGTAAAGGATGATTCGTCAAAGAATACTAAAAATACTCCATAATAAATAATTTTGAACAATTTTTCATAATAAACCTATTAATAATTGTCAGAAAAGAAACTCTACCAGTAATTTATTCAATAGAAATATATCCCATTAAAAAGATCCTTTTGATATCAGATGGCAACAGTAAAATTTGCGATACCAAAAGGCAGTATCGAAGATGCGACATTTAAGATCCTTGAAGAGGCATGGCAAACAGTCAGGGGTCGGGGTAGAACATATAGGGTTAAGCTAAGCGATCCCGAAATAGAAGTAAAAATCCTCAGACCTCAAGAGATCCCAACATATGTACAAGAGGGATTTTATGATATAGGAATTACTGGTAAAGATTGGATTATCGAAGCAACTGCAGATGTCAAGATTCTATTGGATCTAGAATATGGTCAGGTTGATCAGGTCATAGCAATTCCGGAAAATTTTGAATACAACAACTTGACTGAGTTAATAGAAGGTTTCGCAAAACAGAAACGAACTTTAAGAATTTCATCAGAGTACCTCACTACAACTTCTGCTCATATACGTTCTAACAAAGCATACCAAAAGTATTATGGTGATATTCGTCCAATGATTATTACCCCATGGATGAGAATAGGTGAAAATAAAATGGTTGAAATCTTTCTATCCTTTGGCGCCACTGAGGCCAAACCTCCTGAAGATGTTGATGCTATCTGTGATATAACAGAAACAGGTACTACGCTCGTTCAAAACAACTTGAAGCTTATTGAAACTTTGGGTCATTCAAGTGCACATCTAATTGCAAACAAGAAATCATTAGAAGACAAAGTAAAGGCTGAGAAAATCGCAGACATAATCGCCCTTATCAAGGGTGTTGTGGAAGCAAGGAAAAAACTTCACATTTTTGTGAATGTGAAAGAAGAGAACCTGCAAAAATTGTTGGATAGTTTGCCTGCACTCAAAAGACCCACAATTAGCAAATTAAGTGAAGAAGGCTGGTTTGGTGTCAACACAGTCATAGACAAAAATGAATACATAAAGATAGTTCCAAAGTTAAGAGAGATAGCGCAAGGACTTGTTGTGATACAGCCAAAACAAATTCTTCCCTTAGAGGAGTTAAAACAGGTCATGAATAAGTGATCAAAAAAATAATAGTAAAGAATGCAGTCAAAGAAGCAAATCTCATTCGACGTTCAAACCGTATCCCTCAGAAAAGTGAGATAGTTGAGAAAATAATTAGTGATGTTATCAAATTTGGGGACAGTGCGATTTTAAAATATACGAAAAAATACGATAAAGTAAAAATCGACTCCATAACAGTAGACAAGGCCGAATTAAAAAAAGCCTACAAAGAGGTAACAGCGAATCAATTGAATTCCCTAAAGAAAAGCAAAAAACTTCTTGAAAAAAATGAGAAAATGCTTTTGAAACGATTGACAGGAATCATATCATCTGAGAATGGTGTAACAATTGAGAGAGCACTCAAGCCAATAGAAAGTGTTGGATGTTATGTTCCTGGTGGACACGCAAGATATCCGAGTACATTGATGATGTGTGTCGTTCCTGCCATAATTGCAGGGGTAAACAGGATATCTGTAGTAAGTCCTCCCATGAAGGATGGTAGGATTGATCCTGTCACGCTAGTAGCTGCTGACATATGCGGTATTGATAAAGTTTATAGAATAGGCGGTGCCCAGGCGGTGGCAGCTCTTGCATACGGAACTAGAACAATAAGGAAAGTAGATAAAATTGTTGGGCCAGGTGGGTTATTTGTTAATATTGCAAAATTTCTTGTTAGTAACAAGATTGGCATTGATATGATAGCAGGTCCAACTGAACTTTTAATATACGCAGATTCAAGATCTGATCCCCGATATGTAGTCAGAGATCTGATATCTCAGGCAGAACATAGTCCGGATACAATTTGTGGTGTAGTTACTACTTCAGAGTCTCTGGTTAAAAAATTAGTAAATGAAATCAAGAATACATTGAATAGTTCCCTATCGAGATTGGAAATTGTCTCAGCTAGTCTGAGAAAAAACGGTTTTATTGCACTATGTAAAAATGAGGATGATGGAATATCATTTATTAACGAACTTGCACCAGAACACCTTGAAGTCATATTAGAAAACCCTGGTAGAATTGCTTCTAAGATAAATACTGCTGGTATTGTGTTACTGGGTAAGTATAGTCCATCATCGGCAAGTGACTATTGTCTTGGGTCAAATCACGTGTTACCAACGATAGAATTTGGTAAATCAAAATCCTCATTATCAGTACTTGATTTTGTAAAATTAGTTAACCATATTACAGTAACAAAAATGGGTCTCCAATCAGTTCAAAAATACATAAAGGAATTGGCCTTTGCAGAAGGTTTACCGAATCACTATTATGCTGTAGAGGAGAGGTTCAGAAATTGACAGATTGGTTGATAAAGGAAATGAAGAAAATTTCTATGATAGAGAAGTATGCAGTACCCCCTGAGAATAATTATTCTAAATTGGACGCAAATGAAAATCTAGTTGTAGACAAAGATTATCTTACCAAAATTGCATTAGATAGTTTAAAAAAAATTGATCTGAGAAAATATCCCATTGACCTTTACGAACAACTCTATAGGAGGCTGTCGCATTATCTAAAGATAAGTGAAAAGTCACTAGTATTGGGTAGTGGTTCTGATCAAATTATTGATTTACTTTTGACTCTAATTGGAAAAGGAAGGAGGCTAACTTCAATTTATCCTACTTTTTCATATTTTAAAACAAGATGTCAGTTCCATGGAATAGCATTTTCTGATATAATGTTATCATCAATTGATAACACTATTGATATAGAGGAATTTATAGTCGATGCAAAAAAATCACATGCTATTTACTTGTGTTCTCCCAACAACCCTACAGGAAATCAATTTGACAAATCAGAAATTCTGCATATTTTGAAAACCTTGAAAAATAATCTGGTAATTGTAGACGAAGCATATGTAGAATTTTCAAAATACTCATTAACTAAATATGTAAATGAGTATCCAAATCTGGTAATTCTTCGTACATTCTCAAAGGCATTGGGTCTGGCAGGCGCAAGAGTAGGATATATGGTAGCAAACAAGGAACTTGCAGAATTATTTAGAAATAGAATTCAGTTACCATATGCAGTAAATAGCCTTTCACTTGCCATTGCTGTGTCATTGATTTCTAGACCTAAAAAAGTACAGGAAAGCATTTCACTAATAAAAAATGAAAGAGAGAGACTCTACCAAAATCTCTCAAAAATTAAAAACATTGATGTTTACAAATCAGATGCAAACTTTCTGTTCATAAAATGTAACACAAGATATAGTAGAATTGTTGAGGCGCTAGAAAATTCAAAAATAGTAGTAAAAGGATTAGGCAACATCAAAAACTATGGAAATTGTATCAGAATAACGGTGGGTACAAAAAAGATGAATAATAAAATATTGTCAGCAATTAAGAACATTCATTGAATTCAAAGCAGAATCGATTACAATGAATTCAAATGCATGTATTATTTTTGATATCGATGGTACGCTGATTGATACTAGAGAATCTTACAACAAGTCCATAAAAAAAACTGCCCAGTTCCTTGTAAAATACATCGATATATCCAAAGAGAACCTAGGGAAAATAGTCAGTGATGAACTGATTTTCAAATTCCGTAAATCTGGAATGTTTAACAATGATATTGACACAAGCTATTCGCTTGTTCTAAGTATATTATGTGGGCCTCCCAAAAAATCGGATTTACTTTTTTTTATAGAAAACATTGCACAGAACGCCAGTTCAAAGGGAATCAAATCTGTAGAAAATTATCTAAAAGACTACTCGGAAATCCGTCTCAAACAGATAAAGAAATTATTGAGGTATCCCGGAGATGTTAATACAAGTATAATAGCTAGGGTCTTTGACGAGTACTTTTATGGTCCGCATTTGTTTAAAAAACAGCACGGCACAAATTCAAAATATTATTCTGGAAGACCACTCATTGAAAATGACATACTTTTAGTTACAAATTCGACTCTCAAGAAAATATCGAATATGTTTGATACGAGAACAGGAATTGTTTCGGGAAGGAGTAGAATTGCTGCAGAGTATTCCCTGAAATCAGTCTTTAAGTTATTTGACATGAAAGGGTCAGTTTACTTGGAGGATGAAAAAAGAGAGATGGGCAAACCAAACCCTTCGGCCTTAATAAAATCAGTAAAAAGTTTTGGAGTCAGCAATGCTTTTTATGTTGGAGATTCCGCAGAGGATTTGTTCATGGTACAGAGAGCAAGAAAAATATCCAATCTGGACATTAAATTAATTGGAGTATGTGCCTCTAATGCAAGATCAAATCAAATTAGGAGCCTGTTTACAAGTAATGGAACTTCGTTAATAGTCAAAAACATAAATGAATTACCGAACATATTAAATAAAGTTAAGACACAATTTTAGATACTAATTGTCAGATACTGATAAGGTTAGGACTGCATCGCTGAGCAGGAGTACATCTGAAACAACAATAAAACTAGATGTTAATCTGGACGGCGAGGGTAAAGCACAGATATCAAGTGGTTTGAAATTTCTAGATCACCTGATAACAACCTTTAGCAAATACAGCCTGGTTGATATAGAAGCTGATGTCAAATCTCATGATTCGATTTTACATCATTTGATAGAAGACATTGCTATCTGCATGGGTCAGAGTCTGGATAAGGCATTAGGAAATAGAGCCAGAATTATGCGATTTGGATATGCTATTGTGCCTATGGATGATTCAAGGAGTAATGCAGCAATTGATTTAGTCAAAAGACAATACTCAAAGTTTGAATTAAAATTAGATAGAAATGAAGTGGAAGGTATTGCAAAGGAGGATATTGAACACTTTTTTAGATCTTTACTTCAGAATCTTGTTGCCTGTACGCACATACAAGTAGAATATGGAGAAGATGATCACCACAAATTAGAATCTGCCATGAAGAGCTTTGCCATTGCGTTTCGAAATGCTGCAGCAATTGATCAAAGGAGAAAAGGCCTTCCTAGTACCAAAGACATGATGTAAATGACAAAAATAGCTATTTTTGATTTCGGAGCAGGTAATCTATTTAATTTGCACCAATCCCTCCTTGGTAATGGCGCGCATTCCGTAGATATCATTAGGTCTCTTAGGGAACTGGTGAATTATGATGGACTAGTTTTACCAGGAGTAGGTAACTTTGATAGCGCCATTAGTTCTATGCAAAAGGATTCAGCATTAATGAATGCTGCTGTAGATAAAGACATGCCAATACTTGGGATTTGTCTTGGCCTTGAGATGCTGTTTGATAGAAGTGAGGAAGGAATTTTGGAGGGTCTTAAGATATTAGGTGGCGATGTTTTGATGCTTCCAAAAATAAAGGTCAAAGTACCTCATATAGGATGGAATAATCTAAGAATTGTTAACACTGGAAGTAACCTTTTGAAAGGTATTCCGCAGGATTCCTGGGTGTATTTTGTTCATTCGTATCATATTGAGCCCCAAGATGATAAGCTCATTGCAGCAGTAACTGAATATGGTTCAAAATTGCCTGTTGTAATAGAACGTTCAAATCTTTTTGGTACCCAATTCCACCCTGAAAAATCAGGAAAAATTGGAGCCCAAATTATGAAAAATTTTGTAAATATTTGTGAAAAAAACGAATGAAGGTATTAGCAGCAATTGACATAATGAATGGGGAAGTAGTCAGGTTAACTAAAGGGGACCAATCTACCAAAAAAGTGTATAGCAAAGACCCTGTTCAGGTTGCAAAGAAATGGGAAAAAGATGGCGCTGATATGTTGCACATAGTTGATCTTGATGCTGCATTTGGTAGTGCTACGAATAATCTTCCAATAATCTCTGACATTCTACATGCCGTGAATATTCGAGTTCAGATTGGAGGCGGTATTCGCGATACTGATACTTTTGAAAGGATTGCTAAAATGGGATTTTCAAGAATTGTAGTCGGAACTATGGCTTATCGAAATGAAAATGAATTGCGTTCACTCAGCAAGAATTATAGTGATAAGATTGTCATTTCACTTGATGAAATAAATGGAAAGGTAATGATTGAAGGGTGGAAATCTTCTTCAGACTATACTATTGACGATGCGATAAGCAAGTTCAATAAGTTTGGAATTTGCAATTTTCTCCTAACTAGTATAATCAAGGATGGAACTCTTTCTGGTCCAGATATTGTTACTTTAAATAGCATTAATACAGATCGAAAGTCAAAGATAATTGCTAGTGGTGGGATTTCTAACTTGCTAGATGTGTTAAGGGTTCGAGCAATCGGATGTGATAGTGTGATTCTGGGTAAGGCATTATATGAAGAAAGGTTGGAGATAAAAAAGGTGAAAGCAGTAGCGTAATGCCGTTATCAAAGAGAATCATTCCATGTCTTGATGTAGATAATGGTAGAGTGGTCAAAGGAATCAAGTTTCGAGGAGTAAAGGATGCAGGTGACCCAGTTGAACTGGCTAAAACATACTGTGACCAGGGAGCCGACGAACTTGTCTTCCTTGATATTACTGCTTCAAAACAAGACCGCGAGATTATGAAAAGCATGGTTAGAAAAGTAGCCAGCGTAATAGACATACCCTTCACTGTGGGAGGAGGGATAAAGACGCTTTCAGATGCAAGAGAGATTCTCCTCAATGGGGCTGATAAAGTCTCAATTAACACTGCAACAGTCAAAACCCCTGAATTGGTAACTGACCTTATGAAAATATTCGGCAGACAATGTGTTGTGGTTGCAATCGATGTAAAGAGAAATTATGAAGTTGATGAAAAGAATGAAAAACATACAATAATGCATGGTCCTAAATGGGATTTTTATTTTGAAGTAATGATATACGGTGGGTCCAAAGGTACAGGAATTGATGCCATCCAATGGGCAAAAAAAGTAGAAGAACTTGGTGCCGGCGAAATACTCTTGACAAGTATAGATGCAGATGGTACTAAAAATGGTTACGATATTGAATTGACTAATGCAATATGCAATAGTGTAAGAATACCTGTTATTGCATCAGGTGGTTGTGGCTCTTCAGATCATATGGTTGAAGCATTCAAGAAAACTGATGTGGATGCAGTACTGGCAGCTTCCATATTTCATTATGACAAGTTAACACTTGATAAGGTAAAAAAATATTTGGCTGAAAAGGGAATTCAGACCAGATTATAGAAATAAACTAATTCAGTTAAATCAAATCAAATCAAATCAAATTCTGTTTATAATTAGAGTAACAGAAAAAAGTAATAAAATTTAAGGGATCTCAACGCAACGTGAGTGCAAATATAAATATCCCAGCTATCATTTCTGCAGTCAAAAAGTAATCCTTAATTTTCTTTAACCTGCTAGCACTTACTTTCCTGATTCCTCTAATAAAATGTTGATCACGTATGGTAACAAGAGCATACAACCTGGTGAGTGCCATCAAGAAACTTACTCCCAGATAGATTGGAAGCATCAAAAAGTCTTTTGGATTGCGTCTTAAATGTGGAAAAATTTTGATAGTCCTGCCAACTAACCATAAAATAACTATTGAGATGGCCAATCCCCATTGATTTTCAATAATTGCGAGTGTGAGAAAAATCGGACCCAGTAATAGTGTAAAGACTGAGATAAAACGGTCTATCATGGAAAATGCAAGGTAAGGACATTTCCATACCCATCCACTCCATAAGCTTTGGAAATCAGAATTATGACTGTTCCTTGCCCATCTAATTCGTTGTCTGATAAACTGGTCAAAACCTGGCGCAGCAGATGAATATATTACTGCAGAACTCTGATAATAGGTCTTCCACCCTTCCTGTTGAACTAGTCTTGTAAAACACTTATCTTCACCTGATTCCTTTTTTCTGCCAAGGATATTTTCATTTAGAAAGAAATTCATCTTTGGTACTAGAATTTCCCTTCGATACAGTGCAGTCTTACCGCTCAAACATGACAGAGCTTTTCCACCTGCGGTTTGTGCTGGCATATCTAGATAGTTTCGCATATCCCAAAAGATATCAGTCATCTTTTGCCAGATTGTTCTTGTTTCAATGGGGTGATATCTGGGAGTAACTCCTCCAATTCTTGGATCAACTTGAAACGGTCGTAGGGCATTTTCCAAAAAATTTGAATCCCACATAGTATCGCTATCTGTTAACGCAAGAATACTGCCCTTTGACTCTGATATCCCATCGGCTAAGGCGGACCTCTTACCAGGCTTTGAAGTCACTATTAGCTTTAGATTACTCTTGTCTTGTTGAAATTCCTTAAATTCAGCTACGCAATCTGGATCGGACTTGTCGATAATTGCAATTATTTCTGCAGGCTTATTTTTCCACCATGATTCCAAAGATCTCTTAAAAATTTTCTTGTCTTCTTTGTACACGGGTATGATTACTGACACAGTAAACTGCTCTGTGGCATTTGAAGCGGCCTTAGTTGAACCTGGCGTTATTGGAGAATAGAGGGTCGCGACTATTTTTTTGATTAACCATGTGGTCCATCTCCAAGTTCCTATAATACCCAGCGGGATAATAAGCCAATAATTGTATAATGAACTTGGAATGAAATTTCTAAAAATGTAATCTTTCAGGCCATTAAACTGGTAAATGACATCGTTAATGTCAAACCAAATTGGTGAAATAAGCAGGGAAACGGCAAAAGCAATAAGTAGCAGGTCAAAAATAATGTTGCTAAAAATTCCGTCATGCTTTTGAAGCAATTGATCCCTGTAAGTTTTCACTATTTAGTTTCCATTTCCAGATTATTTATTAGTAACTTTTACTGTGAGATAGAAGTTAATGACGTAAGATGGTTAGTGTTAATTCTTACTATATTTCTTACTCGAAAATGAAAAGGAATTATATAAATATGATTAATTATAATGCCCCTATAATAAAGAGGGATTTTGCACGAGTAAAATAAGCATTATTGGTTCTGGTGTAGTAGGAAGTGCAACGGGTCAGGGATTTCATAAGCTAGGTCATGAGGTAATTTTTTATGACATTTCTAAGGATAGGCTTAGAACTCTAAAGAATAATGGATACAAGGTTGCAGACAATCTGAGTGATGCAATGTCACAAACAGATATTTCGTTTGTATGTGTTAATACTCCAACTCATAATTCCCAGCAAGACCTTTCACAAATACTTTCTGTGCTATATCAACTTGCAAACTATCTGAATTCAACTAATAAACGCCATATGCTAGTGTTCAGGAGCACAATGTTGCCTGGTACTATGCGCAGCGTAGTGTTAAACTATCTCGAAAAGAACTGTATCAAAAAGAGAGGAGTCGACTATGAAGTTGCCTACAATCCAGAGTTTCTGAGACAGATTTCTGCGTTGGAAGATTTCTTCAAGCCAGACAGAGCAATAATTGGAGATGAGAGCAGTAGCGAATTGTCAAATTTGCTAGTCGATATATACAAGCCTTTGACAAAAAATATCATCACCACCTCATTTGAAGCTGCAGAGCTCATCAAGTATGCATCAAACTGCTTTTTGTCATTAAAGATTTCATTCTTTAATGAAATAGGATTGATTTGCAAACATTTGGGAATAGACGACAAGGTTGTGAGTTTGGGTGTATCTTTGGATAAAAGAATTGGCAAATATGGTACTGAATTTGGAAGGCCATTTGATGGAATGTGCCTACCAAAAGACACTCAAGCATTGGCTTCATTCATAAAACAAAACAGAATTGAACCTGACTTGCTTGAAATAGTTCTCAATATTAACAAGAAAATTGAGGACCTTACAACAACAAGACAACTTGTCCCCGGGGCAAGAGAAACTCATTCTTAAAACTCAATATTTTTCTCTTCAATAATTTTATATTGGGACTTTGATTTTTATTTAGTTAATGAATTTGCCGGTTTTTGGAATTACATTTGCTTTCTTATTAATTCTAAACATTTCACTGATACCTAATCTATATGCTCAAGAGGCAAAAACACAGCTTATCGGGGTAAATATGTTAGGTTACTATACTACTTTGCCTCAATCTCGAGAATTTAAGAATCCATTTCCTGATAACTACTATGACCAGAGTTTTAAGATAATAAAAGATGGAGGAATGAATCATGTGCGATATGTATACTATTGGGAATCTTATGTGAAGAATCCTGTGGCATTCATAAATGAATTAAAGTTTGCCGCAACTCTTGCGGACAAATATGGAATAAAAATAATCTACGATAACCATCAATTTCATACATCATCGTGGCTTAATCCTCAAAGAGGAACAGGATTTCCTAGCTTCTTATTCCAAAATAATTCAGAATACACCTACGGCAGTGGAGGTAGTCCTTTGTATCCATCAGCAGCGGCATGGTGGACTCAGTGGTGGAACAGGGAGGTCACAGGTGCAAATGGTACTAACGGATGGACTTTGCAGTCTGAATTCTTGAAGAAAGTGGTCAGTACGGTTGACAGCTATGCAAGTACTGCTGGATATGAAATATTGAGCGAACCGCAAGTACACAGCGTGGATCAGTGGGATAAGATTGGAAAATTCAATACCTTTATGACAAATGAATTGAGAAATGTAACAAAAAAAGATATTGTGTATAGCATGAGCATACCTGTTGATCTTGATAGTAACATTGGAGTCAATGCAACGAATCTAGCAAAGATGACACCTGAAAACAAGACAAATACGATATTCAAATTTAGTATATACGGATTGCCATCACCGGGCAGCTACCAAGAGGAAAGACTGAACATGTTTTTGGCAACTGGCAACCTATCCGGAGTCCCTATGTATATCGGGGAATGGAATAACGTGGCCAGGGATAAAGTAATAAACGAAGAAGGCGACTTTGTCTACGAAATAGACCCAGAATCAAGTGATATCACTCCGGAAGATACAAATGCGATTTTAAAGAAATTCAATGAAATAGATCCCTATGGATGGGCATTTTGGTATTGGAATTTTAGACCACATAGAGTGGAGAATTTTAATCTAGTGACAAGCGATGCTACTGGTAATTTGGTTCCTACAAAGTACTTTGATATCCTCAAAAATGCCGTTCAGTCAGTGAAGTAGCCAAGAATCAAAGCACCTTTAATAGAATGAAAATAAGATGAGGATAAACTCTTCTTCATGGTAACGTGACGCTATCAAGTTTACAACATATCTCATAGTTAACAACCTCCACAAGGTTTAATTCATGTATAAATATGATATTTAATGGATAAAGAAGCTAATTGAATCTCCGACTACAATTAAAAGACGGAACCAGGCGGCGATCCTTAGTATTTATTCTTATTCCGCTTGTCCTTTCTGCCTATACCCACCTGTGGAATCCTACAGGCTTTCCATCAATTCATACGGATGAGGGGCATTACCTCAGAAAGGCAATTTCCACAGAAATCGGTCAGGGACTTCAGCCGCAGGATAGATATCGAGCTCCTTATTTTGGCCAAATTTTCCTGGCAGGCATCTTTAGCATAATTGGTTTTCCTAATGTTGAAACGTTTGGTGAGAAGAATCCCGTTGAGCAATTGTATTTGGTCCCACGTGTGATTATGGGAGTCTTGGCTGTGTTTGACACTTTTCTATTATATAGGATCACAGAGTACAGATACGGCAGAAATGTTGCAATAATTGCCTCAATATTATTTGCAGTTATGCCGTTTACCTGGATGATAAGGAGAATATTCCTAGAGACAATACAACTGCCCTTCATTTTGACATCAATACTCCTCATTTTAAATTTAGGCAGGGGTCGCCAGCTCCAATCATCTTCACTCTCACAACTACAGTCAAAACCACAAAAAGACATTGGACAACCAAGTCAACTACAAAAAAATGAGCAGCAACAACAACAGCAACGTGAACAAACACAGAAGCAGGCATACCAAAGTGAGTATACCAAGCTTACTCTAATTATATCAGGAATTTTCCTAGGACTTGCGATATTTACCAAGATACCTGCATTTACAATGATTCCTTTAGGCATCATTATGGTGTATATGGTTACCAGAAAAAAGAAATATGTAATAGTATGGTTAATCCCAGTTCTTTTGGTCCCTATGTTGTGGCCTATCCATGCAACATTAAGTGGAGACATGAACGATTGGATAGATGGTGTGCGTTACCAAGTTAGTAGAGATAGACCTTTGATTAATACAATAAACACGTTCTTCCAGATAGACCCAGTCTTGTTTATTCTTGGAATGGGTGGCCTTGTATATGCAGTGATAAAGAAGGACTATTTCCTTTTGCTGTGGACGATTCCCATTTTTGTTTTCCTACAAGTAATCGGCTATGTTTCTTCATTTCATCTTATATTGTTGCTGCCCCCGTTTTGCATAGCCGGTGCTACCATGATAGAAAAGATAGGAAACAACATTGCCAACGTCAGGTTGAAAAATATGCTTCCCTACATCAGGATTGCAGTTATCGGAATATTTGGCATATGCAGTATTACCATGCTGATTACATTGAATATGAATTCAACCTATTATCAAGCACTTGCTTTTGTACTCTCAAATTTACCGGATAGTAATTCAAATGCAACAAGCATCAGTCCTGCAGATAAAGTAACTTTAATTGGAAATCCTCAATACTTTTGGATTCCAGAATTTGTTTTTAACAAGACATTTGATGCAAAGAACTTTTACAGTAAGACACCATTCAAGACAGACAAATACTTGATGATTATAGATAGTGGATTTGTTAGAATTTTGAACGGAGATAATTCGTCCAGACTCAATCTGGCATACAATGCAACGCATAATTTAGCAAGGTTTGAGCAGAATATTACGGGTGGGACTGATATTAACAAGTATCCATTTACAAACTTGAGACTGAGCCCTGAAACCCGGTTTATTGAACTCAGATCTAATTATTAGTTGTAGAATTGAAAATTTATTTCCAAACCATTTAATTTGACCTTTTAGGTTTAGTTCTCGTCATTAAATGCGCATTCTTTTGCTACATGCAGATTTTATTGAATACCAACCAATTTCCAAAGAAATACAGACGGCAGAGGATATTCCTTCAAAGTCTAGTAAGAAAATAGATGAAGTAATTGTGGCACTTGTTGCCGTCGAAAAAGACGATGACGAGTCTCTAACTGAGGAAGTTGGAAGTGAATTAAAGATATATGGCCAGATGATAAAATGTGATAACCTGTTAATCTACCCTTATGCACACCTAAGCTCGGACCTGGCTGGCCCCAGCATAGCACAATCTCTACTAAATTCCATTGAAGAAAAGTCAAGGAAACTGTTCAAGACTGTGAATAGGGCTCCGTTTGGTTGGACAAAATCATTCAACATAAAAATAAAAGGGCATCCATTGGCAGAGCAATCTAAAACAATTCAGAAAAAATCTGAAGATGCTAGTAAATCCAAATCAGAATCGACTGGTGAATCAATCGCATTAAAATCAGAAGAAGTACTGAAATCCACGTGGTATGTTCAAACAGTGGAAGGAAATCTTGTTCCAATGGATGAGTATACTTTTGAAAAAAACAGTTCGTTTAGTAAGCTAGCTGATTATGAATTATCAAAAAAGAGAACAGTAGTTGAGGTATCTCCACATGTGAAATTAATGAAGAGACTAGCATTAGCTGATTATGAGCCTTCATCTGACGGAGGTAATATGAGATACTATCCAAAGGGACGTTTAATGAAATCATTAATCGAGACATATGTTTCAAGTATGGTACACGAATACGGTGGAATAGAAGTTGAAACACCAGTAATGTATGATTCCAACCATCCTTCAATCCATAGTTATTTTAATAGGTTTCCAGCAAGGCAGTACAGTATTCAATCAGATAACAAACAACTTTTCCTGAGGTTTGCTGCGTGTTTTGGTCAGTTTCTGATGGCCAAGGATTTTCAAATTTCTTACAAACAGTTACCATTGAAACTTTATGAATTAACAAGGTATTCTTTTAGAAGGGAAAAGAGCGGCGAATTAGTTGGCCTTAGAAGACTAAGGGCCTTTAGTATGCCTGACTGCCATGCTTTTTGTAAAGATATAGAACAGGCAAAAGAAGAATTTGTCAAACGGTTTGAGTTATCGTTAAGAGTAATAGAAGGTCTTGGTATATCTCCAAATGATGATGTGGATATGGTTATTCGATTTACATCAGACTTTTACGAGCAAAATAAGGAATTCATTAAAACTTTTGCAGCCAGACTAAAGAAACCAATAATTGTAGAAATGTGGAAAGAGAAGTTCTTTTATTTCATTGTTAAATGGGAATTTAATTTCGTTGATAGTTTGGGAAAAGCTGCGGCTCTGTCAACTGACCAGATAGATGTTGAAAATGGCGAGAGATACAAGATTGAATTTGTTGATAGCGATGGTGAGAAAAAATATCCAATTATTTTGCATAACTCTCCTAGTGGGGCAGTAGAGCGAGTAATATTTGCCCTGTTAGAAAAAGCTCACAAAAATGGTACTGCAGGAAAGACTCCAGCATTACCATTATGGCTATCGCACACCCAGGTCAGAATACTTCCCGTAGCCACAAAACATACAGAATTCGGTGAGAAAATTGTAGGCGAATTGAATAAAAATAATATCAGGGCCGATATTGATGACAGAGAACTTTCCGTTGGAAAAAAAATTAGAGAAGCCGAATCTGAATGGATTCATTACATTCTGGTTATTGGAGACAAGGAAGTCGACGGAAATGAACTGGTAGTTAGAGAAAGGTTATCAAAGTCACAGTACGGAATAGCCTTAGATAATCTGATGAAAAAAATCAAACAAGAAATTTCTGATAAACCATACTTGCCATTAAACCTGCCTGTCTATCTGTCAAAACGACCGTTAATAATGGTATGAAATTAGAAAAAACGGTATTGCAAATCTTAAGTTGAATTTTATCTTTAATGTTTTTATATTTCGTAACTTAGATCCCATTCAAATGGGTAGAGTTGAGAAAGGAGAAAGCTGCGGTGTGAGTGGATGTTCGGAACCTGCACAAAGATCCATTAGTGGAAGTAAGGCCAGTATGGCATCAGGTTTGGAAGTCAATACTTCAAACAAGAGAGTATACCTCTGCAGACAGCATTATAAAGAATGGAAAAAAGCAACCAAGGAAGATAGAGAGAACGAAAGAGCAAGATGGGGCAATAGTTAAGAGTGAAATTACTTATCTAGACATACTTTCTTGTGATTATCCTTAGAAGCGTTTGTGTTGCAAGTGCTCCTTCTCTGTAGTCGTCATTTTTGAGAGCCACCTCCACAAGGTCCATTCCTACCAGAGTCGCAGAATCATTTATACTTTTTAGTATTTTTAATATTTCAAATGGATCCAGTCCAAATGGCTCTGGCGTTCCTGTACAAGGAACAAAAGGCAAGTCATAAACGTCAATGTCAAATGATATGTAGATATTTCTATTATTAGTAACTTTATGTAGATATTCTGTTATGTCCTCCATATTATTTTTTATTTCCCAGGGATCAAATGTTACTACACCGTTTTTTTCAGCAAAATGATTTTCCTCCTTATCTGCCTGTCTGATACCTATCTGTATGATATTTTTACCCTGAATGAATCCTTCTTCTATCAATCTATAGAACGGAGTAGTGTGGCATAGCTTCATTCCTTCGTATTCAGGTTTTAGATCTCGATGGGCATCAAAATGAATCAGCAGAGGCTCAGTTGCTGAAAGGCCCTTAAAACAAAAGTATGAGATAGTGTGCTCTCCACCAAGTATAAACGGTTTCTTTTTTGTCCTTGAGAGTTCCTCCACCAGGGGAGGAACATTTTCATTTAAGAAGGAAAAAACAGATTCTATTTTTTTACCATTATTATTTTCCGGCAATTTAATATCACCCAAGTCAAAAATTTTCGCTATTTCCTTGATATCTTTTTTTTCATCATAAACATAGGTCTCTATTTGACGGCCAGAAGCACTTCTGATTGCTTCTGGACCCCTGCTGGTCCCTTTTCCAAAGGAAGTTGTCAGTTCCAATGGAATGCCAAAAAACACAATCTCAGCTTCGTTAAATGAAATTTGCATGTCAATGTCACCAAAAGAACAACCAGCTTTGGTTCTTTCCGGGGTAATGAAAGTGTCCAAAAGATCTAAAATCTTTGTCAATCCTCAGCCAAATCCCTGTTTATAGTTATTCCTAATATTATATGAGACTATGACCAAAATAATTCATCCAGGTTGCTCTGTCTTGGCTTGCCAATTATAGATTTGAAATTTACATCCAATGCTGTTAGCATTTGATCAAAAGTAGATTCCATCGCCTCTAGGTATTTTTCGGTATCTACATCTTTATGGTTTGCCAATTCGACTGGTTTGACTCCCTCAGCGGTCTTTGTCTTTACATATGAGATTATATCTCCAGCCTTTATCTGCTTTCCATTGTCTGAGAATTGCATTGCGGCTTTTATATGCTGAGGAATACCCTTCATAGTACTGGTTGTAGAACCATGTCCATCAATGGATGAGATTCTCAAGTTTTCAGAGGTCCTCTTGCCATACTTTTCTGGAGATTTGTTTATCATGACGTTGAAAGAAAGGTCCTCCAGAGGATATTTATCCGACTCTAATTTTTTGGCACTATCTTTTATAAGTTCTTTAATTTTCTCTCTAGCAGTACCGAAATCTTTTTCAGTATTAACTTTACCAAGTATATCTAACATGCTGTAGAATGTTTTTCTAATGAAGGGCGGAGTGTGAGATTTTTTACCTGTCAAGCCCTTTACATCAACAGTACCATCTTTGAGAACCCCGAGATAATTTTTCTTGAGATTATTAAAAACAACGTAGCGATATTCCTTGTCAAGTTCCAGGTCTACCCCCTGATTGGTTTTTGCCCATTTTGAAATTTCATCTACATTACCTTCTGAAGGATTTCGCAGAAATAATGAATCTGTATCACCATAGACAACAGAAATACCTGACTCTTTGCATTTGTCTATTGTTTTTGTGATGATACTTCTTCCGATAGCTGCAGTAGCATCTGCCACAGGAAGACAGTAGAGTGGAAATATCTCAGCTCCCATTACTCCATAGCTTGCATTAAGAATGACTTTAATTGCCTGACTTACTACAGTATAGAGTTGCCGTTCTTCAGGGGAGATTGTTTTGTCTTTTGATAATTGCTTGTAGTAATTTACTCTGAGATCCCGGAGTGACCCAATTAGGAGAGAAGTTATTCCCTTTTTCTCCTTACAAGTCCAGTATGTTGTATCAGGAATTTTTTGCTCTGGGTCCTGACTACAAGTATCGTGAGGACAGTTTACTGTTTCGTATGATAGATTATGAACCTTGATAATACTTGGATATAGACTGGCAAAATCAACTACCGAAACATTGAAGTGGATTCCTGGGGTGGGTTCTACGACAAGACCTCCCCTATACTTTTTTTCTTTTATTATTGCCTCAGTTGATGCCTGTCCCTTGAATCGAAGGTCCTCGCTATGAGGAATCAGTGCATTAATTTTTCTGTGTTCATAAAATAGCATTCCCCTGATCCATTGGTTGACCCCAACTCTAGAAAGGTCTTCGACAGAAAGTCTGGATATCCTGGCAATTACAAACAATAATTTCAGCAAAAGATTATCATTAAAACTTGTAAGCCTAAATGTCAATTCAGTATCTTTTAGACAATATTGAGCCAGCTTTTGTATTGGTAGGTCACTTATGTTTCCATCAAATTCAATCTTGCTATCATTTAGAAGAGCTTCTGCAATTGCATTTAATCTGAATTCAGAATACTTGTGACTGAATGCGTAAATTTGAATAGATCTATTTTGAAATGTTCTGAATAGATCAATATGTGCTCCGTGTTTTAGTTGAACGGGTTCTGCCTGGATACCTTTCTTGATAAATGAATCTCGTTTTACTAGTATAGGGATTTCTTCTTTTGGTATGATGGTATGATTTATAGGATCAATTGCTGGGTCTTGAGATCTTTCATAGATGTATGGAAGATCAAAATCATCACCATTAAAGGTAACTAGTACGCTGTATGACCAAATTATTTTAAAAGTCTTTTCCAATAGCTCCTTTTCTGTTTTGCACATTTCTGCTTCTGGAATTAACGGTGTACCATCATTGGGATTTTTTTGTTGTTCAAGAAGTAATACCTTTCTGAAGCCATCATTTGATACGATACCTACTGCAGTAATCTTTCTATCATGTTCTCGAGGAACTGGCATCCGTCCTTCTTCTGAATCAACTTCAATATCAAGAGCAATTCTTTTCATTTCAGGAATGGGTTGGTTCAGTAAATCGGCCCACTCTCTCACATATTCCCTATACTTGTCATTTCTTGCCTCTTTGCTCTCTAGGATTTTATCCCATAGAAAATTTTTAAGAGCATTGTGGACAATGTCTGACATTTTATACGGATCTTCAACAATTTCTTCACCTTGCCTCTTGTAATATGAACCTGGAATTAGCCTAGTATCATAAAGATAGTTTTCATGATATTTTATATTAGCTTCCCAAACATTGAGTTTTTCTCTAATGCCGCCTTTTCCACCTATCGACAGTGGATCTGGAGCAATTATTTTTACTGCTTGAATTTCCTTATCCGACATCAGATCCATTTTTGGAATTATCTTTAGCTCAAATTTTTTTTCTATAGACGCGATCTCTTCTGCTCTTTTTTGATATTCCAGTTTAGTATAGCAATATGGTTTGTGATTAGTTCTATCCTGCCAAAAATATATCACGTGTAAATTAGGGTCATAGAATTTTAATTGGACTTTCTGATTTTCTCCCGAATAAATTGCAGATATTAACATGACTCTGGTATTTTCAGGAAGCTCCTTCCAGTAACTCAAATGTTGGTTATCTTTATCGTTTTGAAGGAGTGATGATGATGATGATTGATCCAAATTACTCACTGCGTAGTTTCAAATATGAAAAAATGGATAATTATCTTTTGCTACTATATTCAAGTGAACTTGATTGGGTGAATCACTTTGGAAAATTAAACAGTAATGACTCTATCTTCTCTTCGCCTAATAGCCAGTATGCCAATAGCATATAGGGCAATCATCGGTAATGCGATGAACCACATTGTGACACCACTACCATCTGGTGTTATTATTGCACCGAATACCGTAATGATTATTATTGCGTATCTAAAGTTTCTCAGCCAGAATTTTGAGTCAGTTGCGCCACTAAGTGATAACACATACATTATGACTGGAAGCTGAAAAGCAATGCCAAATCCCAATACGAATTGCAGTACAAATGCAATGAAATCGTTGACTGTTAGAAATGTTTCAGCGCCTATTGCTTCACCATACTTGTACAGAAAGTTAAGGGTAAATGGAATTACAAGCACATAGGAGAATACTATGCCAACTAAGAATAGTAGAAATATTGGCGATATTACTTTGAAGAGTTTAAATCTTGAAAATGCCTTTTTGCTATTTTTGTCCTTTGTCATACCATCTTTGTCTTCTTCTTTGGTCTCAGAATCGTCCTTATTTTTTGATGGATCAAACGCTGGAGAAATAAAACCAAATATTTCTTTGATTACAATTGGCAGGGAGCAGATTAACCCGATTAGTAAGGAGATATGAACTTGGGCAAAGAACACCTGACCGGGAGCTGTTTGGATAAACTTTACCCCTGCAGGAAGTAATGTATCTTTCATGAAACTTGTCAACTGGAGTGCCACATTGTTAAGAGGGTCTGGATACGGATAGTATACTTTGAGATTTTCTTGTGGACCCCCATCCTGAGCCGGAAGTGAGATGGGCAAAATTGTTGATTTTATACTGAAACTCATCGAAAAAATGGTAATAATTGCAATGCATATTACGATATGAACTATCCGTATTCTAAGTTCATCAAAATGCTCAGCTATTGACATCCCAGATGAAGACATTACAATGTTCGAAAATAAGCAATCTGGATATAATAATTATATTGATACTTGACCCGTGATGGCCTCTACCCGTGCTTTTGATTATCAAGAATAAGCAGGTAATTTCGAGCTAATCAAATGAAAGAAAGTAGAATAATGATTCTCTGCATAGATTATTTGCAGGTAAATCCTTTTAGAAGGTAAAAAACGATATGTACTCATGCAATATCACAAGGCTTCTTTCATTGGCCATGAAAGATCCAAAAAAGCTCAGCTCAAACTATTTGATTATACCGGCTATGCCATGCTGACGTACACTGTGAAACAGGATGGCAACGGATTTGTCCCCGTTGGTGATGAAATGCTTGTTGGTAAAATGGAAAAAGAATCAGAGGCAATGCTTTTTCTGTGTGATAGTGATGGTTATGCAAAGGCCCAATCAAGACCGTTACCAAAGGAAAAGGCCATCGAAGCTTACAAGAAAATGGTAGATGATGGAATTCAAGAATTTACGGGCCAGATTAAGACCGTTACTTAATCAAGTTTTTTGGTTGTAATAACAGCATTTAATACGATACCTAAATTAGTACCGTCCTAATAATGGTACTAACGGATCACAGTCGCCTAGCTTCTAAATAGAAATCCTTGTCCCCGTCTTAATGTTTTTCAAGATGAGGTTTCTAATAATCTTGGGGTCTGACTTTATTACCCATGTAGGAATCTTTGATCTTTCAATTACTTTTAATGCAACAATGTCCATGAGGTCGTAATTACCGGCCTGAGTGCTCTCCTTATTGAGCAGGTCTAGGCATTTTTTGATAGTAATTTCTTTGAACATTTTTGCCCGTGGATTCTTGTTTGGATCTGAATCATAGATTCCCTCAACATCTGTTGCATTCAAGAATCTGTCAGCCTTTATTTTCTCGCAAATAAGTGCTGCTGTAGCATTAGTACTCTGACCTGGATGAAGGCCACCACTTACAATTATCTTGCCTGATTGACAAGCGATACTAATTTCCTCAAGATTTGAAGGTATAATAGGATAGACAGAGTCGCCGAGAGCTGCAGAAAGTAATTTTCCATTTAACCTGGATATCTCTATCCCCATTTCATCAAGACTGCTCTCATCAGCTCCTAAAGATCTTGCAAGGTCAACGTAATGTCTTGCAATTATTCCACCACCAGATACAATAACTGGTTGCACTCTGGCCTGTATATCTAGCAAGACCTTCGCATACTCCTTTAGAGATGTTGACGTAGTCTTGAAATTAAACACACTACCGCTCAATTTCATGACAAGGATTTTTCTCTGTTTTGAAACTTTGGAAACGCTCATTGTTTTTCTGGTAACTCCTTATCTAGTACATCTTTTGATATATTTGTAATGTTTTTTCGATCCTTATGGTTAGTATATACTCGTATCATGTCAAGATAACCTGTAATTGAATTTACCAGTGGTAGATTAGAAACTGGTTGTTTAAAGAATTCGTCCTCACTAACAAGAAGTATTGATTTCATTTCTTTCTTGTTTGGAGCAAGTGGAACAAGTGAGATGCCATAGGTGTCGAGAAAAATTTTCCGCTCATCGATATTTGCCAGTCTTGCTATTTTCAACCTCAACTCTTCGATTTTATCCCTGTTTAATTTTGTATAATTATCTCTTTTACGAATGAATCTTTCATATACGCATTTCAAAAGTTTTCTTTCCAAGTAGTTAGAAATAATTTCCTTTGCAATTTTGTTATTTTGTGACGAAGACATCATCCACAATATGCTATCATCTGTTAGTTTGAGATAATCATCTAACGACAAACTAGGCAGATTCAACTCTTCACTAGAAAGCAGGATGGAATGGAGCAGCATTACTTCGGCAGAGCGTACTGTCTTGTGAAAATAAACAGCACGGAACATTTCGAATCTTGAAATTATCATTGATTCAAAAGAGTAAAAGGAGGAAATATCCAGCGCCAGACTTTGATTGTCAGTTACCCTGAATGAATTTATTATCCTGTTGTAATCTACCTTTCCGTATTCCACTCCAGTAAAGAAACCATCTCGTGGGAGATAGTCCATGAGATCAGCCGAAAGGCTTCCCGAAATTATTTCATTTTTGAATTTTACCTTAGAATTGCCAAAAGAAATCTCGCTTATTGTCTTGGGAGAATATCCAAAACCTGAAAGAATATCACTCAGTTCAGTCTTGCAAATTATTTCTGCTCCTATTGTTTCATGATTTTTGTTGCCTGTTACTTTTAGTGCTTCTTCAAACAGGTGGGAAAAAGGTCCGTGACCTATATCATGTAAAAGAGAAGCCGCACGTAGTTCTTGAATTGACTCTTTATCAATGGCGCCTATTGAAAATAGATGTTCCCCTGCTATGCCTGCTACATGCATTGTTCCTAGCGAATGTTCAAACCTTGAATGCTGGGCAGCCGGGTATACTAAATGAGCGCCTGCTAATTGTTTAATTCTTCTTAATCTCTGAAAAACGCTTGAATCGATTATCTTTTTTTCCAGATCTGTAAATCTGATAAATTTGTGAATCGGATCTGCAATCTCCCCAACGAATTTCATGCCTTAGATAGAATTGAACACCACATTGAATTAAATTTTCACAAACTTTCTTACAATTCTTAATATTTGACCGTGAACTTCGTCGACAGACTTTTCGCCCTCAACAGTTCGCCAGTTGAATTTGTTTGCAAGAATTCTGTAATTTTTCTTTACTCGCCTTATTAGCTCCAGGTCTTTTTCAAAGGTATCAACCACATTTTTGGATCTGCTAGCTAAGGTCTTGGGTCTGATATCTATTACTATTACAAGATCTGCTTTTGGCAGGCCCTTGTCCAATGAAAGTAGCCAATCTAGTTTTAATCCCTTTGAAATTCCATAGACTAGATTGGATTGATAATACCGGTTCATGATAACCGTGGTTCCCTTGCTAACCATTTTCTCTATTTCACCCTTTTTCTCCCACCTATTTGCAGATAGGAGGATCATTTTCACCTCATCAGGATAATTTCTTTTCCCATCAAGGAACTGCCTTATCTCTTTACCAACAGGGGTAGAATAATCAGGAAAATCAATTCTTACACTTTTGCTCCCCAATTTTTTTTCCAGTAATTTTGCCTGTGTTGTTTTTCCAGCCTTATCAATTCCCTCAAAGACGATAATTTTACCTTTTGGCAAATACATTGTCTGAAAAAAATCTCGTAAATAAATAGTATCTCAAAAATTGATGATTTTCGATGATTTTCTATGGACTTGTGTCCTTGTTGTTTACCAATATATAACGACTGGAATGGGCTTAACCACAGTCAATGTTTCCTTCAAAAGTTCCCTTCCAGCCAGAATCAGATCGAACCTGGATTTTTCCATTCTTTCCGCAATCTCCATGTATTGAAATATTGCCTTTCTTGTCCAAGTCACAAATCTTACTTGTTGTTTCTTTGCCTTCCAGGTCATAGTTCTTGTTGTCAATCTTGCCTGAATCAAGAAATCCACCATTGCTGGGCTTGTCATCAGAGGAGCCATCTACAACAACCTCCCAACTTCCAAAGATAGGTGAATCTTTCATGAATGCACTAAATGACAATTCTCCCTTTTCTGATTTCCCGTCAGGACAGCTGATTGCACCTGATGCATTTCCTGATGTTTCTGTTCCATGAGCTGCGGTCGCAGCAGAAAATATGGTAATCATGAAAAGTAGTATTATTTTCGCCTTAATTTTACCATCCAAATCCATGACTGTGTCTTGCAAGAAAAATAATTTATATATTATGTAGAGCGGATCCAGATCATAATTAGAAACTAATGTGACGATTCATTATTTTGATGCCGATTATCTTATAAAGATTATCAATAGTGATTATCAATATCGATTATCTTTAAATGTATCTATTTTGACTACTTTTTTCCCAAATACCAGATAATTTTCATCATAATTTGCAGTTAGGTATGCAAATTTCATACCATGAATTGTAAATTACATATCTTCAAGTTATTATAAAGGATCCATGAAGTAACGATGACTAAAATGGCACAAATGCCGGCTCTAATTCCAAAAGAAGTAGAAATCCAAAGACTAAAGAAAATCTACATTATGGTTATCATGCTGGGTTCAATCGCAGCATCCGTAGAAGTAGACAACTTTGTTGATGGGTCTCTTCATCAAACCGCTATTAGAGACAGCGCATTTACACCAGCTCATTGGTGGTTATACAGTCACTTTATAGCCCTACCATTAGGTTGGGGATTTGTGGCAATGTATGACAGAAGGGTACCTGTACTTAGAGGTCCTGGAAACTCAATGAACACTGGTTTAAAGATAACCATCATAGGCTATCTTGCAACCATGTTTACAATTGGTGTAAATGAAATGTGGCACTTTTGGTTTGTGGAAGAAATTTTCTCAGTCCCGAACCACTGGATGTTTAATATGGGAGTAGTAGTAGCTTTCATGGGTGCTCTTGCATACGTAGTAAGAGTATATGCACGTCTAGTAGAATTGGGTGCTGAAACTCCTGGAAAGAACCCATATGTGGCTGAAATGTACAAGCTTGCACTTGAAGGAAAGCTGTACAGCAGATCAATTCCATAAGCTAATTTGTCAAGCTGTCAACAAAAGCAAAACGACGACCTTTTTTTTCTTTTTTCTTGATAATCAACCGTAGTTTAACCTAACTTATAGAAATTGGATAACAATCTTCACACCAAATATAAGATTTGTAGTGAGAAAATATTTTTATATATTCAAAAATGCAAGGTACAGATGATGTCGGATAATTCTGGAATCTATCTGAGAGTCTTTGAAAATGAAACTAAAGATAATGGAAGAAACATTGTAAGAATTGATCCAGAAATAATGCAAAGATTAAACATTTCTGAGGGTGATTTTATTAGCATTATTGGTTCTCAAAATGGAACCAACATTATTTGTTTATCCTTAGATCCTACTGATACAGCTAATGATGGAAAAATAATTCGCATTGATTCTAAAATAAGAGATTTGATTGGCACTAACATTGGTGATACGGTTACAATAAAAAAAGCTTCTAGCTCTGAAAAAAGTAACAGATCAAGAGTAAATAATCTTGAAATCTCTGATGACTTAACAAATTCGATAATAATCACAGGCTCTTGTCTTGATTTTGAAAAGGAACGACCAAAGATTGACGAATTTTTAAAGTTACTTGAGAATGAGGTGCATTTGAATCATAACTATTGTAAATGCTACACTAATGGAAAAAAAACACTGGGATGGGATTTTTTTGACATTGCTGTGGATTTGAGATTATTACAAAGGCTAATAGAAATACATCCTGAAATTGAAAAGCAAGAGGCTGCAAGTTTGGAGGAACGATTTGCATTATGGTTACATGCAAAAATCAAAAAAAGAAAACTTGATTATCACCTTAAGGTTAGAGAGGTTCCGTACGAGGCTGTAAGCGGTTTTCGACTTAATCCTAATGATTTCAGAAATAAAGAAGATATGGAAAATCTCCGCTAGCCACGTCAATTGATTTTACAACAAGAAATGAAGTTACCAGTAGAAATTCAAGATTTTCTGAGCAAAAATTATGAATTAGAGCTAGCTCTCATAGGTTGCAGGTCCGATAGCCCTCATAATTCGTACGATTGCTGTGAATATGATATTGCTATTCTTGGAGAGAACACTGAAAACACCTTTGATAAAAAAATAATTCAGCTTGGAAATAATACTCTAGAATTTTTGAATTTTCAAAATCAAAACGGCCGTAATGATATAGCGCTTTCCAGCATGATAAAGCTCAAAGACTCTAACACACTGATTTCAGAATCTCCGAAATTTGACAGGAAGAAATTGTTTGTTGCAGCTGGAAAACGAAGGATTGTTGACTCACTGTTTAATGTTTCTAAAAATAGTAGCGCCAAAGCAGAATTAAATGCAGCCTTGAACTTGAAAATTGCTGCATACGATCTCATTGAAGGGATCCTTTTAATGTCCGAGACCAGGCCAATGCCTATTCACGAACTAACCCAGTTGCGCCAAGTTGAAGTCCACAAAGATTTCGTCAACGATGCTATTCAAACTTGCATAGAATGTCTGGGAATAGAAAGGGCTACAAGGACAATAATAAACAGGTCATTTAAAGCGTTAAGAGAAATTCTCAAAGAAACATACGATGTAGAACTATTATCATCAAAAATCCAATTTTTGTTAGGCAACGGTCTGCTTGCTGATTGCTATTACTACATTGGGAAACTAGTTTGTAGTCATCTTGAAAAGAAGGATAACGCATCTCAGTTGAATTATCACAAGCTTAACAGTATAGCTTTGGACCTAACAAATGATTATGAAAAGGTAAAGAAGATGTCTGCGTTGGTAAAACGCGACTGCAAGCTGGTACTGAAAAATTAAGCTACAGGAGCAGCAACCAATATTGGTTCTATCTCCTTTACCCTTCTTGCCCTTAATTTAGCCTTATATTTCAGGTTTCTAGGCTTTGTTCTCAGTCTGTATCCACAACATGGGCACCATAGTCCATCCCATTTTATGAAAATTTCGCAAATCTGGCAACGCTTTTGACCGCTTACATACCTACCTGAACCGACCGGCTTTTGGGCTTTATGTCGTATACATATTCCTTTGCAAGTCATCTTTCTTCCATATATAAAACATACATCAAGTATTTAAATATGAACATTAATTTTGTAATATTTTGATTATTAGTTATTTATAATTTCCATTAATTACATGTTTGCGAAAAAGAAAATAAGAAAAATTTAAGTCTTTTTTAACTAACGTTTATAGATTGTCTGAAAGGCTTCATTCATTGTAAGATATTCATCCAGTCTCATCTTGATGTCATCTGGTTGAGTATCATCCATACCAGAAAATCCAGCGTCAAATGAAATCTTACTTCCGGAGACAGACACATTCTCAATTTCCATATCTGCATAGATATTTGCCAATTCGTCTACCCATGCTTTGCCTTCGTCTTGATTTAATCCGTTAGTTTCTATCGCTACTTTACACATCTTAGTCAATCAAATTCACCTAAAGAAAAGTTAAATTGGAGATTAATAAAGTTGACGTATTATTTTTTGAGAGCTTAAGATGGGGATTTAAACCTTAATTGAATTTCTGGTGTTTTTGTCTTAAGCTTGTTCAAATCCCCAGTGTTTGATTAGCTCTTTTTCAAACTTTGTAAATTGATCATCACTGAGTGGATCTCCACAATTTTTGTGCGACGGAATTACTTT
>Ga0193741_1000006_pt1 | contig 69059 bp, 82 predicted proteins | sample L2s2metaG_FD_143059 | JGI IMG/M metagenome (GOLD analysis project Ga0193741, IMG submission 143059) | Soil microbial communities from a riparian zone of the East river system, Colorado, United States - L2s2 | ecosystem: Environmental > Terrestrial > Soil > Riparian zone | place: USA: East River...
GTGTTCTTGTTCACATTAATTTCCTGGTTATTTGCAACCGGTTGTCCATTAGAACCGAATGGCAGATATACAACCTGACCAGCAGTATTTATGCTCCCTGCAAATGCACTAGTTACCTGCTGAACAGTTAAATCATCATTCCAGACTCTAACTTCATCTACTTCTCCAGTAAAGAAGTTTCCAGTAAAGAAGTTTCCTGGTGGAGTAACTCTGGAATTAGCTCCTATCCTAACTGGTTTTGTTCCAGAGGATTCAGGTGAAGCACCAAGTGTTGATTTTGTACCAACCTGTACTCCATCTACGTATAATACAATAGTAGTTCCACCAAATGTTACTACAGCATAATGCCACTTGCCATCATTATATGAGAGTGGAGAAGTTATGTACTGATCAGCTCCAGTACTTGTTTCAAATCCAGCCTTTACTTTCTCGGTGCTGGTCATCCATATTCCATAGTTCAAATTCTGTCCTGAACTATCACTGCCTGCTCCACCCTTGTTTACAATAAATGCATCAGTTCCAAAATTGGTAGATGTCTTAAACCAGGCTGCAACACTAAATTGAGATAACTGCAATGAAGGGGAGCTTGTTGTATCTTGATAATTGATCCCCGAAAGTACAAAACTCGGACTGTAGTGGTAGGTTCCTGTTACGGCTGATGATGTACCAATGTAAAGTAATGGTTCAGCGTTGTTATCTGGATCTCCAGTAAAGTAGCCATGACCATTCCCATCGCATATTGTCGCAGGGGATGATCCTGAATTTCTAAGGGCGTTTCTGATATCTGAAGGTGTTGCATTTGGATTCTCAGAATTGTACAAGGCAGCCGCACCGGCAACGTGAGGAGTTGATGCACTGGTGCCACTAAATGTGTCAGTATAAGAACTGCCTCTTGCTGTTGATTTTATCAGAACACCTGGAGCAGCAATATCTACAACAGATCCAAAATTACTAAAATCTGCCAAGGTGTCATCATTTCCAGCTGAAGTAGACGAAGAAAGTCCCCAACACTTTCCGTCCTTGTCAACTATTGCAGATACCGCCAATACTTCTGGGTAACTTGCAGGAATTACAGTTGAAGCATCTTTTTCATCATTGCCTGCAGCAGCAGCATAGGTTACACCAGCTGATACAGAATTAATTATCGCAGTACGAAGTGCAGTATTTGTACCCTCACCTCCAAAACTCATATTGGCAGCATCTATTTCATCTGAGTGTGCAGTAACATAATCAACACCTTCTATAATATCGGAAATAAACCCGTTTCCACTACTGTCCAGGACCTTAATTGACCATAGTCTGGCGCCTGGAGCGATGCCCACCACTCCATCGGAATTATCTCTTGCTGCAGCGATCCCAGCCACTGCGGTACCATGTCCATTATCATCATTGCCGCTAATTGTTCCTGAAACGAATGTTACTTGTCTGTAGACGTTCAGGTCGGGATGACTCAGGTCAATTCCGGTATCTAAGATTCCGATGTCAGCATTTACGGCACCGCTTCCATCTCCAGATTTTGTGGAACTGAGATCAGCATCTACTCTATCAATTCCAGTTGGTAAGTTCTGAAGGAATGCCCTAACCTTAATGTCGGGTTCTACATAATCCACTTCGGGAATTTTCAGAATTGCCTCAAGGGTTTTTTCATTTGGAACTTTAATAGCAAACCCACCTAAGGCATGATCATAGATATGCCGTAGTGCAGCTCCTTGACTTGTTGCTTCACCTGCTATTGATTTTACTTTTCCTGGTGATAATAGGTTGTTATCCTTTAGTACTACGATGTATTGATTTGGTACCTTCTCACCTTTAACATCTCTTAATTTTTTTGTCACATCCTGTATATTGGTGCGAAGCTCATCTACTATCTTGCTTTGCAGAGTGCTTGCGCCTGCAGGTTTTGCTTCTGCCTCAAGAAAAGATTCCGACAGGGGACTTGATATCGAGCTAGAACACAAAAGCGCTATCAGCGCAATGGCAATAACGATAATTTGCAAATTCGAGCTACCATGATCCCTTGATATCTTCCCCATATGCGTAGTACTCCTCCACTTTGATCACATTATGATATAAACATTAAATCCTCGACTAAAGATAAATCATCTAGAATATGAATGAAGAATGACTAGAATTGCAACATGGAATGATGTTGCAGAATAACGAATGACCCCTAGATCATTTCAACCTGAAGCCCTGAATCATGAGAGAATTAATATGTCTTCTCGACAAATAAGAAATACTGTGATAAAAGCAAAGTGCGGCCATGTTGTTGAAAAAAAATACATAGATGTACATGATGGACTCTGTAGAAAATGTCATTCTAATTTTTCCCTTATTCAAGAGCTAGAATCAAAAGGTGGCGAAGATGCATTGGTACAGTACTGGTATGCCATGATTCTTACAAAGTTGTCCGGAGTAAGTAAACAAGAATCTACTTGCCTATTAGGACACTTGATAGAATATTATCAAAAACAACTAGTCATAGTTCCTTCAAAGGAGAGGTATGTTAGGAAAATGTTATACATGTTGAATTCTTTGCTGACACCGTTTGATGTAAAGAGTTTAAAATAGTAATTTCACCATCAGGTGATATTACCTTTAAAGTAAATTGAAGTCTCAATTAGGTTGAGAGTAGTTACCTTCTATGTTCTGTTTCCAAACATAGTTCTCATGATCATCCTGGGATTGTGCAACTGACCATATGTCATAGTTCGCATTTATTCTATCTCCTGCGGCATTGAGGACTATGTTGCCAGAAATTCCATCATAATCTGCCGCCGTAGTATTTATGATTTTTTTAAGAGACTCAATATCAATATCAGTATTAATATCAGATGACCTGTTCTCACTAATCTTCTCCAAACTCAATGCTGTTACCCAAAAAGTATCATATGCAAGAATTGGGTAAGTCAATGAACTAGATCCATGTAGTTTTTTTTCAATCTCCCCTTCTATTATCTCAGCTTTACTGTTAGTTAAATTGACTTGAAAAAGCGGATTAGAAAAATTTATTATTTCTGCAAAATGAGCTGCATCGTGGTTTCTTATAATCTGCATGTTCTGTGCAGATGCGTCACTTCCATACCATTTTACTTGTTGTAAAGTTTGATGCTCATTTGATTGAATCAATATAGGTGTTACCTCATCAAAAGAAACCAGGTAAATACCTACTTCACGAGGATCAAATTTATGAGTTGCATTTTCCAAAATGTAGCTCAATTTCTTTAGATATTGATTCCACATTATGAAATTAATTCTATGTAAGCTTGAGGAAAATTCTCCTGTGTGGGCATGATATTCAACACCTTCAATAACAACCCCACCATTTTTTTCAAAATTCTTTTTCATCTCCGTAACCAATTCGTTACCAAAAGTATCGCTGCGCCACATAGGAATAACTACACGAATGCCATCATTCCACATCTTATTTGAAATAAATTGGGCTTGATTCTTATCATCAGGAACAAACCTAAATAGATTATCATTTGCAATTGATAATGCAGGTGAAGTGCTTGAAGGGCTAATCAAAATAATACCATGTTGATTTGCGTAATCTTTTACTGACATTACAGCGGCACTTGTAGCTGGACCAATAATGATCCTCACTCCAGAATCAGCTAATTTTTCTATCGCATGAATACTTTCAACAGGGTCTGTCTTGGAATCCCCTACTAACAACCTAATCCTTATGGAAGAATTCTTGTTCTCAAAATACTCATTAACATCTGCTTGTGCCTTCTCTACGGCAATTTTTATCGATTTTCCTCCGGACGACCATGCGCCAGTCAAGGAAGATATCAATCCAATAGACACTTCTTTGATCTCATTTTGGCTTTTCACTTCTAAAATTGTATTTGATCCCTCAGATATGTCATTATGATTTGCCTGAGATAGTGCGTATCCTGCTATTGAGGTTATGAATATTAGAATTAGTGCAATGGTAGTAACGGCAGTTTTTTTCTTTTTGTTAAAGGTATTTTTTATTTTATGGAATACGTCTATTTGTTTTGAATTATTTGCCAATCTAATATACCACAATAAACCTCCAGCAATCATAATGTAGTGAGCAGACAGTAACAATGCAGATATCCAGAGTTGTTCTACTAATTCAGTTAAAACAATTATTGCAAACCAACTGTCCCCCAAAACAATAACAAGGAATCCTATTAACTCACAAGTCCATGCGATATCATGTTTCATATCCTTTTCTATCTCCTTTTCTTTTCTTAATCCATACAAAATAATAATTGCCATAAATGATAACACAGAGTTGAATGCAGGATATATTACAGTCACAGCAAACATTAGCTGACCTCTTATCGTTGAAACTACGGAAAGATCAAGAGTAAGGCTGAAAATATATGCTAAGAAAACAGCAATAATACCAGCCACTGCCCCTGTAAATTTTTTGGATGGTTTGTTTCTCAAAGATTTGTATTCGATATATAGTCGAACAATCAAAATAGAATAAGCAGAAAGCAATAACACATCAGCCAGTGATGGTACTGGAGCCATTAAATGCAGTATCACTTCGTAATATGCCCAGACAATATTAGCGACAAACCATAATACTAGACCTACAACAAGGAAAATATTGGCCTTTAGATTGCTCTTATCTTTCTCTTTTATGGTAACAAAGATTGCAAGACTTGCAGCTATGGAGGAATTGATATTTAGCACAAGATTGGCGAAGAATAGTTTATCCTCCTGTGCTGAAAAAATAATCAACGAATCTCCTATGGCTATTGCCAAAATTATTGAAATGTAGAGGTCTCTTGGTCTCAAGTACTCTTGTTTTTCAATAAATGATAGACATATTAAGTATAGTCATAAGGACCAAAAACTTGTATGACCTCTACCTTCGGGCGATATAAATTCTAGATAGTTTGCATTCTAGGAGGTATGTAATGAGATCAATCGAATCTTTCAGAGGAGATTATGGTCCATTGAATTCTACTACTGAATAGAAAGCATTTTTGCCAGAATGATCAAAATTAAGATTAGGTGTTAGGATTTTCATCACTTTTGTCTTTGCTGCATCGGCAATTTTCCAAATGAATCCTTTGGGCAATTGTATTTTTGTATGTTGTTCGTCTCCGGTAACTGGGTTTACAAAATTTTCAAGTTGAACATCAATAATTCCTGGAACAGAAAAACTACTTCTCGTACCATTTATTTTTGCATTTATTTCTACAAATTGGGAATCCAAAATATATTTGAATGTTGTAGCAAACAAGGCAAATGGACCATTACCTTTAGCTTTACCCGTAAAGATATTCACAATGACGTTCCTCTGATTCTGATCTGAATCCTTTGAAATAAATAATTGTAATGTTCCAGACCCCTCATGTATCGCTTTTGGCCAAGAAACAGCATACACAACTTCAAGTCCGTCGAGTTGCACATTGCCAAAATCACCTTCTTGGATATGAAAAAATACAAGAGCTCTACAAAAACCGTAGGTGGGAAATCCATTAAAATTACATGGACAGCCAAAATCGCAATTGCAAGTTTCTACATAGTCTGACTTGATATTCCATTTCGGAATAGACAGCTCTTCTTGTGGAGTATTTCCAGAAGAGGTCATGGATTAATTAGACTCTTGGCATACATATAACAATTTAGGATTTAAAAAATATTCAGAATTGTTCTTCTTTCCATCACATGACCATATTATGTACCGGTTGCATGTCCATACCCATCATATTGTCGTATAGTACAATTAGTCCAAGACTGCTCAATATCCCCAATGCTATGAGAACAATTCCAACGGACCTTGCAACCCATATACCTCTAGACCAAATCTTTTCTCCAAATATTATTACTGCAAAAAGGGCCATCCACGTTATATTCATCCATCCAAGAGCTACCATGATTAGAAAATATGGCCAACAACATCCAAGACAATAGAGTCCGTGGAACGTGCCCATCTTGAGTGCACCTGCTACTCCGTTACTCCACCTTCTCATAAAGAAGCTAAGTGGAGATTCGCAATAGCCAATACATTTGTTCTTTAACGTCGTAAATTGGTATATCCCTGAGAATATCAATATGCTGCCAAATATTATTCCGACAATTTTTGCATCGCTGGACATGACGACACTATTCATAGGTACTGACCATGCTAATAGTAATCCCACTCCTGTTAGTGCCCATACTACAAGGTACATGCCAACAAAGAGTATCACCTTAAGTCTGGAGAATTTTGATTCAAGTGCTTCTACTGACGAAATCGACTGTTCGTTGGTAAGGAGCCTATTGTAAAGCATAACCATTGGTACTATTGCTGGAAACATCATTGCAGCCATTCCAGCCGTCCAACTAGCAGTAAATAATCCGATTAATACTGGATTATAGGAAATCATAATGTCCATCATATCGGGCTGATTTACAGACATGATCCACGAAAATGCAGAAATTGATACAAGTGAAACCAGGATGATTTTTTGCAATTTTCTCATGTGCAATCATTTTTACAATAATAGAAAATACAGCATGGATGCAAATTCTACCAATTTATTTTGCAATATGAAGAATTTAAAATTTGTATATTACCAGGTAAATTCCAATCTACATTTGAAATTCATGGATTCTCACGATTTCATTAACTATACTTATGGACGATGACCATTAGACTAAAAGATTACGGGCTTATATGGCTTTAAATACCAATTAATACCAACACATATATAGTATCTTGTCCAAATATACTACATGTCTTCAAATAAGGACAAAAATAGAGAAATTATTAACATCACGTTAGATGAAACAAAATCGACAGTAAAAAAGACAACTGATGAAGCGATTAAGGAAATTCCACGGTACACCAAAGCAGTCAATGACTATCAAGAAGAATCTATTCAAGCAGCAAAAGAAATAGCTGATAATTTTCTAGAATCTCAAAAAGAGGTTATCAATTCAATGCAATCCTTATGGGTTCCGTATATTGAAAATGTACAAAATTCATACTTGTCATATTGGGGTTCTCCACAAAGAGTCACTGAGAACTATGCTAGAGCAGTAAGCAATATTACCGACAGTACTATCGCGTCAACCAGAGTGGCGAATAATGTACTATTTGCTTCTATGGAAGCCTGGAAAGCATCTTTACAGCATGCAAGAGACAACGCCAAGGAATTTTCACGACTCCATACAAATTTCGCCAGGACATTTGAAAATGTTGCAAAAGATAGCTTGCGAGATTTTTCAAATAGAGATATACAATCACAACCACATACGCGACAATAAGCTTTTGCGATAGATCAATAGAACTAATCTATCCTTTTTTATTTTGTATTTTGTTACTTTTTCTAAAGATGTTTGAATGGTATTAGTAAGCTAGCCTCAATAGAAGTAAGCTCTATTCCTTACTACGAACTATAGCCTCGGATGTCTAAGTATCATGCATGGAGATAAGTGACGGCCTATACAGTAGTAAGATGCATGTCACTAGGATGTCTCCACTACGTCACTGCAGTATCGGAAGACGAGAAGATGAATATAAGGATCCTGGAGATGATATCAAGAAAAACGAAGTTATTTTTTCAAACAAGTCAGAATGCTACTGCATCTCAATGATAGACATAGTTGGTTCTACACAAATCACATCAAAACTATACAACTCGGGGAAGATCAAGAAATTTTATACAGTCTTTATCAACGAAATTGCCGATATTGTAAAGCTCCATGGCGGAAAAATATTAAAAACAGTCGGCGATGGTGTGATATTCTTCTTTCCTAAAACCTCAGCTGTAGACAATATAGACGGATTCAGACAGGTATTGGAATGTTTGCTTAACATGGTATCATCTCGTCATATTGTAAATGCTAAACTTCATAAAGAATTCCTTCCAGATATCTCATATAGAATTAGTGCGGATTATGGTAAATTGGAAGTTGCGATGTCAGGTGAAATATCCAGTTCTTACGACCTCTTTGGACCTACCATAAACTTTTGTGCCAAAATTAATAAAAAAGCACCACCAAATGGGATAGCCATAGGTGCCGATTTGTGGAGAATCGTAAATTCATTTCCAAAACTTGCCAAACGATATCACTTTCAGGAAATAAAAGAACTGTCTTGGAAAGAGAACAAGTATTCATACCCTGTATATATGCTAAAATCCGCTACAGAACGATATATCGCCAGAAAGTCGATATTGTCATCCAGAAATGATTCAATGTATGAACCTGGCTCTACACCCAAAGTCCTAACAATATTGCTGATAGATGATGATCCATCTATCTCGTTGCTATTTACTCAATATCTAAGATCAGCAGGAATGGTTGTAGATTCATATACTGATCCTGAGAAGGCCCTTACTCATTTCATAGAATCAGATTATAAACATTATGATCTGGTAATTACAGATATTAGAATGACTCATCTGAATGGGTTTGAATTATACCAGCAATTAAAAAGTCTCGATCCAAATCTCCAGATAATATTTGTTACTGCACTTGATATTGCTCAAGAAATCACTACGTTATTACCAGAGGTAAAGCTAAGCCAATTCCTCATCAAACCAGTAAACCCAAATGTTCTAATTAGTAGCGTCAAACAACATGCAAAGAGGCATATCGAGGGAGAATTATCATAACCATTGAACAAGGAAGGTGGATACAAAAGTTGGCACCCGCAACACAGGTTATCTTTGGAAAGAGAAACGCAATTAATACCGAATTGGGAATTTTCAAAAGAGCAAACAAGCGGATTGACACTTGCATGACCTATACTAGACCTTCCCTTGCAGTCTCCATAAAACAAATAAGAAATGCATTTTTGTCGGCCAAGAGAAGAGGTGTGAGGCTTAGATATATCACTGAAATCAATCATCAGAACTTTGAAGACTGTAAGGTGTTACTAGGTATAGTAGATGAGCTAAGACATCTAGATGGTGTAAAGACTAACTTTATGATAAGTGAGGTGGAATATTTAGCACCGTTAATTCAAGAAAAAAGTGAAGCCATCGCGTTGGAGCATATTTACAGTGACACGGCTCAAATTGTAGAACATGGACGTTGTATATTTGATACTCTATGGAGTAAATCAATCTCAGCTGAAGAAAGAATAAGACAATTACAGGAGGATGCAATACCTCAAGAGACAAGGATATTGGACAATCAAGATGAAATAGTTAAGCAGATGATTCATTTGTCTGAAATCTCTTCAGGCTTGTCAGTTGTATCAAATCATGGAGGACTGCAATTAACTTACAACAGCTTTTTGCAACAATGCAAAAATGTCCTTGAAAAACAGGAAAGGGGAGAAGGAGAAGGAATTAGATGGATTATGGGGATTGAAAAAGATAGTGTCAAACTGGTCAAGAAGTTTCTTAAACTAGGAGTAAAAATAAGACATGTAAAGAATCTAGCTCCTATCAATTTTGCAGTTAGTAAAAGTGGACTTGTCGCCACTGTAGAAGAGATGAAAAGAGGCGGAATGATCCAAAATCTTCTTACCAGTAACGAAAGATCTTATATAAAACATTTTACTTCCATGTTTGAACAGTTATGGAAAGAAGGAGTCGATGCACGTTATCGAATTAAAGATATAGAAGAAAAGGTTGGCATTGCAGAAATAGAAATTATTCGGAACCCCGTTGATTCAATTGCTCGCGGCTGGGACATGGTAAGATCAGCTCGAAAAGAGATTGATGTTTTATTTTCCTCTTCTAATGCCTTAAAGCGGCAAATTACTATGGGAGCATTGGCACTCTTGAAAAATGCATCAGAAAAGCAGAAGGTAAAGATTAGAATGTTACTTCCGTCTTCTGATAAGTCAGAAGAGCTAATCGAACAAACAAAATCTAATGTTCCTAAAATTAATATTAGAACCATAAGTGCAAGTCTTGAAACAAAGATCTCTATACTTGTAATAGATTCTAGACAATGTCTTATTTTAGAGTTAAAGGATGATAAACAAAATTCATCGTATGAAGCGGTAGGATTATCCACATACTCAATCAGCCCTACTATAATCTCATCTTATCTAGCTGTATTCGAAAGTTTTTGGAGACAGGCAGAGCTTTTTGAAAAGATGAAAGAAGTCGAATTGTTGGAAAAGGATTTTGTCAATATTGCTGCACATGAATTGCGAAATCCCATTCAGCCAATTATTGGCTTTTCAGAATTGCTTTATTCTAAGATTGACAATCAAGAACATAGACGGTTACTTGATGAGGTCATATTGAATGCAAAGAGACTTGAGAGACTTGCACGATTAATGTTAGATGTAACCCGGATCGAGAACAATTCGTTGGTTCTAACAAGAGAAGTAGTTGATGCAAGTAGGATCTTGAAAGATATAGTCGATAGCTATAATCACAAATTAGAAGAAAAAAACGCAGAGATTAACAATGAAAATACCAAATTGATAATAATTCAGAAGGGAATAAAAAATATCAATGCTTCAATAGACAGGGTTAGGATAACACAAGTGTTCTGTAACATTCTTGATAATGCTGTCAGTTTTAGTCATGAAGGAAAAATTCATGTAATATTAAAAGTGGAAAAACAAGATGGGCAGCACTTTCTTATCATAAGCGTGAAAGACACGGGGCCTGGAATAGATCCAGAGATTTTGTCTAAACTATTCACAAAATTTGCATCCAATTCAGATATGGGTACAGGACTTGGACTCTTCATTTCAAAAGGAATAGTTGAGGCGCATGGTGGCAAAATATGGGCAGAAAACAATCCAGACAGAGGAGCGACATTTAGCTTTAGTCTACCAATCAATAATTAATTCCACATAAGATTATCTTGCAAACCCTGAGATTTGGTCACGATGTTAAGGTGCGGACCAATTATGAATTCAATTAGGTCCGGACAGAGACAAGACAGACGCTGATTTGGAAATAGAATAACCGAAAGCTCTAAATTAATTAATGCAGATTATTGAGGCAAGTTTATTGATGGGAGTATTCAAACAGTCAAAATTGAGTATCACCAACAAAAGAGTTAACAATGACGAAGGTAACAAAATTACAATGGATGACTCTAAAAATCTCAAGGTAAATGAAAGGATATTTCTTTTATGTGACCAATGTTTCTGGACTGTAACCTGCCTTAACAAGAATTATCTTCAAGAGACAGTGTCGAAAAATAACACTTGTCCTAGTTGCAATCAAGACCAATTGTCTAGCTTTCCGGTAATGCCCAATGATTCATTTACTTATAGCTATTCTAAAAAGAGAGGTATTGAGTTAAATTTTGGTATTAGAAGGACATGAAATTAGAGATTTAGAATCTATGACAAAAGACATTCTTCCGATCTAATTAACGGTAGAGATCAATTGTGTTATAAATTGCTTATTCTCAGAAAAGTAAATATAGAAATGATTCTATTGATAGAAACTCAGAAGGTTTTATGGTGATTATTTGTACATTTATGCATCAGTTATCCAGTTATCCTGGATTAATGATGCTCAGAATTCTTGAAAAAATTAAACAATTTGATTAGTAGGATCAAAAGTAAACATTCAATTAATGAAGCCAATCACAAAATATCTATTGTTCGTATTGATAGTTTCCACAATATTTTTAATACTTTTATCATTGAATATTGCTCCAACTACTACAAATGGTCTTAATTTTGCAAACCAACCTTTCGATTTGCGTAACATTGAAACAAAAAAAATTCGTGTAAACGACATTGAAATGGCATACAAAATATTCGGAAACGGATCTCCTATCTTACTGATAAATGGATATTCAGCTCCACTTGATTTTTGGGATCCGCTTTTGATAAGCAAACTTGCATCAAATCATACGGTAATAACATTTGATAACAGAGGGATAGGGAACACCTCTTTGGGTAACAAACAATTTTCCATACCTCAATTTGCTCGGGATACTACTGGGTTGATGGAGGCGTTAGAAATCAACAGAGCAGATATCCTGGGATGGTCCATGGGCGGAATGGTCGCTCAGGAGCTGGCGATATCAAATCCAGATAAAGTAAACAAGCTCATAATTTATGCATCAATATGTGGAGGTAATGAGAGCGTTCCTCCGAAAAATGAGGTGATAAATGAATTTTCAAACCAGACTGAAAATACTACTCAAAGACTTGAAAAATTTCTGCCACTATTGTTTCCAGAGCAATGGCGAATTGATAATCCAAATCTAATTCAAGAGTTACCAAGGAGTACTGAAATATCTCCAATTAAGACACTGGACCTTCAAATGAAAGCAATCACTATCTGGGAGGGCACGTGCAATCGCCTAAAAAGCATAACTAACCCAACGATGGTCTTAGTTGGAACTGATGATGTCATTACGGTACCTGAGAATTCTATGCTTATGGCTAGCAAGATAACTGGGTCCTGGTTGATACAAATGGAAGGTGGCGGACATGCAGTTATGATGCAATATCCAGAGAAATTTAGTAGTGTCATTGATGTATTCCTCTCTCCATAACGGACTTTCAAATAGAATTTGATGATAATCCGTTGTTGATAGTCCTTGCAAATGCCGAAGGTAGAATTTTGAGAGATTACCTTATTGATAATATCAAAATTATTTCGTGAGCAAAAATTGTATTTCGTGAGGCAATAAGGTAATGAAAAGATTGTGAGCTGATCCCGGGATACATGTTCCTCTAATCAAAATCGAAATAAGGATTATGCAGTTCATTTTGTAACTTTTCAATTGTCTATATGAATACAATAATAATCATATCAGGAGATAAAATTAGAGCGCCGAAATAGACCTAATGTGCATTTGCATCGTGTGGTAACGTCTGATGTTTAATGGGGAGGACAACATTGTTATATTGTTGATCACTAGGAATGGCATGTTGAAAGATATCAGGAAGTTGTTGATTCAACCTGGAAAACATATGGACCTTTCTAAGTTTGATCCTGATGACACATTTGGTAAAAAAAGGGATGAGCTTGATAGCAAACTTCCAAAGCTTAAATCATTAATGTCGGAATTACAGTACAAACTTTACATTGAAAATGAAAAAGCGTTATTAATTGTTTTTCAAGGCATGGACGCTTCTGGCAAAGATGGGGTAATAAGGCATGTGATAAGTGCGTTTAATCCAGTTTCCTGCAGAGTTGAGTCATTCAAGGTACCGACATCTGAAGAATTGGCACATGATTTTTTGTGGCGGATTCACAAAACTGTACCACGCAAAGGTTTTGTAGTAGTGTTTAATCGTTCTCATTATGAGGATGTTGTTGAAGTTCGTGTTCAAAAACTGGTACCGGAATCCACGTGTTTCAAAAGATTTGATCAGATAAGGCAGTTCGAAAAAATGCTCTCAGAAAATAATGTGAAAATATTAAAGTTCTATTTACATATTAGCAAGGAAGAGCAAAAGAAGAGACTTCTTGACAGATTGTCGAATCCAGATAAGCGATGGAAGGTCAATGAGGACGATTATGAGAAGCGAAAAAAATGGGATGAGTATATGTCTGCTTATACAGATGCGATTAACAATTGTAGCATAAAACAGTCCCCTTGGTACGTAATTCCAGCAAATAAGAAATGGTTTAGAAATTGGGCGATATCAGAAATAATCACAAATGCAATGACAGAAATGAAAATAAAATATCCGCAACTTTCTTCTCAATTTAATAACATAAAAATTTGAGTATTTTTTCGAGTTAAATATGATATTCGAATTGCGATTAAAAGATGAAAAAGAAAATCATTTACACTATGCCAACATCTCGTTAGATATTCGAGCGATTGTTTAAATGTACTTAAATGTACTAGACTTTTTTTCACAGTGCAGTTTTCCTTTATGTAATATTTGTACGAATCAATTAGATATATTAAAAAGATGTATCCAACATATAAAGAGGATTTGAATTGAAATGACGCAACCGCATGATAGTAACAATAATCGTAATCCAACATCACCGTCGTTGAATCAAAAAGTACCGAGAAAAGCCTGGATGTCATTGGCCATATTAGGTTCTGCACTTTTAATTGCTATGTATGGTGAAACCATGTTACTACCTGCAATACCAGATATAATTGAGGAATTTGATATCTCTTACAATACAGCCTCATGGATTCTGTCTGCATATCTTATTGCCGGTGCTGTTGCAACTCCACTAGTTGGTAAGCTCTCCGATATCTACGGCAGGAAAAAAATGGTTATGATCATATTGATTATTTACATTATCGGAATAACTCTAGGAGGAATTTCATCTAATATTACATTTCTAATAGTTGCCAGAGTAATCCAAGGAATTGGTATCTCAATGTTCCCTATTGCATTTGGAATCATACGAGATCAGTTTCCAATTGATAAACTAGCAATAGGTGTGGGTGTGTTCAGTTCGATGTTCGCAGCTGGATCTGTAGTTGGTTTAGCATTGGGGGCAACTATAATAGAGAACTTTGGTTGGAGAACTACCTTTTTCTCAATTGTATTTGTGGCCATTGGCTTATGGTTTATCATTAGGCGATATATAGATGATAGGCAAGAATCTGTGAACCTGATTGATTCGCCAGAGCAACTTTATACTCCTACTTCTGTTGAGAACAAGATTAATGTTCCTAATGAAGAAACTACAAATGACAAGACTAAGAAAAATATAGATATGAAGGGGACCATAACCCTTGCAGTTACTGTAATTTCGCTACTGATGGTTCTTTCTTATTCACAGACGAATAATATTGGAAGTTATGAAATTGCCATATTCCTATGCGTAGGCATTGCTTCACTAGTACTATTTGTGATTGTGGAAAAGAAATCAAAATCACCTTTGATTAATTTCCAATTAATGGCTAATAAGACGATTCTTTCTGCAAATATCATCCTGGTTATTGCGTTTCTATCAATGTTTACAATTTTTCAAACTATACCTGTGCTAGTAAGAAGTCCTCAACCATTTGGATTTGGGGAAAGCGTCTTATCAACTGCAAATATTCAACTTCCGTTCATGATTGTGTTCCTGCTATTTGCTCCGTCTTCTGGTTTCATTGTGTCGAAACTGGGTAACATAAAGCCAACAATAATTGGAAGTATAGTTAGTGCTCTAGGATTTTCTAGTCTTTTCTTGTTTCACTCAAACGGGATTCTAGTTTCAACAAATTTGGCGATAATTGCTGGAGGCTTGTCATTGATGCAAGTTGGTGGTTTTGATATTGTTCTACAATCCACACCGAGAAAATTTAGTGGAATATCTCTCGGAATGACTGTTCTATTTAATTTGGTTGGAGGATCAGTTGGACCTGCCGTTGCAGGAATTTACATGCAGGCAAATCAAGTATTAATAAAAGGTGTTGGCTCATATCCTTCTCCTGATTCATATAACTTGATTTTTCTAACTATAGCTCTGGCTTCACTTATTCCAATAGCACTATCGATTTACATAGGAAAGAGATGTCCTCATAAGGTTCTCGTTGAATAATCCTCCACGGCTTTACTATTCTATAAGATCTAGCATCAATTTTAAATCTAATATTTCTTTCCTTAGAACGTTTCTATCAAGACTATCAATAGCATATTTGTAAAGGAGATCACATGCGCGGATTTGTCCCAAAATTATATCCTTCTTGTTTATGTAAAGAGAATGAAAGTCCATCACAGAATACGCAATCCTTCTACTCTGTAAGGACCCACATAGCTTGGCATCAATTTGTATCGTGGAATCAAGGTCCGTAAGGTTCATTTGTTTATTATCATCTCAAATCCAATTGGATCTTCCAATCCCAATCCTAACCTTCTACTCATCCAAATTGTACAATAATATTCCGAATGCTTTACTTCTTCTGTGCTATTACATTTATCACAAGTCCATTTAACGGATTCTTTACAAATCTTGCAGAGTGCAGACGGTATCAAATTAGAGCCACATATTCTACAAGAATTCTTGTTAAACATATCAAGAGGTAGGAAACCTGCTCCTATTAGGATTATGAGTATTGATCTTATGGAGTCATTTTGAACTATATTGAATATATGGTCATATTAGTTGTTATTTGTCACTTAAATGGTTGTACCACAAGGCTTTACTATCCAAAACCCAGGGTTGATATAGATGGTGTCTAAGATTATATGTTCGTGCAGCAAGGCTTTACTATCCAAAACCCAGGGTTGATATAGATTATGATCAAAATTCAGTATGTATTATTCCCATTATTAATAATGATACTTGTTACTCCTTTTGTTACTCTTTCATTTTCGCAAAACGTTACTAATCAAAATACTACTAATCAAAATACTACTAATCAAAATACTACTAATCAAAATACTACTAATCAAAATACTACTAATCAAAATACTACTAATCAAAATACTACTAATCAAAATACTACTAGTTCCACTATGTTTAATGGCAGTAAGAAAAATGATTCGAGTGTGACGGTAATTAATGCTGTTGGCGACATTGAGTGTTTTAATCATCTTGATGATCAGAGCAAATCAGACAATCCGGATCTCTTTATTGCCCTTGGAGATCTATGTTATAAACCTGATTTGATTGATTTTACAACTATTTATGGTGATTTGATAAAGGAAAACAAACTGGCTTGTCTAGTTGGTAATCATGACTCTGATGAGGATGGGAATTCAGAACTTCAAAATCAAACTCTGGAATTATGTGGAGATCATTGGTATCGAAAAATTGCAAATGATACGAGCCTTTTGATTGGCTTAAATACAAACGGAGATACTGAATCACAAACAAAATGGGGACAGTCACTGGTAACAAATGGAACGTTGATGAAAGGAATCAAAAATGTATTTTTACTGGCCCATAAACCTGCACATACCCCGGAATCACATCACCCGGCAAGAAACTCAACGATTGTAATGTTATCAGGTATTGAAAGTAACATCTCAAAAAGCGTTCAAGTTTATGAAATATCAGCCCATAATCACATAATGGCGGAGTCGAGTAATGGTCGCTGGTTTATTTCTGGAGCAGGTGGTAGAAGTCATTATGATGGAGAGACTAGTCAGGAGTGGCCGTACGTGAACACTAAAAATTATGGATATCTACAAATTAGAATAAATAATACAGATGGCAATGTGCTTGGTACTAATTTCTATGGACTGTATGGAAGACCACTTCACTGAGAAATCATATCTAGCAAATCTTTTAAATAACACACCTAAATGAATTTTCGTCATGACTGTTCAATGCCTATTTACCCATTATTTGTAAAATTACAGTTCGGTTTCTAGATCTCGTATCCATTTCTAATAAAACCACTTGCTGCCACGTTCCAAGCGTCAATTTACCGTGTATGATGGGGATAGTTATGCTGGGCCCTATCAGAGACGATCGTACGTGAGAATGACCATTTCCGTCGTGCCAGGTGTTGTCATGCTCATATTCTATGTCCTTTGGGACTATTCTAGATAACATTACTGGAAAATCATGAATAAGTCCTGATTCATATTCAATAGTTGTTACTGCCGCAGTGGACCCTGAAACAAAAATAGTGACTGTTCCATTTTTAATCTTGCTCTGTTTTACTATATTTGATAGCTGCGAAGTCATATCGATCATATCACCTTCACCTTCTGTGTGCAGCTTAATAGTATCGGATACAACTTTCATATTTGGAGGATTTGCATCGCTCATCTTTTTGCAACCTTTTGGTTCTCCAAAAATTCCTTTAAACTCTTAAGATTATAGTCCCACATTCCTGCAAAAAAATTCATCATTTCTAATGCCTTTTCTTTGTTTAGCGAGTAAATTCTGTTCTTTCCTATCTTCTTTTCAAATATCAAGTCCGAATTTCTAAGAATTCGTAAATGTACAGATACAGCGGGCATAGTGAATTGAAAGTGTTTTGAGAGTTCAGTAGGGGTCATATCTCTCTCCTTTAACAATATCAGAATTTTGCGTCTACTAGAATCTGAGATTGCCTTCCATGCAGATTCCATCAAGATTAGATAATTAATTAATTATTTAAATATTTATATAATGATAAATATGATAAGAAATAAAATAATATATGAACGAAATAGAAAAAATCCCAAAAGGCTATCATTCGATTACCCCTGTCCTGATTGTGAAAAATGGAGATGAAGCAATAGAATTTTATAAAAATGGTTTTGGTGTTGAAGAACGATGTCGTATGAAAGCCCCGGATGGCAGGCTTGCTCATGCTGAATTAAAGTTAGGCGATTCTGTCTTTATGTTGTCTGATGAATACCCCGAGATGAAGTGCAATTCTCCAAAAACAATAGGTGGAAGTCCAGTTTCCATGTATGTGTATGTAGATGATGTTGATTCGATTTTCAATAAAGCGATTTCCGCTGGCGGCAAAGTACTAGATCCTGTCAAGGATCAATTCTGGGGAGACCGTCAGGGTAGACTTGAAGATCCATTTGGACATCTCTGGTCAATAGCAACACACAAAAAGGATCTTTCAGAAGAGGAAATGAAAAAGGCTGCAGAAGCTGCTTTCTCTCAAATCTCAAAGTAAATCTTTGCATTTCATTTTTTTAGCACTGTTTTGAGTTTCAGGGGTAATTTTGAATAGGGATTACTTTATAATGATATTACTTGAACGCCAACTTATTTTGTGATGGTTGTTTAGTAACAAGACTTTAAACCATACTATATATTGTTGATAAATAAATCATACCCTACATAAAACAAAACGGGTCTATATGGAACATATAGTAATCAATTTTGCAGGTGATGTATTACTTGCCCAAGCAGTAAAAGAATATCTGACCTCTCAGAAAGTAGTATCCACTATCTATATGGTACCTGAAACTGATGAATTAAGCATATCATTTGAAGAAAATAATAAAAGAAATGGTATGAAGATCACTAAGGAAATTCTTCGAAACTATTTAGAGTCCCATAATCTAACAAGATACCAAATCATCCAATTAGAAAATATTCTTACTGTGGGGATTCCGAAAAGGATTGAAGAGATATCAAATCTTCTTATGTGTGAGATATGTGGTTGGAGGATAAATACTGAAGAGGAGTTACTTGTCCATAGAAGGATCCATTGGATTTAGAATCGTAAGAATAGTATTAATATATATTTAAAAGAACCATAAAATGTTTGTTTTCGATGATAGTTTCATTAATTATTTTTATTAGTATAGGTATATTTTGCTTCTTATTAACAGAAATTTTTATTTCGTCTGAAGATTTGTTTTTCAATTCACTCGTATCATGGCATGAAATACATATTTTGTTCTCAAAGGTAACAAATGTGCAAGGAATATTACAACAGGTAAATGCAGACACTGATACTAAAGATGATAACAATATGAATTCTATCGCTTCACGAGAAAGAACCACTAGTAACATTCCTGTAGGACTTTGGACACCTATGAATAACAGTTTTGTACTTCAACATCTTAAAGATGCGGAACAGAAAAAAGCAATCGATGTACTTCTCAAAAAGGGATATGGAGAGTACTATTATGTAATGAATAACTTCGAAGATCCTAAATCTGTTAGAATCACAGATAAGTTGTTAGAAAATGCAAATACAACTAACCTAAAAATAATAATTATTCTCTTACCGCCTTCTGAGGGAAGCCCTAGTACTAGCTACAACTGGAAAGGTTGGATAAAATATTTTAATTCTCTTGAAAAGAAATATCCAAAATCATTTGAAGGCTTTACGATTGATGATTTCAACTGGATAAGTACTAGATCTGATACTAAATTTAAGAACAATATAGATTTCATGGAGGATACAGAGCTATCTGTTGAGCTTAAACATAAAAGCGAAGATGTAAAATTTTACCCTACTGTATATTTTGAAGGTACAAAAACTGGACTAGTCGTGAAGAAATACAAGAATTATATTGATGGTTTAGTGGTAGCCAGTGGATGTTATTATAATGTTTCTACCCTAGACAAACAATTGCAAATATTCTCAGAACTTTTTAACAAGCCCATGAGATATGTGGTATATCCAACGATAACCTATAATTATTCCAAACTTGATTACAGTCCGCCCACAGATCGCCTAATAATGGCTACCCTATCAATCGCATCAAATTCATCAGATGGGTTAGTTATTTGGCGAGATGCTGATAATCCCGTAATACAGAAACATATGGAAAATAGACAAGATAAGCGCTATCTCTTAGATATCTCAAACTCCAAAGAGTTGCAGATAGGTGACGAAAATATTGATACTAAAAATAAGTCAACTGTCTCAAAGAATATTCATAATACTTGTAGTAGTTGGACCAAAAAATATGATGATGCATATGACAAGTGGATCAAACTATCAGAAGGAGAGGATAACGATGACTGGAAAAGGAAAATACTTTATTAACTAAAAACATAATTGATGGCTAAATTACCAAGCTGGAGAATGTGAGACTTTGGAGTATACACTATTTTGTTCCATGGGCAATGTTAATTGGAATTGCCATTGAAGCTTTGGTCCTAACAATTGGAATAACCTCTAGCAGTCTAATTACGACAAATACCTTTGGCCAGGATTTAACACAGGGAAACCAGACAGGTAATCAGACAGCAAATCAGACTTCGCCTGCTCCTGCTCAAATTCCAGGAAGTGCATCAGAAGGCAGTTCAGGTTCATCTGGACCTCAATACTAATTTTTTTTCTTTATTTATTCAGCATACGTAGCCAGGTATCATAGAATTCTATTAAACTTGACTTTTATTGATAATGATCAAAAGCCTTTTGTTTTTCCTCATTTGTTTTTCTATCCCAAAGAGGAACGGAGGCACAGTCTTTACACTCTAAATAAACATCTATTCCAACCTGTTTAGACAATACTTTATTTCTTTGGCTAGCAATTATTTTCCGCTTTCCGCAAATACTGCATGTTGAGAAAGTTCCTACGAGACTCATTTTTAAATTATGCACACTTTTTCAACTGGTAAACTCATGTTCTATGGACTATTCAATATTCTTAATTGTATGTCTTAAAACTTTTTTTATTATTAATTGAAACATAGCTCATCGTGATACTTTTAGCTTACCTTCTTTTAGCCAAGCAGCAAGTCTGTTAATGCTACTTTAGATACTCCAATGCCTTTCTCTCTCCTTGCCTAATCAATTCCTTAATGGTATCCACAGAAAAGTCGGCGTTTTGTAGAGAATATGGTGTTTCTGGATTAATCCTAGTGATTCTGTTTAATTTCAGAATTTTGGCACCGTGTTTTTGAACCAGTGACGAATGTTCCTTAATAATGAATTCAATTTTGTCCTTGTCAATTTTTGATTTTTCAGATTCCTCAAATAAGTCGTATAATGCCTCAATCAGATTTACATGTCTCGTTATGAGTCTAGACATTTGTTCAAGGCTTTGAGTCTTGTCGCTAAACATAATATCTTTTGCCCTTGACATAACTTCACTCATATTCGCTGGGAGTTTTTCTATTTTCTTTGGGTAATTTTCTACAACGAAAATATTTTTGTTTTTACTTGGAGATGCTACCATTACCTCTCTTATTGGTGTATTACTTAGTAGCGACCCATCCCAAGCAAACGTCCCATCACTTACTTCCACCCATGGAAATCCATATTGTGGATAACCGATAGTGGCAAGAAGATGTTTCATTTCAATTGGTTTTTTATAACTATCGAAGATTAGTGGTTCTGCCGTAAGAACATCAACTGCAGTAATTATGAGGCGGCTATTAGTATTATTGTTACTATTACTAGTATTTGAATCATTTTGATGTGCCTTTGGCGAAAGTTTTTTGAAATCTATATATTTTTCGATCGTATTTCTCAGGACCGAGTTGTCATATATGTAAGTCCATTTCCAAGGTGGCTGAACATACTCCTCTAGTTGTGAGAGATTTGAATTAGGAGTGTTGAAATTAAACCATCTAGGAATGAAAAAATTAGGGACTCCAAAAAATGCAGCATTCATAGACGCGGCTGGTGACCTCTTCAAACGGGCCTGATATTTTTGATAATCAAAATCAAAAGTGAAAATGTCTGGTATAATATTATAGCTGCTTTGTGCTAAATCCAACCAAAAATCTTCTAAATCCTTCTCAGGTGTATCATTTCTGCTTCCCGCAGCTATTGCGCCATTAATACCACCTATTGAAGTGCCTGCTATTATGTCAAATTTTACATTTTTCTTTGCAAATGCTTTGAAGACTCCACATGCAAAAGCACCTAAGGAACCACCTCCTTGTAATATCAATACATTTTCGATGCCCTTTTCATGTTTATGATTAATCATTGCAATTAATTATAATACATTCTAATACAAATAATCTTAACGTTTCTTTTTGAAAATCCTTTAGAGGCAAAATTTGCCTGAGCTCACTTTGCAAACGAAATCAAGTTACGATGAGAACAATATTATAGATTTGTTCAAGCTATGGTAGCAAGATTTTGAGCTTGGTCGTATAGCTATTAAAACAATGTTGTACAAATTATTTAGATGAAAAAAGTACTCTACACTGGAACCATAGCCTTAGTGTTGGCGTTTGTACTAATGTATGTGCCAATAGGATATGCTCAAAATCTTACATCGAATGCAACGAATATGATGGGAAATGCTTCTGCAGGTCTGAATCAGACTGCCTCTGAATTAGGAAAAAATGATACATTAGGAAATGTTCTAAATAAGACAGAAGGCATAGGAACAAACAAATAATCTTTTAATTTTTTGCGCAGACAGCTCTCATAATATCAAATGGAACCAAATGAGATATTGACTCGGGATCTTAACAAAGTTTACATGATAGATGTCTAAACAGAATTCATTTATTATTAAAATGCAATCTATGTTTACGGCGAATTATACAAATACTGTTTCGTTAGATGGTATATATGTTGATATCAATCTTATCAGATGCTATTCAGAATAGGATATTTGGTAGAGAAACATATTGAGTACTGGAGTTAGGGCTTCAAAAAATAAAAACATGGTAAAAGAAATGAACAAAATTAACACTAATGAAATGATATTGATCCTGAATCCTAATTCCCAAGGGGGAAACACAGGAAAAAACTGGATATCAATTTATAGTAAGGTTAAGGAATTTCTACCAAAAAATCATAGAATTATTTTTACAAAGAAAACAAATGATGGCATATTTGATACACGTAAGTTACTTCGAAAAGGATACAAGAATATTGTTGCTATTGGGGGAGATGGTACAATTAATGAAATTGCAAATGGATTTTTTAATCTTCAACCACAAAACAGAAATATCGAAAATTTGGTAAAATTTAATTTTGATACCAAACTTAAACAAGTAAATCCGAATGGCGTACTGTATATTATCCCATCCGGGAGTCGAAATGTATTAGCAAGGTCTTTTGGACTAAAACATCAAGGATTACAAGCTTTGAAACGTATTAAGCAGATGAAAAGACGAAAGATGGATGCTATATTGGCTGTTATAACCGACAAAAATTCTCCTTCCTTAACCCATAAGAGAATAATATTAAACGCGGCAGAAATCGGTGTTGGAGCTGAAATTATAGATAGATCTAAGAGAGTAAGAAGAAAAGTAAAAAGTCGTTTTGTATCTACCGTGGCAAGCATAGTAGCAACCGTTCCAGCATACAACAGTAACGAATGCGATATTGTAATTGATGGACATAAAAGAATCTCATCCAATATGACTATGGGTGTAATAGCAAATGGCCGTTTTCTCGGAGGAGGTTTTAAAGCCGCGCCTCGAGCAAAGTTTTCGGATGGTTTGTTGGATATTATTATTTTGAAAAATTCTGGGAGCTTCAAAATGCTTGATAAATTAATCGAATTGAAAGGTACAAGTGCTTATAAATTTGAAGAGGACATACTCTATTATCAAGCTTCAGAAGTCAAATTCTTGCCAAAAGAAAGGAATGTTACTGTTACTGTTTCTGTGGATGGCGAACCAATCGGAAAGCTTCCAGCCATTTTTAAGAGCTATCATAATGCCCTGACTATTAAGACTGAAACATCGTCGTCCAGAATATAGATAACTTTTGGAATAACATAACACCGTAGAAGACAAATATTGATTTAGTTTACATAATACACGATACGAAAATAATCATTAGATATTTTTTGAAAATTTTCTGGCAATTTTTTTCCGTTGATCCTCATGTTCTTGAATTGCCGAATGCTCCTCCGAAATATCTGAGGGTTCTTCTCCAAATTGCCCACTCGTTGCATCATTTAACGCCTGATCACGCTTGAATGGTTTCTTTTTTTCAGTGCTCATTATGCTAAATAATTATAGGATAACATTGTATTAATGTCTTGTTAAGCCAACTACTATGCGAGACTAATACTTACCTCAAGAGCATCTGTAACATTATTGGTAAACTCCAAGCTTGTCTCTGTTGTGTGACTAAGATACTTGCCAGAATGTCTAACATACTCTAAATAATCTTTCATCTCATTTTCAAATAATATTACATTGTCGGCTACTATCACTGCTCTCTTTTCTAGTAAACCATACTCTTCAACAAGCTGAAGGTATCTTAGATATTCGTTCTTTGCGGCATCTAAGAAGATCATATTAAATTTGGTTTTGAGGTTTGGAATCATTCTTATCGCATCCCCAATAATTACTTGAATTAAATTAGATAATCTTGAATTTTTAATGTTCTTTCTAGCTATAGTAGCAAGTTTTTCATCCTTTTCCACACTTATAACAATAGGTTCACTGTACTTAGTATCAGTATCTAAATTCTTGCTTCCATACGAGCAACTTGATACAGCATTGGCAATCAAGATTGCCGAATATCCATGCAATGTTCCAATTTCCAGTACCTTCTTTGGTTTGTGTTCCTTTAGTACACTTTCTACGATTTTTCCTTTAGTGGGGCCTATTGAAGGAAGAGAATCCATTCTTGCCGTTTCTTCAATTTCTGCAAGTACCTTCATTACAGTATTGTCTTCGTTCTGTTTACTTTGACGCCTCAAATTAAACATTATTTCTCACTTTGGTATAAGAAAATTTCGACTCGTTTTCTATCAATATAACTCGTTCTTTATATAAAACCCGGATGTTAGAATAATATCCATTTGATTTACATAGCAAACAGTTATTAAAAATAATGTTAATGTTTTGTCTATGACTGGACAATCAAATGAGAAATTAACTGACCCTCGTATTAGAGAATTTTTTGAAGGAAAGAATTTTGCCTTTTTGTCTTCGTTAATGAAAGATGGCTCTCCACATGTTACACCTACATGGGTTGATATTGAAGATGATAACATTCTAATCAATACTGCATTAGGTAGAATAAAACAAACTAATATTTCAAGAGATCCTAGAATCGCATTATCAATTATTGGTCAGGATAATCAATATGAAATGGTTACCGTCAGAGGTAAGGTGACGGAGCAAATTACTGGGGACGTAGCTGAAAAGCATATTGATAAACTAGCAAGAAAATATATTAACCTGGACAAATATCCAAGAAGATCAAAAAATGAACAAAGAGTCATATTAAAGATAAAACCAGAAAAAATATTTCATATGAAATAGTCCTGTTAGCATAAATCGTAAATCGTTATATGTTCCAGACTGAAATCGTTATATCTTATATTGAATATTGTGTATTATGTCTTCAGACGATCAAGAAAAATGTGCTGTGTGCGGAATGACATTCAATACCCAAGAAGAATTGAAAGAACATATGCTAGAATTACATAGAGAATAATCAGAAAATTATTCTCAAGTATAATGTTGCAGAATTGGAAAAATAGGAAAATTTCAATTGATATCGTAAATTAAATTGTAATTTATATTGTAAGTTCGTAGATGGGAGGCGATATTTTTTCTTCCATAGTGCTTAAGAACTGATCGATACAATCATGACTAATTATAGATGGGATAGATACCCTAAGCTCTGATGGTACTAGATAATTAATGTGATTCAAAAGCTGACATCTTTTTCCAATTTCCTTTTCTTCCCGGCACATATTTATCAGATTTATAAATTGTTCACTATTTTTTAGCAATACAATATTATGATCATACAGATTTATGAGCTTTAATTATCATTATTTTCTACAATTGTTATATAGGAAAAACAGTTGAAAGTTTTAGATAATTGTAAACATGAAAAATTTTATTTTTCTCTTTTAAGCAAGATTGGTTAAAGATTCATGCTTTGCTCTTCCTAGCACGCAATGGGTTCAATAAAGATAGGAGTTTCCTGTGGTGATAAAATTAGATATTTTACGCTATAGCATTTTTTCAAGATTGCGACAAGTTACCTAACTACCATTACAGGACACGAAGAATGATTAACTACACCTTCTGCCACACTTCCCAGTAACAATTTCTTAAATCCAGTTCTACCTCTGGTTCCCAATATAATCAAATCCATTTTTTCTTTATCTGCAAATCCGACTATTTCACCAACTATCGATGACACCGAAACAATTATCTTGTCAGTTACAGGAATCTTGGTGTTTGCAAGTTTACTTCTTATTTCATCAAACCATTTTTGCACGTCTTTCTTTTGAGTGTCCAATACATCCTCTATGGCTTTTGGAGTAGTTACTCCTATTAGATTTGAATAAGCAAACCCCAATTCTGAATACAATATATACAATATTGTTAATTCAGCATCATATTTTTTGACGAGACTAACTGCATATTCGGCAGCTTTCATGGAATTTTCTGAACCATCAATAGTAACTAATATTTTTTTTATACTCAATGACAAACGTAAAACTCCTTTAATTGATACTCATTTAAGGAAAAAAATTGCATTAAAGTAATAGGAAAGCAATACCAATATGAAGATTTTGTTATAAGGTAGTCGACCTCTTGATTCTCATAAACTTTCATACAACGTTCTAATAATATTAAACTTTGAAAAGATAGTTACCAATTTAATGATAAAAATAACATGCATTTTTACAGAAGTGGACCAAATTGAGTCTTTCCTACTGCTATCAAGGCCATCGATGACTCAATTATTTTGTTTATTTAGAATCAAATGGGGATTTATTGGATCAGACATAAATGTAATGATGACGTTTATTTATTATGGACTGCGATTTTTGCAGAAGAGAGTCTGATAAGTACAAATCGTTCTACTCTCCGTCTGGAGTCGATCCACGCGAATATCACATATGTATAAACTGTTTAAAAAGCTGGTTAAATGAATTAAATCAGTGAAATCGCAAATAGCGATTTGTCCATATCAAAATATGATTTATTCTAGATAAATTGAGAATCTAATGAAGAGAATAATTCAATAATCTGTTACGGCCAACAATTCTGAACTTGTACTGCTGACCATACAAATTAGCATAGAATTGAGCGTAGCTCTTTGCTGCGGTAAATGTCGTAAAATTGAGTCTTAATCCATCAACAGCTGCCTCATTACCATATATATCTTCGATTTCGATGACATAATATTTTGGTAGTTTCTTCAGCTGTTTCATGCTCATATAAATTATTATCAGGAAGAATGCTACTACAGTGAGAACCATAAGAACGTGTTCAAAACTTTTTACAAATTCTAAAACATTATTTATAATATACTCTTGGATCCATTTTGAGGACATTGATAATAACCTAATAACTATTAAACCAACATACTCAATCACTTCACCCACCTCCAGGCAGCATCAATCGTCATGTAATGATATTCTCTAAGATCTTTAAAAGAGTATCTATAGATTCTGAAAGGGATTTAGGATTTATTGTATTGAATCAATGTCTTCTCTGACTGTACTAGTAATTTTATTATTGAATTTCTATTTGGAATATCAATTTCACGAAATTCAAACAATTTATGGCTTTTATGACCATATCATTTTCAAAATTGACTTAAAAGAAAAAATTGAGTACAATATTGTTTTTAACTCAATATTATTTCTATTCTATTCAGTGCCTTTTAACAGATCTATTGCTTCTACTAATTTGGCATCAGTAGCATTAATGTGCATATCCAGCTTTGATTGATCATCTTTATCTTGGATCAAATCACGCAAGTCCTCTCGCATCATATGTTCAAGATCCTCCATGAAACTATGCGATCCTTTTTCTTCAAGTTCAGCTTCTACATGTTCGAAATTGTCCAGATAAGCCGTATTTGCTAGTTCTTCGGCTCCTGTAAAGTTGCCGTCCTTATACTCAATTGATGTTTGATTGAGAAGATTTCTGGCATTTTCTAAGTAGTTGACAAATTTGTTTGATTCTTCGACGCCTTGAGCTGTCTCATTTTCTTGTCCAGATGTATACCTTAGATCAGAAAACGATGCTGGCACCAAAATAGTAGCTATTAGTATGGTCCATCTCAGATTGATATTGATTTTTTTCATTTGTTAGGTCCCCCTAATTACATTTTGAGAGATATTTAAACAATCTTGAGAAAACCATACTACAACAAACAGTTATCCCATTAAGATATTTGGCTTGGAGAATTCTAATACTTTTTATTTCTCAAACCCGAAAAAAATGTATTACGAAAAATTGAATATATTTAACTCAATCAGCCTAGTGGTGAAAACAGCTTTTTCAAATCCAATACACACCATCATAGGATCAATCACAGGCATAGTTTTTTGGGTAGTTACAAATTCGTTTGATAATATTTTGTTTTTTTCACCTTTTTTGGCGTTCTATGTTCCAAATGACATGCTTGGATTGTTTTTGTTGTCTTGTATTAATTCAGTTTTGGTTGGTATTTTGGTAAACTTTAGTCTTCATATTATGAGGAACTTGAAACTGAAAATAAGTAAATCTGCACTGTCCGGTACAACAATTAGCATAATTTCGAGTACGTGTGCCAGCTGTTCGACTTTCGCATTTACAATTGCTTCAACTTTTGGTGCACTGGGTTTTGCGGTATCTGATTTTTTAGCAGCTAATCAGACTATAATAAGAGAAATCTCAACCCTTATCTTGCTATTTGCAGTTTGTGCTAATTATATTAAGATTAGAAACAGTTGCGAATTGCCTTATAGATATCAAATTGATGGTAAGTCCAGCAAGTAATATTGTATTTATCATGAATAATTAATGATTGATATGCATTAAATGCGATTGCCTGAGCCATATTAGATCTTAAATTCCAATTGACAAAATTACAAAAAGAAATAGGGAGGATTCTAATTTCAGTATAGTCATCATCACTTGTTGTTGTATGTCGTCTTAATAGGTAATAGATAGCTTATCTATCCGGTCATGTTACCGGTCATTCCGGTCATGTTACCAGTCATGTTACCAGTCATTCCGCTCATGTTATCGCCCATTCCAGTCATGTTACCGGTCATGTTTTCAGCAAACACAACAGTACCAATTGCTGGTACTAGTAACATTCCTAATGCCAAGGTGATTGCTAATGACAAAACAAAAAATGTAGCCATTCTCATATGAAAGAATGCTACTTTATTTAAATTTTTCTTGAATCTCTTTGAATAGAAAAACTTCATAATATAACAATATATCCAATAAATTCTTGATGAATTGCGTCTTTTTATTCGATTTATAAAATTTTAGGCAAGACTGAACTAACCACTTATCAAGACGAATTAAGATATTACCAAATTATAGCAATAATGTTATTGATATTTTTAATCACAGTGATCAATTGGTTTGAAAAATGGTTATATATTGAGATAATGACTCAAATTTTGAATCGGAGATCTGGGATAAGCTTATTGATTTATAAATTGAAGAACAAATATGTATGACTAAAATGAGTTCAATTTTTAGCTACGGTTTGTTGCCTATCAGAATTATGGCGGGTATTGTATTTATCGCCCATGGTATACCAAAATTCTATGATACATCAGGTGGATATGGTTTTTTTCAATCAATTAATTTGCCGCCAGAACTATTCATTCCAATTGCACTCCTTGAGGTGATAGGTGGTTTAGCTATCTTATTTGGAATTCTGACAAGAATTGCTTCAGCATTATTTATTATTGAAATGATTGGCGCGATAGTAACTGCCAAATTATCTAAAGGATTTATTGGTGGATATGAATTTGAACTACTTCTGATATCCATTTGCCTTTCATTAGTAATTCTTGGTCCTGGAAAAATATCGATCGAAAATTATCTCTTAAAAAGGGAAATTTTCCCTAAAGGGAACCAGTTGTATCAAAAAACTACAAATACAGAAATTAGATAGATGTTATAAGATTTATTTATATTTTATAACCTATCTTTTTATAGGTAAATCAACATAGGAAAAATCTAATGTATGGAAAAAAGCAACTATACAAGAATTTGATGTGTTACTATTTGAAATAATGAAAATTGTGATGTGTAAGTCAGGATGAGGATAAACCCCACTTTTCGCGTACCTTTTCTTCGACTTTTGAAAAAACAAATCTATCAAATATCAAACCAACAGCAAATATTACAATCATAGTTGCAATTATCTGACTCATATTGGAAAACTCTCTTCCTATTGCCAGAATATAACCCAACCCTATCCCAGTAGTTATCAGCATTTCTGCACCAATTAATGCGTGCCAAGCAAAAGACCAAGTTTGTCTTAGACCCATTATTAAAGAGGGTGCCGAGGCAGGAATCATGACATGTCTAAATAATAGGAAACCGCCAGCTCCCATATTACGTGCAGCGCGTAGATATATTGGCGGTATATTTCTAATTCCACCATAAGTTGAATTCATTACTGAGAATACTGAATTCATCACAATAACGAAAAGTATTCCAAAATCATTAAATCCTATCAAGAGAATCGCAAAAGGTACCCACGCTATGCTTGGGAAAGATTGAAGTCCCAAAGCAAATGAACTCATTGTTTTTCCAAATTGCCTGAATCTAACCATAACGAGTCCAATGCATCCACCAATTACTACAGAGATTACAAATCCGATGAATAATCGCCAAAGTGTAATTGCAATACCTTCAATCAATGTATTTTCAGAAACCAGGTCAACAAATGACTCTGCAACCATTGTTGGAGAAGGAAGGGAAACACGTGGCCAGATTTCTAGCGAGAATACAATTTGCCAGATAACTAGAAAAACAACTAGAAATGAAATTATACTTAAAACATCCTTCAAATTAAAGTTGATTTCTTTTCTTGAATTTGAGGCAGTATCCATTTCAGAAAACCTTTTGAGTGATCGCTCCCTTTAGAGAAATTCTATTCATAATAAAATTCAAGTGATTGGGTCACCATTCCACACAGATTTTAATTCTTTTTGACATGATCGAAATATAAATGGTTTCACTTGTGAGGCTATATTAGTTGTGATTCCAATGTCGAGTACTATTCAATAATGATGAAGTGGGTTATTCAATGATACCTAACTGGGAATCTCCATTAGAACTTGTCTTATTGCACCTTCAAAGACAGAGTAAGGCTGAGCACCTTCAATTTTTAATGGGGGCTTTCCTTCAGCGATAAGGATGAATGTGGGAGTGCTTGTTAAGCCTATACTACGTGCTAGATTATCATTTGTGGTTACTAAACTTTCATATTTTTTTGAATCAAGACATGCCGAAAATTTGTTTATATCAGTAACACCTGCATACACTGCAAATTGAGTTAAACTATTTTTTGATACCCAATCAGTGTTCTCTCCTTTTGAATTTCTATATACCTCGTCATGATATGGCCAATATTTCCCCTGCTCTGCGGCACAATAAGATCCGATGGCGGCAAGAGTCGATGCCTTGTCTGTTGGCCTGTCATTAATGACGAAATCTTTAAACAAAAAGTTAATCATTCCTGTATTGACATAATTATTGACAATTAGATCTTTTGTATCTCGATGAAACCTTGCACAATATTGACATTGATAATCGCCAAATTCTAATAAGGTTATATTCGATTTAGCCGTCCCCAGTGCAGATGCGTTTTGAACGATTGGCTGCAATAGCATACTTATCTGCTGTTCAGGCTCTTCTTGACTTTGGGGCATAACGTTTTGTCCCAAAGACAAAAATGCAGTTATCGAACCTCCAACTAATACTACACCAAATACCACGGCCCACATCAGAGTTTTCTTTTTAATTTTCTTGGAATTTGATTTCTTGACCTTTCGCTTCAATATTTTATTCTTGATTTCAGTAGCATAAAAACCATAGTAAACGAGTTGTATACGTGTAAATCGAAAACAAAATTGTCATAGCTAATTCTGCGATGCATTAATTGCATCCCAGCATTTTCTACATAACTGTCCATCAACTTTCCATTTAGGTTTTGGATTATACCTTAAGAAGCCAATTTTTTTTCCACATTTAACACAAAAATCTATTTTTGTTTGATAATCTCGTTCTTTTTTGTAATAGCATTTTTCGCACAGGAAAATATCATTTTCCATACCCCACTGCCATCTTGCTTTCTTTTTTTTGTCGCGGTCAATAATATTATGACAAATGAAGCATTGGTTTTGTTTTTTAGTTAGTTGTTCTTTTTCTTCTTGCTGTTTAACAAAAAATTCCTTTGTTGTTTTCATATGACAGTCACTACAGAGATAGCCTGTAATATTCCAAGTTTTTTCGGGTTTATATCTAAATTTAAGATCCCTGTTGCATAAAGTACATGTTTGAGGTTTCCTAAACTGCAATCATTATTTTTTCAAGTATCTTGTAAAAAAATGTATCTCTACATTTACATTATGCATTAATTCATTTTGGACTAGACTGGAATTTATTTGGTTAAACACTAAATGATATGACTTGCTTCTTTCCATATTTTGTGAATAATTCATCGTACATGCTTAAATTTGCTGAGCGCAAGTTACCATTATCGTCGTACATCTTCACAAAATTTGCTCGCATTGTAATATTGCCGTTTGAATCAAAGAATCTAACGCTATATCTATTCATTCCACTATCTCTAATTTCTGTTACAAATTTTGCAGTTTTCACATTGTCTAGATTCAAATGTATATGCCAAGATTTTTCTTCGTTACCTATAGTCATCCATTTGTCTTTTATACGAACCGGCAATCCTCTCTCAGGTCTAACTTCACAAATCCCACTTCCACTGTTTACTGATAACATAATATCGTCAATGTCCAGTAAATCGGAAACCAGTTCATTGATGAGGTCGTGAGACATTTATGAACATTATCTAACTAGTTCAATAAAAATATGAGGTAGGAATATTATTTCAAGTTGTTTATAATGTTCAAAAATTATTGACATGAGAATTTTGTTACCGCCCAAGAATAATCCTTTTCACTATTCCTAAGTCGAAATAATAACTCTTCTTGCTGACGGCATCAATTCTATTGAAGATATTAATTTAATCTGATTTTAAACTATAGTGGGTGTTAAAAATTACAGAAATAATGTTTTTTATATGATAATCTTGATTACCCTTCTGATACATATTGTCTGAGAAGCTTTCCGAAAGAAAAATGCCAGGTGAGTATGAATGGCAGGTTACAGAGAAAGTCAGGGAAACACATGATACCTATACTTACACTTTAACACCTATTTCTGCCTCGCAGAGATTCAATTTTGGTATAGGCCAATTTGTAACATTGAGTGAAATGCTCAAGAGACCCATAGCATCAGGAGGTTTTGAGGAGAGTGTGGTTAATCGAGCATATTCAATCGCATCGTCACCAACGAGAGACTTAATCGAACTTACAATCAAGGAAGAAAAGCCGTATGGTTATATTAATCCCGTTACAAAAAAATCAGACGCCTTTGCCGCCTATTTTAATCAGCAGGTAAAGATCGGAGATAAAATCAAATTGAAACTAAATCCATCTAAAGAACATTTCTTGTCGAAAGTAGATACCGGAATTGAGAAGAACATAGCCTATTGGTCTGGCGCAAACGGAGCACAATCTGCAAGATGCCTGATTCAGTACATGGAGGATAAGAAGGATCCTGAGCAGAACCTTGTACTATTTTACAGTAATACCAAATTATCCATAGAGAGTGCGAACGCCGAAACCAGTAATACCGAACATCATCCTGTTGAATCCTTGAATGTGATTTACTTTAATTGGTTAATAGATGCCGCAAAAAAACTTGACAATCTGAAGGTGATATTTACCTTCACAAGGGAACAAGAGATTCCTGCGTCGTCCAAGGATTCAATGGTCATTTTTAGGAAAGGAAGGTTCTTCTTAAATCCTGATGGTACCCCAGAAAGAACTTTATCGAAATATGGTAACAATATTAAAACATCGTTTAATCCGGTTTGTGGCAGTAGCGCGTTCATAAATGGCACAGTAAGGTTACCAGATCGTAAGATAAAGAAAGGAAAAGGAATTTTGCAAAATTTGATTGAGCTGGAAGGAATAATGCCGGAAAAGACCGATAAAGAGCAGTTTTACTTACAACAAGTTGGTGCAAACTAGAGAAGTAGATCACTTAGCTATATTATCTTGAAAATCTTTTGAATTCTGCCATGAGTTAGAATATGAGTCAATTTGATAAATGATTATTGAATAAATTATATGAAGATTTATCTATAAAATATTGTGCCAACAGTTAATTGTATTAGCTTTTAGAAGATATCGACATATGAATTTGAAGAAGAAAATCTCAAGTGCAGTAATTTTTCTTGTGACATCTATCATCTTTGTATCAGCAACTCCATTGGCAAATAATGTATTTGCACAAACCGAAGGAGAAGAAGATTCAAGCAGCATAAACTATGAGAATTTCCAGAATTGTCTGTCCAATGCCAGCGGTATGTATAATGTTCCATCTGGTGATCAGATAGTGAATTGTTTTGCAGAAAGTGGATATGTTCAGGGAAGTTCTAGTACAAGTACCGCTGCAGATACAGAGGATGAATCTGAAAATACGCAAGTGAGTGTAGCAGGCGATGAAAGTCAAGACGATAAAACTGAAAATGTGCAAGTGAAAGTAGTAGGCGATGAAGACAAACACGAAGATGAAGATGAAGATGAAGATGAAGATGAAGATGAAGATGAAGATGAAGATGAAGAATAGACTTGCGATACAATTGATCTCATAAAGATCCCCATTCTTTCTTTTTAGTATTATATCATTTGTCCATCCAAGTCATTCCCATAGAGAAGACATTTTAAAAATGGATTTGGGTCAAATAAATCAGATCTTGATTCTATACCAGAAGGGATACCAAGATAATACTGTCGATAATCATGGTCAATTCATGATCGTTTTATATTGGCTATAGGATTGTCAACTGTTTAACCAGACTGCATCATTACTATAACTATCCAAGTTTTGGAAAGTATACTTACCGGAGCATAAGAGGATAAAAATTTTGTACCATCAATCACTTCTGAGACATTTCCGGATTTTCCGGATTTTCCGGATTTGAAGCTATTGAGATCTACAAAGGATTCAGACTTGTTTGATAGTAGAGAATTTGAATCAGCTACTTTTTGACCATTACCATCCACGAATACTACTCTTACATCGTCCGGAAGACTCAAAGCGCGAAGCATGTTATTGAATTTAACAAGATTTAATACGCCACTCCAGATGCCTAGAAATGATGAGTCCTCTTTCAGATAAATTGGAACAGAAATAAGAGCTACTTTGTCTCCAGTAGAAGATGACACAATTACATCTCCAAGGAATGCTTTTTTTGTATTCACAGCTCCTTGATAGTAATCCCTAAATGCAAAGTTATCTCTACCTTGCCCTAATTGTCGGTCGTATGGTTCTTCCATATACATATCTCCATTTGGAAGTAAATATGTAATTGCCTCAAAAGTATCCACATATTTCAAAATCCTATCTGCTATTTGTCGTTTCTCAACGTCATCACTATCAGAAATTCCATGTAAGCTACTATTGATCTTGTCTGCGTATTGTGCATTGCTAACTTCAGGCATCATACTAGTTATCTGCAATATTGATGCCGATTCATTTAGATAGTTTACGAAATTACCAGATAAAATTTTTGCCAGTGTGCCATTATTTGCAAGTTGGTAAAGTGACGAGTTGTTATTGTTAGTATAGTCCTGAGCATACACATTACTTGTGCTGGGTGTCCACTCCATGTAGCTACAAAAAATAATAGCTATTAACATCATTAGAGTAACGCTGACGACTTTCCACATATCTTACAGAAGTGCATGATAACATGTATATAATTTTTTAAGTTTTAGTATTTCAAATATGCCAACGGTATCAACAAAATTCATTTTTGTCTTTTTGTTTAGGAACGGTATTTGAAATTGTATATTAGTACAGATAAAAATAACTTTGTAGAAGATAATTCAATGAGTGGATCGAGAGCTCAGAATTCGTTCTTTGCAAATTTCCAGGTAGCTCTTATCTATATCAAAACCTATACATGAAACCCCCGATCTTATGGATGCCAATGCAGTCGAGCCGATTCCAATGAATGGGTCCAGTACTACTTTACATTTATTCACTCCATGTAGTTTAATGCACATTTCTGGTAGCTTGCTTGGAAAAGTAGAAGGGTGTGGCCTCTGCTTTTTGTCCCAAATCGTCTCATATGGAATAAACCAAGTGTTACCCCGATCTCTTATATCCCCCATTGCCGTTTTCCAACGACCAATATTTGTTTTATCTTGATAAGGAACTCCGATAGAAAGTTTATCTAACTTAACATTACCACTTTTAGTAAAATGAAAGATAAATTCAGAACAATCATTAAGATACCTATTGCTAATAAGTGGTTTGAAATGTCCAACTGCAATGTCCGATACTATGGCTGGATATTTTCCTACATCGGATTTTGGTATAGCAATGGACTTTACCCATATGATGACATTTTGTAATGTGAAATGCTCTCTTAAGACATTTGCAGCGTCTAAAGGTATCCATGGATCAGAAGGCTTACCACCTATATTTATGAAAAAAGAGCCATCATCTGACAGAACTTTTTTAATTGCCCCACCCACATTTGCTAGGAATTTCAAATAATCATTTCTCGGTAGCGTATCCTTGTAGCGATTGTACCTAACACCTATATTATATGGAGGAGAAGTAACAACTACATCAATCGTTTTCTCCAATAGATTATTTTCAATTCCACTGATGCAGTCACCGTGGAATAGTTTAATAGAAATTTCTTTTCTCTTTATTTCAACAAATTTCACTGGAATATCTTGCTTAATTTTGATTCATCTTCTTTTCAGATGTTCAATAGCAAAAGCCAAATTAATTTGTATTAAATGCTCTATATCAACTTATTTAATAAATGGAAAACAATCTATATAAGAAAATTGCATTTTTAACTTTTAAACTTTACCTACTTACATCATAATCTCATCAAGTGAAATAGTAGTCTCGAATAGTCCCAGTTAAGTCTCAATTAATTATTTTAGTGCAACAAACTGTCTTCCCACTTTCAACCTATTGAATCATTATATTTCCCCTGTAAACTACCAAAACAGGAGAAGGTAGTTGAAAATGGGAAAGCCATGTAGACCATTTAATGTAAAATTAAATACTAAATAATAGACTATATGACTAGCGCATGTCAGATGATTTTCTAACTCTAGACTACGGAAAAGTCGCCAAAAAAATTACGAGATTTATTTCAAGCCAAGTTAAATTGAGAAAGAAAAATGGCATAGTAATCGGACTCAGCGGTGGGATAGATTCTTCTGTTTGCGTCATATTGGCATACAGAGCGCTCACAAGCGATAGTATAATTGGATTGAGTATGCCGGAAAAACATGTGACATCGCAAGAGGATATTCATAATGTTCGTTCCCTGGCAAAGAAACTCAAAATTAAATATAAGGAAATCGATATTGAGCGCGGAAAAAAGTTTTTGCTGAACAACCCGGTTAAAGATAAACTCGCAGGTGGAAATTTTTCAGCAAGAATTAGAATGGCCTTACTTTATTACCACGCAGCAACCAATAATTTACTAGTGTTAGGAACTGCTGACAAAAGTGAACTTGTGATTGGGTATTTTACAAAGTTTGGAGACGAGGGGGCTGATATATTCCCTATAGGTGAATTATATAAAACCCAGGTTAGGTTGTTGGGAAAAGAACTGAAAGTACCTCAACAAATTCTGCAACAGCCGAGCAGCCCTGGATTCTGGAGGGGGCAATTAGCGGAGAAAGAAATAGGCCTTCCTTATAACGAGATTGATAGAATCTTGGAATCTTATCGTCGAAATCGGTTGAATAGACATGAGTTTAGCCAGAGAAAGATAAAATTAGTCTTAAACATGATAAGGAAAAATCAGCATAAGAAGGATGATATCCCGATCTGTAATCCTTTTTAGTTTACTATCAGAATTTTATTTTTCAAGATCCAGAACTGCTTTGATCTATTCTCTTTTATTATGACCAATAAGACTTATAACAATTAGAGCAAAGTTGAACGTGTATATACTATATTGGTAATGTATATTACACCTCAACAAAGTGTGAGACTTCAATGGGAAACAGATCAACAAAGGCGCTTAAAACCATGATAGTTGAAGACGAAGAGGATATTATGACCCTTTATAGTGACTACCTATCTCGCAGGGGATATCATGTAATTGGCCGCTATACTAGAGGAGATAACATTAAGAGAGATCTCGAACGGCACTTACCTGACGTCTATCTAATAAACTCAATATTACCAGGGGAAAAAAACGGATTGGACGTAGCCACCGAAATCCTGGACGTTTATCCGAAAGCACCCATATTATTCATTACGGCTGATTACCGGACACCTGAAGAAGTACAAGCGAACCCTACATTTCGTGATAAGAAAGTCAACGTATTACTGAAACCAGTAAAACTACATGATATTGAGCATTCTATACTGAACTTGGTAAATAGTTAAAAATTAGAATTCAATGACTAGCAGAGTCTTGAATATGAAGCATGTTACTAACCTCTTCACACAACCTCTTAATGCTAACAGGTTTAGCAAGGAACAAATCTATAGTTCCTTCTTTCGTATATTCTTGAAATTTATTATCCTCATCAACTTCATAAGCGCTAGTTAGAATCGTCCTAACATTTGGATTAAGTTTTTTTACGTTTTTTAGCAGTTCTAGTCCGTTCAATTCAGGCATTCTTAAATCGGAAATGACCACAACATAAGCCTCTTTTTTATCTTTAAAATGCTCTAAGGCAGTTAAAGGATTTGTAAAACTCACAACTGAGGTCCCGTTAACTTTACCAGATATAGCGTCTTGAAATAACCTAGTAATGTCTAACTCATCATCAACAATGCTAACAATTCTATGGTTGTTTGACAATGTGGATTCTACGAATGATGTAAACAGTTTTTAATAAACTTTACGCCATGCTATTTATAAAAATGGACAAAAGCGCCATGTTGGTGGACGTTTTGTTTAGATATAGGACTTATTAAATTCAAAACTGATGGGACAAGTCTTGGACCTCCTCCCATTAGAAGAGTTGTTGATAGGTTTGAATAGTGAATTGTATTCAAAAAACTATAAAACGGTTTTAGTAAATTTCTTCATACAATTTTATCAAATCTGACAGGAGGGAACAATCGTAAACGTTTCGGTTTACAAGAACCTCACGACACTAACAGAAAAAGCCCTCCCGTCAATGAATCGGTATATTTATTATCGTAAAGATATTATAAAAAATTTTCTACATTCTCTAGTAATTGCAAGTGCGGCTATTCGAGAGTCGCGTTTGGAAAACTGAGCCCACAATTATCACAGTATCTAGCCGTACCACGATTCTCTGTTCCACAACTACTACATTTCTTTTTATTCGAAGTGTCAACCGCTGGATGATCTAAGGCCAATTTCGCCGTTACCGTTCTGTTCAGTAATTCGGCATATTTAGTGGATGCACTGATCTGTGACTCTTTTATAACTTCGGCCATAGTCTCAGAAATTGTTGAGGCAAGAATACCGAATAATGCTAGGAAATCTGGATTAACTTCGACCCTGGCTGAAGGTTTACCTTCCGCGTCATTTTCTTGGATAGGCTCCGTGAATAAACTTGGTATTTTTACGAAATTGAGATAAGTGTCACTGGGCATTTTACCCATGATATTAAATAATTTATCAACAAATTTTTCAGTGAAATACCATTCAGTGGGAAATTCTTTTGCTAGCCATGTTGGTTGTTTTTTCGTATTTTCTTCAGACATTGTTTTGTGTAATGTTTGGTTTGATTAATATATTATCCAAAATGTATAATCGATCTCTAACTTGTTATTATCCAAACTTTGATATTAAGAATTTCTAAATTATAATATTAGAATGTAAAATCTTCAATACTGAGTTTATCGCTGACACAATTTTTAATCGGGTACTTCATCAAGTAACATGTCAATTTCTTCTTGGGTCGGTTCATTCTCGCGTTCGAATTTAGCACTCACTAATCCACTTGCTACGTCGATCCACAGGGAACTCCCATCATAATTACTAATGTACTGTTTTGGGATATAATACATGTGTACGTTTGCTACACCTTCTCTTACTACGATAAATTCATTTCCAACTTTGTCTACATCACCTATATCGACATTATCCAGAGTTCTCACATGCTTGTGTATTACATCTTCCCAAGGAATTTTTAGAATCTCACCGGATTTTTCTCCTTTTAATTCCAAATCAGGTTCCTTTGCCATGAATGGAATGATTTCATGATATGAAGTGTATCCCTCGCCGGTACGTTCGGCCTCTTGAATTTCAGACGATAACGGAGGGTCTTTCCTTTGATACTTATCTTTAACCTCATCCTCCATGAGCAATACATACAAATCTTTGTCATGCTCCTTAAAGTGCAGTTTAGGAACAAAATATCGTTTATCGCCGTCTTTTAACTCTACAAATTCTGGAGTAATACTTTTTACTTTTCCTACGTCTTTCCCATCAAACGATTTTACCTTTTTGTCTATCAATCTTTTGCCCGAAATTTTTAACTTAGTCATTCCTAGAATAGTTAATGCAATATTGGATTTAATGATTTGAGGTCTTTGCTTATATTGAATGTTGGCCATAGGAGTACATGCCTGAAGAAAACATTACAGGACCCACAATTCTGTGGACAGATCTGGATGACGTAGAGGTAAAATCTAATGACGGTAAGAAACTTGGTAAAATAAAAAAAATATCTCAGAATCATTTCAGAGTCGAAAAAGGATCTATTAAAAAGGAAAGTTTTTGGCTGCCAAAAAACTTAGCGGACGCTTATGACGGCGATTATTTATGGTTAAGCAATAATGAAGAAGAAATTCATGATAAATTCCTTTATGGCGAAGAGCCTTCGGTTGATGATAAGGCCGCTCCGATTGAAAGTATAAAAGTGGTAAAGGAGAGAATGAAAGGCATAGCAACCGAAAAGCATGACTCATCAGAACAGTATAAGAACATGCGAGACTTAAAATAACTTTGAACATTAATTAAGAGGATTCTAATTTATTTAATTGTAAACAAATCTTTTTTAATTGTGATTTAATGATACTTGTTCTATCTAATCTTCCTTTGTTTTGGTTGATTCAGTTATCTTCTATGAATAAAATTATCATTTTCATCTAATGGTGATGCTGGAACTCTTTGGATTCCCCCGCCTACTGCATATTTAGTGTAACTGATAACTGTGTGAAGGCCTTCTTTTTCAGGATCATTTTTATTTTTCATCTTTTCCTTATTTGTATACTCTTGGTCTTGCATTCTTCTATGAATATAATTATCATTTTCATCTAATCCGCCATTTTTATTTACATTTTTCATATGATGTTCTGTTGTAAAAGGTGGGATCTTTCTTTTCCCTCTTCTTATTATGCGGATTCTGTTCTGCTATTCCGATTTCTCTTTTTTCTTTCTCCGCTTTTACAATTATATTTACGTCTTCGTCTTCTGCCATTGATTTAGAGTGAACAACAAATATTAAGAAATGTGTCACGAGTTGAGTTCAAAATCTGATCGGAGGTATGAAATGAGACGGAATGAATGTATTAATCGATTTTATCTTTTAACTGTTGTCAGGATTTCAATCGTTAAATCAAATGTTGCCATATTATTCTATATGAATGAAACAATAGATTGGGAGAAGGTCATAAAAAAAGAAGCAAGGGGACTGGACGACTACGATTTGGGCGAGGTTCAAGAAGTAAATGAAGATATTGTTATAACAAAGAAAGGAGTTGTTGATAAAGACAGATTTTATCTACCTAGAAGCAAGGCTTTAAGGTTCGAGGAAGATAAACTGTGGTTCGAAGTTAGTAAAGACGAGGCCAAGGCATACAAGCACGATTAGCCAGAAAGTTTTTTTACATTCTTTTGATTTCGTTACTACAAACTTAAGAATATCCAATCCAAAATTCTTGATTTATATTTGAAAATAGGTTAATAGGACTATTATTGCAAGTCTATATATGCTGCTCAGGGTGGAGTTACTCTTCTTGGCAGGGTCCCTTTTACCCTCAGACTTTGGAGAACAAGTCATGGCTCCCTTATTACTCTCAAATGTTTGATTAAGTAGAGATATATTCTACTTTCTACAATATTCCTAGTGAATCGATGGTAAAGAATTGGAATAAAAGAACTCCTGATGATTTTAAATTTACAGCAAAATTTCCCAAAATAATAACACATGAAAAGAAATTTAAGAATGTAGATAATGATTTAGAGTTATTTTACAAAAGGATGAACCATTTAAAGATAAATTATTAGCGTTACTAATACAATCACCACCATCCTACAAACTAAAAGAAGGGCTGGAAGATTTCAGTAGTCAAGGTAGGATTAGTGGCAGCAAATAATCATTATGGCGGTTATGGAGCAGGAACTGTTGATATCTTTCGAAAGAATATGGATTTGGAAAGTTTGTCGTTTGAAAATGTAGATACTGACAAAATAAACAGAGACATGGAATCGGAGACTAGGTTTACCTTCAATGATACAAACAACCTAAGAAGGGTAAACAAACACGCATATCCGACTTTGTTAATTAAGAAATTGGGCCAATAAAATAATGAGATTTATTTTAAGACATGGGCTCAACGATATATACTTTGTAAAAGATGGAGTAATCTATATGTTCAAGGAAATATAAAATGTAAAGGAATTTTTAGTCTCCTGTATGGTAAGGGGCTTTTTTCGGCCAGTCCCGTATTTGGCCTTTCCCCTCTACCGCAATAGTACTTCGGGGAACGGGACCGAAACCCGAAACACCATTTATACAGAAGTTGATAAATAAAACACCCTATACTATAATAAGATTATATTATGATTGATGTAATCTCAACGCTACTTCTTATAATAAAAAATAATGAAGAAAATAGGTGACAAACTTATCGAATTCTATTGTAACAAGTGCTTTGAAAGATGGATAATTTATAAAAAAAGTTAGATGATTTGGGTCAGTCGTCTTCTTCTTCTTCTTTCTCTTCTATTTCTGTTTTTTCTACAGTGTTTCCAAATTCATCTTTCTTTTCGATTTTTGTTTCCTTTTTCTTTTCGTCTCCCATGTTACCCCATTGCACAACATGGCTTAAAAACAGAGACCGATTGTACTTTAAATTCTCACATTTATTTAAAGCATTATGCAATTAGGATAACATCTAGTACTTGAGAAAACAACCTTGTTCAATAAATTACCAGAAGGCCGTACCCAAAAATACATCGTTTAAAAAGCCATTCCTTATGTATCTCATGACAATTACAATATTTTTTATTCCGGATTTCTATTTTAAAGATATTTATGGTTTGTTAACTGAAGAAGGCATTTGTACAAATGGAGTTATGACTATAGGGAACGAAACCCAAATCCTCAATCAATCTGCTGCGGAATATATTAAAAATTTGTCAAGTGATAATCGCCTAATGGGTGAGGTTTTCTGTCATGCCATGTTAAATGAAACACTTGCAAAATAAAACCTAAATTAACGTATTGCTCACAAAGCATAATAACAAGTGCGCCGGTGGGATTTAAGCAAACAGATTCCCACCAGCGAATGGTTTTATGGGTGATATTCGTCCGACGTTAATTATATTTGGGCAACAAATTATAAAAATAATTCAAATTTGGCGGGAGAGTTTGCTGGATAAAAAAATATCCCACCTAATTGTTATATCAGTTAGAAGTAGAGTATCAGAAACTAAAAAAATTAGGGAGTGTATACCGGTTGTTCAGGTATCAAGGGTTGACTTGATTGATTTCCAGTTTGGTTGCCTGTTAGATTACCTGTTTGATTTGTTGCGAATGTAGTATTCACTTGTACAAACGTAGCAAAAGCGTGCGTTGTTTGCATTGTTACTAAAGCAGTCATAATTGTGAAAACTGCTATTGTCATTGCCATTGTTAGTTTCGTGTAGTTATTTATCATGTATAGATTGTACAGTTCTATTACTTATAGAGATTAGCATTAGGAAAACAAGTTAGACGGTTGTAGTCGAATTATCGTATTCTACCTTTAAGGGCTACTAAAGTCGAAATCAAGAGTTCTCCTCCCGTGCTAAAAAGTTTAACTGTTAATTACAATAGAATACTACCTATGTTATGAACACAATTAATTACGAAATAGATATTACCGCACCAGTAGGCAGAGTATATGAATATTATACTAATCCAGACAATATTAAGAAGGCATGGCCGCAGGATATCGTGAAGAAATCAGAATCCGTATCGGGTGCTAAAGGGGAAGAAGGCTCCGAAATAAAAGTGGAAGGTGAATACATGGGAAGAGAAGAAGAAATGATCCTACAAGTTACTGATAAGGAAGAAAGCAAAAGATTAGTTACTGAACAAAAGGAAGGTCCTTTTAAGTTTTGGAAAAGTACCCAGGAGTTTAATGAGGATCAAGGCAGCACGCATGTAAGACATTCAATCGAATACGAGTTACCAACATCAGGAAAAATTGCCAGTTTTCTATCAGGGGAACAAGCCAATACTAAACTCGAGGAAGGTTTACGACAGGCCGCACAAACAGTAAAGCAAAAATTAGAATCAGGCGCCTAGTCTTCCCTTTTTTGTTAATGTTTGTTCGAGCGGTTGATTTTAGATATACCCGTAAATAATTTTAACCCAATGTACTGTATGTTTAAAGCTAAATTATGCAAAAGCAAGTCAAGTCATTAATTTAGGTATTCTAATTTATTTCACAATGTGTCGTTGGAGTTGGATTAACAAACTATTTCGGCTAGTATAGTATTATCGCTCGGTAAACTTTTAAGAAAGTCATCTACAGTACCACTCGTATTTATTACTTGATTGGCATACTTTGTTAGATTTTCATTAGTGCAGGTGCCGTTTTCATAAAGTATCGCGTCACTAGGTTGAAGATAGAGGCTCAAAAGAATTAGAGAAAAGATCCCAAAAATCATACAAAGCCAAATCTTTAATGGCATTCTCATTTTTAGTATATAAGCACACTCCTAAATAATTCGGACGGAACATTTTTCGGAATTTTGTTCCTACAGTTTGTAAATATGTGACTTTAAGATTCCTAATAACTAAGAAGGAAATCTAAAAAATATTTATCCAAACAAGTATTATCGGAATAAATCTGCAGATATTCTTGAGTCTCAAAGTCAAACCGTTTTATAGTTTGCTTGATGATATTTAATATGAAATCACTATCATGTCGAGACACTGGATTTGATTGTGATTATGTCGTCCAAGCAGAGAGTGACAACGAAGTCTTTGCACAGGGTGAAGAACACGTATTCAACGCGCATGGAATGACAAAACAGGACTTTAATCTCGCGTTTAATGAAAAATTCAACTCCTTTATAAAAGACAGTTCCTGAATACTATCGGTCAGGTATCAATTGCGCTAGAGTAGAAAAATTCACTAATTATGTTATGGTAACATGAATCGCATGTCAATAATACTATTTCAATTCATGTATTCTAAACTCTTAAGTCGATTACAGAAATCCTCATCATGAACACTGTTGATACAATATTCACCTACTGTCGTGTTACCACTGCGAAGATCTGCTAAGGATTGATTCCATAATGCATTATAGTTCTCAAGTTTACTAGATTGGTTACTAAAAGGAGTCTGTGGGTAAAGCAAAACAACAACTAAGGCTATCGCCGCTATAATTAAGATTATCACTATCGGCTTACGTAATATAGTGCGAGCACCCGCCCCAGTCTTTTTAACTATCTCGCTAGACATACCTTCATCGGCAATTTTCGCTGCCTTTTGTTGAAGGTTTTCCTTTGCTTCTCGCAAGGTTTTCGTCGACTTTTTAATTATTTCTTCACCCTTGTCATTTCCTCCTGCTTTATTATATTCACTATTTTCGCTTTGTTCATATGTTTTGGTATACGTATCTTTGTCTGTTGTCTCTCTTGCGGTTTCCTTAATGCCTTCTGCAGTGTCTTCAACTCCTTCCTTAACGCCTTCTGCAGTGTCTTCAACTCCTTCCTTAACGCCTTCTGCAGTGTCTTCAACTCCTTCCTTAACGCCTTCTGCAGTGTCTCTAAGGCCCTTTTTTACTTTATCAAAACTGTCTTCAGACCTGTCCTCAGTCATGATGAACTCTTAGCAATAAGTTATTTAACGCTTCAAGGTCGGAGTAAGACTCTGGAACTATATCACTTGTGGTAACGCAACAAATCCTATTCCAAATTTTTTTGTTGATCATCAGGTTGAAATATGCGGAGTCATCTTGATAGGGATTTGTGTGATTAAGGAGAGTAAAAGTGGATTTATTGCAGAATGTTCAAATCCAAATCCTGAATGACAACCAAATCGACAACTTTTTGATTATTCTATCGTCTAGTATGGGATTCCAAAGTTAGAACTCTAGCGTTATCAGTTCTACCGAACTCAAATTTGGTATTTGACTAGTGTGAAAGCCTATATTCCCACCGAACCCGTTCTTCTGTCAACTTACCCAAAAAAAGAGCATTGAATAAAAAAATTAATAAGCGCTGGTGGGATTAGAGCCGTACGAGATAACGGACGAATATAATCCCACTGCTAGCATAACAATTGAATGTTATACTAGAATTAGTATCGTAAACAAAGTATTAAAAAATTACACCTATGGGACTTATTATAACTCGTAAAACTATCATTGATTAATAAAACTTAGATCTGATGGGCCCTGCAAGAGTGCCATCAAGCATGGCCCACCAGCTTGAGAAAGTTTGGGTTTTCAGTAAAGTAATACCTCAATAAACTATAAGAAAGTTAAATGCTGACAGTTGGGAACTATCGCAAATGGGTTTTCGTTTGCATTTCCCATCCAGGAATAGAAAAGGCCCTCCCATCAGTGAATCCGTTACATAATTATCGTGAAAACATTATAAAAAATTTACTTTTCATTTCGGTTCGTAGCATCATATTAAGAGAAATATGATGATTGGCCTACTTAATTTGACTGTGGGCAGTTGTTTCTATGATGGGGGAAATACGGTAATAGTGCCATTCATCATGTTTGGATGATATTCACAATGGTAACCTAGTCCCTCTGCCTCTTCAGTATTAAATTTGAATTCCACAATATCTCCCGGTTCTATATCGCCGCTCTTGGCAATTTCTGAGGTCTTACCATCGGCATTAGAGTCAATTATTAATTCATGTTCCTCATCTGTAGGATTAGATATTTTAACGGTATATTCATTATTTGCAACAAGATCTAATGTAGGATTTTCGGCTCCGGCACTGTCAGTCCACCTATACTGCTCCTCGCCCACTTCTGTAGCATTTAGTGATATCTTGTTATTTTCTGAAACTGAACTAACATCGGAACCACTAGCAGAGGCTGATGCTTCAGTTTCATTCTCTTCACCAATCGTCTGACTAACAACTAACTGGAAAGGTACCGTCACTGACATTCCACTAAGAATCAACAACACAACAAAAAGAGTGAATCTCTTTACCATATTTTATTATCTGGTCAAGTATAGATAAGTCTATCTAATCTATTATAACAAGATTAAGGGGCAAATCGATCAAAAGTAAATGTTTTCTAACTCAATTTGATTTAGATTCCTTGCCCAATTCTTTTTTGATCCTTACAACTTGCTAGAAGATCCAATTTAAAACCCGTAATTCAATTAGTCTCATATAAGTCTCACATAGTCTCAAATTGTCATTGGGAAATAAAGAAGGCCAAAGTACGTGTTTTAGGAGAATCCGATTAAGGTTTAAGGATCTAATGGATATGAATTTCAATTGATATCTTATGTGTGATTTGGCACCTCTTTCATCACTATGTATTTGGGCTCATTTATCAAAAGAACTTGCCTCATGCAAGTAATAACCAACTCCATCTACGGCTACGAGGCCGCCTATAAAGAGGAGAGGATTAATGACGCTATAAGGAATAAATCTAAAATAACTAGTTTGTTCCTCATTTTGGTTTTGGTTTTGGTTTTGGTTTTGGTTTTGGTTTTGGTTTTGGTTTTGGTTTTGGTTTTGGTTTTGGTTTTGGTTTTGGTTTTTTAGTCTTCTTTACACTGGCACTTGCCTTATCTTTTACGTCCACTTTTTGGGTCTGTTTTAATCCTTTTTGCTTATGACCGCAAATATCGCATTCATAATCCCTAATGCCAGTTTCTCTAAATTGGTCCTTTGGTTCTGTGCTAACTCTAGCCGTTACTAAAGGATACAGATGACCCATTTTGCATTTAGGACATAACTCTAACCCAGACACAGAATTATTAAACGTAAGGTTGGTATTAAATATTAAAAATAAACTTTTCTCCGTATTGCGAAGGAAGCCACGCAAAAATTGGGTTTAGGGCTGAAGCAAAAGATATAATCGTTGTAGAAACAATAGTTATTTCTGCTCAGCAATAAGAATATCTAATTAAAATACAAAAACGTTCTTTTTTCCTTAAAGAAGACCAATCTTCTTCTAGGTCTTCGACAGGCGAATTTATTAGGCATGCATTCTTAACAGGTGTCATTGGATTTTTGTAGACAGTGCAGAAAGATCTCATATATTCTAATTTCCATATTCTCGTCAGCATTAGTTACCGCATTATCCGTTGCAAGTGGTATTGTATTATCTAGGCAGGTAGTAAAGCAATCACTGTGAAGAACTGTTTAATTCTAGTTGCTCCCGCTGTAACGCTTCTAGCAGTAGTAGCGTTATTTTCAATCCCTAATGTAAGTGCTATAGTCGTAAATAATACTGATTTTTCAATAGACATACCGGACAATTGGACATATGAGCAGGGAATATTTTCGGGGATAGCATTAACTCCAACAAAGTTCGGGGTACTTCTTGTCAATCATAGCGAACCGCTAAGTGAAAAAATAAAAGATGAAGGTGCATTCGCCTCGTTTACTAAGGATAGGAACTTTCCAATTAAGAACGCTGGCTTCGATGTGTATGTAAAATACAAAATCAATATACAAGATGGCATGAATGTCACCTCCAAAGAGAATGTAACTCTTGACGATGAAGCAGCAGTAAAGATTCAGGGCGATGGAATAACATCATTCAGTGGCATTAAGTTTGTGGAGTATATGTTTATGAACAACGAACAGCCTTATTTGATAGGATATATGGCGAATGTAAAAGACTTTAAAAAATATTTACTAGAGTTTGAAAAGATAGTAAAGTCATTCAAGTTTGTAGATAAATAGGTAAGCCTTCCTGGAACCATACCTGAGAAAAAGAAACCAGTTCCGACAATGTAGTATATTAAATGATGCCTTGAGAGTCAAAAAAGTTGAATTTCTTCATGCGTATAACCTCTATCTCGTCCGTTGGTTTCATTTCCTGTTTTCTCCGAGTTATTAGTAAATTTCTTTATTTTGTTCCAGTTTAATACAATGTCATTAATTTCACAAGCGTGTTTTAGCGTAGCAGTTATAAGATTCTTGTATTGCCTTGAGACTTTTTTATCAACCAAATATTTTATAATAAGGTTTGACATCTCTTGTTGCGGTAACTTTAAGAACGATAATAAATCGATTCTGTAATGATTTAGAAATTTCTCTAAACAGAATTTGTACGATGTTTTCGTATAGTCGGAATGTAGTGAATTTATGAAATTAAAGTACGCTTTACTTTGTACAACCAGCACTTGCATACTCTTTACTGTAGGTTCTGTAATATTAGTTAATTAAATCGCCTCTATGCATTACTTAATTTGTATTAACTCGTTAACCTAGGATGTAGGAAAAAAAGAATCAATAATTTAAAGAGGGTTTAGATCAAAACAAGATCATCCACTGAGGATATCATAACAACTGCTTTATTCCCTGCTAGGCCTTTCTTCATTCTACTTACCACTTCTTCTACATCCGAGGAATTAACAACAGTAGCAATAACTTTTCTAGAATTATACGCGAGTTCAACTGTACCACTTCCTCTACCTGACGCGACCCTTTCTTTATCTTTGGTTACTCCCTTTACATCGTAGATTGTGGCCTCCAGATTTAGTTCTTTTAGTGAAGAAATGATATCACTGACATTCTCCGATTTAACGAGTACAGCAAGTCTCTTCATAGTCCTCGATTCTTTTCCTGGCTCCTGTGCGTATGTTACTTCAAATGGCAGGGTCGTATTGTCTTTAACCATTTCTTTAGAGTAGCAATGCGAAGTATAAAAAGTTGATGTAATTAAATTTGGAATTAAGTGTGACGCAAAGAAATGATACCTCTTTTGATATAATTGACATTATGAAGATTCAAAACTGTTGTTATTACATGTAAGTACAGAGTCGAGGCCAAAAATCCTGAAAGCCAATTAGGTGAGATGTAAAACCAGGTTTCCAGTATGACAGGAAACGGCAGAGCTTAAGCAGTTCGTACATAGTTATACAAAATCTTGTTCTCTGTTCTGTAGAGAAATAACTATCCCTAGAGAAGGTCAGAGTTCTGGAAATTGACGATATACGTGTAGAGAAAAATCATTCCAATCCATTTTATACCGATATAGTAATTTGTGGGGTAAATTGTAATGAATATGAAATATGATATCTAAATTGCTAATTTATGGTGCTGCTGCATCTACGCTTATAGCAGGAGTACTACATTTGGCTCTTGTTCCAATGTTTCTTGGTCAAATGACACCTGAGGTAACGGTATTCTTTGTAGCTTCTGGTCTGGCCCAGATTTTCTGGATTTTGCCCACTGTTAAGAAATGGATAATGCCCTGGTATTATATCGGCATAGGTGGAACAATAGTCTTGATCGTGTTATGGATAATATACATACCTGGAAGCGGACATCCAATAGATCTGAATAGCGCTGCTATTGAAGCTTTCCAAATCGCTTTCGTAATCTTGAGTGCAATAATAATTAAGAAAAGTAAAGAAGAATCGATCAAGTCTGGAATGTAATATAACATCTTTACTCTGAGTTGAAACATTCCTAGAATAACCACTAGGAAGTGAATTTCAATCCGAATCCTATTGAAAGAATTAATTCAATTTTACATGAATAATCAAAATCGCAAAAATTTAGATTCTCTAAGAATCATTTTCAAGGATGGATAAGAAATTTCCTGCAGGATCTTTAAACCATGCTATCTTCGGTTTACCCTGGAAAACTCCCCGGTCATCCGTTTTTAGTTCACCTTTCTCATATATTTGAAAACGAATTCCCATCTTGGTGAGTTCATCCACTGCTCTATCAACGTCATCAACTACAAAATTAAGTACAGTAAAAGTTGCAGGAGTATGAGCGGGTTTGGGGTAAATGAATACATCAATACCTCCTTTAGTTTGCAAGATTAAACCTTCATCAGACTCTGATACTTCAAGTCCCAAGGTTTGTCCATAAAACCTCTTTGCTTCGTCTAAATCCTTAACTGAAAAACTGGAAAAAGCTTTTGTGTTTCTAAAATCCATATACAAGAATTAGCAAAAATAATTATTAAGGGTTATACAAATTTTGCATTCATTTGGCCAGTATTGTTTTCCATATGGATAAATGCTGTAATAATTGGCAACATGATTTTGGGAATAATTTTTGTCTTGTTCGTTTTTAATAATATTATTTTACTGTATAGATCTGCAACAGTATTTGCAATTGGTAACGGTCTCATGTACCATTTTTTATGATTCTTTCATTTCCCGCAGGAACAATTTACCCGGGTGCGATGCAAGGACTTGCAGTTAGGCAACTATTATTGGATTGACTATTTGTGGAATCTTGTATAGCTTGTTTGGGTCAATAACTTTTCTCGTTAGTTCTATAGTAATATTTGCTATTTCCATATTGTCATTTAGAATTTTAAAATGAGATAGCATGCGCTGTTGTCTGTTCAAATAATATGAAGTTAGATCTCTAGCTAGTATTTGTTCTAGTCCTGAAGGTTGCTTACTAAAATTGTCTGGGGGTTTGACCTTTGCAAATCATAACACCTTGGGCATGTCATACTTCCGAACCAGTATTTTATTGAATTTGTTTTCTTTTCACATAATTCACATCTTGCAAAGTTGAACATATCTGATATTAAATATCTTCTTATATAAAACTTTTCTAGTAGATTTACATTGATGGAACTCAAAAAATTGGTTTGAGAACTTAATTTTGCGATACAATTGACACTAATTACCATACGATGTCTTTAATAACCATTTTAATCAATGTAGTAAATTGTTATTGCACAAATACTAAAGGATGAATATCTACCGTCATCTCATACGTGTTTACACCCGACCTAATTTCTTTTGATTTCTTTTCTAGAGCTATATCTTTGCTCAATATGGTCAAATGTGCTATACAAGAATTATTCTTCTTGATATGCTTTTGTTATGGCGTCGATATCAAGCTTGTGCATCTGTAGCATTGCTTTCATGACTCTTTCGGTTTTCTTTGAATCTTTATCCTGTAGCATCTTTATCATAGCAATCGGAACAACTTGCCATGAGAGTCCAAATTTGTCCTTTAACCATCCACATACCTGCGCATTTTTATCACCGCCTTCGGTAAGTTTCTCCCAGTAATAATCAATTTCTTCTTGCGTATCGCAATAGATCTGAAATGAGATAGCCTCATTAAACCTGAATATTGGTCCTCCGTTCAGACCTAAAAATTTCTGTCCCTCTATTTCAAAATCAATTGTCATTACACTACCTTCCTTTTTCTTATGAATCTCATACCCTTCCTTTCCATATCTAGTAACGTTACCAACTTTCGAATTCTTAAATATTGATACATAAAATTTCACTGCGTCCTCAGCGTTATCATCAAACCATAAACATGGACTAATTTTTTGCATTTCAATATTATTACCCATTCATACTATAAATATATACACTAAACGAGACAATGTGACTATACTCAATTGTATCGTGCGTCTTCCAAATCTTCAAAAAATTAGTTCTGTAAGCTTGTTCTCTCTATACAACTAAAAGAGTTTCAATCATCCTACATATCCTATCTGGCCATTTCAGGACTTTATGTCTAATTTGTTTTCCTTTATGAAAGAATTAGGGTTGAAGGCATTGAAGAAAAATGGAGCGCCAGAAAATGACAATGGCGAAACTGGTCCCTGAGTCATGAATGAATATTTTCTGCTCTTTGAATTAAATGAACTTGCAGGGTCGGTAAATGTCCTATACAAATCGATAGCTTTTTCATCCGACACAAGTTCTCTAAGTGTGACCAGATCGTTACCTAGTGAGAGTCCAAATCCAAAGAACATGATTCGTAACTGCTGAAGTATATCTCTGTGGATACTAGATAATGATGTACTGATAAAAAGCCACCCTAATCCATATTTCCTAGTGGTCCTGACCGCATCAAGCAAAGTTGATCTCAATTGTTCAAGATTTGAGTCGCTGAATTCATCTTTCCTTGCGTATCTGTGGGCTTCGTCCAAAACTACCAGCGTATTTAAGGAAGTATTCTTCTGCCAAGTTTTTTCACCCAGACTGACCAGACCTTTAAGCAATCTCTTTAGTATTAATGACTGAATAGTTTCATTCCAATATCTTAGCTGCATATTGTGAGCAGTTTGTTCAGAAAGATCCACAACAATAAGTGGCTTCAATTTCCAAGAGAACTTCTCTAAAAGATCATCAATTGTTACGGCCCCCGGTCTGTCTTCAAATAGACTACAAATTGGAACCCAATACTGAGAATATAAATTATCCAAATTTCTTTCATCCATATTAGAAACTAAGTTATTAAGTCTCTTTCTTGGTTCTGGGGTTGAGAATATGAGAAGTTGAATCTCTTCCTTCCGCAATTCATTCATGAAAAGATCAAATGATTCCCTTTTTATCAATTTAGTCAACGTAGTTTTGTTTCTAAGCTTAGGTATCAGTGCATCAACAGCAAACCCTTTATTCGGACCTTTAATTGTTAATTGATGAAAGATTTGTGACTCAAGTAAGATCTCTTCGAACAAAGACCATCTATCTAGAACAAGATTTCTAACATTTATTGATACGACCTGTTTATTTAGAAAGTTCATTATTTTTTTCATATCAAAATTAGAATCAGAATTCTGATATTCCCTGTATGTGTTACTACTATTATCATTTGCAAAACTTTTAGAAAACTCTCCAACAGGATCTAGTACCAGCAAACCCATCTGACGGAATTTTGAATATGCTGTCAGAATCATTTTTGCCAGCGTTGATTTTCCGGATCCGGTTATCCCAAAAATTCCAAGATGGTAGGCCTCTCCTGCACCATTTTCACCGTAATCAAAATGCTTAAACCACATTGGCAATTTGGTTTTGGAACCATAACTATTTCCCAAATAGAGCAAGCTATTTTTTTGCTTTTCTAAAATGGTACTTAAAATGTCATCATCTACCTGATAAACATACGTTCCTGTTGGTGGTACTGTACCCAATAAACTGGGTTCGATTAGATCATCGGAACTTGTGAATATTGCGCTACAAAGTAGCTTACCTATATGAACATCCTGTATCCCACTAATAGGATTAACAGAGCCTCTTTTTCTTGCTACAGACTTTATTGTAGGATCCTCTAATAAAAAGTTCTTAAGGACAATTTCTATAATTTGACCTATTGCGTAATGATTTTTTGAATCCTGTAAATATCTAAAGATAGCCAACTCTCCAACAAGCTGTCTTGTGACGGAGGATTCCAATATGTCAAGTGCAAGTTCGATTGTTGAAGATGGTGAGCCAATTGTTCCTATAATGGAACTATTTTTTAGAAAATAATTAATCTTTTTGTCTATGGAATTTTCCAAACCTACTTCCAAAACCACTATCCACCATCAGTTCTGTATGAATGCATCATAAAAAATATATCCTTTTCATTGTTATCCGATAGTTCGGTCATCTGTTTCATTATTATTTGCTTATAGGCGGGAATAGCTGGAGCCATGTGCTTGGCTATCCTATCAGCCATATAAAGTGGAAATGGTTCCATTATAGAAGGGGTCTGGCATTGATTTTTTATGTTGTACAAAACAGTATTTAATTTCCTTTCATCGCGAGCAATTGCTAATGGCATTTCAATCCTTAGTGCAGGACACCAAGAATGTGGTTTGTAGTAAATAACTGAAAGGTTTTTTATTCCCGAAATTACATCTTGCATCAAAATCTTTAGCTCCTCGTCCTCGTATGGTAATCTTATGTGCCATCCTTCTTCACTTGTAAATAATTTTGGACGTGTAAATTCTCCAGGATCTAATATCAAAGTGAGGATTGCTCTATCATCATAATTTTCGGGCCAGTGAAGATTCTTACCTATGTCATTCCTTGAAGTATACTTTGGTATTCCAAGATAGTATCTATCCGTGACTTTAAACTCCAAAATTTTCTTATAAGAAATTAAAAAATCTTTGAAATCTTCCTTGATTTTTTCTGAAGATTTTGTATTGAGAGTTTCAATGAAACTGATAGCCTTGTACATATGGATTAGTGCTGTTGTAAGAGAGCCATCTAGGTACACTATATCATATTGTGCATTTGCTGCTAATTTGATTTCCATTTCTACCATAATCGCTCTTGCTGCTATCATATTTTCAGGATTGTGCTTTTCAGGATTGACAAATACATCATGACTTGGGAGGATACGCTTTCCATTTTCTTCGTTCATACCATTTACTGCCACAGCTGCAGCAAAAAGCAAATCCGTTCCCAAGAGACGATCTACAGCGTATGCACCGTCTACACCACCTGAAATTAATTGGTCAATATTCCTAAATCTAATATCATTATCCAGTAATCCTGTTTGTTCTAGTTGTAGACGAAATTTCTGTCTTTTTCGATTAATCTCATGAATTGAGCTTTGCAGTATACCTCCAATTTCGTTAGTTTTCTGTAACATCTGTTCTACTAACGAGGCAGGAATCTCAAGAAAAGATGGTGATTCGACTTCATACATAGACATTTACCAAATAATTATCCAAATTAAAGAAAAGAAGGCAACATTGAATAGATTTCAGAAATGGAGTTGAGTTGATCTTAATCTGGATTTTCACACTCATGTATGTCATATAATCAGGATGAACTTAGCTTTATGCCTTTCTAATTGCACCATAGAATCTGCTTTGGCCGTATCCAAATCCACATTCTATCAATATACTATACTATTACATTTTTGATATACAACAGATTGATAAATCTAATCAAAATTGTCTATTCTCACAAACTTTATTATCTTTTAGACTCAATCAGAATAGCAATGAAGTCCAGATTAACAGTAAACAAAGCCTGTAAAAATGGCTTATTTGTAGCAGGTATCCTTTTGATTTTTGTTTCACTAATTGGTTTTACAAATCAGAATAATGTTATTCGGGCGCAAATGGCAAACGAAAAGGGATATGAATTACAGGCGATGGGAGGAGGTGCGTATGCAGTTTCTTCAACAGGCTATAATAGTATGTTTTTAGTAACGGGAGATGGTGTCATTGTGGTTGATGTCCCTCCTAGCATAGGCGAAAAGATAAACGAAGCAATAGCTGAGGTCACTAACGAACCCATAAAGTATCTGGTTTATAGTCATGCCCATAAAGATCATATTGGAGGTGCCCATACGCTTCCTGCAGGAATAGAAATAGTTGCACAAGAAGATACTTTAAATTTCTTGAAAATGGCAAACGATACTGAAAGACCGTTACCAACACAAATATTTGATAATGAAACAACAATAACCCTAGGAAATGCAACTTTGCAGTTATCTTATGGTGGTCCTTATCATCAGAACGGAAATATTTTCATTTATGTTCCACAACATAAAATATTAATGGCAGTTGATCAGTTTTCCCCAGGAGGAACACCTTGGAAACATCTTGCTACAACACCCCACGTCCCCTCATACATTCAATCTTATGACCAAGTACTAAATTATGATTTTGATACATATGTATCCGGACATGGTATTGGTACTAAAGATGATGTACAATTAGAAAAGGAATACGTTGCTGATTTGAGGAATAATGCGGGTTTTGCTATAAGTAATGTAAATTTTACTGAAGCAACCAAAAATGCTGATAAAAGCAATAATGCCGCAGTAACAGAGGCGTACTTTAATGCAATGACAGACGTCTGCGCAGATAGAACCGATGGAAATTGGAAAGACAAGCTACAAGGTGTAGGCGTTTGGACAGACGAACACTGTGAGAAAATGATAATTAGTCTAAGAAACGACTAACTTTAGTTAAAATATGGACCGAGTCCAACAAAAAACTGATTTGTTATCAGGAATCAGCTTTTATCTCATAACTTACATCTGTTTATCCAGAGGATTAAGATGATGAATTTTTTCCATATAGCCTCCTTGACGATTAACTCTAAGGAAGCCAACATAACGGAGATAAATGATACATGTTAAGGGTAATTATTCCTATTTACAGTAATATTGAAACCCCTATGATTAACTCGTATATCATCAAATATGGAATCATTTCAGTATTCACCTTCAAGTCAAATAACTGTAGAGAGTGAAAAACTCCATGATTTACTTATATAGAATGAAATACCTCTAACTTAGCGATGAACAATAAAGCATTGTTGGGTATCTTTGCTATACTCGTAACGACCCTAGCGGCAGTAGCATTCGCAGGATTGACTATTATTTCTTCAGCAACGGCACAGGAAGATAATGGAACATTGACCGGAAATTTGACGATGGGTGCTGCCAATACGACAGACACAAACATGACAAATGGAACTGGGAACATATCGGGTATTGAAGAACCAGGATTTTAATAGACAGAGAAAGTCAAATGCTTACAGAACTATAAGCAGCTTTCTGCGACTCTAACCTTTTTTTATTGAGGTGCTATTAAGGGAATGAGAAAGACTGGGATTACTACGATATCTTTCCTTAACAAATTTTTTAACCAACTTGCATTTGGCTCAGTCGACAACGCTACCAAGATCTATATAATAGTCTATACTGTTCTTGCCCTGATTGTAATAGATACGAGCCTTAATCAAAATTCTGAAATGCGTTCGCATCTGGAGACTTCAGGGTTCAGCGTTCCATTATTTGTTTGTATGGGAATTGTAGTTATTGGTGGCCAATTATACATTCTACAATTTGTTAGACACAAGAGCAGTCAAATTCGTAAGAAGGCTGCATATCTTCGCATTTCATATAATATAGTATTTCTTATTCAATACTTGGTAGTATCAATTTTTGTATTTGTACTGATCCAGTTAGTCACTACTCAACAATACTCCCCCATAGCTCTAACAATAGTTACTACGGTAACATATGGTTTGACTATTGGTCTTATGGGAATCTTTACCATCATATTTTTCTCATGGTACAAATCAAATAGGAATTCAGTAGTAATTTTGATTTATGGCTTGTCATTTGCAGCCGTGGTCATTGCATCAGCTATTTTTTTAACAGGTAGTCTTAACCGGCTTGTGGAAAAACCCGCTTATATTTCCATTGATGTAACTCCCTCTGCAAAGTCAAAGCCAGGTTCACTAGGGTATGAACTTGCTAAAATGTATCATTATGCCGATATTGTTTCCTTTCTTTTAAAATGGGTTGCTACGGCATTACTTTTGTATCATTACTCTCAGAAGATGGGAAAGGTCAAGTACTGGATGTTGATAAGCCTTCCTTTAGTATATTTTGCAGGTACCTATTTGGACGACTATAATCTATATGAACCTAATACAGAGCTCGGCGCGCTTTACTGGGATCTCTATACTTCCTTAAACTCTACTGCAGGAGGAATCTTGTTTTACATAGGATTTGTTGTCGCTGCCCGACATTTTCATGAAAATATGACTGTTAGAGACTACCTGATAATGTGTGGATTTGGTTTCCTACTATTTTTCAGCGCAGGTCAGAGCACTTTGGCAAATACTTTATACCCTCCATTTGGTCTTGCAACGATGTCACTATACGGATTATCAACATATATGATACTACTGGCGCTTTACTCTTGTGCGATTTCAGTATCTGAGGACATAGAGCTACGTAAATCCATAAAAAAATCCACGCTTCGTGAATCAAAGTTTCTTGAAAGCATGGGCTCAGCACAGATGGAAAGGGATCTGACAAGAAGAATGGTGCTACAGGCAAGAGAAGAGCTAAAGGAGCGTATACAAAGGTCAGCAGGAATCAAGTCATCATTGACTGACGAGGATATAATTAATATCATAGAGGAAGCCGAAAGGGATGCTAGATAGAAGACATAATAACTTAATTACGGAACGTATCTAAATTATAGTAATTAAGAGTTAGTTAAGTTCCTCATTTAGAACTAATCTTTCTTAACTACCTGCGTTATCTAGCAAGATCTATTTGTCTCTTTATTATGGGTTTTAATGCTTAGACATATGGAAGGCTAAACCCAAATTCTGCGCCTTTCTCATTATCGTTATTTTTACCCCAAATTCTGCCACCATGAGCAAGAATTATTTGTTTTGAAATGTACAAGCCGATACCTGTGCCAGTATCCGACTTTGTGACGAATTTGTCGAATAATTTTGGTAGAATCTCTTTATCAATTCCCTGACCATTGTCAATAACTTTAACTTCTATTTCTCTTTCTTGATTTAACTTGGCTACTTTAACAACTATGTATCCATTTTTAGTAAACTTATTCGCATTTGATAATAAATTAGAGAGAACCTGAGCTATTCTGGATTTATCTACATTTAGGGATAGATCTTCATTGTCTTTATCATACATTACTTGGAGTTTATTGCCTCTCTTCCCATTATGAATAGTAAAGGTAAAGTCGTCTACTGCATTTTTTATCAATTCCCTAAGGTTACTTTTCTCCTTGGATATTCGAAAAGTGCCGCTTTCTATCCTTGCAATATCTAAGGTATCTGTCGTTAGTCTTTCTAGTCTTGCCGTGTTACGCTTTAATCGCTCCATATAATCATCTCTATTTTCTGGATTTGAATCCATCATTTCTACGAATCCCATAATAGATTGCACAGGAGTCCTCAATTCATGAGCAACTACGTTGACAAATTCTTTTTGAAGTTTATCATGTTTCTTTAAATTCTCATATGCTACCTTTATCTTTTGGTTTGCTCTGTTTAGGTCTGTATTTAATCTCTGCATTTCTACTGCCTTTTCACTAAGCGAGCTATTAGCAACTTCAATTTCATGCGTCCTCTTTTTAACTTCTCTGTTCATCTTGTTTCCCCATTGCGACATGATAAAAATTAGATAACTCATAGTTGCGGTAAACGCTAGAAGGACAATTACGTTCAATAGCAGTTCAGTATGCAACAGGTCCTGAACCGGGGACAGAATTTGAGAAAATGGAGTAGGAATATTAAGATAGTATATTGGTTTAGACTCTACATAAATCGGACTACCACTTACGAGTCTTGAGCCATCGCCTATGTCAAATTCTGCAGTATATACCTGTCCTGATAGGATTTTACGGAACATATCATTGACTAAGGGTCTTCCGCTATCCGAGATGATCTTTTGGTTCTCTGGAGAAAACAAGCTCTTTCCTATAACACTTCTCGGTAAAGGATATCCCGCCAGGAGTGTCGCGTTTTTATCATAAAAAACCAGTCTCAATGTGGTAGTATCTAACACGTTACCATATCGCTCAACTAGGTCTAAGGTTGGGATGCTAATCCCTATCAAACCAACATAACCATTCCTGCTGAAATCAAAAATTGGAACTGTGATAGCTACTTTCCATTTGCCATCAATGTTATAACCTGATGATAATTGAGTTCTTTTTTCGGCAAATGAATCTTGAATAAAACTTGTGAAAACATTCTCGCTATTTGTAATGTTAAATGATGTCACGGCGAAGGACTTTGTAGTATTATTGCTAACTGATCCTCCAAGCATCTTAATGCCGGTGCCATCCCTATAGACAATGAATAATTCGTCAAATGGAGCAATTGACCTGATATCTGAAAACACTGTCTGAGTTTGGTTTAGCAAATCATGTCCTAAAGGAATACTTAGTCGGAGTGTTTCGGATAAAGCCTTTATTCTTTGCAAAGACCTATCCAAGTCTGACCCAATATTTTGAGTAATGCTCTGAACTAACAGCTCTTGCCGAGCTTTTTGCTCTTGAAGAAGCCTATTAGAAATATTTTCTTCATGCAATGATTGGAGATAAATGAACATTGCGTATGCCGAGATTACCGCAAGTGCAACAAGAATATACGGTCTCCTTCCGGCAAAAGTATTCAATACACTTTATCATGAACTTGATAATATAAAAAAGACCTAAAGATGACAAATCTCCATGGCGGCCTATACTTTAATCATTTTATATCTTGTTGCCTGTACGTAATTAACGCAAAACGTATATCTCAACCATCATACGTTCGTTGGTGGGAACTGTCTACTCAAATCCCACCGACGCAATTGACTTTATGCCTTGTATACTCAACGTTTGTATTATAATTCGATAGGAGATATTCGAGAATGATTACGACTTTCGGAGAAATTGGAACAACATTGTTTGTAAAATGGTTTTATGTTCATAACAAATTAATTAATCACTATTTTAAAAGCTAAATATATCGGTTTGAATTAAATTCTATTCTCAGCAATAAAAAATGTGAGTGTAATAATGAATTGGCCTAAAAAAACAAGGACTCATAGGAATTTTATTGTGCTTCTCATTATTAGTATATTTTTTGTTCCAATCTTACAGCAATCAATATTTGCTAACCACGGCAAGGAGATTGATCTCAAGTTTAGTGACGCCCAGTTTTTAATATTTCCAGGCAAAAACATACTTCAAGTTAAGTTCACCACTACTTATTCTGTTTCTGACTCTGAAACGGTTGGTAAGCAAATTAATGGAGTCATGGAAATATCTACAGATAACGGAACTTTAATTAAAACAACTTCAATTCCCAATGGATTTAAGGCAGATAAAACTGGATTTCAGCAATTTGTTACCAGTCTGCCAGATACTTCCCCAAAATCAATCACTGCTATTGTGTTGTTTACAGATTTAAACAAGACTTCGCCAATGTCAAACTCTATAAATAGAAATTTGATCCTGAATAAAACACAATAAAATTTCATCGTCAAACTCTGAGGTCCAAGAATGTGAACTAATTTTTTTGGGTCCGAATACCTTATGTTAATAATAATGAAAATGATACTAACAATCAAGATTAAATTGCCAAGACAAAGACGTCGGGGCGAATTTGATTTTTCAGATTAGTCAAAATTAGAAATTTCTACTTTCTTTATAAAAAGTACTTTACCTTCCAACATATAGGAGTAGAAATTAATATCAATTTTGGTTTATTTGATATTAATCATTCATTGAATTTTACCCGAAATGACTGCGACCAAGATGGCGCTTAGAAATACTATAGTTAAGGCAAGGATTAGACGTCTGAATGTAATTGGATTCATAAGTATCTGTATCTATCTCACAGTCAATACCGGACAATTAGCTAGTCTTACAACATCCGAAGTAACACTGCCTAATACTAGACTCTTGAGTATAGATTTTCCTCTGGGTCCAACAACGATTAAATCAATACGCTTGTCTTTGGCATAGTTTACAATGGCATCAGCAATTTTATTTGAAGCGATAATATCGGTTTTTACCTTTATAATATTTCCTGTATCGCTGTGTTTATGATGTATTTTTTCCGATATTTTAGAAAGATATGCTTGCGCTTGCTTCTTAAGATCAATTACATGGCTTGGAATAGTTGCAGTGTCTAAATTGATCTGTGTTTGGACTACGTAAATGACTACCAGTATTGCGTCATAATCTTCGGCAATTCTAGTTGAATAATACACTGCTTTATCTGCCGCTTTACTGGAATCGTTTATGGCTACAAGAATTTTGGAAAATGTTTTCTTTCTCGTTAATTTATCCATTATTAATCTCCTGTCTTTTCTTGTCAGTTGTTACTAAAAAGTGATGCTTTTTTGGTGACCAACATTCCTAAAAATCACTCAAGAATTTTATATCATGTGAAGTAAAACAGAGGTAAACTGAATGGTGGAAAAGGTGGATTTGTTTTCCTCTTGCAAAAGAGGAAGAATTCTATTCAACTATTCATCCTTTTCATAACAATCTAGATCGTAATGGCATCGTTAGAATTAGATGATCCGGCCGTCATTTTCGTAATAGGTCTAGTCATTTCGACGATTATAATTTTCGTTGTAACTAAATTATTTAGAGAAAGGACAAACATAGGAAAAGCATTCATAACAGCTCTAATAGAACGCTAGTTTGGGTTGTTACATACTATCTCTTTGGTCATGGATTGTTGGCAACAGTAGTTGGAGGCATAGCTTGGTTATTTGCATTAAGGGGAATATATGGCCTTAGTTGGACTAGATCTGTAATTGTTGCGGTTATTATATGGATTGTCTCCTATTTCGTATCAGTTGCCCTTGATTTACCCACCACGACTGGTCCGCTATAAAAAAGAAAAAAATAAAATTAAACCCAACATTCATCGGGGTGTAATCTCTGACCGGTCCCATGACTCCTTCAGGCAAGCGAGTTTAGATTAATAGTCCACCTGGAAGTGAAGTGGGGCATGGCACTGATGCAACATGCGGACCAGCTGTTACCGATGAACTTAATGTTCCGGAATATCATTACGAGTTGAAAAGGAGCGAAAGGTCCAGCAAACATATAGCATTCAATTGGTTCTTAGAAAAAGTAATGTTAGCACGTTTATTAGAAAGATTAAGTTGTATTAATACCAATTTCAACGAGTATTTGGCTAGGAATAGACAATATTTAGCAGGCCTGAAGCCCCGGGGTTCAGATCAATTTGAGAGCAGGATACACCTATACATTAAAAAACCCAGAACTCTTAAACAACCTGTGAGTCGTCGTGACGATATCCAGTTATTAGAATGGTCATCGTGGATAGATTTCAATCGTACTAGCATTGATGAAGTTCCACAATCGGAAGGTGTCTATAAATTACATGCAAATATGAAGATTTTATTTATAGGAAGTACCAAGAACCTTAGACAATCCCTTATACAAGACCTAACAAATCCTTGCATCAACGATAGCGCTAGGTTCAGCTATGCCAATACAGAGACAGCAGATAAAATAGTAGAGAACCTTTTGGATGAATACCGAAACAAGCATGACGGAAAGTTGCCGTTATGTATGGAACAATGAATGTATGTTCTCAAATGAGTGTATAATACTTGTTTAACTAACATATCTGGCTAACACATTTGTAAATGTGTGTACCAATTCTCATTTTTGTTTTCTTACTAATATGTTATCACCATCTATTTTTACCTCATATTTTGGTACTGCCCTCGTTGCAGGAGGCTTTGTTGGCTCACCAGTTCTAATATCAAACTTTGATCCATGCCACGGACATTGAACTTCAAATCCTTCAAGTGTTCCCTCATCCAATGGCCCGCCAACATGAGTACACACATTTCCTATGGCATAATAATTCCCTTCTGCATTGATAACACAAACTTTTTCACCATCTAGTTCCACTGCTTTCATAGATGAAGGCCCTAATTCTTTTGATTCAGCAACCTTAACAAAATCCCCAGACATTTTCTATCCTTATTATTCCTCAGTATAGTATATAATCAGTTGTAGATACGAGCAATAGGATTGAATTGTTATGATGCGGTCATCAATATGAAGAACGCCATGAGTTTTAGAGACACCTTCTGAAGAGTCTTATGAACACTACGAACGCGCCCGATATTACAAAAGTAAAGTAAGTTTAATTTTGTAATTGGGGTCTTGCACCCAGAAGTGACCCTACAGTTGGTGTTTCTTCAAGATCAAGATTGATGGTAAGCACGTTTGAGATTGACTTTGACTTTGTTATATCCGTTAATGTAACATTAGCCGTTACGCTAGTCAGCGACTTGTCTTGAAAAGTGGTCTTAAGTGTTTCGGTACCTCCATCACTCTGAGCAGTAAAACCGCTCGGAAATGAAGTAGTTTTTAACAGCGTTCCGTTAGGAGCGAAGACCGCCATTACTGCATTTATAACCTGATTCTGTAGCGATTCGTCTTCAACAGTATACTCGATATTTACCCGCATTTGGTTTGCATCAGTATTTGTCAGAGGTGTGAAGCTTGAATTCCCTGCAGAAATGGTTATGCCTTGAGTGCCTTGTGCGAGTGCGGACGGTGCAGATCCCAGAACAAAACTCAAACCAAGCATCGACAATCCAAGACCTAACATAATGATATAATTAGTCAACTTTGCCATAGCCGCTTATTCAACCACATTCAATTGTTCAACATCAATAAAAAATCTTTCCTTTTTAAAACCAAACAACAACGTACTTTCGTTCTTTATTGAATTTGGTTGAGATTGTATGATAACCCAGTAATGGGTAATTCAGCTCTCCTTTATCATTCTCTTTTCATCTCTTTTTCTCAAGATACTAATTAGCTTCTGTCTGATTCTGATTAGTAAATAATATTATATTTGGTTTGATAATGTCATAATAGAACCATAAAGTGATTTGCGTTCAGATTACGGTTTTGCCTCATAAATTAAATTAAATGGTGTCTGACTAGCTCGCCTAAATTTTGTGAATCCCGCTGTCTTTACTATTCGCTTATTTTTCTTTTCGCCTGCTTGTGCGCCTAATGCTGGACCGTTCTCTGCCAGAGAATTTGGAACACACACGAGAGTAGAAGCAGCATAAAATGATCTTCCTACTAGGTTAAGGTTATCTTCTAGATTCTCATTGGCCATCTGTTCAACAATCATACATGTTCCGTCTGGTTTAATAGAGTCTAACGCAAATTTCATGGCTCCGATTGGGTCTCCCATATCATGCAGACAGTCGAAGAAGGTAATTAGATCATAATCATTACCAATTGACTCATCGCTTGCAGGCACAGAAACAAACTCTACATTACTAATCGTTACTCCAGATGTTTCTTCCTCCTTTCTTAGTTGATGTTTAGCTTTTTCGATAGAAGGTCCATGGTTATCAAAGCCGTAAAATTTAGAATTTGGATAAGCCCTGGCCATAAGAATTGTTGATATACCATAACCGCACCCAATATCTGCAACTTTAGATCCTTTCTTTAGTTTTCCTCAACTCCTTGAAGGGATGGAATCCACGAATGCACCAAATTACCAACATAACTTGGTTTATAAAATAGCGCGCTACCCTCAAAGAGATCGTTATGATGATCAGCCCACTTTAATCCTTTTCCGCTTTTGAACATTTCTACGAATTTATCTTCATCCTTAAAATAAGATCTTATTGCTTGATATGCTCCTTGAATATATACGGGGCTATCCTCATCAGTTAAAGCCATCGCCTGTTCTGGAGGAAGAGAATATTTTCTGTTTGCTGGATCATATATTATATATCCTCCAGCAACTTGATTTGCCAACCATTCTCTAATAAGACGCTCGTTGGTGTTAGTTGCTTTTGCTAACTCTTCGGATGTAATGGGTTGTCCTAATTGTACCATGGCTTGGTATAAATGAAGTCTATCTCCAATAATTATCAACATTGCACTTAATGTGCTTGTAATATCTTGCATGGCTTTTAGCATGAATTCGCTCCGTTTTTGTTCATCAATTTTAGGAGAATTAAAATTCGCTTTCATTTTGCAAATGTGATTAATTTTGCACGATATTTTAATTTAATTGATTCAAAACGAAAATGATATTGTCAAATTCAAAATCTTGGATCCGTCGATACTGATTGTTACCCAAGTCACTAGCGATTCTAAAACGAGGTTCTTTATACTATTGGAGATCAAAGCTTTGGACTCTATTTGTTTGGGAATCTAAATCACTATTATGCAAAAATTGGAGAAGGTTCATCGAGATAGTTCCCTTCAGGTATTAAGGTTCTTTCTTATTTAGCCAATTCTAAAGTTTGTTGCAGATTGTTTACAAATACTTAATAATAATGGAAAATGTCTTAGAATTGAATTTCAATGGTAGAAATGATTAAGAAGAATCTCATCAGCGGAGCAGATGAAACAAGAAAATTTGAAAAGGGTAAAGTAGATATTGCAACTTTTAGTGATGTCACGATTGGAAGAGCCGAATTTGAGCCCGGCTGGAGTTGGGAGAAATGTGTCAAACCGATAGCAAAAACCAATAGTTGTGAAGCACCACACACTCAATACGTGGTAGCTGGAAGAATGAAAGTTGTTATGGACGACGGTTCAGAAGAGGAATTTGGTCCTGGTGATGTTGGAATTATTCCACCTGGTCACAATGCGTGGGTAGTCGGCGATGAGAAATGCATCACAATAGATTTCACAGGTATGACGACATATGCAAAAAATCAATAACTGAATATCCAAGTCCCATATTTTTTCAATTCAGACGGTGAATATTATGTGACGTTCCTTCTTTTGGTATATATTTTTTAACAGAGGTCAGAACATTTCCCACTATCCATGATTTGCTCGTGACTTGTCGTACTCATCGTGACGGCGAAACCATATTCCAGTTTCGTTACGTCCTTTGGGAGCGCGGTCGAGCCATTGGTACATTCCCCAAAGCACGTCAAGACCTCGTGCATAAGTCGAATAGGTATGATATACCACACCATCCTCTAGTACGAATGCACTCATGCCCGGTCTCTCGCGTGTATATGTGAGTACGTCGGTCCCTGCCATGGCGGCGATCTCTGCCTCAGGCCCTTGGTCATCTTGTGATCGCCATTTTCTAGCAGTTTTTCCTGCAAGTGAATCACCTGCTGCCTTTTCTTTCTCATAATTATATTCAATGCCTCCCTCACGCTGCTGCTCCTCGGTAAACCAAACATTAAAGTCGAAATTAAAGTCGCTGCCGAGTGATGATGCCCAAGGGAATGTCCATCCCATTCGGCGCTTGTACGCCTGCAGCTTTGCAAGAGGGGCGCGCGATACAGCTGAAAGTGCAACATCGTGGTTAGCTAAATGTACTTCCAAGCCATTAAAACCGTCGGCTATTGCCGAGCAGGCCGGACATCCCGCCGTATAATCTGGTCCAAACATGAAGTGATAAATAAGTAACTGTGATCGCCCCCGGAATAGGTCTGCTAGTGATGCGTTCCCTTCTTTGGTCTCAAATCGATAGTCATTTTCTATCCTAACCCATGGCAGCTTTTGCCGTCGCCGGGCAAGTTCATCACTTCGTCGTGTGAGATCCTTTTCGGCTTCTAGTAGCTTGAGCCTTGCTGATAGCCATTGTTTACGTGTCCCCGTTTTGTGTTTCATCTATGCCTCTCTCCAAAAATACTATTTTCCAGTGCATTTTCAACTCCAGTAATTATACGGTTACCGTTACCCTCTACCATATATTGATCATTACCATCTATAGGAACTAATCCTATGTCAACTTCAGGATCAGACATTCTGAAAGGCCTGTTATGACCGTTATTCCACCTTACAAACACGCTGAATATCACCATTGGAGTTATATGTCTTGTGTAGCATATATTAGTTTGATAGTGTCTTAATTCCCCCGTAATCATAGAAATGTTGAGTTGAGACAATCAATGAATCAAAAATGAGTTATGAAATTAGAATCATATTATATCCTCTATGAAATCAATGTTAAATCAAAATTTTAATTTGTCATTAACTTGATCTCATGAATTTCTCATTTTCTTACTTACGGAAAAGACATTATAAAAACTGAAAATATTACTCCGGCACTGTAGAGATTAAAACGACTATTCTTAATATAACCGAACTAATTTGATTTACCCTGGCCGTGAACGAATTCTGCAGGATGTAAATAAAGGAACTTGCCTGATTTGTATCCCAAGGTTGTGTAGATTCTGGCATCTTCTTCTGGTTCAAGTGCTTCGTATTTAACACCTGCGGCACTAATAGAAATATATTGTAGACACCAGTGGTCATATCTGCCTACAGGTTCGAAGCGAACATAGACAGGTATTGTTTAATATCTTCTGAATCTAGTCTAGGAAAGGCTCTTGGATCATTCATTGTTGGATCGCGTAAGTCTACCTCGCCTGCAACTGCACTCATACCCGCTGAGTAATTACGTTCTGCACCTC
>Ga0193741_1000007_pt1 | contig 67634 bp, 51 predicted proteins | sample L2s2metaG_FD_143059 | JGI IMG/M metagenome (GOLD analysis project Ga0193741, IMG submission 143059) | Soil microbial communities from a riparian zone of the East river system, Colorado, United States - L2s2 | ecosystem: Environmental > Terrestrial > Soil > Riparian zone | place: USA: East River...
CACTGGTCGGCCGGCGATTTCTGCGATCGCTTTGCGCCGCCGGGCTATCACTCGGACGATCCTGGCTTCGGTAGCGATTTCGAATCGCAGTGCCGCCGCACGAAGGCCGCGGGCGTCGACGCGATCGAGATTCACCAGAGCGTGTTCGAGAAGACGCTCAACGGCGACCTCGACCCGAACGCGATTGCGCGCGCGCAGGGCGGCTTTCTCGCCGAGCTCGGCATGCGCGTCACCGCCTGCAACATCAACACGTGGACGAATCCGAAGTTCCGGCTTGGCGGACCCTGCAATCCCGACAAGGCGCTGCGCAAGGACGCGCTGGACGAAGTGCTGAAGGGCGTCGAGGCCTGCAAGCTGATGAAGATCCCGGTGCTGAGCGTGTGGCCGGGATCGGACGGCGCCGATTATCACTTCCAGATCGACTACAAGCAGTCGATCGAGTGGTTCACTGAAGCGTTGATCGCCGTCAACAAAGAATGCCTAAAGCACGGTATCAAGCTGGCGATCGAGCCGAAGCCGTACGAGCCGCGCGAGCTCTACATGATCATCCCGACGGCGGCGTCGGCGATCCTGGTCGCGCAGCAGGTCAACAAGGCGACCGGCGGCAACAACTGCGGGCTGACGATCGACTACGGCCATCAGAAGATGGAGGCGACGACGGCGTCGACGTCGTGCGATCTTGCGGCATACGCGGGCGTGCCGGTGCACAAGTTCGACATCAACGATGCGCGGCAGGGGCGCAACGATCAGGATCTGATGTTCGGGACGCTGTCGATTCCTGAATCCGTCGAATACCTCTACACCACGTTCGTGCGCGATTACCGCGGCTACTACAGCCAGGATCAGTTCACGTATCGCGAAGATCCGACGCGCGCCATCGAGCGCAGCATGATCAATTTCGCGAACCTCGCGCTGAAGGCGGTGCGCATCTACGCCGATCAGGCGAATCTCGATCGCGCACGCGAAAGGGGCACGGGCCCCGACGTGCTCGACGTGGTCTCGCCGGTGCTGGTCGGATGAGTACAGCGTTCACGATCGGTGTCGACTTCGGCACCAATTCCTGCCGGGCCATCGTCGTGTCGTGCGCCGATGGGACGATCATCGGCACCGGCGTCAGCGAGTATCACAGCGGCGACCACGGCGTGCTGACGCACCCGTCGGATCCGCATCTCGCGCGGCAGAATCCCGCCGACTACATCGGCTCGCTCGGACACGCGATTTCAGCGGCGCTCACCCAGGCCGCGGCAGCGCCCGGCTTCTCGCGCGATCGCGTGATCGGCATCGGCACCGACACCACCGGTTCCACGCCGCTGCCGATCGATGCGAAGGCACGGCCGCTGGCGATCAATCCCGAGTGGGAAGGGCATCTTGCCGCGCAGGCGTGGCTGTGGAAGGACCATACCGCGGCGGAAGAAGCGCGGGCGATCACCGCGATCGCCCAGATGCACGCGCCGCAATACCTCGCGCCGATCGGCGGCACGTATTCATCCGAGTGGTGGTGGTCAAAGATCTGGAAGTGCCTCAAGGTGGCGCCCGACGTGTTCGATGCCGCTGAGAGCTGGGTCGAGCTCGCCGACTTCGTGCCCGCGGTGCTCGCCGGCACCGACAATTCGAAAGACATCGTCCGCTGCGTCTGCGCGGCGGGACACAAGGCGATGTATTCCGACGAGTGGGGCGGGTTGCCGTCGAAGGAGTTTCTCGCCCGCCTCGATCCGAGACTCGCCGATCTTCGCGATCGTCTCTACGATCGCGCGCTGGCTCCGGGCACGCCCGCCGGCAACCTGTGCCGCGAGTGGGCGCAGGCACTTGGACTTCGCGAAGGCATCGTCATCGCGATGGGCGGATTTGACGCGCACTACGGCGCGGTGGGATCCGGAATCGAAGTGGGGACGCTGGTCAAGATCATCGGCACGTCAACCTGCGATTGTGCGATCGCCCCTGTTTCCGGGGCAGGCGAGCCTGGCGGCTCGCCGCCGGCCGTCACCACCATTCCCGGCATCTGTGGCATCGTCAACGGCTCGATCATGCCCGGCTATTACGGCATCGAAGCGGGCCAGTCGGCGGTCGGCGACATCCTCAATTGGTGGGTCGAGGTCGTGTGCAAGGGCGGCGCGGCGCTGCACGACGAGCTGTCGCGCGAAGCGGCCGCGATCAAACCAGGCGCCTCGGGTCTGCTCGCGCTCGACTGGAACAACGGCAATCGCACGGTGCTCGTCGATCCAAGACTCACGGGCCTGATCCTCGGGCAGACGCTGCATACGACGCGCGCGGAAATCTATCGCGCGCTGATCGAGGCGACCGCCTTCGGGGCGCGCACGATCATCGAGCGGATTCGTGAATACGGCGTGCCGATCGATCGCGTGGTCTGTTGCGGAGGCATCGCCGGCAAGAACGAGGTGTTCCTGCAGATCTATGCGGACGTGATCAGCCAGCCAATGCTCGTGGCCGGCTCATCGCAGGCGCCGGCGCTCGGCGCGGCGATTGCCGCCGCGGTGACGGCGGGCGAGCACGCGTCGTTCCCCGCTGCGCAGAAGGCGATGACGTCGGTCAAGGACAGGCAGTTTGTGCCCGATCCGAACGCGCGTGGCGTCTACAATGAGCTCCACGAAATCTATCGTGAGCTGCACGACGCGTTCGGCGGCGTCACGAATACCGATCTGGGGAGCGTGATGAAGCGTCTGCTGGCGATTCGCGCGCGCGTCACAACATGAATCTTCGCGAGCGCGCCTGCCGCGCCAACCTGGAGCTCGCCTCGACCGGCCTCGTGACTGGCACGTTCGGCAACCTGTCGATTGCCGACCTCGATGCCGGCGTGTTCGCGATCAAGCCGAGCGGCGTTCCCTACCACGACTTGCGCCCGGACAAGATCGTGCTGGTCTCGCTGGAGACCGGACAGCCAACCGAAGCCAAGTGGAAGCCATCTTCCGACACACCGACCCATTTCGAGTTGTATCGCGCCTTCAAGTGCGGCGCGATCGTCCACACGCATTCGGAATATGCGACGGCGTTCGCGCAGGCACGGCTGCCGATTAGCTGCATGGGCACGACCCATGCCGATTTTTTTCACGGTGACGTCCCGGTGACGCGCGCGATGACGAAAGCGGAGGTCGACAAGGAATACGAAGCGAACACCGGCAAGGTGATCGTGGAAGCGTTCAGCAAGGGCAAGATCTCTCCCAGCGAGGTGCCGGCCGTGCTCGTCGCCAATCACGCGCCGTTTGCGTGGGGCCCTGATGCGTCGAAAGCGATCGAGCTCGCGGAGATGCTGGAATTCATCGCGCGCATCAACTGGAGAGCCCGCACGGTCGCGCCCGATGCGCCGCGGCCGGATCAGTTCCTGATCGACAAACATTACCTGCGCAAGCATGGCAAGGGCGCCTATTACGGCCAGAAATAATCATTCACAGCGCAGCGCCACAGTCGGGTCGACACTAGCAGCGCGCGATGCCGGCAGATAGCACGCGCAGAATGCGGCCGCGATCAGCGGGATCGGCGTCAGCAACAGCATCCATGGATCGACGATGGTGACGTCTTTGAGCTCCATGTACGAGCGCATGATCAGCCGCCCCGCGACGCCGCCCCAGAGCCCGAGGATCAAACCCTCGAACACGGGACGATAACCGTCCTTCAGCACCATCAACTTGATCTGTCCCGCGCTGGCGCCGACCGACAGGCGCACGCCGATCTCGCGGGTGCGATGCGCGACGACGTGCGACTGCACCCCGAACAGGCCGACCATGGAGAGCAGCAGCGACAGGCCGCCGAGATAGAGCGCGCCGCGGCCCAGCGATCCCACAATCACGAACGGACCCGCGAGGAGCGACGACGCGGTACCGATCGCCGTGACCGCGACGTCGGGATCGCCCTTGCGAATCGCCTCGCGAAGCGCCGGCACCGCGCGCGAGGCGGCGCCAGTCGATCGCGCGGTCAGCGTGATTCCGCTTGCGAAGTGCTGGGACAAAGGCAGGTAGACCAGCGCGCGCCGATCGGTGTAGATCCAGCGCACGTCTGTGTCGCGCGCCACTCCCACGACCACCACCACAGTATCAGCGGCAGGTCGACGTCTCACGATCAGCCGTCGCCCAACCGGGTCGGCCGCACCGAACCATTGCCGGGCCGCGAGCTCGCTGACGATGATCGACGCCGCGCCGCCTGGTCCGTCGCTATCGTTGAAGCCGCGGCCGCGGACAATTTCGATACCTAACGCGCGAAACAGCGACGGAGTCGACGCAACGGCTGACACCGGCGCGCGTTTCAATCCATCGACGTCGTCGGGATTTGCGACGCTGACCTGCAGCGACGGAACGCCAAACGGCAATCCAGTAGACGCCGCGATCGTCTCGATGGCGCGATCGCCGCGCCCTTCGTCCATCACGCGATCGACGACACGGCGAATCCGAGCCTCGTCCCATTCGCCGTTGTCGAAATTCAATACCGCGACTGCGATTCGATCCATGTCGATACCTGGATCGTGCCGTGCCTGGTTGATCGTCGATCGGATGAACATGGTCGCAATGATGAAGAACCCGGCGGCGATGGCGACCTGCCAGCGGATCACCATCCGCTGACGCCGGACGCGCGGGCGAATGCCGGTGGCGCCCGCGGCGAGCGCGCTGCGAATGTCGAGCGTCCGCGCCAGCTGCACCGCGGGCTCGAGACCGAAGACGCCGAGCGCGAGCAGCAATGCGGCGATCGCGACCGTCACGGCCTGCGCGTTGACGGCCGGACGAATCGAGAACGTCGCCGCTCCACCGAACGGCAGGCCCAGCACGAAGTCCGTCGTCATGAACGCGGACACCGCCTGAAACATCATGTACGACGCGAGCGCGCCGGCAACAGCGAGCAGCACGCTCTCAATGCATTGCTCCCAGATCAGGCGTGCGCGCGACGCGCCCATCGCCATGCGCACCGCAAGCTCGCCCTGCCGCGCGGTGCCGCGCGCCAGCACGAGATTCGCGAGGTTGGTGCATGCGACCAGCAAGACCAATCCGGCCAGCGCGACGAGCGTCATACCGAATCGCCGCAAGCCGTTGTCTTCGATGCTGAAGCCGGCCACTGACTTGGCCGACCACTGTCGATCGTTCGAGGTCGCGGCGGGGCCGCTCACCGCGACTGGATCGGCGCGATCGAGCTGTCCGGCTATCGTGCCCATCTCCACTGAGGCCTCCGCAATCGTGCGGCCTGCCGCCAGACGTCCGAATACGAAAAACCGCTGGCGTGCTCGCGGCGCACTCGCTGGCAGCTGCGTCTGGAGCAGAGACTCGGTGGAACGTGGAATCCACACGCGGGTACTACGGAACGCGCCGAACACGCCTCGATAGCCTGCCGGGACGACTCCGATGACTTCGAACACCTGGCCGTTGATGCGAATCTCTCTCCCGACGATGTCCGGATCCGCGGCGAAGCGGCCGCGCCAGAACTCATCGCTGAGCACCGCCACTCGGGCGCGTGCCGCATCATCCGCCGGTTGCAGTACCCGGCCGCGCGCCGCGCCGATTCCGAGCGTGGCGAAATAGGCGCCGTCCACGGCCTCGGCGTTGGTGGTTTCCGCATTGCCATTGGCGGCGATCGCCGGTTGAATCGCTGCGGCCGCCGACATCATGCTGAACGAGGTTTGCGTGCGGCGCAGGTCTTCGAAGTCGGGCTCGGAGATCGAACTGCGTTGCGACTGTCCGCCGAACGGCGTCACGAGCACGGCCGTGCGCTCCGGATCGGCCACGCCGATATCGGCGAGCAGCAGGGTGTCGACGACGGAGTACACGGCAGTCGTCACCGCGACGCCGGTGGCCAGCGACACGATTGCAAAGATCGTGAAGAGCGGCGTGGCGATGAGACGGGCGATGGCGAGCCGCAAACCCACGTGCGCATGTTAGACGCTTTCGCGCTTTCAGTTAACATGCGCTGCCATGGCGGTTACCAGACGTGAAGCGCTGACCAGGCTTGCGGTTGCAGGCGCGGGGACGGTATTGGCCCCTGCGATCATCCGCGGACAGACGGCTCCGATTGTGGTTGCGGGCAAGCCCGTGCAGATCGGGGTCCGCACGGTCAGCGATTCGACTATTCGGATCACCGTGCTGCCGATCGTCGGCGGCAAGCCGCAGCCCGTGATCAATCGCGGCGCGCTCGCGGAGCCGGTCGGCGGCAACGAGAGCCGGGTCGAGACCGGCGACATGGTGGTCAGCGTGGTCGACGGCGCGACCACGACGATCACCGTCAGGCGGCGCGGGCGGATCGTGCAGACGCTGTCGCTCAGCAGCGACGAATCCACGATCGCGTTCTCGATCGGCAACGGACCGATCTTCGGGCTTGGCGAAGGCGGGCCGCAGTTCGATCGCCGCGGCATGCAGTTCCCGTCACGCAACGGCCAGGGCGGCTATCAGCTGCGCACGCATGGCGGCCGCGTGCCGATTCAGTGGCTGGTCAGCACCGACGGCTGGGGCATGTACATTCATCAGCCGCTCGGATCGTTCGATCTGGTAGGCAGCATCGGCCGTCTCACGCCGACGAGCGATGCATTGCCGATCGACATCTTCATCGTTGCATCCGATGATCCGAAGACGATCATCGGCGAGTACGCGCGGATCACCGGATACGCGGAGTTGCCGCCGCTCTGGTCCTTCGGCTACATGCAGTCGCATCGCACGCTGGCCGGCCCGGATGAAATCAGCTGGGTCGCGCGCACCTTTCGAGAGAAGAAGCTGCCGTGCGATGCGCTGATCTATCTCGGCACCGAGTTCACGCCGTCGGGGTGGAACACGCGCAACGGCGAATTCGGATGGAAGACGGAGAACTTTCCCGCCCCGAAGAAGTTCATCGACGAGATGCACGCGCAGCACTACAAGGTCGTGCTGCACGTCGTCATCGAAGGGCAGCGCATGAGCGGGGCGGTCGCCGATCCGTGCACTCCCGACAATGCGGTGCCGAGCGGACGCACGCCCGAGGATCGATGGCCGCCCGATCGCGCGGTGCCGTGCTACTGGCCGTACCACAAGCCGCTCTACGATCTCGGCGTCGACGGCATGTGGCCCGATCAGGGCGACGGCCTCGACGAGCCCTCGCGAATGGCGCGCATCCGAATGTATTGGGAAGGGCCGCAGCAGTATCGTCCGGACGAGCGGCCGTTCGCGCTGCATCGCAACGGCACGCCGGGCATGCAGCGCTACGGCGCGTTCCTGTGGTCGGGCGATGTCTATTCGTTCTGGGAAACGCTGAAGACGCACGTGCCGGTCGCGATCAACACCGGCCTCTCCGGCATCCCGTTCTGGGGCACCGACATCGGCGGCTTCGTGCCGACGACGGATTACACCGGCGAGCTGCACGTGCGCTGGTTCCAGTTCGGCACGTTCTGCCCGTCGTTCCGATCGCACGGGCGCAACTGGCACCTGCGGCTGCCGTGGGGCTGGAACATGGGGAAGATCGGGCCGTCGGAATTGCGCGGCTACACCGGCGGCGCGGCGGATCCCGATCCGAAGGAGTTGAACAATCCGCAGGTCGAGCCGATCGTGAAGAAGTATCTCGAGCTGCGCTATCAGCTGCTGCCCTACACCTACACGATCGCGCGCGAGTGCTGCGACACTGGCCTGCCGATGATGCGCGCGCTGTGGCTGCATCATCACGACGACCGGGATGCGGTGGCGCGCGGCGATCAATTCCTGTGGGGCCGCGACATCCTCGTGTCGCCGGTCGTCGCCAAAAGCGCGACTTCGCGGCGCCTTTACCTGCCGCGCGGCCGATGGTTTGATTTCTGGACGGAGCAGGGCCTCGACGGCGGCCGCGAGATCGATCGCGAGGTCGATCTCGCCACCATGCCGCTGCACGTGCGCGCCGGCGCCATCATTCCGATGGGACCCATCAAGCAGTACGTCGATGAGCCTGTCGATGCGCCGCTGGTGGTGACCGTGTATCCGGGCGCCGACGGCGCGTTCACGATCTACGAAGACGATGGGAAGTCGTTCGCGCACAAACGGGGTGACTTCATGCGCGTGGCGATGGCATGGGACGACGCGTCGCGGCGGTTGACGATCGTGCAGCAGCAGGGTCCGATGAGGCTGACCACCCACAGGGTATTCGACGTGCGCGTCGCGGGCAGCAAGGAAACGCGACGTATCGCCGTGGAGAATTATCCGGTCACCGTCGCGTTATAGGCTTGCGACGGTTTGATACTGTTGACGCCGATGATGATCGACGCCGCTGAACGTCCTGCCGATCCAGCGTGTCCCACCTGCGGCGCGACGCTCACCTACGTCGACTCCGAGATTTCTTCAGGCGCCTTTCGTCCGCAGGCGGCATCGATGCCGCAAATGCCGATTCACTATTACGATTGCCCCTCGTGCCACACGTGCTGGAAACTCGGCACGAAACTGCTGCCCGATCCGATCCGCCAGATCCTGAAAGGCTAGGCGTGCCTACCAGATCGTTGTGACGACGCCGGATTCGAGCACGCTGGCGTCGCGAGTGATCAACGGCAGCTGCAGCGACAGAGCGGCGGCAACGATCAGCGCATCAAAGGGATCGCGATTGAAGCGGAGCTCGTCGGCCTCGAAGACTTGCTCGCTCGTCAGATCGTACGGCTGGTAGGCGACGTTCGTGAATAGATCGATGAAGAACGCCCGTGGCGTGCGGCGCAGGTTGATCTTTCCGACACGAGCGAGCAGGGTCACTTCCCACAGCACCGCCATCGGCACATAAATCACGGTGCGGCGATCCTCGGCGGCCTGAAACAACGCGGCGGCCTTGGGGCTCAGCCCGCGGCCGCCGGCGTGATACAGAAGAGCGTGGGTGTCGGTGACTGCCGCGCCGACTTCAGCCACGGCGTTTCTTCTTGGTGGCCGGCTTCGATACGCGGTGGGGCGGCGCGTCTTCATGAACGAAGATCGGCCTTGCCAGCGATTCCGCGAAGAGCCCGCCGATCGCACTCGTCCCCGCGAGCAACGCCTCGTCGTCCGGCAGGTCAATCGTGCCGACGACCGACCGTGGCGGATCCGACTGCCCGAGCCGGCCGGCCCGTGCCTCGGTGATCAACTGATCAACCGCCTCGCTGAGGCTGCCGCCTGAAACCACCCGCGCCCGGCCCTTCAGCCAGAGAAGATTGGTTTCATTAATCGTCAAAGAGATCGCAGTTTTTGCCATATAACGATGCCTTATCGCATAATTATAGCATCGTCGGCCGCCCTCACTCTAGCCGCAAATAGATTTCCGTCAGCAGCTCCGACTTCTCCGTCGTCATCGGGTTGTTCACATACAGCTCGTAACTCGGGTTCCGCATCGTGTGACCGCTCTTCGGCAGCCACTCGTTCTTCAGCGCGTTCCATGTCGCCGGCAGGCCTTCGTACGAACCCTTATGCACCGTGCGCGCGTAGCGGCCTGCGGGCACGCGTTGCTCGATGAGCCCATCAGGCGTCTTCGCATTGTTCGGCAGCGTCAATGCGGCATCGGAGCGCAGCCGATCGGGCGGTGTCTTGGCCGGATCGTCGTGAAACAGCGCAATCATCTGCGAGCCTGGCGGCGGCGGGCCCTTGAGGATGCCGCCGAGGCTGCCGAACGCCCTGCCGATCTGCGGATACGGCCCGATGTGGCGGATGCCGGCGACGCGAAGCTCAGGTTGATCGACGATTGTGACGTCCATCAGGCTATTAAACCTTAGACTTTAAACTTCATGAAACACGACACAGCTTTCGAGATGTCCGTCTCGTCCATTCGCTTCGGCAAGGGCGTCACCAAAGAAGTGGGCATGGACCTGGCCGAGCTCGGCGCGAAGCACGTGCTCGTCGTCACCGACCGGACGTTGCGATCGCTGCCGCCTGTGCAGACGGTCATCGATTCGCTCGAGGCGAGCAAGATTCGCCATGCGATTTACGATCGCGTGCGCGTCGAGCCGACCGACGAATCGTTTCTCGATGCCATCAACTTCGCGCGCGATGGCGGTTACGACGCGTTCGTCGCCGTCGGCGGCGGATCGGTGATCGATACGGCGAAGGCCGTCAACCTCTACACGACCTATCCGCCCGCGGATTTTCTCGATTACGTGAATCCGCCGATCGGCAAGGGCCTGCCGGTTCCGGGTCCGCTGAAGCCGCTGATCGCGATTCCGACGACCGCGGGCACCGGCAGCGAGACGACCGGTGTGACCATTTTCGATTTGAGCCGGATGCACGCGAAGACCGGCATCGCGAACCGGCGATTGAAGCCGACGCTCGGCATGCTCGATCCCGACAATACGCGGACGATGCCGCCGGAGGTCGCGGCGTCGAGCGGCCTCGACATCCTCAGCCACGCGATCGAATCGTTCACGGCGATGCCGTTCACCGGCCGGCCGTCTCCGGACAGTCCGAAGATGCGGCCCGCCTATCAGGGCTCGAATCCGATCAGCGACGTGTGGTCGCTGCAGGCGCTGCGAATGGTGGCGAAGTATCTGGTGCGCGCGGTGGCCGACACATCAGACGATGAAGCGCGCGCGCAGATGTTGCTGGCCGCGTCGTACGCGGGCGTGGGCTTCGGCAATGCCGGCGTGCATCTGCCGCATGGCATGTCGTATCCCGTGTCGGGCAACGTGAAGACGTATCACGCGCCCGGATATTCGACGGATCATCCGCTCGTGCCGCACGGCGTGTCCGTAATCCTCAACGCGCCGGCGGTGTTTCGATTCACCGCGTCAGCGAATCCCGATCGTCACCTGCAGGCCGCCGAAGCGCTCGGCGCGAACGTCACTGGCGTGAAGAGCGAGGATGCGGGCCGCGTCCTCGCCGATCGCATTACGTGGTTCATGCGCGAATTAAAGGTGCCGAACGGCTTGAAAGCGGTCGGCTATTCGTCATCCGATATCGGCGCGCTTGTCGAGGGCACCTTGCCGCAACATCGCGTGACCAAGCTCTCGCCGCGTCCCGCAAGTCCTGACGATCTCGCTAAGCTGTTTGAAGAGGCGATGGTGGCGTATTAGGTCCGGCTAAAGCCGGACCCTCACATGAATTCTGTGGGGGTCCGCCTTCAGGCGGACCTCAGGGTTGCCTGACAGCCACTCGTCCAACTACGCGGACCCATGTGACGGCGCCGGCTGCGTCTCTCACGAACTCGATGCCCTGGCCTTTGTCGTTACCATCGGTAATCACGGCTCGATCGGGACCGAAGAAGGCAATCGGCATCACAGGCCGTGGATTGCCGCTGTTCGGGATCTCCTGCACGATCAACTTGCCACTCTCGACGCGCACTGACACCGCATTCATCGGACGGAGATAGCGACCGACATAGGGCGCCGGATCCGGCTGCGCCGCCAGCGGCTCGACGTTCGGCAGTGTCTCGACCACCGCGCGATGGGCGATCGCGTAATTCTTCGGGAACGTCGCGCCGTGATACGCCTTCAACGCTTCGCGCTCGACGTCCTGGATCAATCGCCAGCCGTTGCTCGAGTTGGTCAGGATACCGATCGCAAAGTTGCGCTCGGGAACGAGCTCGAGCAGCAGGATGTGTCCCCCCAGCGTGCCGCCATGCGCGGCGACGCGAATCGGACCAACGTTCCGCAAGTGCCACGCGAGGCCGATGTCATCATCCGTGCTCTGCTTATGTAGTTGCGTCGTCCTCATCATCTCGATCGAAGCGCGGCTCAACAAGCGATCACCATTTGGCGCGCGCCCATCGCCCAGGTGAAACATCGCGTATTGGAGCAAATCGTTGATGCAGAGGCCGACACCGCCGGCCGTCACGCTCACTGACGGTGAGAACGGACGAATCATCGACGCCGGCTCGTTGGCGCGATTGACGTGAGGGGCGGCGAAGCGATGGACGATGAAATCTCCGGCGGTAGTGCCGGCGCATTTCAGGCCGAGCGGCTGGAACACCAATTCGTCGATCGCGCGATTGATCGATTTGCCGGTGACGGCCTCGATCACGCGCCCCGACACGCTGAAGCCGGCGTTGTTGTAACTCCAGGCCGCCGTGGGCGGCGCAACCTGCATGAGATCGGGCATCACCGTCCCGGTGAAATTACGCAGCGTGTCTTCGCCGCGCTCGGGACCGGAGACCTGGCCCTCCCATCCGGCGGTGTGCGTCAGGAGGTTCCAGATCGTGACGTCGCGGCTGACGTTCTCGTCCCGCACCTTGAAGTCGGGCAGATACTTGCGAACTGGCGCCTTCAGATCCACTTTGCCCTGTTCGACGAGCCGCATCATCATCGTCGCCGCAAACGTCTTCGAGATCGACGCGATCGGGAAGACGGTGTTTTCGGTGACGGGTTGCGCGTTGTTGACATTGGTGATGCCCAGCCCGCGCGTCGTCAACCGGCCGTCGTCGAAAATGCCGATCGCGACGCCGGGCACGTGATACTCGCGCATTTTCGCTTCGGCCAGCGCCGCGATCGCTTCGAATTTCGCGACGCCGGGTTGTGCTGCCGGGGCGGACGAGATCAGGCCGAACATCGCAACGGTGAGCAGGATGCGTTTCATACTGGCGGGATTATAGTGGGGAGATGCGTTCCTGGCCTTTGTTGGCGCCCACGAGAAGTTCAAGATCGTGGGCACGGTCGCCGCCCTCAAAAAAGACGAGATCGCGGTCAAGGCGATTGATGGCGCGACCTACGAGATTGATTTCACCGACAGTGCGGTCGTCACCGACAAGAACCACAAGAAGATCGATCGCGCGAAGGTGAAGGTCGGCGAGAAAGTGATCGTCCTCGCCCTCGGCCACGACATGTTCGATCTCGAAGCCTTCGAGGTTCAGTTAGTCGATCGTTGAGATTCAGCAGCCTTTTGCAACAACAGCGCGCGCTGTGAGGCATTCTTCGTCAGCGACGCCGCTTTTTCGAACTCCGCCTTCGCTTCATTGAAGCGCTTCAACTTGAACAGCAGATCGGCGCGCACGCCCGGCAGGTACGGATACTCGCTCAGCGAGGGATTGCCGACCAGCGGCTCGACAACTTCGAGGCCCTTCTCCGGCCCGAACGCCATCCCGTATGCGACCGCGCGATTGAGCTCGACGATCGGCGACGGCATGATCGTCGCGAGCTCGTCGTAGGTCGACGCGATGCGCAGCCAGTCCGTCTGATCCGCCTGCCGCGCGCGGGCATGGCACGCGGCGATCGCCGCTTGCAGGGTGTACGGTCCGCGTTGCGGGCGCAGTCGCTCCGAGCGCGCGAGCGCCGTAAGGCCGCGCTGAATCAGCAGCTGATTCCATCGACGACGATCCTGATCGAGCAGCAGGATCGGTTCGCCCTTCGGTCCGACGCGCGCCGCCGATCGTGACGCCTGGATCTCCATCAGCGCGACGAGGCCGTGCACGTCGGGCTCATTCGGCGCGAGACCGGCGAGCACGCGGCCAAGACGCTGCGCGTCTTCACACAACGCCGGACGCATCCAGTCGTCGCCCGCCGTCGCCGAATAGCCTTCGTTGAAAATCAGGTAGATGACTTCGAGCACCGATCCAAGCCGCACGTTGAGCTCGGGGCCGCTCGGCACCTCATACGCGACCTTTTTGTCGGCCAGCGTGCGCTTGGCACGGACGATGCGCTGTTGAATCGTCGTCTCGGTTGAGAGAAACGCGCGCGCGATCTCCTCCGTCGTGAGGCCCGCGAGGAGCTTCAACGTCAGCGTCACCCGCGCCTCCGTGGACAGCACCGGGTGGCACGCCGTGAAGATCAATCGCAGCAGGTCATCGCCCAACTCGTCATCCAGTGCCGCATCGAAATCAGGAGCGGCGTCTTCCTGGCGCGCGGCCATCTCGTAGCCAACCTGCTGGTGCTTCTCGTCGGTGAGCTTGTTGCGGCGGAAGTGATCGATGCCGCGGCGCTTGGCGATCGCCATCAGCCACGCGCCGGGGTTTCGCGGGATGCCCTCATCCGGCCACTGCTCGAGCGCCGAGACCAGCGCATCCTGCGCGAGATCTTCCGCGAGGCCGACGTCGCCGCGCGTCATGCGCGCCAGCGCGGCGATCAGCTTCGGCGATTCGATCTTCCAGACCGCGTCGATCGCCTTGGAGATGTCGGACGATTCCAATCACCTCCAAGCCTACTATTTCCGCCCTTGCAACTCCTCGAAACCGGCGGCCGCCGCCTGCACGTCGGCGGGGAAGTCCTCCATCTCGTGGACCTGCCGCACCTCGATGATTTCGTTGTCGCCCATCGGCGCGCGCTTGGCCCACTCGATGGCTTCTTCCTTCGACTTGACCTGGATCATCCAGTAGCCGCCGACGCATTCCTTCGCTTCCGCGAACGGACCGTCGGTGACCTTCGGCTTGCCGCCCGAAAAGCTGACGCGTGCGCCGGCTGACGGCGGAACCAGGCCGTCGAGGCTGAGGAGCACGCCGGCCTTGGCGAGGGCCTCGTTGTACTTCATCATTTTCGCGACCGCATCCGCGGACGGCATCGTGTCCTGCGGCGCGGATTCGTAGCCCTTCGGAATCACCAACATCATGAAACGCATGTTTCCCTCCCCTTACTCACTCGTCGGACGGGTGTCACCCAGATCGACATGGTGGATGTAGAAATACGGGGTCTAACCTGCCTGTGAAAGTGGGGTTTGACCCCAAAATCCAACATTCTGGCTGGAACGACCGTTGCAGCAGTTACCTCGATGGCCTTCACTTCCTGGCAAGCTCGACCGTGGCACCTGCGGGCCGGCGCTATTGTCGCGCTGGTCTTTTTGGCCGCATTTGGCGGGTTTGTCATCGATTTGATGGCCGGCATTCCGAACAAGCAAGAACTGCGCGCGTTTTCGGACATGGCCAGCGCCAATATCCTTTTTGATGCGGCCGATCGGGAAGTTTTTACCATCGCCAAAGAGCACCGGATTGAGGTGCCGCTTGCCGAGATTTCCCCGAACCTCATCAAGGCAGTAATTGCGATTGAGGATCGCCGATTCTTCGATCACGACGGCTTCGACCCGATTCGCATCGTCGGCTCGGCCATCGCGAGCGTGCGCGCCGGCGAGGCGATCCAGGGCGGCAGCACCATCACGCAGCAACTGGCGCGGCAGAGCGTCGGGCGCGAGAAGACGCTGCATCGCAAGCTTCGCGAATTGTTGTTTGCCGCACAGCTCGAACATCACTACACGAAAGAAGAGATCCTGGAGCTGTATCTCAACAAGGTCTATTTCGGCAGCGGACTTTACGGCGTCGAAGCCGCGTCGCGCGGCTACTTCGGCAAGAAGGCATCGCAGTTGTCGCTCGGCGAGGCGTCGCTGGTTGCCGGACTCTTGAAAGCGCCCTCCAGCTACGACCCGTCTGCCGCACCGCAAAAAGCGGAAGCGCGCCAGACCGTCGTGCTCAAGGCCATGCTCGAGAGCAAGGCGATCACGCGCGAGGAATACGACACGGCCTTCAAGACGCAGATCGAGATCTACGACGGCCTGCGCTCCGAAGAACAGTACGGCCAGTTTTTCAAGGAGGAAGTGCGGCGCCAGCTGGTCGCGCAGTTCGGCCACGAGCGTGTCGAGCAGGGCGGGCTGAAGGTCTACACGACGATCGATCCGTACATGCAGCGCGCCGCGGATGCGGCCGTCGATCAGAGCATCGCCGAGATCGAGAAGTCGCTGCCGAAACGCAAGACCCCGCGCGATCCCGTTCGACTCGGTCCCGGCGTGAAGCGCCAGGACCTCGCTCAGGGCCAGCCGCTGCAGGCCGCGTTGATCGCGATCGATCCGGGCACCGGCGCCGTGCGCGCCATGGTCGGCGGCCGCGATTTCCGCGTCAGCAACTTCAATCGCGCCACCCTCGCCCGTCGTCAACCGGGATCCGCGTTCAAGCCGTTCGTGTATGCCGCGGCGGTCGAAGATGGTTTCGGTCCTGATGATCTGATCGAGCACCTCGACGAACCGGTCGAAGCGTCGAACGCCGCCTGGACGCCGGACGATGAGCACGTGGATGACGAAGTGCTGACGCTGCGCCAAGGGCTGCAGCGATCGAGCAATCGCGCCGCCGTGCAGTTGTTGACCACCGTGGGATTGCGGCAGACCATGAAATCAGCGCGCGGCTTCGGCTTCGATGATCTGCCGGCCGTGCCGTCGGTCGCGCTTGGCTCGGGCGAGGTCACACTGAGCGCGATCACCGCCGCTTACGGCGCGTTCGCGAACAACGGCACGCTGTTCCCCCCGCATCTCGTGCGCCGCGTCGTCGACGAGGACGGCAAGCTGCTCTACGAAAACCAAAGTATTCCGGCGCAGGCGATTCGCCCCGTGACCGCATACCTGATGGCGGACATGCTGCGCGGCGTGATCGAGGGCGGCACCGCCTACGGCGTGCGGCAGATGGGATTCGCGTTGCCGGCCGGCGGCAAGACGGGCACGACGAACGATTACAAGGACGCGTGGTTCATCGGCTTCACGCCGTCGCTCGTGGCCGGCGTGTGGGTTGGCTACGATCAACCGCAGACGATCCGTCGCAACGGTTACGCCGCGGAGCTCGCCGTGCCGCTGTGGACGCGATTCATGAAAGTCGCGACCAAAGGCATGAAGGCGAACTGGATCGAGCGTCCCCGCGGCGCGATTCGCGACGTGCGCGTGAATCCGCCGCCGGTCCTGGAGTCGAAACCGGGCTTCTGGTCGCGGGTCTTTGGTCGGAATTAGTTCTTGCGCGACCCCGCTTCTCTTCGATAGAGTTCTCCGCAGCAGAAAGGCCCTTCCCCGAAGGGCCTTTTTTATTTGTTCAGATCAATCCACGGATTTCGCGGATTTCACGGATTACGGCCGGACCCGCGCCGGCCCTTCGGGCCGGCCGCGAGCACGAGAGCCGGGATCAAGAGAGCAGCGCCACATCCGTGCTCTCTTGATCCCGGCTCTCGTGTTCGCGGACAGCGCCGGGCGGAGTCCGGCGTCGCGGGTCCGGCGTATCAAGCGTCATCCGTGTAATCCGTGTAATCCGTGTAATCCGTGGATAGTTTCAGGAGAACAACATGCGCCACGAAGTTACGACTCGACGAGTGCTGTACGAAATTCCCGGGATGAACACAGTCCGCATCGAAAAGTCGACGTTCCCCGGAGCGGATGGCGAGCCGCTGCCGCTCGAGATTTACGAGCCGATAAATCCGATCGGCGATTGCGTCGTCGCGATGGTCGAGGGCTATCCGAGTGCCAATTTCGAGAAGCACATGGGCTGCACGTTCATGGAGATGGAGTGGACGATCTCGATGGCGCAATTGATTGCAGCCTCGGGCATGACCGCGGTGACGCATTCGAATCGCGAGGCGGAGCCCGACGCGTTAGCGTTGATGAGGCATCTCGGCGCGAAATATCGAAAAGTAGGTCTGTGGGCGACGTCAGGACACGGTCCGCTTGCGCTGGTCGTGGCGTCGCATGCGACGTGCGCTGTGCTGAACAATCCGATGACCAAGGATTTTTGTCCCGATACGCCGCTGTTCATCATCCGCGCGGGTAAGGACGAAACGCCCGGTCTGAACGCGGACCTCGATGCGTTCACGGCGCGGGCGATTGCCGAAAACAAGCCGATAACCCTCGTGAATTACCCCGAGGCGCCACACGCGTTCGATCTGTTAGTGGACGGCCCCGAAACCCGGCGGATCCTGCAGCAGGGGTTGGACTTCCTGCGCGCCCATTTAGTGTAAATTTACGCGTGGAGGACGTGGTCATGGCACGAACGTCGTTGCTTCTCGGCTTGGGTCTCGTGATTGGCGCGGTGGCGCTGCCGTTGGCGCAAGCTCCGGCGCCGCCGCCGGCCGCCGAAGTCACGTTCACGAAGCACATCGCGCCGATTCTCCAGCGCAGCTGCGAGAGCTGCCATCGGCAGGACGGCGTCGCGCCGATGCCGCTCCGTACCTACGACGAAGTGCGGCCCTGGGCGCGCGCCATCAAGCAGCGCACCGGCATCGGTCCTCACGCCGGCGTCATGCCGCCGTGGTACGTCGAGAAGAACATCGGCATCCAGAAATTCAAGAACGATCCGTCGCTCAGCGCCGATGAGATCGCGATGATCGCGAAGTGGGCCGACAGCGGCGCGCCGCGCGGCAATCCGGCGGACATGCCGCCGCTGCGCGCGTGGAGCGAGTCGACGAAGTGGGCGATTGGGGAACCCGATCTCGTCGTCCGCACCACCGACATCGTTGTCAAAGGCACGCAGCCCGACTGGTGGGGCGAGATTCCCCGCGTGCCGACGGGGCTGACCGAAGATCGTTACGTGTCGGCGCTCGAGATTCGCGAAGTGAACGACGCGGGATCGACCGGCACTGGCCGCGCGACCGTCGGCGGCCGCTTCGTGTTCCACCACATGATCTGGTCGACGCGCGTGCTCGGCGAAGCCGCCGGCGATCCGAACGTGCCGGACGACAGCACGGGGTGGCCCGTCCACGAAGTGGGACGCGAAGCCGATTTCTTCGATGCGAAATCGGCGCGATTGCTCAAGGCCGGATCGAGCGTCGTCTCCGACTCGGTACACCTGCATTCGAACGGGCGCGATACGACCGCGCATCTGGAGATCGCGTTCAAGTTCATGCCGAAGGGCTACAAGCCTGAATACCGCCGCGCCAGCTACGCGCTCGGCAACGGCGTCGACATCGACATCAAGGCGATGGAGCCAGGCCAGCAGCTGCATGCGTATGCGCTGCTGAAGGAGAACACCAAGATCCTGTCGTTCGAGCCGCACCTGCACGCGCCCGGGCAGCGCATGTGCCTCGAGGCGATCTGGGGCTACAACATCCAGACCATCAATTGCGTCGGCTACGACCACAACTGGGTGCGCGGCTACGACTATGACGATGAGTCGGCGCCGCTGCTGCCGAAGGACACCATCCTCCACATCGTCGGCTACATGGACAATTCGCCGTCGAACAAGAACGTCCCCGATCCGCGCAACTGGCAGGGCTCGGGCAACCGTTCGGTCGCGAACATGTTCATCGATCTCGGCAATCGCGTGGCCCTGAGCGACGAACAGTTCCAGGCGGAGATGGCGGCCCGCCGCGAAAAGTTGAAGCTGACGCGCAACAGCATGGTGATCGGCTGTCCGCTCTGTAACATCCTGCCGCAACCGATGGCAGCGCCGAGACAACAGCAGTGAAATACCTGATTGCGATCGCGATCGCCGCTCAGTCGTTGTCGTACTCAAGCGGGCAGAACGTGTCTCCCGCCTATGAAGGCTGGGAGATTGGCGCCGACGGCACGAAGTATTTCGTGTTCGGCTACATGAATCGCAACTGGGTCGAGGAGATCGACGTTCCGATCGGACCCGGGAACAGCTTCAACATCGGGGGCGCCGATCAGGGACAGCCGACACACTTTCTGCCGCGCCGCAATCGATTCATCTTCCGCGTGCCGGTGCCTCCGGGATTCTCCGACAAGGATGAATTGACCTGGACGCTGACGACGCAAGGCAAGACCGAAAAAGCGTTCGCGAGCTTGCGTCTCGATTATCAGATCGATGATGTCGTGCGCGCGTCGGAAACCGGCGCGCTCGGCGCCGGATCGAGCAGCCCGGAGATCCGCTCCAACAGGCCGCCACAGGTCGAAGTGCAAGGACGAAAGTCGCTGACCGCGAAGGTTGGCGAAACGGTGCAGCTCACCGCGGTCGTGATCGACGACGGGATTCCGAAGCGCCGTGGCGCGGGCCTGGCGGGCGCCGCCGTCAGCAACGCGGGCTCGCGGCAGATCACACAGGACACGCGCGTGAATCGCGCGATGCAGCCGCCCGCGCGCGTCACCGTCGGCAAGAACGTCGGCCTGCACGTGTCGTGGTACGTGTATCGCGGCAAGGGCGCCGTCACGTTTTCACCCGAGCAGATCATGTCGTGGGAAGACACGCGCGCCGGCGCCAACTCACCGTGGGCGCCGGTGTGGGTGCCGCCGTCCTGGCCGGCCGATGGCAAAGTGACCGTGTGGGCGACGTTCTCCGAACCCGGTGAGTACGTGCTGCGCTCCCGCGCCGACGATGGCGGGCTTACCGCAGACGGGCAAGTGACCATCACCGTTACACGATAGGCACAAAGTACGCACCCGCTTTCCGGATCCCGGTTCCCGGATCCCGGTTCCCGTCTGAAAAAGAATGGCTCGGCTCTTGCTCCTCCTCTTCGATGGAGGAGCGGCACATGCCCACGAATCGAGAGACCAAGCCCAACGGCTCAACGGCCAAGCCCGGCAACGGATCGGTTGGCAACGGCGGAGCTAACGGCACCACTACGGCGAACGGCGTGCTCGGAGGCATCCAGCAGCGCGTGACGTCCCGTGTGGATGAGCAGAAGAATCGCGCCGCCGACGGCCTTGGCGGCATTGCGGATGTGTTCCGCAGCGCGGGCAACGAGCTCCGCAACGAAAACGAAACGCTCGCGTCGTACGTCGACACGGCGAGCGACCAGCTGAGGCGCTTTGCCGACAACATCCGCCAGCGCGGCGTTGGCGACATGCTCGACGACGTGCATGCGTTCGCGCGCCGGCGTCCGGCGCTCTTCATCGGTGGCGCGTTCCTGATCGGCCTCGGCATCGCCCGCTTCCTGAAGGCGTCTTCGGATCGCGGCGCGATGCGCCCGTACAGGATCAGCGGCTTCAGCGACGTCGACCCGATGACCGCGGGCACCGGCTCGCCGTCGTACTCGGGCGACCTCGGCGAAACCGGTTATTAGGCGGAGCACACCATGGATGTTCCACGCATCGACCGCTCGCTCGGAGAGCTCTTCTCCGATCTGTCGCAGCAGACCGGCGATCTGATTCGGAAAGAAATGCGCCTCGCCAGGGTCGAGCTGAGAGAGAAACTCTCCGACGTTGGCAAGCAGGCGATGATGATCGGCGTGGCGATGGCGTTCGGCCTCGCGGCCGTCGTCACGATCGCGGCCGCGATCACGCTGCTGCTGATCGAGGTCGGCGTCGTGGCGTGGCTCGCCGCCGCGATCACCGCCGCGGTCATGGGCCTGACGGCCTACGTACTCGCGCAGTCGGGGATGTCCGCGCTGCGTAAGCAATCGATCGCTCCCGTCGAAACGATTCATTCTCTCAAGGAGACGACCCAGTGGCTCAAGAACGGAACGAGATGAACGCGTCGCACTCCGAGACCGATGACATCCAGCGCGAGATCGAGCGCACTCGCGTCGAGATGAGCGAAACCATTGGCGAGATCCATGAACGGCTGCGTCCCGAGCACCTGCTCCAGCAGGCGAAGGACGGTGTCAAGGAAGCGGCGACCGGAAAGGTGAAGAACATCATGAATTCGGCAGGCGAGAAAGCGTATGTCGCGGCCCAGCGGGCACGCGGAGCCGGCAACCACGTCGCGTGGTACGCCAAGGAACATCCCATTCGCATCGCGATCACTCTCGGCGTGATCGCGTGGTGGATGCTGCGCGGCCGCAGCACGCCGACCTTCTACGGCGCGTCCGACACGTCGTGGGATCAGGATGAATACGGATCGACAGAGGCCGGGCTGCGCGACAAGGTCGGCGCGATGGCGTCGACGGCGCGTGAGACCGTCGGCGAGTACGCATCGACGGCGAAGCAGGCGGTCGGCGAATACGCGTCGTCGGCGCGTGACACGGTCGGCGAATACGCCTCGACCGCGCGCGAGACGGTGAACGAATACGCCGCATCTGCGGCGTCGACGGCCAAGGTCGCCTCGCAGCGCGTCCGCAGCGCCGCCGGCACGGCGACGAACGCAACCAATGATTGGGTGCAGGAGAATCCGCTCGCGGCCGGCGCCCTTGCCATCGCGGTCGGCGCGGCGATCGGCCTGGCGTGCCCCGCGACCGACTACGAGGATCGCGCCATGGGCGAGACGCGCGATCAGGCGCTGGCGAAGGCGAGGAATGTCGCCAACAACATCAAGGCGAATGTGGGCGACAAGGTCGCCGCGTATGCCGAGGACGTGGTGGGCGAGAGCCTGAAGAATACGGCCGCCGAGCCGCGGATGGGGCAGGCGTAATGGCTGCCCACGTGATGTTCTCGATGCACGGGCGCCGCAAATTGCGGCGCCTGCTGCGCCTGCTGTTGAATCCGGCGTCGGGTCCCAATCTTCAACCGGCCTAGCTGGTTGATAATGTTGGAAAGCGGGGCCTGACGCGAGATGCAACGTACCGTCACGATCGAGCGCGAGGAACTCAACGGCGTCCACGAATTCGTCCTGCGAATCGATGGTGAGCGCCTTGGGTTCCTCGAATACACCCGGCCCGAGGTCGGCGTGATGCGCATCGAGTACGTCGAAGTTTCTCCCGAGCTGCGCGGCAGCGGGCTTGGCAAGCAGCTCGTCGAGAAGGCGGTCGCGTTCGCGAAAGAGGCCAGTCTTCGGGTTATTCCCATTTGTTCATACGCTCGCGCAGTGATCCATCGGGATCCGGCCATGAGCGCGGCAATCAAGTAAAAGACGTTGCCTGTCGAGCTTGGAGTTGGTACATTCAGGTACCAACTCAAATGCGGCCCAGAGTCCTCCAACTTATCGGAGTGGTGTGCGTCGCCCTGATCCTCGGTTCCCTTGCCGGCATCAGCACCGACGGCTTCGGCTCCTATTGGAACTGGCGTGATTGCATCATCGTCCTGTTCCTGACGGTCATTGCAATGACCGCAGCCGCAGTCGGTGACGTCTGGATGCGCGAGGATCTGCTCCTCTTTGCCAAGGCGGATCAGACGCATCGATTGTTCTGGGGCTACTTCGATGCTCCGGAGTACCTGCTGCGCGGCGGGAAGATGAAAGACTAGGCGGTAGTTGCCAGTTGGCAGTTACCGGTTGCCAGTTAAGTAAGCGCCCGCATGATCCCAAGAGTTATCGTTGTTTTGCTCTGCGCATTCCTCGTTTGCGCGACAGTGCAAGCGCAACCTGGCAGGCGATCACGCGACGTCAAGGCCCAAACCCTTGATCTTCTGTTCCCCCTTAAGGTCGAACCGGAACCCTATTTCTCCAAGATGGTTCTACGATTTGGCGATTCCCTCTCGCAGTTGGCCGTCGTCGTCTATTTTGGCGGGAAGTCGGAAATCATCCGGCACAGGCTGGTAGGAATTAGCCGCACAGAGTTTAACGAGGTGACGTTCAAGGCGTTCCTCGATAGTTCCCTCACCGCGCAACAAATCGCCGCGAAGACAAAGGTTGAAGTTACTCGCGCTGCGATCGACTACGACAAGACTTTAGGTCCCGCGCTGGAGGACCTGAAACGGGTCCGGCTATCGCCCTTTTTGGGGAGTCGAGTTGGTCTCGACGATGTTTCAGAATTCGAGTTCTGGTACGACACGTGGGAGGAGTCCGTTCATTACTCCCTCGTAGGCCCATTCAACGGTGCTCCAGAGGACGAAGTAACAAAATGGATGTTGAATTTCAGGACAAAAGCGGAGGGTTGGTTGAAGGGGAAGTGACAGCTTCAATCCTTTCGGTGCCACCAGAGGGTGAGGTAGGCCATCGCGAACTCGGGAACGAAGACCAGCCAAAAATCCAACGAGAAGTTTGGGTTCCGTGACCCGCGCCAGCCTAGCTCGTCTTTCATGAAGATCGTCAGATACGCGTTCCCCAGACCGGCTAGTACGGCCAGAACAGCCCACAGAGCCACGCGTTTGATCACGATCAGATTTTAGATTGAATGCGTGCCAGTAAACTCAAACTGAAGACTGCCAACTCAACTGGTAACTGGCAACTGGTAACTGCCAACTACAAGTTTCAGTTACATCCTCCTCCCCATCGTGATCTTCACGACGTGGTTGCCGCTGTCGTCGACAAGCGGTATCGAGCGGTGATCGACGTGCTGGCCATCCATCTCCGCCTTCAGCACGCCCGTCCACACGCGATCGGGATTTGAGACTTCGATCAGATACGTCGAGCCGCGATGCTTCCAGGTGATCGAGAAGCTGGTCCACGATGACGGCACGCACGGGCTCATCGTGAAGTGATCGCCGCGCCCCTTCAGGCCGAGGACGTGCTCGATCCCGGCGCGATAGAGCCAGCCCGCTGAGCCCGTATACCAGCTCCAGCCGCCGCGTCCCGCATGGGGCGGCCGCGCGTAGACGTCGCCATCGAGCACGTACGGCTCGGTGCGATACTTCGCGACGGCTTCGGGCGTGCGGGTGTGATTGATCGGGTTGAGCATGTGGAACAGCTCGGCGGCCTCGTCGCCGTTCCCCGATTTCGCGACCGCCATCAACGCCCACACCGCGGCGTGCGTGTATTGACCGCCGTTCTCGCGGATGCCGGGCGGGTAGCCCTTGATGTAGCCCGGATCCTGATCCGACTTGTCGAACGGCGGCGACAGCAACTGCAGCAACCGCGACTGGCGATCGATCAGGCGCGCGCGCACGGAGTCCATCGCGCGCTCGGCGAGGCGGCGCGGCACCGCCGACGACAGCAGCGCCCACGACTGCGAGATCGAATCGATCGCGCACTCATCGTTCTGCGCCGACCCCAGCGGCCGCCCATCGTCGTAGTAGCCGCGCCGGAACCATTCACCGTCCCAGGCCTGTTCGAGTCGCGACGACAGCTGCCACGCGATGTCGTGATAGCGATTGGCGAGCTCCGACTCGCCGCGCTCGAGGCAGATCGGCGCGAAGTCGTTGAGCACGGTGTAGATGAAGAAGCCGAGCCACACGCTTTCGCCGCGGCCCTCGTGACCGACGCGATTCATGCCGTCGTTCCAGTCGCCGGCGCCGATCAGCGGCAATCCATGCGGACCCGCGGTCAAGCCCTTCTCGATGGCGCGGCGGCAGTGCTCGAAGATCGTGCCGGTTTCTTCCGCGAGCGATGGCAGGTCGTACGCTTCCGCTTCGCCTTCCGGTATCGGCGCCTGCGTGAGGAACGGCGCCACCGCGTCGAGCACGGCGTGATCGCCGGTGACGCGCACGTATTCGGCGACGACGAAGGGCAGCCACAGGAGATCGTCGGAGCAGCGGCTGCGCAGCCCGCGGCCGACCGGCTCGTGCCACCAATGCTGCACGTCGCCTTCGACGAACTGCCGGCCGGCGGCGCGGAGGATGTGCTCGCGCGCGAGGTGCGGCGTGGTGTAGAGCAGCGACATCACGTCCTGCAGCTGATCGCGGAAGCCGAACGCGCCGCCCGGCTGGTAATAGCCGGCGCGCGTCCAGATGCGGCACGACAGCGATTGATAGAGCAGCCAGCGGTTCAACATCACGTCGAACGAATCGTCCGGCGTGCTGACCTGCACCGCGTCGAGCACCGTGTCCCAGTGCTCGCGCACGCGGGCGATCGCCGCGGCGGCGCTGTCGGTCGACTGGTGTTTCGCGATCAGCTCGAGCGCATGCGCGCGTGACGTGCCTTCGCCGAGCAGGAACACCATCTTCCGCGTTTCGCCGGGCTCGAGCGCGACGCGAATCTGCATCGCCGCGCAGGGATCCATGCCGGCGCCAAACTCGCCGGTCAGGCTCTCGTCGCCCAGCGCCGACGGCCTGGCCATCGATCCGTTGCGGCCCAGGAACGATCGGCGATTGCCGGTCGCCGAGATGGCGCGCTCGCTGCACGCCGCGAAACAGACCCGTCCCGAGAACGTGACGTTGTACGGATTCCACGCCAGGACCGCTTGATGCTGCACGTCGTAATCCGTGATCACGTGACGCGTGTCGAGCTCGCGCGGCGGACCGATCACCCAGTCGTTGTAGGCGAACACGCTCAGGTGCCGCAGGTTCCGCGACGTGTTGACGAGCGTCAACTGCGCGAAGCGCACCGGATCCTCGTTGTCGACGAAGACCTCGAGCTGGTGATGGATCCCCTCGAACGATCGCGAGAATCGCGTCAGGCCGGCCTCGTGGCGGATCAGGATGCGCCCGCTCGCCGCCGATCGCGCCATCGGTCCCGGCGTCGGCGACCACGCGCGGCCGATATCGTCGTCGCGAATGAACAGCGCCTCGCCGCCGTGATCGATCACCGGATCGTTGGCGAACGGCGTCAGCCGGTTCTCGCGGCTGTTCTCCGACCAGGTCGTCGCCGATCCGCTGGCGCTGAGGATCGTGCCGAAGCGAGGATTGGCGATGACGTTGGCCCACGGCGCGGGCGTGTCCTGATCGCCTTCCAGGACGATCGCGTAGGTGCGGCCGTGATCGGCGAATCCGCCGATGCCGTTGGTCAGCGTGAGCGCAGGCAGGCCGACGCTCATGCTCGGTTGCGCCGGCGGATGCATCGCTTCGGCGTGCTCGAGCGCCGGCAGCGGCACCGACGCCACCGGCGTCTGCGGCGGCCGCGCGAGATGCGATCGCAGATCGCCGCGATCGGTTTCGAGCACCGCATGCGCGACCGCCATGAACAGCGCGCGCTCGGCCCGGCCCATCGTGTCGGAGCGCAGCAGGAACGCGCCGCCCATCTGGTGCTTCCACATGCGCCACGGGCCCTCGTCCATCAGCGCGGTGAGGCGGGAGTGGACTTCGTCGAGATAGCTCACCGGATGCTCGTTGAGGATCACGAGATCGGCCTTGAGGCCCTTCAGGCGCCAGTACTCCTGTGCCTCGAGCGCCTGCCGCACGACCGTCAGATCATCGTCGACGACGCGGACCAGCAGGATCGGCAGATCACCCGAGATGCCGTGCGGCCACAAGCTGTTCTGGCCGAGCTCATTGGCCGCGAGCACGTCGGCCGGCGCGCGCAGCGACGCATCGGTGCCGATCACGCGCGACGCCAGCCGCTCGAACAACACCGCATCGTCGTTGGAAATATCCATGTGACGACGGAGGCCTTGCGCGTGGGCGAGCGCGAGGGCGAGCGTGCGGCTCGCCGTCATGGTGTCACGATAGGTCAGCGCCAGGGCGCGCGCGGTTTCGCGATCGGGCGCCACACCGGTGGCGAAGCAGACGCGAACGGATTCACCGGCCGGCAGGCGCACGCGCTGGCGCAGGCTGAAGATCGGATCGAGGACGAAGCCGGTGGTGCCGGAGAGCGGCCGGCCATCGAGCGCGATCGGCCGATCGAGCGTGCGGCCGCGGCCCAGGAACTGCGCGCGATCGGTTTCCCACTCGATCGGACCATGCGCGCGGCCATCGAGGCCGAGCACGTGCACCGCCCACGTGCCCGGATCGCGTGCATCGCGCGGCCGCCGGTGGCAGATCAGCGCGTTGCGCTCCGGCAGGTATTCGGTCTCGATGAACAGCTTGCCGAATGCCGGATGCGCGAAATCGTCGCGGGTCTGGGCGAGCGCGAGCTCGACGTAACTGGTGACGTCGATCTCGCGCACGCGATCGCCGTGGTTCACCAGGTGCAGCAATCGCACTTCGACGTCGTGCTCCGGCGACACGGCGATCTCGAGCTTGGCGGCGATGTCCTCGGCCTTCGTATCGAACACCGCCATCTCGGGCTGGAAGGTCGCGAGGTAGCTCTCGGGCTCGCGCCGCATCGGGAGATAGGTGGGCGACCACACCTCGCCGCTGCGGATGTCGCGCAGGTAGATGAAGTTGCTGCCGGGATCGGTGGTCGAATCGAGCCGCGATCGGGTCACCGCCATGCGATCGGAGAAGCTGGCGCCGCCGCCGGCGTTGGTGACGGCCGCCGCGTACTTGCCGTTCGACAGGAACTGCGTGTGCGGCATGATCGTGTGCGGCGTCTTGTAGCGGCGCAGCGGCACGGCGACGCTTTGCGGCGACACGAACATCGTGTCTTCCGGCCGCGGCTGGGTGACCGGACGCTGGCGCGGCACGCGCTCCTGCAGCAGCAGCTCGGTCGCCTGCACGCGCGGATCCGAGTGGAACCTGCGGACCATGACGTCACCGTTGATCGCATTCGCGAACGCGACCAGCGACATGCCGGCATGGTGCGCGAAGAACGCGGTCACCGGCGTGCCGGTGCTGCTGATGCGGCCGCCCGCACGATCGGTGTAGTCGACCGACTCGACGAATCCGTACTCGCCGAAGAATCCCTCGGCGGCGAGCCGCCGCAGATTCCTCGCGCTGCGTGCCGGGTCGATCATCACCGCGAGCGCCGTGGCATACGGCGCGACGACGAGCTCGTCGCCGAGGCCGCGTTTCAGGCCGAGCCCGGGCACGCCGAACGCCTTGTATTGATAGTTGCCGGCGCGATCGACCGCGAGATAGGCCGACTCCGAGATCCCCCACGGCGTGCCGCGCGTCAGGCCGTAATCGATCTGCCGCCGCACCACCATGCGGCACGACTCGTCGAGCAGCGTCTCCGGAAAATTCCGCATCACGAGCAGCGGCATCAGGTACTCGAACATCGTCGCGCTCCACGACAGCAGCACCGGCGAGCCGCGCACGCTCGTGATCAGGCGGCCAAGGTGGAACCAGTGACGCTCGGGCACGTCGCCCTTGGCGATGGCGATGAAGCTGGCGAGGCGCGCTTCGGATGCGAGCAGGTCGTAGAACGACCCATCGAGGCGGGCGCCGCCGAATTGATCGGCGAGGCGGTAGCCGATCGCGAAGAGGTGCCGCTTCTTGTCATACAGGAAGCGGAAATGCATTTCGTCGAAATACACGGTGGCGCGTTCTTCGATCGACGTCATGCGCTCCGCTCGCGCGCGCCCGGCCGCGTCATCAGGCTGCGCCTGCGCCAGCTCCCGCATCGCACACGACAATGTCAGCAGCGCGGCGGCGTAGTTGCCGCTATCCACCGTTGAGACGTACTTCGGCATCAACGGCATCAGGTTCTGCGTGTCGTACCAGTTGAGCAGGTGGCCTTCGAAGTGCTCGAGCCGATCGATCGTGGTCAGCGTCGCTTCGAGGCGAGTGACGAGCGCGTCGGCATCGATGAAGCCGAGGTCGTGCGCCGACACCGACGAGAGCAGGCTCATCGCGATATTGGTCGGCGACGTGCGATGCGCGATGCGCGGCTCGGGATCGAACTGCACGTTATCGGGCGGCAGCCAGCGATCCTCCTCGCCGACGAAGGTCTCGAAGTACTGCCACGTCGCGCGCGCGACGGTCTTGAGGTACTCGCGATCGTCGTTCGTGATCTCGGGCCGGGACGACGGCGCGGGCTTGCTGAGCTGATGCGCGATCAGCGGCGCGATCGCCCAGAGCAAGACGATCGACAGCGCGGCCGGCAGGCCTTGCGGCCTGACGATCGCGGTCGCCAGCAGCGCGATGCCCGAGATGATCGGGCTCGCGCGCATCGCCTCGTAGTAGCCGTTGGGGCCAAGACGTCTGGCGCGGGCCGCGACCGCGGCCGCGGTTTCCCACTGCAGGAAGCGGCCCTTGCGCGTGATCAGCCGCGCCAGCGTCACGGCCACCGCATCGAGCATGTCCCACGCCTGGTGGGCGAGGAATGTCAGGTGGACGGCGACGCGAGCGAGATCGGTGCCGAGGTCCTCGGCCCACGCCTTGAGGAACACTCGCAGGCCGATGCCTTTGCGCGGACCGCGAAGCAGCGCGAGGATCCGCGCGAATACCGGGAACGACATCGTCGCGAGGGCGGCGAGCGTCCACACGCCGGGCCGTCCGGGCAGGAGGACCCACCCGGCGATGAACAGCGCCACGAGCGATGGCGCGACGAGGCTGCGGCGCAGGTTGTCGAGGATCTTCCACCGCGAGACCAGCGGCAGGCGATTGCGCTCGAGGCTGCCGCTGGTCGGCACCCACGGGAACAGCCACCACAGGATCTGCCAGTCGCCGCGCACCCAGCGATGCTGGCGGCGCGCATGCGTCAACACGTTCGACGGGTAGTCATCGACGACTTCGACGTCGGTGACCAGCGCGGCACGCGCGTGAATGCCTTCGAAGAGATCGTGCGAGAGCAGCGCGTTCTCGGGGACGCGATCGGCGAGCGCCGACATGAACGCATCGATGTCGTAGAGGCCCTTGCCCGTGAAGATGCCTTCGCCGAACAGGTCCTGATACAGGTCGGATACCGCCGTTGTGTACGGATCGACGCCGGTGTGGCCGGCATAGGTGCGCGCGAACAGCGATCCTGCCGCGCTGGCCATCGTCACGCTGACGCGCGGCTGCAGGATGCCGTAGCCGTCGGTGACGCGCCGCAGCTTCGGATCGACGACCGGCCGGTTGAGGGGATGCGAGGCGATGCCGATCAACTTGCGCGCCGCATCGCGCGGCAGCTGCGTGTCGGAGTCGAGCGTGATGCAGTACTTGACGCCGGCCAGCGCGTCGAGCGGGCCGATCTGCGTCGTGAAGCTGGTGGCGGTGTCGCCGCGCACGAGACGGTTGAATTCCTCGAGCTTGCCGCGCTTGCGCTCCCATCCCATCCACACCTGCTCGCGTTCGTTCCATTGCCGATCGCGGTGGAGCAGGAAGAACTTGGGCCCGGGATCGCCGCCGGCGCGGGCGTTGAGATCCTCGATGCCGGATTTCGCCGCGGCGAGGATCGCCTCGTCATCGACGGCGACGCGCGTTTCCGCATCGGCGAAGTCGGACAGCACCGCGAAGTGAATGCGCGGATCGCGATTGGCGATGGCGACGACTTCGAGATGTTCGAGCAGCGACGCGACACCCTCGACGCTGGTGAACAGCGTCGGCACGACCACGATGCTCTTGGATTCCTCGGGCACGCCCTCGAGGAGCTCGAGTCTCGGCAGCGGTTCCGGGTGGACGAGGCGGCTCGCCAGCTTCTGCACGAACGCGATCGCGAGCTCGCTGGCCGGAATCAGGAACAGCAGGGCGACGAGGGCGAGCATCCACGCCGACGCGCCCGACAGCCACGCGTAGGCGAGCGCGCCCGCCACGAGCACCGCCGTGGTCGATCCAATCGACGACAGGTAGACGAACGTCGCATGCGCCCGCACGAGCCGGCGCAGGCGCGACTTGAACTTCGGCTGATAGCCGAGATCGAGCTCCAGGCCGGCACGGCCGCGGCCGATCAGGTGATAGCCGACGTGCGCCGCGGCGTGGCTGCGTGACTGCGCCGCCACCTGGCGCGCGGTTTCGACCGCCTTGAGCGCGACCCTGATCTGCGATTCGGCCGTCGGCTCCGCCAGCTCTTCGACCGCCTGCCGCTGGCGATCGCGGCTCAGGAAATCCATGCGCGAGTAGGTGCCCGCCGGATCGCGCCTGAGCGCGTTCTCGACGAGGCTCACGCTCTCGACGTACTCGCGCCAGTCGATCGTCGTGCACAGGCGAAGGCTGGTGATGGCGTTGGCCATCGACGCCTGGCTGGCGGCCTGGCGCTGCTGCTCGGCGCGGACGATGTCCTCGGCCCCCAGGCCGCGGCCGTTCAGATGATGCTCGAGTGCGGCGCGCAGCGGCGAGCGGCGCACGTCGTACTCGCGGGCGCGATGCAGCATCTGCATCAAGTAGGCGTCGTGCGCGTCATCAGGGAACTGCACCCGGTCGTCGTTCGATCCGCGATCGAGCTGCGCGACGTCTTCGTCGGCGCCGCGGCGCGCGTAGCGGCTGGCGAGGATCTCGTCGGCGAGGCGGCGCAGGTTTTCGACCAGCGCGAGCTTCAACATGCTCGGCCACGCCCACAACTCGCCGAGCGTGAGCGGGGCGACGCGCTGGTAGCTGTTCAGGAACAGCGTGAGTTGCGGCAGATCGAGCCGGCTATCGGTATGGCGGAGCAGCGCGACGGCCATCGCGTAGATGCGCGCCTCGCCCGCTTCCTCGCGCGTGGCGAGCGCCGGCAGCTGGCGGAAATAGCGCCGCGGCAAGTGCTCGCGAATTTCCACGATCTCGGACGACACCAGGTGAAAATTGTCGAGGAACCACTCGGTCGCCGGCGTGACGAAGGCGCCTTCGCGGACATCCTCGGCGAGGGTGCGATACGACGCGTCGAGGACGTGCTCGTTGTCGCGCAGCCGCGGATAGATGCTCCGGGCGTGGCGCCGCCGTGAATCAATCGTAAAACTGGCCGCCAGGGCGAGCGCCCGCTCATCGAGCCGCTCGGAGCTCAGCGGTTCATCGCGAAAGGGCCTATTGGCGTCCCGAATACCAGCGCGCGCAGCCGTGAAGAGCAAACATACTCCAGCATCCAAGATCGGTACCAGCTCGAGAGCTGGATTTCGTTGGATCCGGGCCGTAATCCGGCTAAAGCCGGACACCACGGGGCTTAGAGTAGGTAGCGCTGGTGTAAGTTTGGCCGATGCCGCTCATTCACAGCGACCGCTTGCCGGTGCGGGGTCAGGCACCAGTTGGCGCCGGGCCAGGTCTTCGTCATCCCGCCGGACGCGCGACACTCGGGCCGCGCGCTGACGGCGTGCCGCGTGCTCGACGCGTTCGCGCCCGTCAGGGACGACTACAAGTAGTCGCCGCGTTATTGCGGCGGTTCACCGAACTTTGACAGCACGAGCGCCGTGCGCCGCACAATCGTTTGTTCGCCCATGCTGTTGCGGAGAATCGCCACGACGGTGTATTCGCCGCCGGGGAGATTCGGCAATCGAATCTCCGTGACCAGCGGCGCCTTGTCGCCATCGAGTTGAATCTCGCTGCTGCGAAAGAACGCGCCCGAGTCGGCTTCAATAAGAAGCCATCGGTTGTCGCTGTTCCTCGTCACGGTCGCTTTCACGATCACGGTGCTGGGCGCGCTGCTGACATTCGGTGTCACTCGCAATGCCAATTTTTCGCTCGCGCCTGTCGTTCCGGATGCGGAAAGCATCCCGATTATCGTGAGAGCCGCGAGCGTAACGCGCGTCTTCATGTTCCTGACCCTCACCATTGCAAGGGGTACGCCATTCGCGGCCGCGCGAGTTGCCTTTAGAATCTGATACCGATGGGGTTGGACTTCGAGGAGAGCCGTAGTTGCCAGTTGCCAGTTGCCAGTTGCCAGTTGCCAATTGGGAACTGGGAATTGGCCATTGGCAACTACGCGGTTTTAGGTCGTGGTGTACGACGCGATCGACCAGCCGTCGGCGCGCAGCTGCGCGGCGATCGAGGCATGTCGCTGCAGCGCGGAGACGAGATCCTTGTAGATCTCCACCGTGCCCTTGCGCACGTTGTGATGGGGAACCGTCACCACGCTGTAACCGCTCGCATCGCTCTTGGCGATGCCGCAGGTCAGGAGACGATTACGCAGGCGGAACTGCCAGCGCAGAAATTCATTTTTCTTGCTCGAGGTCGACGTCTTCATGACCGACTACATATCAAGAGACATGCCAGCCGATTCAGGGTGCTGGGGTGCTTAGGGTGCCTAAGGTGGGGAGACCGTTACGCGACCGTGAGCAGTTGACGGAGCTGCTCGATGTCGGCGGGCTTGACGAGGTGGTGATTGAAGCCCGCGGCAACCGATCGGCGGCGATCTTCTTCCTGCCCCCATCCCGTCAACGCGATCAGCGAGATGTTGCGATTCGCGGGATTGGCGCGGATGCGGCGCGCGACCTCGTAGCCGTCCATGCCGGGCATGCCGATATCGAGGAGTACCACATCGGGCTTGAACGTCTCGACGCACTCGAGCGCGGTGCGCCCGCTGTGCGCGAGCGCGATCTGGGCGCCAAGCACGCGCAGTAACGTCGCGAGACTCTCGCCGCCGTCACGGCTGTCGTCGACGATCAGGATGCGGCGCGACGGCAGCGGCTTCATGCCGCGTGCCGGCTCGGTCATGGTGGCCGTGTCGATCAGGAGCGGCAACCGGACGATGAATTCGCTGCCGAGCCCGGGGCCGTCGCTGCGCGCCTCGACGCTTCCGCCATGCATGCCGACGAGACTCCGCACCAGCGTCAGGCCGATGCCCAGCCCGCCCTGCGATCGCCGCGTCGATCGATCGACCTGCATGAACATGTCGAACACCTGCGCGAGCGCATTCGTCGCGATGCCGATGCCATCGTCCTTGACGGTGACGACGGCTTCGCCGCTGTCCTGGCGGGTGCTGATTGAGATGTGGCCGCCGTGGTTCGTGTACTTGGCGGCGTTGTTGAGCAGGTTGGCGAAGACCTGCGTCAGGCGCACCGGGTCGCCGCCGACGCAGATCGAATCGGGATCGAGATCGACGACCAGCTCGTGACGGAGGTTGTCGAGCACCGGGCGGCTGGTCTCGACGGCCGCCTTGACGATCGCGCTGAGATCGAGCGGCACCTTACGGACCTCGATGATGCCGCGGGTGATGCGTGACACTTCGAGCAGATCGTCGACGAGCCGGTTGAGGTAATGGACCTGCCGCTCCATGACCTCGCCGGCCTGCTGCGTCCGCGGCTCCGCGAACGCGCCGGAGAGTTTCATGATCTCGAGGCTGTTGAGGATCGGCGCGAGCGGGTTGCGCAGCTCGTGGCCGAGGGTGGCGAGGAATTCGTCCTTGCGGCGATCCGCCGATCGCAGCGCCTGCTCGTTCCTCAACCGCTCGGCGAGGTGGCCGCGGATCTGATACTGGCGCGAGCGCGCGCGGATCGCGGTCTGCGCCGCGCTCAACAGCGTGGTGACGCGCGTCGGCCGCTCGAGCAGCGTCACGTTGCCGAGCGTGCGCCCCGCTTCCGCGGAGTCCGGTGAATCCGCGCCCGGCCGCGTCAGGATCAGGATCGGCAGATCCGACCACGGCGGCTGCTTCGACAGCCAGTCGGACAGCGGCGCCTTGGATGGGCCGGCGAGATGCTCCTCGGCCAGCAGCACCGCGGCCGCGCCGTCCGTCTCGGTGTCGATGCCGGCGCCTCTGAGGATCTCCGCGGTGATGCCGCCGTCTTTCGCCGTCGGCGCCATCACCAGGAATCGCAGGTCCCTGGGAGTTGCGTTCATTTGCGCGGCTCGGTTCCCATCAACGGCTCGTTCGAGCCTTCGAAGACGGGCACGCCGGTCAGGACGCCCCGGAAATGGCGCAACGGATCGCCGACCTTGATCGCGCCGTCGTTCATGCCGAACTCGCGGATGGTGCGCTCATGGACCCCGCCGCGTTTCTTGACCACCGAGATCGCCTGCCGGACCTCGCCCCTGGATTCGAAGTAACGAAGCAGGATCACCGCATCGGCCAGGTAGCTGGCATCGACCGGGGCCTGCATCTGCGATCCGATGATGCCGTGATGCGCGCCGACCAGCAGCGACGCGACGCTCTTTTCCGACAGATACATCAGCATCTCGTGGAGCTGGATGGTCAGGAAGCGTTCTTCCGGCATCGCATTGAGGTAGCCGTTGAGGCTGTCGATGACGACGATCTTCGCGCCGTCCTGTTCGACGGCCTCGCGAACCAAAAACGCCAGCTCGCCGGGCGACAGCTCCGCGGGATCGACCTGGACGATCTGGATCAGGCCGGCGTGGACCTGCTGCTCGATCTCGATGTCGAGGCTCTTGCAGCGCGAGAACAGCGTCTGCGGGCTCTCGTCAAACATGAAGATGATCGACTTTTCGCCGCGCCTGGCGGCGGCGACCATGAACTGCGCGGCGATCGTCGACTTGCCGGTGCCGGCGCCGCCGACGATCAACGTGCTGGTGCCCTCTTCGATGCCGCCACCGAGCAGCGCGTCGAGCTCGGGCAGGCTCGACGGCATCTTCGCCGCCGTGCGGGTCTGGCGATGTTCGGCCGCGATCAGCCGCGGGAAGACCACGAGGCCGCCCTTCTTGATCAAGTAGTCGTGATAACCGCCGCGAAACTCGCTGCCTCGATACTTGATGACGCGCGCCCGCCGCCGCTCGGCGCCGTACTCCGGACTGAGATGCTGCAGCAGGATCACGCCGTGCGCGATGCTCTGCACGTGCAGGTCGTGATCGGTGGCCGTCATGTCGTCGAGGAGGATGACGGTGCATTGCCGCCCCGCAAAATACTGTTTGAGCGCCAGGATCTGGCGCCGGTACCGCAGCGGGTTGCCGGCGACCAGCCGCAGCTCCGACAGCGAGTCGAACACGACGCGCGTCGGTTTCAATCGCTGCACGTCTTCGAGGATCGACTTGGTGGTGGCGGCGAGCTCCACCTCGGAGGGGTGGTACATCGTGTATTGCTCTTCCGCCTCGAGCGCGTTCTCCTGCGGCAGTAGCTCGCGGACTGACACGCCGGTCAAATCCCAGCCATGCGATTTGGCGACGCTATTGAGCTCGTCCCGCGTCTCCGACAGCGTGATGTAGAGCACCGACTCGCCGCGCCGCGCGCCCTCGATCAGGAACTGCATCGACAGCGTGGTCTTGCCCGATCCGGGCATGCCCTCGACCAGATAGAGCCGGCCGCGCGCCAGTCCGCCGTTCAAAATGTCGTCGAGACCGGGGATTCCGGTCTGCGCGATGACTGCTGGGTCTAACTCCGGTTGCACCGCGCCCTGCCGTGGCATAAGTTTCCACACCCAACACACCCGGACGACACAGGCAACCGGATCGAACCGGTTTCTGGCCTCATCTGGGCTGTAAAAGGCCCCCCAACCGCTGACTTAGCAACTTTCAGACCACAGCCATTCGTCCAAGGCCGGCTGGGTCAGAATTGTGGACAGGCTGGCATGAGGAACGACGTTACAGACGAGGTACCGATGCGCGTCGCACTGCGTGAAGGTGAAATGCACTACGAGGACGAGGGATCGGGGCCGCCGATCCTCTTCGTGCACGGCACGCCGACGAACTCATACGAATACCGTCATCTGATCGCCGCGCTGTCGAAGCGTTTCCGCTGCATCGCTCCCGATCACCTTGGATTCGGCCAGTCGGCGCGCCCGCGATCGTTTGCCTACACACCCGAAGCGCACGCGGCGGTGCTCAATGAATTCGTCGAACGCCTTGATCTGAAAGACATCACGCTCGTCGTCCACGATTTCGGCGGCCCGATCGGCCTGCCGCTCGCGTTGGATTCGAATTCGCGCGTCAAGCGTCTCGTCGTCATGAACACCTGGGCGTGGCCGCTTGACGACGACCCGAAGATTGCGCGCGGCGCGAAATTCATCGGCGGCGCGATCGGGCGCTTCTTGTATCGGTACGCGAACGCCTCATTGCGGCTGATCATGCCGTCCGCCTACGGCGATCGAAAGAAGCTGACGTCGGAGATTCACCGGCGCTACCTGGATGTGTTCCGCGATCGCGATGCCCGCGTGCTCGTGCTGCACGCGCTGGCGAAGTCGCTGCTCGGATCGCGCGCGCATTATCAGTCGCTGCTCGATCGCCTCGATCGATTGCGGGCGATCCCTGTCCTGATCGTCTGGGGCATGAAAGACAGCGCGTTTCAGCCGTATCAGCTCGAGCGGTGGCGCCAGTTGTTGCCGGGAGCGCAGGTCGAAACGATCGAGGGCGCCGGGCATTGGCCGCACGAAGAGGAGCCGGCGCGTGTAATCGAGACGATCGAGCGTTTCCTGAAATAGAATCGACGAGCGTGCCCAACATTCTGCAGAACCTGCCCGCCGGAGAGAAAGTCGGCATCGCCTTCTCGGGCGGCCTCGACACGAGCGCCGCGTTGCACTGGATGCGCGAGAAGGGCGCGATTCCGTACGCCTACACCGCGAACCTCGGCCAGCCCGACGAGACCGACTACGACGAGATCCCGCGCAAGGCGATGGCCTACGGCGCCGAGAAGGCGCGGCTAATCGAATGCCGCGAAGCGCTCGTTGCCGAAGGCATGGCGGCGCTGCAGTGCGGCGCGTTTCACATCACGACGGCCGGGCAAACCTATTTCAACACGACGCCGCTCGGGCGCGCCGTGACCGGCACGATGCTGGTCGCCGCGATGCGCGAAGACGACGTCAACATCTGGGGCGACGGCTCGACCTACAAGGGCAACGACATCGAGCGGTTCTATCGCTACGGCCTGCTCGCCAATCCGGGTCTGCGCATCTATAAGCCGTGGCTCGATCAGCAGTTCATCGACGAGCTCGGCGGCCGCAAGGAAATGTCGGAGTACATGATCCGGCACGGCTTCGACTACAAGATGAGCGTCGAGAAGGCCTACTCGACCGACTCCAACATCCTCGGCGCCACCCACGAAGCCAAGGACCTCGAGTTCCTCGACAAGGGCATGACGATCGTCCAGCCGATCATGGGCGTCGCGTTCTGGCGCGATGACGTGACGGTGAAGAAGGAGGCGGTCACGATCCGGTTCGAAGAGGGACACCCGGTCGCGATCAACGGCCGCACCTTCTCAACCGCGCTCGACATGTTCCTCGAAGCCAACGCGATCGGCGGCCGTCACGGCCTCGGCATGAGCGATCAGATCGAGAACCGCATCATCGAGGCGAAGAGCCGCGGCATCTACGAAGCCCCGGGCCTGGCGCTGTTGTTCATCGCCTACGAGCGGCTGGTCACCGGCATCCACAACGAAGACACCATCGAGCAGTATCGCAACCAGGGCCGCCGCCTTGGCCGGCTCCTGTATCAAGGCCGATGGTTCGATTCACAGTCGCTGATGCTGCGTGAGACCGCGCAGCGCTGGGTGGCGCGCCCCATCACCGGTGAGGTGACGCTCGAACTGCGCCGCGGCAATGACTATTCGATCCTCAACACCGACAGCCCGAACCTGACCTACAAGCCGGAGCGCTTGACGATGGAGAAGGGCGAGGAGGTGTTCTTCACGCCGCAGGATCGCATCGGGCAGTTGACGATGAGGAACCTCGACATCATCGACACGCGCGACAAGCTCCTGATCTACACGCAGACCGGATTACTGAAGCCGTCGGCGTCGAGCGGCTTGCCGCAGTTGCCGGCCGCCGAACACGACAAGCCGAAAAAAGATAGCTGACGGCCCGACTGCCCGACTGCCTGACGGCCTGCCTTACTGCTTTTTCTGCGCGGCCGCTTCGCGCTCCTTGGAGCGCTCACCCGACAGGATGTTGCTCATCGCGTAGTTGCCTTCGTGGCACGCGTACTCGTAGACCATCTCGTCGATCTTTGTGAAGGGCAGCTCGCCGGTGAACGGCGAGGTGAACACGGTGGGATCGTCCATCGTGAAGCGATACACGATCGTGTCGGGGCCGGTGCGCGTGAAGCGCTCGGTCACCTTCAGGTTCTCGCTCGAGCCGCGATACGCCCACAGGATGCTGGTCTGCTCGCGCTGCATCGGATGAATGTTCGTGGTTTCGACGACGAGCGTGTCGCCTTCCCAATGGCCGATCGAATCGCCGAGCCACGGCTGGTTGCGCGCGTTGATGTGCGACTTGGCGTTCAACGCGCGCATGCGCGTGTCGTGCACCATCTCCGCCATGATCACGATGTTGTCGGGCGTCTGCACGATGCTGTAGTTGTTGTTGTAGAAATAATTCGGCAGCATCGGCGGGCCGGCGTTCGATCCGAATGACAGCAGGCAGCGATCCGCGAGCGGCCGCATCTCCGGATGATCGAACTCGCCGAACTTCCGGTTGCGCGCGGCGATCTCGGCCATCCGCTTCTTGCCGTTGTCCGTCAGTCCCGGCAATCGGCCGTTCGGCGGATCGATGATGATCGAGCTGCGCGCCACGCCGTCAATCCGGATCACCGTCAGTCCCGGATCCAGCCAGAAGCCGTTGTAGCCGCCGACCGCGCCGCCGGCCGCTTCGGAAATCTGCTCGATGAACGATCGTTCGCCGGGCGCGGCGAGATTGTTGGACTCACCGCCTTTTTTCGGCGCGGGACGATTCGGATCGCTGTCTTTATCGCGGTACGCCTCGACGTCCAGCGCGCGCTTCTCGATCGCGGCGGCTTGCTCGTCGGTCAGCGTCCCGCCGCCGGCGACCATGCGCTCGAGCGGCGTTTGCGTCTCGTTGGTCCAGTTGCCTTGCAGGTCCGGCTTGCCGTCCGGCGTCCGCGGCATCACCCAGCGCGTGGGCTTCGCGGTTGACGCGGGCTTCGCGGTTGGCGCCGGCTTCGCGCCCTGGGTCTGTCCATTGAGCGGCTTGGTGATGACGGCGGCAAGGCCAAAGGTCACCGCGAAGAGGGCGACGGCGAACGTCCTGACTGGTCGACTCATTTATTCCGCTCCGTCGCGATTTTAACAGGTGACGCGAAACCGGCCTCGCCGGGCCTGAATCGGTAGAAATCCCGCGCCGGTTACGATTCTGTTACCGGAACTAAAAGAAAAATAAGGACTTATCCACTACAGCTCTGCTAGTTTATACGGCTGAGGTTCCCCCAATATGCGCCCGAGACTGCTGAGACGTGTACTCACACCGATATTTCTGACCCTTGCCCTGTTCGCCGTTGGCGTCGACACCGCCAGCGCCACTCATTTCCTGGGTGGCAAGCTCACCTGGAAGCGCGATCTGAACCATCCCCCGCCGAACATCAAGATTGACATCACGTTCGAAGCCTCATGGCGCGCGTCTTTCGGCTGGACTCCGAATCCGCCGATCCTGAATCAGGTCTTTCAGCCGTTCTACGACATCACGCTCGTGACCGCTCAAGGCCAGTCGCAGGTTTACCAGCTGGCGCAGACGGCGGTCGTCACCAATTATGCCGAAGATTGGATCACGGGCCGCTACACGTTCTCGGTCATCTTCGCGCCGAGCCAGTTTCCGGTGACGGCGACGCACAACAACTGCTGCCGATCGAGCGTGCTCGAGGAAGGCAACAACGATAAGGAATGGCGGCTGACGACGGTGATTGACATCACCAAGGGAACGCGCTCGCCCGAGAGCACGATGCTGCCGCGCATCTATCTGGAGCAGGGCGTGGCATCGACGTTCCAAATCCCGACGGTCGCCTACGACGGGCTCACGAACATGGTCTCGATCGCGCCACTGACGGATTCGGGTCTGGTGAGCGGGCGTCCGGTCGGTATCTCGTTCTGCGCGCCGACCCCAGGCGATCCAGTGCCATGTGACATCTGCCAGAACGAACCCCTCTTCGGAAATTGCGCCAACGCACTGCGAGTGACGTCAGCCGGATTCGTCACGTGGACGCCTCAGGTGGCCGGCTTGTATGCCGTGCAGTTCAAGGTCACCAGCGTCGATGCCACCCACGTGTGGAAGAATTCGATGCCGCTGGACCTGCTGATTACCGTGCGGGAACCGTGTCCGCAGTGTGCGAAGGTGTTCGTTTCGGTTCCGCAGCAGCTGTACAACGTCGTTGCCGGTTTCCCGTTGTCCTTCAATGTGACGGCAACCGGGACGAACTTGCCGGTCACCAACATTCTGACCTTGACCAACACGCCGCTCCCGCCGAACGCGACGTTGACGACGCTGAGCAACCCGCCGGTCAGTCCGATGGTCACGGCGTTCCACTGGACGCCGACGCCGGCGAATGTCGGTGATCACTTCATGTGTTTCCAGGCGATCGCAACGCCGGCAAACATTGCGTCGTTCGGGCAGTCCTGCGTGACGGTCCGCGTGCTGCCCAACCAGGCGCCGGTCGCGCAGTGCGTCGCGCCGCCCGCGGCGACGGCGGCGAACCCCTTGGGAGCGATCGTTCCCCTGCAGGCGGCGTTGGTTGATCCCGAGCTACAGGCATTGAACTGGTCGTTCTCCGTCAACAACGTGAACCTGCCCGGCGGAACCGGAGCGCTCCCTGCCGGTAACGGGGTCCTCGTGCCGGTGAATGCGTCCGCGAACTTCCCGATCGGCACGACCCTCGTCACGTTCAAAGCATCCGACGCCTTCCAGACGGCGTCGTGCACCATCAATGTCACCGTGAACAGGGTGCCGCAGCAGATCACGTTTGCCCCGGCCACACCGGTGTCACTCGGGATTGCGCCGTTCCCGCTGACGGCCACGTCGACCTCGCTGCTGCCGGTGCAGCTGCAATTGCTGTCGGGTCCCGGCATTCTCATCGGCAATACGCTGACGGTCGGAGCCGTCGGCGCGATTGAGGTCAAGGCGACGCAGGCCGGCGACGCGATTTACGCGCCGGCCGATCCCGTGAATGCGTTTATCACGGTTGTCGACACCACCGCGCCGGTGATCGGCGGGCACGGGATGGAAGTGGCGGAAGCAACCGGCCCCTCGGGGACGGCGGTCTCGTATCAGTCTCCCGGCTTCACGGACAACGTCGATGCCCCCGGCACGGCGAACTGCCTGCCGGCCTCCGGCGCGATGTTCGCGGTCGGCGACAACCTGGTGACGTGTTCGACCGCCGACACGGCCGGTAACAGCGCATCGTCAACGTTCACGGTGCGCATCACCGATACGACCGCGCCGGCGATCGTGGCTGCCGTCAGCATCTCGACGGCTGCGACGAGCCCGGCAGGCGCGGCGGTGACCTACGTCTCACCGTCGGCGAGCGACCTCGTTGATGGCGCCGTCGCCGTGAGCTGCAATCCGCCGTCGACGTCGACATTCCCGCTGGGCGCAACCACGGTGACGTGCACCGCGACGGACGCGCACAGCAACTCGTCGTCGACGACGTTCACGGTGACGGTGACCAACAACGCGCCGTCGGTCGCGGTGTCGAATGTGGTCGCTGAAGCGACGTCGCCGCTCGGCGCGGCGGTGGCGTTCACGGCCACGGCAGGTGACGTCGAGGACGGCGCGATCACGCCATCGTGCGTGCCCGCCGCCAATTCGGTGTTTGCGATCGGCACGACGCCGGTGACATGCACGGCCACGGACGCGGCCGGCGAGTCGGCTTCGGGCACCTTCACGGTCACGGTGCGCGACACCACGGCGCCCGTCGTGACCTACTCGAACAACGCCGGGACCTACTCGATCGGCCAGACGGTGAACATCACGTGCGCCGCCACTGATGCCGTCGGCGTGGCCTCGTCGACCTGCGCGAACATCTCGGGGCCGGCCTACTCGTTCGCGGTGGGCGCGAACACGTTCTCCGCGAGCGCGACCGATGCGGCCGGCAACACCGGCGGCGCATCGGCCACGTTCACGGTGGTGTCGTCGCTGCAGGGGATTCAGCAGTTGGTGAACTCGTTCTGCACCAACCCCGGCATCTGCAGCGGCCTCAACGCGAAGCTGAGCGCGGCGGCCAGCGCGAACAATGCGAACGCCCGCGCCGGCCAGCTCGGCGCGTTCGAGAACCAGTTGCAGGCGCAAGTCGGCAAGTGCTTGACGGCCGAGCAGGCGGCGATTCTCCAACAGCTGGTGCAAGGCTTCTACTGAGATCGCCGACAATGAAGTGCCGGTGACTTCATTGATTCGACCCGTACCGCTGACAGCCGCGATCCTCGCGATCGCGGCTGTCTTTTTTTCCGCGGCCGCCACCCGCGCGCACAAGACGGTGATGTCACCGTTCACGTACTACCAGGACGTCAGGCCGATCTTCGAGCGGCAGTGCGTGCGCTGCCACCAGGCCGACGCGCCGGCGTCGCCATTACGCTTCGCGAATGCCATTGCATCCACCGGCCGCTTCGAGACGGCGCTGCTCGCGCACGCGGCGTCGCACAGCCGCGAGTTGACGACGATTGAATTCGACACGGTGATGACCTGGGCGGCCGGCGGCGCTCCGGAAGGGACGCCACCCGCCGGCACGCCGGCGACACTTCGTGCGCGGCCGCACGCCATTCATGCCGGCACGCACGGCGGCCTGATGGGAACGATTCGCGGCGATACGCTGCACGTTGAAGGTGTGTGGTCGGAACAACGGCGCTTCCGCGTTTACGTCACCGATGTTGCCGGCGAGCCGCTGCCACTCGCCCGCCTCCAGCAGTTGGCGGGACAGGTAAGCGATCCTGCCGGCGCGGCCTCGCCGCTGGCCGCCGCTGCCGGTGGCGAATACCTGGAGGCGCGGATCGGGACGGTGACGGCGCCGGCGCAGTTCTCCGTGGTGATCAAGGGTTCGCAACGTGGCGACGACGTGATCGGCATGAACTTCCCTTCGTATTCGGTGCCGCCTCAGGATCTGCTCATTCCGGCCACGCGCGTGCCGTCGACTGCCGCGGAAATCGCCGCGTCGATCCTCGAGCAGCACACGGCGGTGAAGGAGTTGATTCGTGGCGGACAGTACGGACAGCTGTATCTTCCGACGACGCATGTCCGCAACCTGGTATTGGCGTTATCGTCGTCGCCCGAGACCTCGCGGAGTGTTTCGCGAGTAGCGGTGGTGCGGCAGTTGATGGTCGCGACGTGGCTGCTTCACCTTGACGGCGACAACAACGGGCCCTTCGAAGTGCGGCGAGCCGCGACGCGATTCGATGACGCTGTGGTCGCAGTCCTTGCGGCGTTCCGGTAACTATCTCAACTCGAGCACGCCGATGTCGTCCTCGTACCATTCCGTGAGCCGCAGGTAGTTCGCCAGGACCTGCAACGCGCGGGCCCGCGCGGACTTACCTTGTGATTCCCATTCCGCGCGCACCGCGGGTGACAGCTGCATCCGCATCGTCAGCCACCGCGTGCCCTGCATCGTGCTGCGGCTGACCATCAGGTTCGCTACCCATCCGCCGTCGATGGTCCGGAACGGCTCCATGTCGACGTGCGCGGGGGACCCGTCGCCCCACAGCAGCATGTGCCCGGTGAAGAGCCAGGCCGGTGGATCGATCACCCGGTTGGTTTCGTCGTCCCAAACGGCCATGTCTAGATCTCGGATCTCGGATTTCGGATCTCGGATTTGCCAAACGCCGCGCGCGCGGTTGCGGGCTCAATCACGAGAAACGCCAGCGCCCCGCCAAGCCCGAACGACACGAACAGCGCGCTCCACCCGGTGTGCGAGTCGGCGATGACGAGGCCGGTGGCGATCATGATGAGTGAGAATGCCACATCCGCCACCCGAACGAGACGATTGATGTTGGCGAGCTGCGAGGCGAGCTCGGTCGGATAGGTGCGCGCCGTAAACCACAGGTGGAGGCGCACATTGCCGCCGACGACGACGATCGCCAGCGTTGCGAGGAAGGTGAGCACGCCGTATTGGCCGGTCCACTTGTGAACGTTCCATGCGGGCCACACCATCAGCCAATACGACAATGCCACGATGAGCTGATGCATCGTCCACCAGCTCATCGCGTCATTGCTGCCGGGGGGCGGGTGCGTGCCGGGGGGAAGATACTTGCCGGGGGGCAGACTCTTGCCGGGGATGGTTCCGGAAAATTCACCGGCGAGCGCCGCGACCAGAGCCTTGGTCGACGGAAACCGATCGTCGGGATTCTTTTCCAGCATGCGGCTGATCACGCTCCATAACTCAGCGTCGATCTCCGGCTTGTCCGGGTACGCGGCCAGCGTCTTGGCGATCGTCGTCGGCAGGCCGCCGGTGCCGAAGGGATGGCGGCCCGTGAGCATTTCGTAGAACAGCACGCCGAATGCGAATTGATCGGTGCGCGCGCTGGTGGTCTGGCCGAGCAGCTGCTCGGGCGCCATGTAGGGCGGCGTGCCGGCGATCGCGCCCGGATCCGTCAGGTGCGTGACCGAGGCGAGGTCCTGGGCCGCGACGTCGAATTGCGCGAGGCCGAAATCGAGAATCTTCACGCCGCCGCTCGGGGTGATGATGATGTTCTCCGGCTTCAGATCGCGATGCACGATGCCGCGATCGTGCGCGGCCAGCAGCGCTGCTGCGATAGTGCGCGCGATCTCGATCGCGCGCGCCGGCCGCAGCGACCTCGACTTCATTTCCTCGCGCAGCGTCCGGCCTTCGAGGTATTCGGAGACGATGAAGATCTGGTCGCCGATCTCTTCGAGCGCGAACACCGTGGCGATGGACGGGTGCGACAACGCCGCCGCCGCGCGCGCTTCCTGGCGCAATCGCGCGCGCATGCGATCGTCCCTGAACAAGTGCGGCGGCAGCGCCTTGAGCGCAACGGCGCGATGCAGCCGCGTGTCGTGCGCGAGATACACGACGCCCATGCCGCCGCGGCCGAGGATGCGATCGATGCGATAGGCGCCGACCTGCGTGCCGTCGGCGAGCAGCGCCGCCGGCTCGAGAAACCCGTGACTGTCGTCGTGTGATTTCAGCAGCTCGAGCACTTCGTCCTGGACGTCGGACGGCTCGGCGGACGAGCGCACCAGCGACTGGCGCTCGGGCGGTGGTGTGGCGAGCGCGCGATCGAAGAGGGCGCCGACGCGCTGCCAGCGATCGCTGTCACTCATACCGGGCTGAGTTCCTTCTTGAGCCAGGCGCGCGCGATCGTCCAGTGTCGCTTCACGGTGGCCGGCGAAATCTCGAGCGCCTCGGCGGCTTCTTCAACCGTGAGGCCGCCGAAGTAGCGCAGCTCGACGATCTTGGCTTGCTGCGGATCGAGCGCGGCGAGTTTTTCCAGCGCCGCATCAAGAGCGAGAACGTCGACACCGTCGGGCTCATGGCCTTGTCCCGCCGAAGCGCCTTGCGCGGAGGCGGACTTCACCGACTCGTCGAGCGTAATCCGCTCCTGGTGTTCGCCGCCGCGTTTTTCCGCGTGGCGCGCCCGCGCCCGCTGCACGAGGATCTGCCGCATCGACAGCGCCGCGATCGCCAGGAAGTGCGTGCGGTTCTTCCACGGCTGGTTCTTTTCCTTGCTGAGGCGCAGGAAGGCTTCGTGCACGAGCGCCGTGGCCTGCAGGGTCTGGCCGGGACGCTCATGACGCAGGTAATTCGCCGCGAGCCGTCGCAGCTCGTCGTACACCTGCGGCATGAGTTCGGCCGGATCCCGGTTCCCGGCTCCCGGTTCCCGGCTCATGTCAGCCCTTCTGAATCTTCACCGACTTGATCGTGATGTCCTTGGCCGGCCGATCCTGCGCGGCGGTGCGGGTCTTGCCGATCTTGTCGACGACGTCCTTGCCTTCGATGACCTCGCCGAAGATGGCGTGCTTGTTGTCGAGCCACGGCGTCGGCGCGAGCGTGATGAAGAACTGGCTGCCGTTGGTGTTGGGGCCGGAGTTCGCCATCGACAGCAGCGCGGGCTTGTCGTGGCGCAGGCCCGGGCCGAATTCATCGGCGAACTTGTAGCCGGGGCCGCCCATGCCATTGCCCATCGGGCAGCCGCCCTGGATCATGAAGCCGTCGATGACGCGATGGAAGATGAGGCCGTCGTAGAAGGGCTTCTTCACCTTCTGGCCGGTTTTCGGATCGGCCCATTCCTTGGTGCCCTCGGCGAGGCCCACGAAATTGGCCACCGTGTTGGGTGCCTTGTCATCAAAGAGCTTGACCTTGAAGGTGCCTTCCGAGGTATCAAATGTCGCGGTTGTCATGCGCATCATTCTAACAAGCATCCTGATCGTCGTTGCGTCGTTCACCGAGGCCCAATCGCCGTTCTCGGCGATGGTCGCGACCGCCGTCAAGGGCGGCACTCAGGTCAAAGGCCTTGTCAGCCTCGAGGTCGACGGGAAGCCCGTCACCAAGCGATATGTCATACGGGTCCCGTCGAAGTGGAACGGCTCACTCGTCATTGGCGCGCACGGCGGCAGCGGCGGCGATGCCATCGATCGATCTGGCAAGGTGTACGGCACCTCTGAGACCGCGCTCGACGACGTGCTTGGCGGGTATGCGTTCAACAATGGCTTCGCGTATGCGAGCGTCGATCGCGACGGCATCGGCGGGACGAGAGGCGGCTACTCGCTGACGATGCAGTTCCAGACGCTGATGCACGGCGAAGTGACGCGTCTCGGAAAGGCCACGCCGCTGCGAACCTACATCGTCGGGCTCTCCGCCGGGGGTGGCATCACGCGAATGATCGCGGAAGCGATGCCGACGCCGTTCGACGGCGCGCTGATCATTGCCGGCGCCGGCGGCGACGTCATTACGCGCATGGATCGGCAACAGCGGATGGCGGCGTTGTGGCCGCTGATCGATCCGCGCTCGCATGCGGGGCTGTCCAACAAGGATCCGAGAATCGTGTCGTACGCCGAAGCGATCGGCACGCCCGTCGAGGCGCGGCGCTTGTGGCCGTACACCGGCGCGAGCGCAGCCGGCGCGCCACGTCCGCAGGGCACGGTCGAGAACTCAACCGCGAAGCCGTCGATCCCGACGATCGAAGTGGTCGGCACGTGGGACGATCTCGTGATCCGCGAGATCCGCGCCTACCGCGATCGCGTGGAGCCGAAAGATCGCCATCGGCTCTATCAAGTCGAAGGCGTCTGGCACATGTCGGGCGACGACGATGGTGTGCAGGGATTTCAGTACGCCGCCGAGACGCGGATGAAGCTGGATAAAGACGTCGCCGACGCAATGGGCCAAAGTCCGTCGTACATTCCGACGGTCCGCGAAGCGTTTGATCAGCTCGTGTTGTGGGCAGAGAAGGGCGTTGCCCCTCCAGCTAGTCAGACCATCAAGCCAGGGAACAGGCTTCGGTAGCTAAAACCATACACAGAAACACAGAAACACGGAATCATAGAAGACTTGTATTTCAAAAACAAGGTCTGTGCTTCTGTGTTTCCGTGCTTCTGTGTATGTTTGTTCACAGCGTCGGATGTTTCTTGTGCCACTCGGTAGCTTGCTCGTAAGCAAGCGCGACGCGGCATACCGTTGCTTCGTCATACAACCGACCGGTGACCATGATCGCCTGCGGCATGTTGTCGATGAAGCCGCTCTTCAGCGCGATCGCCGGGTGACCCGTCAGGTTCGTCACCTGCAAACTGCTGCTGCCCGGTGCGGGACTCAGGAACACGTCGTACTGCGACATCAGCTTGTCCATCTCCTGCATCAGTAACCGCCGCGCGCGCATGGCGCGGATGTATTCGACGGCGGGAATGAACCGCGAGCTGCGGAAGGTGTTCGGCCAGTCGCCCGGTGATTGTCCGGTGAGCGACGCGAGCTGTTCCTTGTTGCGGGTCAGATCGTCGAAAGCCGCGGCCGCTTCGGCGCTGAGCACGAATCCGATCGCGCCATTGGGGAAGTCCGGCATCGCCATCGGCTCCAGCTTCGCGCCGGTCTTGCGGAATACGTCGAGGGCAGCCGCGTACATCGCGGTGCGGGCGCTGAAGGTCTGCTTCTGCGCGTCGGTCGGTTTCGGATTGTTCGGCGCGCCTTCGAACTCTTTCTGGATGTAGCCGATCCTGAGCGAGGCGAGCGGCCGATCGGGAGCCCACTCTAGCGGCGCATCCGTGCAGGTGTCGTCCTTGCCGTCGCCGCCATAGATCGCATTCAACACCAGCACGCAGTCTTCGACCGATCGGCACATCGGCCCGATCTTGTCCATCGTCCACGACAGCGCCATCGCGCCGTAGCGGCTGACGCGGCCGTAGGTCGGACGAAGGCCGGTGACGCCGTTGGTGACCGACGGCGAAATGATCGAGCCGAGCGTTTCCGTGCCGATGGCGAAAGCGACCAGACCGGCAGCTGTCGCCGCTCCGGGGCCCGCGGACGATCCGCTCGAGCTCCGCTCGGTGTTCCAGGGATTGCGCGTCGATCCGCCGAACCACACGCCGCCCTGCGCGAGCGCGCCCATCGACAGTTTCGCGACCAGCACCGCGCCCGCATCGCGCAATCGCTCGACCACCGTCGCGTCAACGTCGATCACTTGATCCTGATACGGCGTCGCGCCCCAGGTGGTCTTGATCCCTTTCGTGGCGAGCAGATCCTTCGCGCCCCACGGAATGCCGTGAAGCGGTCCTCGATACTTGCCGGCCTTGATCTCCGCATCGGCATCGGCGGCCTGCTTCAGCGCGAGCTCCTCGGTGAGCGTGACGACGCAGTGCAGCGTCTCGCCATATTTCTTCAATCGATCGAGATAGATCTTCGTGAGCTCCGTTGACGTGATGCGCTTCGATTCAATCAACGTCGCGAGCGCCGTGACCGGCAGGAACGCGATCTCCTCCGGCGTCAGGTTGGCCGGCACCACTGGCCGCGCGAATTTCAGCTTCGCACCGGGCGTCGATTTGCCGGTTGGTTTCTTGCCCGGCAGGTACGGCCGGAATGTGATCGCCGGCTCGGTGTCGAGCGGGATATTGAGCTTGCGGAGTTGGTCGTAGCTGTCGAGGTTTCGGTTGACGCTGTTGAGCGCCATCTGTTCCTCGGCCTCGTTGAAGTCGACGCCGAAGAGGCTTTCGGCGGCATCGAGGCGCAAGCGATCGATGCGTGGCGGAGCAGATGCTGGTTGTTGCGCCAGAGCCGGAGCGGCCGCGCCGGCGGCAAGAAGTGTCGAAAAGAAGCGTCGTCTATTCATGGCGGTGGGCAGAGTAGCATAGCGATATGCCCCCGACGCTGGCGCGCGCGGAGATCGACGCCCTCGTTCGCGGCGAGCATCCGAATCCGTTCGCGGTCCTCGGTCCGCACGAGGCCGGAACCGGGCTGTCGATACGCGTCTTCCGTCCGAATGTGCGCGGCGTCGAGCTCGTGATGGGCGCGAGCCACCAGACGCGCCCGTTCAATCGCGTGCACGTCGACGGCGCCTACGAAATCCTGCTGGCCGACACGACGCGCGAGGATTTCGATTACCGCCTGCGCCTGCAGTGGCCGGATGGATCGGCGAGCGAGATCGACGATCCGTATCGCTACGGTCCGGTGCTCACGCCGTTCGACATTCACCTGCTCGGCGAAGGCACGCACCTGCAGGCCTTCAACAAGCTGGGTGCGCACACGATCACGCACGGCATCCGCACCGGCGTGCACTTCGCGGTGTGGGCGCCGAACGCGCGCCGCGTCAGCGTCGTCGGCAATTTCAACGCCTGGGACGGCCGCGTCCATCCGATGCGCGCGATCACACCGGGTGGCTACTGGGAAATCTTCCTTCCCGATCTCGGGCAGGGCGATCCGTACAAGTTCGAAGTCATCGGCGCGAACGGCACACAGGTGTTGAAGGCGGATCCCTGCGGCCGCTATTTCGAGATCCCGCCGGCCACCGCGTCGATCGTGTGGGACGGCACCGGCCACACGTGGCGGGACGATGCGTGGATGACCGATCGCCGCGCGCGCAATCAATGGAAGCGCCGGCCGATGTCGATCTACGAAGTGCATCTCGGCAGCTGGCAGCGCGCGCCCGACGGCCGCCTGCACACGTATCGCGAGATGGCAGAGCGGCTCGTGACCTACGTGAAGGACATGGGCTTCACGCACGTCGAGCTGTTGCCGGTGATGGAGCATCCGTTCACCGGATCGTGGGGCTACCAGGTGATCGGCTTCTTCGCGCCGACCAGCCGCTTCGGCACGCCCGAGGACTTCAAGTTCCTTGTCGATGCGTTTCACCAGGCGGGCATCGGCGTGATCCTCGACTGGGTGCCGGGCCACTTCCCGAAGGATCAACATGGCCTCGCGCGCTTCGACGGCACCGCGCTCTACGAGCATTCCGATCCGCGGCAGGGCGAGCACCAGGACTGGGGCACGCTCGTCTTCAACTACGGCCGCCATGAAGTGCGGACGTTCCTGCTCAGCAACGCGCTGTTCTGGCTGAACGAATTCCACATCGACGGCCTGCGCGTCGATGCGGTCGCGTCGATGCTCTATCTCGATTACTCGCGCAAGGACGGCGAGTGGGTGCCGAACCAGTTCGGCGGCCGCGAGAACCTCGATGCGATCGAGTTCATCAAGCAGCTCAACACGCTGATCGATCACGAAAGCCCCGGGACCTTCGTGTGCGCGGAAGAATCCACGTCGTGGCCGGGCGTCTCGCGTCCCGTGCATCTCGGCGGCCTCGGGTTCACCTACAAGTGGAACATGGGCTGGATGCACGACATGCTCGACTACATGAAGGAGGATCCGGTCCACCGCAAGTGGCACCACAACAAGATCACCTTCTCGATGATGTACGCCTACAGCGAGAAGTTCGTGCTGCCGTTCTCGCACGACGAGGTCGTGCACGGCAAGCGCTCGATGCTCGACAAGATGCCGGGCGACGTCTGGCAGAAGCACGCCAACCTGCGCGCGCTGTATGGCTACATGTTCGTGCATCCCGGCAAGAAGCTGATGTTCATGGGCGGCGAAATCGGGCAGTGGCGCGAGTGGAACCACGACTGGCAGCTCGATTGGGAAGTGCTCGGCGATCCGAAGCACGCCGGCCTGCAGCGCTGGGTGCGCGATCTCAATCGCGTCTATCACGAGCAGCCGTCGCTCTGGGACGCCGACTTCGATCCGGCCGGCTTCTCGTGGATCGACTGCAACGATCACGAGCACAGCATCATCGCGCTGACGCGCAGAAACCTGTCGCAGACCGACGCGACGATCGCTGTCGTCAACTTCACGCCGGTGCCGAGACGCGACTACCGGATTGGCGTGCCGGGCGCCGGCGACTACCAAGAACTGCTCAACAGCGACGCCGAGGTCTACGGCGGCAGCAACATCGGCAACCAGGGCCGCGTCGCCGCCGAGCGAAAACCGTCGCACGGCTACGAATGGTCGATCAATGTGACCGTCCCACCACTGGGATTTCTGCTCCTGAAAGCGAACAAGTGAACCGGCTTCATTAATGTAGGAATCTCCAATCGACTGGATCTGTTCGCGCACTGCCGCGTGAGATCCGCGCAATTCCGCTCACAAACTTTCGACCACGCGATCGGCATGCTCTTCGCTAGTCCCGAAGTGCATGGTCCAACGTGGGACGAATGGTGTGACGAATGGCAATCTGCTTGACCGCCGTGCGCGGCAGGTTGATATTGCCGCTATGACTCCCTCCTCCGGTGGCCGCGTTCCCCTTCGAATCATTTTCAGCGTCGCGACCGCGCTCGGGTTCTTCTCGGGCTTCGCGGCGTTCTATTTCGTCTCGACGTTCACCGACAAGCCGGCGGCGTTCGGCCTGCTGCTGACGCTCAATCTCGGGTACTGGTACTCGTGGGCGGCGCTCACGCCGGGCATCCTGAGCCTGACGCGCCGCTTCCCGTTCGATCGCTCGGCGTGGAAGATGGCGATCCCCGTTCACGTCGCCGGCGTCGTCATCGCGACGTCGCTGCACGTGGTCCTCACCGTCGCGCTGCGCATGGGCACCTACTATGCGATCGGCGAGTCGCTCGACACGTGGCTCCACGAAGCGCAGGAGATGCTCTTCCTGAATTTCGACTGGGAGATGATGACCTACTGGACCATCGTCGGCGTCGGCACGGCGCTGCGTTACCTGCATGAAGTGCGCGCCAAGGAGCTGGCCGCGGTGCAGCTCGAAACGCGCCTCGTCGAGGCGCGCCTGCACACGCTGCAGCGGCAGATGCAGCCGCACTTCCTGTTCAACACGCTCAACACGATCTCGGCGCTGATGCACCGCGACGTTGATGCCGCGGACGAGATGATCGCGCGCCTGAGCGATCTCCTCCGCATGTCGTTGCAGCGCGTCGGCGTCCAGGAAGTGCCGTTGAAGGAAGAACTCGATTTCCTCTCCAAGTACTTGGAGATCGAACAAACGCGCTTCCGCGACCGTCTGACAGTGATGTTCGACATCGAATCGGAGACGCTGCACGCACTCGTCCCCAACCTTTTGCTGCAGCCACTCGTCGAAAACGCCATTAAGCACGGCATTGGCCCCAGGCCCACACCTGGCCAGATCGCCGTCCGAGCCCGCATTAATGGCGCGATGCTCGAACTCGACGTCCAGGACAACGGCGTCGGACTGTCAGCGGCGCGATTGACTGACTTCAATCGCGGTGTCGGTCTCTCGAATACCCGGTCGCGACTCGATCATCTGTACGGGTCGCTGCACCGGTTTGAATTCCGGCAGCCCGCCGAGGGCGGACTGCTCGTCTGCATCGCCATTCCGATGGCGGCGCTTGCAAGTGAGATGGGTGAGGACGAGGCCGTGGAGGATGTCGCGTGACCAAGATTCGCACGATGGTGGTGGATGATGAACCGGTGGCGCGCGAGCGCATCGTCGGTCTCTTGAGCCAGGAAAAAGATATCGAGATGGTTGGGGAGTATTCCGACGGTACTCAGGCCGTTTCGGCGATCCAGCAACAACATCCCGATCTCGTGTTCCTCGACGTGCAGATGCCGGCGTGTGACGGCTTTGGTGTCATCCAGCAGCTCGGCCCGGAACAGGTGCCGGCCGTGGTGTTCGTCACGGCGTATGACGAGTACGCGCTCAAGGCATTCGAAGTGCATGCGATCGATTACCTGCTGAAGCCGTTCGGGCGCGATCGCTTTGCGCAGACGCTGCAGCACGCGCGCGAGCATCTCGAGCGGCGCCGCGCCGGCGACCTCGGCAAGCGGCTGATGGCGCTGGTGCAGGACATCAAGCCCGAGCCGCAGCGGCTCGATCGGCTGGTCGTGAAGTCGGGCGGCCGCGTGTTCTTCCTGCGGACGCAGGAGATCGACTGGATCGAGGCGGCCGGCAACTACGTGCGGCTGCACCTTGGCGAGGAATCGCACCTGTTCCGCGAGACCATGAACAACATGGAAGGCCGGCTGGACGCGCAGCGCTTCGTCCGCATCCACCGCTCCCGCATCGTCAATACCGACCGCATCAAGGAAATGCAGCCGTGGTTCAACGGCGAATATGTGGTGGTGCTGCAGAACGGAACTCGGCTTACACTGAGCCGAGGCTATCGCGAGAAGCTTCAGGAACGCTTGGGCAAAGGATTCTAGAGGCTCTCAGCGAGAGCTCTTGAGCCGGAAGCCGGAAGCCGAAAGTGACGAGGCTCTCCATGACCGACGAAGAGAAGAAGGCCCATCACTGCGAGAAGGAACTGGCGCAGTTCATCCGGAGCGGCGCCTCGCGCCGGCCGGAGCAGGCGTTCGGCGACTACTACCGCGGCCGCAGTGCGTCCTGCGCGCTCGGCGCGGCCTACGAAGGGATGTATCGCCTGCCCGCGCAGGCGGCCGGCCTTCGCCCCACGAAGGATCTCGAATGGTTCTTCGATTGCCTCGAGGGATCGGTCCGGAAGTGCCCGGGCGGCGATGACTGCAAGAAGACGCTCAGCCTCGCCGCGATCATGGTCCATCTGAACGACCACCATAAGTGGTCGAGGGAAGAGATCGCGGGGTGGCTGGAGGGATTGAAGTAACTGGGGAAGTTGCCAGTTGCCAGTTGCCAGTTACCAGTTGCCAGTTGAGTTGTCCGTTACCAATTAGGTTGAAAGTTTCTTCTGGGCGGCTTCCAGGAAGCTGTCGATCGTACCCGCATCGCCAAACACGTACTTCGCCAGCGTTCTGAACACGACGTTGTAGATCTCGCCGCGCTCGGTGATGGTCATGCGCGATCCGTTCGGTGTTGGCGCGATATCGAAGGTCCACGTCCCGCCGAACTGCGTCTCGCCAACGATCTTCGTGACCAGTTTCGTTGGCGACACGCGCTCGACCACTTCGGTCTTTACTTCGGCGCCGTCCCACCAGCCTTTGTAGCTACTCGGATCGGCAATCAACGCGAACACCTGGTCGGGCGGCTTTGTGAAATCGGCGCTGCGTGATGCTTCATGCGCGACCGGCAGGAAATATCCAATGAGCGCGATCACGCCAACGACGCCAACGAGCGCAACGATCGTCCACAGGACCCATCTCATTTGCGATCTCCCTGCTTGTCCGCCGTAGCCTTGGCGGAGGTGGACGCGCGCCGCGCGCCTTTCGCCATCAAGCCGATGCCGTCGAGCGCGCGTTTGCGCTCGGACGATGAGAGGTGATGCTACGAACTCCGAACTAATTCGTCAAAACGAACTAACTGGGAACTGGCGAACTTGAAGTTGCCAGTTGCCAGTTGCCAGTTTCTGCGACGTCCTTGATTCAACGGCGTTTCAGTTTCTTCACACTTCGAATGCGCTCTTCGCGCGATCTGGCCTGAATTCGTTCGGTCTTTCGATTGCAGCAATAGAGGGCATGACTGAGCCCTCACCAAAACGAAAACGAACACTTGCCCTTCACGCGCGAGCGATTGAGTTCAGCGTCAACGTCAATGAATGCTGTCCAAAGTACTTCTCGAACGCTCCCAGTAAGACCATTTGGGAAAATCTGGTTCGCGCTGCTGACAGCACATCGAACAACTTGATCGAAGCAGATGACGCGTCGAGCGATGCCGACTTCCTCGCGAAAATGAGGATTGCGTTGCGAGAAGCCAAGGAATCGCGCGTCGGATTGCTGAAGTTACGGCTTGGCAACCTGGATCATTACGGGAAGACAGCGAGACTGGAGCTCGAATCCGAAGCCGCCCAGCTCTCGGCCATCTATGCGGCGATTATTCGCAATATGTGCGCGCGCCTGGAAAACGAGAACCTCCGCAAGAAGCCGAATGTGAAACGCAAGCGGGCGTAAGGAAACTGGCAACTGGCAACTGGCAACTGGAAACTTCCACCGTACAAAAAAAGGGCCCGGGAAACTTTCCCCGGGCCCTCGCAACTGACGCGCTCGCTGTTACCAGCGCACGTTGATGCCAAACCGCATCACGCGCGGCGCGATGATGCCGCTGACCGTGTTGGCGTTGGTCGCCGCCTGGTTACGGTTGATCGCCTGCACCGTCGCCGTGTTCGTCAGGTTGAACACGTCGATGGCCGGGATCAGAGTGACCGTGCCGAAGTGGAACGGACGGTCGACGCGGAAGTCGAACGTGTGAAGGTTGTCCAGGCGGACCTCGCCGAGCGGATCGAGGAGCACCTGGATCGTGCCGATGCCGTTGGCGCGCGTCGGCGACAGGATCGACTGCGGGAAGGGGAAGCCCTGGCGGCCGAGATAATTCACCGCCATGTTGACGTCCCAGGGCAGCATCGCGCGCGCGTTGCCCTTGAGCGCCCACTTCGAGTTCTGGAACACGTTGCCGATGCCCGAGCCCCCGGCTTCCGGCGCGTACTGCGCGTTGTTCCATTTCTCGATGTTCGTCGGATCTTCATACGCGTTCGCCGAATCCCAGTGATCGATCGCGTTGTTGAACGCGTAGCTGAAGCTCGCCGACCAGCGGTTGGCCATGCGCTTCTGGAAGGTCAGCTCGACGCCGTTGAAGTCACGGAACCGATCGGGCTGGTTCGTGTAGACGTTCGCCGAGGGCTGCTGGATGTTCGCCTGGTAGTAAGTGACGGTCTCGCAGCGGGCGTCGGCGGCGGTGCAGGTCGGCGCGAAGGACACCGGGGCGAAGTTCGCGCTCGAGTAGCCGTCGCGATCGTTCCAGAGGAACTGATCGTACTTGCGCCACACGTAGCTGGCGCCGACCGCCATCTGCGAGTTCAGCTGGCGGTCGAAGCCGACAATGAATTCGCGCGTGCGATCGTTCTTGACGCCCGGGTCGACGCGCGTCGGTGACGAGGTGCTGGTCGGGTTCGCCGGGTCATAGGCCGTGCTCTTTTGCAGGAAGGGCACGGTGGTGTTGACTTCGGGAACCTGGACGAATCCGTCGTTGTTGGCGTCCGCCCACGGATAGCGCACGAATACCGGGCCGGTGGCCGCGAGCTGGCTCGACAGCTGGCCGGGCGACATCTGGCCGTAGTAGGTCGCATACGACGACGACACCACGTTGCGGCCGTCACCCTTGAGGTCGTAGGTGAAGCCGATGCGCGGCGAGAAGTCTTTCCACGTCACGCCGGCGTCCGCGCCCTGGAAGCTGATCGCGGGCATCAGCGTCGGGAAGAACGGGTTCGCAGGCACGTCGGCCGCCCCGGCGTTGTCGTCCTGCATGTCGTAGCGGAAGCCGAGGTTCACGGTCAGGCGGTTCTTGGTATACGTGTCCTGGATGTAGACCGCGTTCGTGTTGAGGTGCGAGATCGCGTTGCCGTCACGATAGATGTCGGCCTCGGCCGCGACGCTGTTCCTGAAGCGCGCCTCGATAAAGCCGCCGCGATGGTTCAGGCTCGTCGAGTGCGCGCTGCGCCAGCGATAGCCGAACTTGAGCGAGTGATCGCCGCCCATCTTCGCCGGCATGAAGTAGCTGCTGACGACGTCGAGGCTGTTGGTCGGGCGCAGGAACGTCGAGGCGTTGAACGAGCGGCCCCACAGGCTGGTCGAGATCTCGAAACTCGGCTGCACGTCTTTGAGCGCGTCTTCGTGGAAGTCGAGCACGAAGTTGTTGCCGAGGTGCGCCCACATCACGTCGACGAGCCACTTGTCGTTGATGACGTGCTGGTCGGCGACCTTCCAGAACGGCGACGGGCCGGTCAGCCAGCCGAAGGTGCCAAATTCGCTGGCCACGGCCTTCTGACGGACCGTGGTCTCGATCGGACGCAGGTCGCCCGCGTCACGCGCGTTACGGACCTTCTCCGCCCAGGTGTTCTGGAAGTTCACGCGGTTGTTCCTGAACGGCACGTACGTCAGCTTGACGTTGTAGTTGTGAAGCTGCGTGAGGTCCGTGGACAAGCAGCTGCGGAGCAGGTCCGTCGGGGCCGTGCGCGAGTTCAGCGGCTGGCCGCCGGGACGGCACTCCGGGGTGTTCTCGTAGAAGCCGACGACGCCGACCTTGATGTCCTGCGCGCCGTAGCTGCCCCAGTACCACAGCTTGCCCTTCAGGATCGGGCCGCCGGCGTCGAAGCCGTAGTCGCGGATGTTCTGGATCGGCGCGCCGGAGCCGGCGCCCTGCGCCTTGAGCTCGGGCGAGACGTTGTCGTCTTCGAACTTCTCGTCGGTCCAGAGGCCGCGGGCATTGCCCTTGAAGCGATCCGTGCCGCTCTTGGTCACGAGGTTGATGCCGACGCCGCCGGTCTGCTGCGTGACGTCCGCGCCGCCCGTGGTGACCTGCATTTCCTCGAGCATGTCGAAGTCGTAGTAGATCGGCGAGGCGCCGGTCGCCGCCATGTCGGTGATGTCGACGCCGTCAATCGACCACTTGTTGTTGCCGGTCGACGAACCGCGCGAGATGTATCCCGACTGCTGGCCTGACTGGTTGCCGCCGACGTTGGCGCGGTCCATGATGATGCCGGGCGTGCGCTCGAGCATGACCCACGGGTCGCGGGCCGACGGGATGTTCTGCATCGTCTCCAGATCGAAGGACGACTTCGTGCCGGTCTCGCGCGTGTCGACGAGCGGGCTGGCGCCGGTGACCGTCACGGTCTCCTGCACGGTCGAGAGTTCCAACGCGCCGTTGACCTGTGCCCGGAAGCCGATGGTGACGCGAATGTCCTGCATCGCCAGGGTGCGGAACCCGGCGAGCTCGAAGGTCACCGAGTAGGTGCCGATCGGGAGTTCCGGCACGCGATAGGTGCCGGTCTCTGAGGTCACGGCCACGCGCGGCTGAATCAGCCCGGGACCGGCGACCGTCACGGTCGCGCCTGGCAATACGGCGCCCGAGGTATCGGCCGCCCTTCCGTAGATTTCACCGGTCTGCTGCTGCGCCACAGCGGCCGTCGTACCGAGTAGAAGTACGAGCGCCGACGCCACAAGCGTTCTCAACGTCATTTCCCATCCTCCAAAACGCCGGGGGGAGCCCCCAACGAAAGGTCATTCACAGGCCGTCCCACCGAATTGACGAGTTGGCCCAATTACAGACGTGCACGTCCCAAAGAGCAGCATTTGTGCCACTGGAGAGGGACTGGAGAGTGACGAAATAAGGCCTCAAACATCAAGAAAGCCGTGATGAAGCGCCTGAAATCAGGGACGAATTCAAGTATTTGGACGTCATTTGTCCAATCGTTCGAATGTTGAAAATTGGGGTCAGACCCGCCTTGGAACTGTTCACAAAGTAGACTCGTCTACTCGGTGAACGTATGGGTCGCACATTCCTCGGCGAGTTCGAACAACGCGTGTTGCTCGCCATCCTGCGCTGCGACGCGAAGGCGTATCCGATCGAGATTCGCAAAGAGATCGCGCGCGCGTCGGGACATGAGCCGTCGCGCGGCGCGTTCTACACCACGCTCGATCGCCTCGAAGCGAAACAGCTCGTGCGATGGACCGCCGAAGGCGGCGATGCGGGACGCGACGGCCTGCCGCAACGCAAGTTCCTCGTCACCGCCGCGGGCGTGACAGCGTTGAAGGCCTCGCGCAAGGCGCTGCTCGAGTTGTGGACCGGCCTCGAAGAGCTGCTCGGTGAATCATGAGGCCACCACGCTTCGCCGATTGGATCCTTGCGCGTGTGTTGCCGCTGGGCAAGAGCGGCGAGAGCATCCGCGGCGACCTTCGTGAAGAATTTCGATCGAATCCATCTCGCCGCTGGTACTGGACGCAGACGATCCGGCTCGCGTTTCGTTACGCGATCAGCGAGTCACCCCAACAGACCTTGAGCTATCCGAGGAGCGGGCCGATGTTCGACCTCACACGCGACATCAAGACGGCGTGTCGATCGTTCATGCGCGCGCCGGGCACGTCGGCGCTGATCGTCTTCACGCTTGCGTTCGCGATCGCGGCGGCGACGATCGGATTCGCGTTCGCGGATCTGGCGTTACTGCGTGGGTTGCCGGTGGACGACACCTCGCGCGTGATTTCGGTGTCGGTCGACGACACCCGCGGATCGCTGGCCGGCAACAACCATCGCGTGTCCGGTCCGGATTTCCTCGACTACCGCGAGCGCGCGCAGACGCTGGAGAAGACGGCGGCGTTTCGCTATGGCCAGGCCGCGTTGATCAGCAACGGCCAATCGCAGACCATCGCGGCCTCGTACGCGACGGCCGATGTGTTTGCCGCGATGGGCCAGCATGCGTTCGCGGGCCGCGTGTTTGTTCCGGGCGACGATCGTCCCGGCGCCGCGCCCGTCGTCGTGCTGGCGCACCACTATTGGCAACGCGATATGCTCGGCCGGCAGGATGCGATCGGCAGCACCCTTCAACTCGGCCGCGCACATTACACGGTCGTGGGCATCGCATCTCCCGAAATGGAGTTCGGCAATCTCGGGGAGATCGCGTTGTGGATCCCGCTCGCGATTGATCCGTCTTCAGCGCGCGACGCGCGTGGCCTGCGATTCCTGGCGCGGCTGCGCGACGGCGTGACGTTCGAGCAGGCATCGGCAGAAATGGCGGCGATTGGCGGCGCGCTCGCGACCGAGCATCCGGCCACCAACGGCGGCTGGAGCGTGCGCGTCGTGCCCATCAACGCCCTCATCGGCGGCGACAGCTTCTGGGTCGTGATTGCGCTCTTCCTGCTCTCGATTGGCTTGCTGATGGCGATCGCGACGGCGAACGTCTCGAACCTGATCATGGTGCGGACGCTGGCGCGCGCTCGCGAACTGGCGGTACGCACCGCGCTCGGCGCGCGCAAGGGCCGCCTGATCCGCCAGTTCGTCATCGAAGGCCTGTTGCTGTCGATCATCTCGGCCGCGCTCGCGTTGCCGATCGCGTGGCTCGCCCTCAAAGGAATCGGCCTGCTTTCGGACGAGCAGATCTTCACGCAGCTGGCGATCGACATTCACGAAATCTCGTTCGTCGCGACGCTCGCGTTGATCTGTCCGCTGATGTTCTCGTTCTCACCGGTGCGGACGTTGTCGAATCCCGAATTGCGTCACGTGCTCGCCGCTGGCGGGTCGCGAGGCTCGACGGCGCTTGGCCGCGGCCGCGGCGTGTTGGTGGTGGTGCAGGTCGCGTTGGCCGTGATCCTGCTCACGGTCTCGAGCCTCGCTCTGCGCAGCACGCGCGAGGCATATGCGGTTCCGACGGGGATGGAGACGGCACGGCTGCTGGTGTTCGGTCTCGAGTTCAACGACGTCCAATACCCGACCGTCGACGGCGCCCACGCGGCCGCGGTGGCCACCCGCGAAGGCCTCGCGGCCTTGCCCGGCGTCGAGTCGATTGACATGCTCAGCGCGTTGCCGATCCTCGGCGATTCAGGGCCGATCACTCTGACGATCGATGGCGCGGTGCCCTCCGCGGACGAAGCGCGTCCCACCGCCATTGTGACCGCCGTGTCGGACTCGCTCCATCGCACGCTCGGATTGAGAATGCTGGCGGGCGAGTGGTGGGCCGCCGGTGCGACCGACGCCGTCGTCGTCACGAATGAAACGGCCCGCCGCTATTTTGGCGGCATCGATCAGGCGATCGGCCGCCGCGTCGCGGTGCGCCAGGGCGATCGCACCATCGAGGCGCGCGTGGTTGGCGTGTCGAGCGACGTGGCGCATCCCGATCGAACGCAGGGGACGCCGCCTCGGATGTGGGTGCCTCTCGATCCGGCGGCGCGGCGCTTCGCGTTCGTGGTCCGATCCGCCAGTCCCGCGAGCCTCGTCTCGAGCGTGCGCTCGGTCGTCGCGGCACACGTCGCGGCCGTGCCGATTGAATACCTGCAGACCTTCGACGAGTCGTTCGCTCAGGCTGCGTCGAGCGACTACGTCATCATCGGCATGCTCAGCGGCTTCGCGCTCCTCGCCCTTGTGCTGGCGACGACGGGCTTGTTCGGCGTCGTGTCGTACACCGTCGCGCAGCGCACGGCCGAGTTCGGCACGCGCATGGCGCTCGGCGCGCGGGCCATCGATGTCGTCAACCTCGTCGCGCGCGATTCCGCGAAGCTCCTCGTGCTGGGCTTATCGATCGGCCTCGCCGGCGGCATCGGCGCGGGCTTCGCCATGAAAAGCATGTTGTTCGGCCTGTCGCCGGCCGATCCGCTGACGATTGCCTCCGTGGCGGCGCTACTTGCTGTAGTGATGCTGAGCGCCACCGCCATCCCCGCCTGGCGGGCATCACGAATCGATCCGGTGATCGCCCTGCGCGCAGAGTAAGGGCGTATAATCGCCGCGCTGTGATCGATTCACCGGCGCGGCGCTTGTTACTCTTCGTTTTCGCGGCCGCCGCTGCGGCATCGGCTGCGGCCTTGTCCTCCGAAGCCTTGGCGAAGGAGGAGCAGCAGCCGACCTTCCGCTCGGGCGTTCGGCTCGTCAACGTCAACGTCATCGCCCACGACACTGCCGGTCAGCCCGTGAAAAACCTGACCGCCGCCGACTTCCGGATCTACGAGGACGGCCAGGAACAAAAGATCGAAGTCTTCGCGATCGAAGCCGATCGCCTGGCGCCGACGCCGGGTGCGGCGTCATCAACACCCTCGACACCGGCGGTCTTCTCGAATCGTCTCGCCGAGCGGCCCGCCGGCGGCGTCACGGTCATCCTGTTCGACCGCCTGAACTCGACCTGGGAAGATCAAAAGTTCGCGCGCGATCAAATCCTGAAGCTGCTCGCGAATATCCGGTCCTCCGACCGCGTCGCGCTGTACGTGCTCGAGTCCGACATCATCACCGTGTTGCACGACTTCACGAGCGACTCCGGCCGGCTGATCGCGGTGCTCAATCGTTACCTGGGCACCACGTCGGTGGAGTTGTCGCGATCGGAAGAGAGAGCGCCGGACTTTGCGAGGAGCGGCGTCGCCTCAGAAGACGCGGAGACCGAAGCGTGGCTGGCCCGCACGACGGTGATGGTGGCGGAGATGTACTTGCGGCGCCGCGCCGAGCTGACCACCAACGCTCTCGAGAGCATCGCCAATCATCTCGCCGGCATTCCCGGACGGAAGAACCTGATCTGGGTCTCCGGCGCGTTCCCGTTCGTGATCCCCACCGATCATGGCCCGCAGATCATGAATAAGGAAGTCAATCGCGCCACCCGCGCGATCAACAGCGCCGATGTTGCCGTCTATCCCGTCGACATCCGCGGCTTGATCGGCGCGTTCGTGAATCCGGCGACGGCCACGGCGACCGTCAACCGGGGCGCCGCCCCGACCGCGCAGGTCTTCACGACGATGGCGTATACGCATCCGAATCAGGACACGATGCGCACGATCGCCGAGGCCACCGGTGGCCGCGTCTATCTGAATACGAATGCGATTGGCGAGGCGGTCCGCAAGGCGATCGATGATTCACGCGTGTCGTATGTCCTCGGCTACTACTCGTCCCGTCCTGAAGGCGACAACAGATTCCGCAACATCAACGTCAAGGTCAATCGCACCGGCGTCGAGCTCCGTCATCGCAAGGGCTATCTCGCGGCGCCGGTCGCCGTGGCCAATTCGCGAGCGCGGCTCGCCGCGCTCGGCCGCGTGATGCTGAGCCCGATCGAGGCCTCAGGCATCAGCCTCACGGCGGAGATCGCACGTGCCAGGGATGAAGGAACGATCGTCGTTCGCATCGATCCGGAATCGTTGACGTGGGAGCAGAAGAAGGATGTGCGCGAGGCCGCGATCGACGTCGTAATCGCGCAGAGCGTCCCCGGCGGAAAGTACGTCACGATCAAGGAGACGACGGTGCGCCTGACCGCCGATCCCGAGCGATATCAGCAGATGGTCGAGGACGGGTTGACGTTGTCGAGCAACTTCACGGCATTACCGGATGCCTACCGACTGCACGTCGTCGTGTCCGACGTTGCGTCACAGTCGGTAGGCTCCTTGATAGTCCCGCTTAAGCAGTAACTACCTTACCAATCAAACTTCACACCGAACTTCGCGATGCGAGGTCCGAGGACTGTCGTCGCCTTTTCGAATCCGGCGCCCGAGCGCCAGTCGATGTTCACCGCGGTGTTGGAGTTCATCGCGTTGAAGAGATCGAAGAACAAGCCCAGCTTCGCCTTATCAGCAGCGAAGCGCAGCTGCTTCTCGACGCGGAAGTCGATCACCGCCACGTTGTCCTGCCGGCGCGTGCCGATCGGCTCGGCGAGGATGATCTGCGCGCCGTAGTTCAGCTCGCCGGTGCGCGTCTGGAAGAACCGCCCGTATGGCGCGCCGCTCTGCAGCTTGACGACCGGCGTCACGCGCAGACCCCAGCCGGCGTCGATCGTGCCGCTGACCTTGGCGTTCCAGTCGGTGTACTCGTTCTGCGTTTTCTCGTTCGGGTTCGACGGGTAGCTGCCGAAGAGCGAGAAGTTTGACACCTGCGTGCCGAAGCGGTTGTTGAAGTAGAGGTTGCCGAACTGGTGCGTCCAGGTGTGCGAGAGCGACGCGTTCATCGACCAGCGATTCGAGTAGCGCTTGTTGACCGCGAATTCGATCGTCTTGAAATCGTTGTCGTAGGCGTCGATATTGCGGGTCGTGTTGTTGGCCGCCGTCGTCGTGTCGCTCAGGTTGAACGCCGGGACGCTGGCGTCATCGCCATTGCCGTAGACGCCGTCCGCACCCGGATCGACGACGGTGACGGGGATGTTGAAGTTGCTGTAGGGACGCGAGGCGTTGACCTGCTGCCAGCCGTCCCGGTCCGCCTTGTAGACGAAGCCGGCGCGGACGCCGAAGTCGTTGACCACCGCGCGCTCGACGAAGAACGACATTTCGTCGCCGTAGGAGTTGCGGATGTTGGGATCGATCGACGCGCCCGCCGTGCCGCCGAAGCGCTGCACCTGCGTGCCGGCTTCGCCTTCCTGGAAGATGCGGTCGCCGTTGATGTCGTTCCACACGTGATCGGCGTACTGGTTGGCGGTGTTGACGTTCACCGCGTCGGCGAGCGCGATGCCGGGGTTGAAGTAGAAGCGGCCCCAGTTCGCCTTCAGCACGGTCTTGCCGTCGCCCGCCAGGTCGTAGGTCGCGCCGACGCGCGGCACGATGTGGTTGAACGTCTTGATGCTGTCGTTGGCCGGGTAGTCCACCGCCTGCGGCACGAAGCGGCCCGCGGCGACGCTCTGTTCCGGCAGGTAGACCCGGTAGCGATCGAAGCGGGCGCCGACGTTCAGCGTCAGCTTGTCGATCGTCCACGTGTCGGTCACGAACGCGCTGGTCGTGCCGAGCGCGCTCCAGCTGTCGCCATTGGTCGTGAGGCGAACCTCAACGGGCGCTGTCGCCGACAGCGGTCCCTGCAGGGAGCCGTTGACGAAGTGGACCACATTGTCCTTGTAGTAGGAGTTCCAGAGCGTTTCGCCCTTCTCGTCCATCCATTCGCCGCCGAACTTGACGTTGTGCGAGCCTCCCGCGAAGCGGTCCTTGAAGTAGCTGACCGCGCCCGTCACCTGGTTGCGCCGCCGGCGCAGTTCCCAGTCGCGACCGCCACCGAGCACTTCGCGCGTCGTCAACGATTCGTAGCGGGTGGTGCCGGTGTTGCTATCGAGGCCGAAGTTGTAGCCGAACTGGCCGGCACGGATTTCGACGAAGGTGCTCTGGTTGAGCGTGGTGTTGTATTCGCCTTTGTAGACCCAGCTCGGCGACGCTTGCAGCACCGTCGAATCGGCGGTGATGTGCACCGGCGAAGCGACGCGTGTCGCGTCAACGCGGTTGGGCTGTTCCTTCGTGCCGTGCTGGAGGTAGCCGATCAACTTGTTCGACTGGTTCAACTGGTAGGTGGCCTTGCCGGTGTAGTTGAACAGCTTGGTGTTGAACGGCGTGCCGTCGAGGAAGCTGCCGCCGGCCGGCGCCGCCACCGAGGTCTGCTGGTTCAGGTACGAGAAGTGACCCCACATGCGGTCGCGGATGATTGGGCCGCCGATGCCGAGATTGAGGTTCTTGTAGCTCGCGAGCCGGTTGCCGTCCTCGCGGATCGACGCGCCCGTGGACGGAATGATCTGATCGGCGGCGAGGTTGCTTCCCTGGATGTCCTCGTTTTCATAGTCGTAGTAGAGGCTGACCGACGGACGGTTGCCGCCGCTCTTGCCGACGAACTGTGTCAGCACGCCGGGGCTGTTCATCTCCGCCGAATTACCGGCGGCGCCGATGAAGACTTCTTCGAACGATCCGTAATCGAGGTAGAAGCCGGCGGCCGCCGTGCCTTCCGTCGTGTTGATGCCTTCGATCAGCGGGCGGTTCTGGCCCGAGTAGCCATACGCGAAGTAGGTCGTCTGCGTGCCGGCCGTCGCGCCGCCGACATCGACGCGATTGAGCGTCACCGACGGGGTCGTCGCAAGCAGCGACCACATGTCGCGCGCGTTCGGAATCGACGACAGCATCTGCTGGTCGTAGTTGGTCTGGATGCGCGTCGCGCTGGTGTCGATGACGGGTGACTGGCCGCTGACCGTCACCGTCTCCTGCAGCGTTGCGACGTTCATGCTGACGTTGACCTGGGCATTGAAGCCGAGCGTGATGCGGATCCCGTCACGCACGCTCGACTGGAAGCCGGCGAGCTCGAAGGCCAGGCGGTATTCACCCGGGGGCACCGACGGAAAGCGATAGATGCCCGCTTCGTTCGTCACCGCGTTGAGCGCGCCGATCTGTGCCGGGCTCGTCGCGGTGACCGTGACGCCGGGCAGCACGCCGCCCTGCGCGTCCTTGATCTCACCGCTGATGCTGCCGGTGGAGCTCGCGCCGCCGCCCTGCGCAAACACTGGCGACGCCAGTGCCGCAACGGCCACAAGAGCCCAGATAATGTTTCTCCAACCTGTCATTTGGAAACCTCCAGGCCCTGCATTGAGCAAAGGAGGTGCCCATCAGGCGTGGGATGAATGGTCGTGCGGCCGGTCACTACACGGCTGCAGATCGAGTGTTCATCCCGTGCCAGTGTCAGTCGTCACTGATGTGATGAAAGCGTCCGCGAGCGGTCAGCGCGATTCTTCAATCGCGCGGACGTGGAATCCAATTCAGCGAAGGTAGGGCAGCGCGCTGATGACCGTGTAGATGATTGCGGCGAACGTCGCCACCAGGCAGCCGACCGCGATGACGATGTGGTCGACGCGTTCCGGCTTCAGAGGATCGAGGATCAACGATGCGAGATAGCCGCCCGCAAAACCACCGGCGTGCGCCGCGTTATCGACGCCCATCCCCGGAATGAAACCCATCACGCCGAGGAACAACGCGTACTGCAATCCGGCCCGGCCGATGTGACTGCTGCCGCTGCGCCGTCCGTAATGTACGAGCGCACCGAGGAAGCCGAAGATCGCTGCCGAGGCGCCCACGGTGAGCTCCGCGCCGAAGAATGGGAAATGCACCCAGGCGAGCACGCTGGTCAACAGGAACCCGACGACGCTGCCGATCGTGTAGATGATCACCATCCGTCCGGGGCCATAGAGGTTGGCGATCTCCGGACCGAGCTGGCGGATCCACATTACGTTGAAGAGGATGTGAAGAGGCCCGCCGTGCAGCCAGCCGGCGGTGAGCACGGTCCACCACCAGCCGAGCTCGAACACCGGGCCCGAGCCGCTCGCGCCGAGGATGATCAACGCCTTGCTGTTTGGACTGAGACCGATGTTGCTGCCTTGCCGCGACAGGACGAGCGACAGCACATACAGGATGATCGTGGCGCCGGTGACGATCGGCACGAAGCCGAGGTCGTTGCCGAGCGAGCGGAGCACCGGCGCGAATCCCCAGAGACCCGGATTCCGGCGTCCGCAGTTGTAGCACGTCGGATCGTTGACGCCGACGAGCACGCCACACGACGTGCAGAGGACCGACCCTTCAGTTTTGCGTCCGAGCACAGGATGAATATTGTAGTTGCCAGTTGCCAGTTACCAGTTGCCAGTTAGCAAAAAAGTGCTCCCTCGCATCTGCAATGTTAACTGGCAACTGGAAACTGGGAACTGGAAACTACCTAGGCTTCTCGTAACCCCCGCGTGCCGATCGCAAAGCACGCCGCCCCGACCGCAATCAAGATCGCGCAGGGCATGGCCATCTCACTGATCGTGAACTGCCGCCACACGCCGCCTTCGATCGCCAGCATCGTCCAGCGGATCG
>Ga0193741_1000010_pt1 | contig 59694 bp, 63 predicted proteins | sample L2s2metaG_FD_143059 | JGI IMG/M metagenome (GOLD analysis project Ga0193741, IMG submission 143059) | Soil microbial communities from a riparian zone of the East river system, Colorado, United States - L2s2 | ecosystem: Environmental > Terrestrial > Soil > Riparian zone | place: USA: East River...
TGCTGGACGTTCGGGTCGGCGCCTCGCTCGAGCAGCAGTGCCGCGGTCTCCTCCTCGCGTGAGGCCGAAGCGCTCTGGAGCGGTGTCACCTGCAGATCCTCGTTGCGCGCGACGACGCCGACCAACGCGCCGCGCTCGACGAGCAGCCGCGCCGCCTCAGGGTGGCGGAAGAACGCGGCCAGGTGCAGCGGCGTGAACCCGTCTTCCGCCCAGGCGGCCACGAGCCCCGGCTCGGCGTCGAGAAGCTCCTTCAGGCGCTGCACGCGGCCCAGGGCCGACGCCTCGAAGACGTCGAGCTCTGGTTCGGCGGCCAGGAGCTCGTCGATCCGCGCCTGGTCGCCGCTGTAGACGGCTGCGATCAGCTCACTCAAAGAACGTGTCCTCGTCCGAGTATGGCGGCGCGCAGCAGCAGAGGAAGCGGAGCCCGCCGTCGGCGCCGGCACGGATCTCGTGCCAGGCGCCGGGTGGGATGAGGATCGCGTCGCCGACGACCACCTTCCGCCGGTCGCCGTCGACCTCCATCTCGCCCGAGCCCTCGAGGACGACATAGATCTCCTCCGTTCGCACGTGGTAGTGACGCTGGGTCGACCCACTTGCGGGAAGGCTCGCCTCGGCGAGGCTCTGCTCGCGTGCGCCGCCCAGAGCCGAGTCGAGGAGGACGCGGATGGTCGAGCCGTCGAGCGTCGTGAACGCGTCGGCCTGCTCCCGGTTGCGGACCTCCATCACGCGCCCTCACGAATCAGGTCGAGCTCGGCCCTGCACGCTGACCGGCACTCCTCGTCCGGGGCCTCGTCGGCCGCCGTCCGCAGGGCCGCGATCGTCGCCTCCGTCCCGAGCATGCGCGCGGCGACCGCCAGCGCGGGAACATCCTCATGGTCGTGCCGGCGTAGGCCTTCGACGATTGCGCCTTCGTCCTCGCGGAGGATGAGGACCGCCGCGCGCGACGCGGCCCGCTCCCGCTGCGTCTCCCCGGACTCCGCCCGGTCGGCGAGAACGCGGAGCGACGTTTGATCGCCGAGGGCCGCGAGCGCCCACGTGGCCGCGATCCGCTCGCGGGGCTCGGACGACTGCAGGCGCCGACGCATGTCTGGCGCGAGCGGAGCCGCCGCGTCGGGTCCGAGCTCGAAGAGCGCTTCGACCGCGGCCTCCTTGACGCCTGGATCGCGGTCGCGCGTCAGAGAGAGGATCAGCCGCGCGCCGCCGTCGCCGAGGATGTCCGCGGCGACGGTGGGGACCCACGTTCGCACGCGCGCATTCACGTGCCGCGAGAGCTCGTCGAGGACGAGCGCCGCGCGACCAGGCTCTCGGCGCAGAGTCTCCGTCTCGCGCTCGACGTCGTCGTCCGCTCCCGACTCGAGCGCGGCGGCAATCGTGTCCGCGCGGTCGTCCTTCCACATCCGTTCGACCTTTGCGAGCGTCCGCCGCGTCCAACCCTTCTCCGCGAACCGCTGCCGCATGGCCTTCTGAAAGTCCTCCTCGTCAGCCGCCCGCTCGAGGAGAACCTGTTGGAGCGCAGCCTTCTCCTCCCCGTCCAGCTCGTCCGCCAGCTTGCGAACGGCAGCGACGAAATCGTCACCCTCGTGTTCCAGAGCGAGGGCGTCGACGCGCGCCCCGATCTCCTCGCGCGCCCCGATCACGCGCCTTTCGCTGCCTCGATGGCTTCGCCGCCGGCCTCGGCCTTGACGGGCGCAAGGTCGGGGTGCTCGTCGAAGCCGAACTTGACGACCGCGCGCTTGGCGGCCTTCACCTCGTCGAGCCGGCGCACAGGACGCTTGTGCGGAGCGCTCTTGATCGTCGCCGGGTCGGCAGCCGCCTCGGCCGCGATCGCGCGCATCGCCTCGATGAAGGCGTCGAGCGTCTCCTTCGCCTCTGTCTCGGTGGGCTCGATCATGAGCGCCTCGGGGACAATGAGGGGGAAGTAGATCGTCGGCGGGTGGAAGCCGTGATCCATGAGCCGCTTCGCCACGTCGAGCGCGGTGATCCCATGCTCGCGCTTCAGGTTCGACGCCGAGAGCACGAACTCGTGCATGCAGAGCCGGTCGAACGGGAGGTCGTAGACGTCCTTCAGCCGGGCGAGCAGATAGTTGGCGTTGAGGACGGCGGCCTCCGACATCTCCCGCAGGCCCGGCCCGTAGGCGCGGATGTACGCGTACGAACGGACGAAGACGCCGAACGGGCCGCAGAAGCCGCGCACCTTGCCGATCGACTTCGGGCGGTCGTGGTCGAGCCGGAAGGCATCGCCGTCGCGGACGACGGCCGGCACCGGGAGGAACGGCTCGAGGATGTCGCGAACCGCGATCGGCCCGCCCCCGGGGCCGCCTCCGCCGTGCGGCTGCGAGAACGTCTTGTGGAGGTTGATGTGCACGATGTCGAAGCCCATGTCGCCGGGCCGCGAGATCCCGCACACGGCGTTCAGGTTGGCGCCGTCGTAGTAGAGAAGGGCGCCGGCGTCGTGGAAGATCTCCGAGACCTCGGCGATGTGCTCGTCGAACAGGCCGAGGGTCGACGGGTTCGTGAGCATCAGCCCGGCGGTCCGCCCGTCGACCTTCGCGCGCAGGTCGTCGAGGTCGAGGTTTCCGCGGTCGTCCGTCTCGACCTTCTGGAGCTCGAAGCCCGCCATCGCGACGCTGGCGGGGTTCGTCCCGTGGGCGGTGTCCGCGGTAATGACGACGCGCCGCTCGTCGGCCTCGCCCCGGTCGGCGAAGTACGCCCGCATGAGCATCAGGCCGGTGAGCTCGCCCTGCGAGCCCGCGGCGGGCTGGAGCGAGACAGCGTGGAGACCGCAGACCTCCGCGAGGATCTCCTGCAGGCGCCACATGATCTCGAGCGCGCCCTGCGACGCCTCCTCCTCCTGGTAGGGGTGGAGGTCGCGGAAGCCGGGCAGGTTCACGACCCGCTCGTTCACGCGTGGGTTGTGCTTCATCGTGCAGGACCCGAGCGGGTAGAAGCCGGTGTCGACGCCGAAGTTCCGGTCGGCGAGCGCAGTGAAGTGGCGGACGAGGTCAGGCTCCGAGATCTCAGGGAGGCGCGGCGCGGCGGTCCGGCGAAGGTCCTCCGGCACCTCCGCCTTCGGGAGGTCGTAGCGCGGCAGCGAGCTTGCGCGCCGGCCGGACTTCGACTTCTCGTAGATCAGCTTCACCGGGCCACCTCGCCGAGCACGTCCGCGAGCCGGTCGATGTCCTCCGGCGTCCGTTTCTCCGTCACGGCCACCAGCACCGCATCGTCGAGGCCCGGATAGTCGCGGCCGAGCGCGTAGCCGGGATGGACGCCCTGGGCCCGCGCGTCGCGGATGACGTCCTTCGCGCTCCGTCCGACGTGAACGGCAAACTCCTTGAACGTTGTCCGATCCGGAAACACCAGCGGGAGTCCCAGACGCTCCTTGGCGTACTCGCCGAGGCTCATGCAGGTCTCCCCCAGCTCGCGCAATCCCTGTGGGCCCAGCCAGGACAGGTGCACGAGGCCGGCGAGCGCGAGCAACGTCTGGTTCGTGGTGATGTTCGAGGTCGCCTTCTCGCGCCGGATGTGCTGCTCGCGGGTCTGCAACGTCAACACATAGCCGCGCTCGCCCTCGAGGTCGGTCGTCTCTCCGACGATGCGTCCGGGCATCCGGCGAACGAGCTCGGACCGTGCCGCGAGGAAGCCGTAGTGCGGGCCGCCGTAGGACTGGAAGTTCCCCGCGCCCTGTCCTTCGCCGATCGCCAGCGCACAGCCGTACGCTCCGGGCGGCTCGAGCACGCCGAGCGAGACCAGGTCGACGTGAGCGACGGGGAGCGCCCCTGCGTCGTTCGCCGCCGAGGCCAGGTCAGGCGCGGGCTCGAGGCAGCCGAAGAAGTTCGGCTGCTGGAAGATGACGCACGCCGCGTCGGCCGAGGCCTTGCCGACCTCGTCGGGATCTGTGACGCCGCCGTCGTGGGCGACCTCGACGACCTCGAGGCTGAAGCCCGGCGCGTAGGTCTTCACGACCTGGCGGACCTGCGGGTGCACGGTCTCGCAGAGGACGACCTTCGAGCGGCCGGTCGCGTGCTTCGCCACGAAGCAGGCGTCCGCGGCAACGGTCGTCCCGTCGTAACCGGACGCGTTCGAGACGTCCATGCCGGTGAGCTCGCAGATCGCGGTCTGGTACTCGAAGATCGCCTGGAGGACGCCCTGGCTCATCTCGGGCTGGTACGGCGTGTACGCGGTCAAGAACTCGCCGCGCGCGAGGACGGCGTCGACCACGGCCGGCACGTAGTGGTCGTAGATCCCGGCGCCCAGGAAGGACAACTCCCTCCCCGTGTCCACGTTGCGCTCGGCCAGCTCGGTCAGGTGGGCCACGATCTCCGGCTCGGAGAGTGCCGGGTCGATGTCGAGCTCGCGGTCGAAGCGGACGCCCTCGGGGATGTCGCGGAAGAGCTCTTCGATCGAGGCGACGCCGACGGCGGCGAGCATCTCCTCGCGGTCCGCGTCGGTAAGTGAGAGGTGGCTCACAGGCTCTCGAGGAGCTTCCGGTAGGCGTCGACGTCGAGGAGCTCATCGATCGAGACGACGCCGACGGCGGCGAGCATCTCCTCGCGGTCCGCGTCGGTAAGTGAGAGGTGGCTCACAGGCTCTCGAGGAGCTTCCGGTAGGCGTCGACGTCGAGGAGCTCATCGAGCTCGCCGGCATCCGAGAGGCGGACGCGGATGAGCCAGCCCTCACCGTAGGGCTCCTCGTTGATGGTCTCGGGATCCTCGACGACCTTCCCGTTGACCGCGAGGATCTCGCCGGAGAGCGGAGCGATCACCTCGGACACGGCCTTGACCGACTCGACCTCGCCGTAGCTTTCGCCCTGGGCGATCGTGATTCCGACCTCGGGCGACTCGAAATGGACGATGTCCCCGAGGGCATTCTGCGCGTACCACGTGATCCCGAGGGTCGCTTCGTCCCCGTCGACACGAGCCCAGTCGTGCTCGGGGTGATACCGAAGCTCGTCGGGGTAGCTCTCTTCCGCGGCCACTAGCCCTCCTCTCGCTTGTAGAACGGCTTCGGGACGATACGCGCGCGGCGCGGACGTCCGCGGAGGTCAACGGTGAGCTCGGTCCCGGCCTGGGACCGACCGGCGGAGACGTAGGCGAGCCCGATGCTGCTGCCGAGCATCGGAGAGAGCGTCCCCGAGGTCACCGTGCCGCCCTCCTCGATCCGCATCCCCGTCCGCGGGATGCCGGCGTCCTCCATCACGAACGCGACGAGCTTCTCCGCCGGGCCCTCCTCCTTCTCGCGCCGCAACCGCTCCACTCCGGGAAAGTCCTTGGCCAGCGAGCAGGCCCAGCCCAGGCCCGCTTCGATCGGCGTCCGCTCGGGCGTGATGTCGTTCCCGTGCAGCGGGTAGCAGACCTCGAGCCTCAGCGTGTCTCGGGCGCCGAGGCCGCACGGGACGATCCCGCGCTCGAGGATCGCGTCCCAAAGCCGCACCGCGTCATCGGGCGCGCACGCGACCTCGCAGCCGCGCTCGCCCGTGTAGCCGGTGCCGGCGACCAGGCAGCGAACGCCGAGAACGTCGACGTCCTCGCGGAACGTGAACGGCTCGATGTCGATGCCCACGCGGTCGAGGGCCTCGGGGCCCTGGACGGCGAGGAGCGCCCACTCGTCCGAGACGTTTTCGGTCTCGGCGAGCGCAGCGTGATCCGTCTCGGCGTTGGAGGCGTTGACGACGAGCAGATAGTCGCCAGGGCCGCGGCGGTAGGCGATCAGGTCGTCGACGATTCCCCCGTCGTCGTTGGTGAGCAGGGTGTACTGCGCCTGCCCTGCATCGATGCGGTCGAGATCGTTCGACAGGCGGGCCTGGAGGTACTCGTGGGCGCCGTCACCTGCGATGCGCAGCTCGCCCATGTGCGAGACGTCGAAGACCCCGGCGCCCGTGCGGACGGCGCGGTGCTCTTCGGCGATGCCCGCGTACTGCACCGGCATCTCCCATCCGGCGAAGGGGACGAGGCGCGCACCGAGTGCGGCGTGGCGCTCGTAGAGTGGCGTCCGCCGGAGCGTCTGCACCGGGTCGAGATCCTACCCGTCCGCCGACGGTTCGCGGGGGGATGCCGGGCTGCCCCGCGCGGGTCAGCGGGGCACGGAACAGGGCTCGAGCGGGCCTACGAGCGGCGCAAGAACGAGGGGACCTCGAGCACGTCGGAGGGGACGTCGAAGCCCTCCCCGGCTGGCTCGCGCTCCACGAGCTCGGACGGCTCGCGGCGCTCCCGCCTGTAGGCCTTGTCAAAGCCCGTCGCGATCACCGTCACGCGCACGCGGCCGCCTAGCGACTCGTCGATCACGGCGCCGAAGATCACGTTCGCGTTTAGGTCGGATGCGCCGGTGACGACCTCGGCCGCCTCGTTCACCTCGAAGAGGCCGAGATCCGGCCCGCCCGTGATGTTGAGGAGGACGCCCGTCGCCCCTGCGACCGAAGCCTCGAGCAGCGGCGAAGAGACAGCCGAGCGGGCCGCCTCGGCCGCCCGGTTCTCGCCCTCGGCCTCGCCGATGCCCATCAGCGCGGAGCCGGCGTCGGTCATGATCGTGCGCACGTCGGCGAAGTCGAGGTTGACCAGGCCGGGAATCGTGATCAGGTCGGTGATGCCCTGGACGCCCTGGCGGAGGACCTCGTCGGCCATCCGGAAGGCGTCGCCAAGAGGCGTCTGCTTCTCGACGACCTGCAACAGGCGATCATTCGGGATGATGATCAGCGTGTCGACGTTGTCGCGGAGCTTCCCGATGCCCGCCTGAGCCGCCTCGGCGCGTCGGCCGCCCTCGAACCCGAACGGGCGCGTGACGACGCCGACCGTGAGCGCCTTGAGCTCCTGGGAAATTTCCGCGACGACGGGCGCAGCTCCGGTTCCGGTGCCGCCGCCCTCGCCCGCGGTGACGAAGACCATGTCGGCGCCCTTGAGCGCCTCCTTCAGCTCGTCCCGCGTCTCCATCGCGGCCTCGTAGCCCTTCTCGGGGTTCGCGCCGGCCCCGAGCCCGCGCGTCGCGGCGGTGCCGATGTGGATCTTCTGGTCGGCCTCCACCATGAGGAGCGCCTGAGCGTCGGTGTTCACCGCGATGAACTCGCAGCCGCGAAGGCCGGCTTCGACCATGCGGTTGACAGCATTCGACCCGCCGCCCCCGACTCCGACGACCTTGATGACGGCCAGATAATTGCCCGATTGTTCTCTCACTCTGATCCTCTCCGTGACACGCCGAGCTTGAAGCTCAGCTTGAGCGTCCGGCTGAGGGTACGTCCGGTTGCCGGGGATGTCAAATGCCTATTTGCAGCGGTATTCCGCTGAAAGTCTCACCCTCAACTTGAGAGTTGAGACTTGTCACCAACGACCGGCAGCTTGGGCACCGCAACGTCGAGATAGTCGAGATCGCCGCGTTCCTCGGCCGTCATGGCGGCGAGGACACGCGCCGCCACGGCGAGCTTGAGCGGCAGCGACGTCCGCTCGCCGAGGCGGAGCTCGGCGCCGCCTGCGAGGACGAGCATCGCCTCGTCATCCTCGACCCGCGCCATGCTCACGCGCGCGGGGAACCTGTCCGGAACGCGTCGGAGCGTGTCCAGGACCGCGCGAAGCTCGTCGTCCACGACGGTGCCGCCGACGGCGAGGCTCGTGTCCGGCCCGGTCCACACGTTCGTGCGCGTGTTGCGCCGCCCGGGCTCGAGCTCGCGGATCACGCGGCCGTGCTCCGACACGAGCCACGCGTCCGGCCCGCGCCGCACAACGGCCAGCGGGCGCTCGGGCACGACCACGATGCGGAGCGTGTGGGGGAACGCCCGGTCCATGCGAACGGAGCGGACGGTGGAGAGGGACTGGAGCTGCCGGCGCAGCTCGTCCTGGTCGAGGGCGACGAGGCTCTCCCCCACGTACGGCTTCGTGGCGGCCTCGACCGACCGGCGCACGGCGGGGGAAACCCCCGAGACCTCCAGTTCGCGCAGGGCGAAGACCGGCGTCTCGCGTGCACCGAGATAGAGAAGGCCGAGCCCGGCCACGAGGGTCGCGGCGACCGCCAGCGCGCGAGCCGACGGAACGCGCAGGCGACCGCCCAGCCCGTGTGCGGGCACGAGAGAGAGATGCGGTCGCCGGACCACGGGATCGAGTTCGCCGCGGGGCCACGCGGTCCTACCCGTGGGCTATGAAGGGTTGAGCGGCGGTATCTCGATCGCCCCGAGGAGCTGCACCTCGGGATGGAGCTGGACGCCGAACTGCTCGCGCGCCCGGTGGCGGGCCTCGGCGATCAGCGCGACTGCGTCGGCCGACGTCGCCCCGCCGGCGTTCTCGATGAAGTTGGCGTGCTTCGGCGAGATCTGCGCGCCGCCGATCCGATGGCCGCGCAGCGAGCACGCCTCGAGCATGCGCCCGGCCGTCAGCTCGTGCTCGGGGTTCTTGAAGACACTCCCGAACGTCCGCTTGTTCGTGGGCTGGGCCCCCTTGCGCCTGGCCTGCATCTCGGCGACCGTGGCCTTGATGTCGGCGAGGGGGCGCGGCTCGAGTCGGAGCTCGGCCTGGGCAACGACCTGGCCGTGACGGAGGCCCGACGAGCGGTACCGAAGACCCAGCTCCGCGGGTGTCAGCCAGCGCGTCCCCTTCGCGTCGGCGACGAGCGCCCGCTCGAGCACGCCGGCGATGTCGCCGCCGTAGGCACCTGCGTTCATCCAGACGGCGCCCCCGACCGTCCCCGGGATGGCACAGACGAACTCGATGCCGCCGAGCTCCGCGGCCCGTGCCCGGTGGAGGCACACGGCGAGCGGCGCGCCGCCTCCCGCGACCAGCCTGCCGTCCGCGGCTTCGGCCCTTGCGAGCTCGCCGCCGAGCTTGAGTGCCAGGCCCGGAAAGCCCTCGTCGGCGACGAGCAGGTTCGACCCGAGGCCGACGACGCCGACCGGAACTCCCTCGCCGGCTGCCCACACGAGCCGCTCGACGAGCTCCTCGACGCTCGCCGGCTCGGCGAACCAGCGCGCGGGGCCTCCGGTGCCGAGGGTCGTGTACCGGCTGAGCGCGACGTTCTCCGTCACGCGCCCAGCGCGTCCTGGAGGAGAGGAATGGCCCCGTCGATGTCGCCCGCGCCCACGGTCAGGACGACACCTCCCGGCCGCGCGAGCGATGCGGTGAGCCGAGCGGCGTCGGCGAGCTCAGGCGCCCAGCCGATCGGCATCCCGGGACGCGCCGCCACGGCCCCCTCGAGCACGAGCTTGCCGCTTACACCGGCGACCGGGTCCTCGCGCGCCGCGTAGATCTCCGTGACCACCGCAGCGTCCGCCTCGGCGAGGGCCGCTCCGAGCTCTCTCCCGACATGGATCGTTCGCGAGTAGAGGTGGGGCTGGAAGAGCACGACGAGTCGTCCGTCGGCGAGCGTCCGGGCGGCGGCGATCGTGGCGGCGAGCTCGGCGGGATGGTGGGCGTAGTCGTCGACGAGGAGCACGTCGCGAACGCTGCCGTGGCCCTCGAGGCGCCGGCCGGCGCCGCGGAACCTCGCAATCGCCTCGGCGGCCGCATCGCGCTCGAACCCGGCGAGCTCGAGCGCGGCCAGCGCACAAGCGGCGTTGATTCGGTTGTGCAGGCCCGGCACCGCGAGCTCGAACTCGACCGGCTCGACGTCGCGCCCCCAGACGACGCGCCCGTCGTCGATCGAGGCGGCCCAGGCCTCGAAGCGCTCCTCGAGCTCGGCCGTCGACGAGAACTCCGTATGGTGGTCGAGATCGACGTTCGTGACGACCGCGATGTCGGCCGGGAGCGAGAAGACGGTGCCGTCGGACTCGTCGCCCTCGACGACCAGCCACCCCTCCCCCGCACGGGCGTTTCCGCCGAGTTGCGCGACCTCGCCGCCGATCAGGAACGAGGGGTTGTCGCCAAGGCTGTCGAGGCAGTACGCGATCATCGCCGCAGTCGTCGTCTTCCCGTGGGCGCCGCCGACGACGATCGACCGCCGCAGCGCGACGAGCTCGGCGAGGAACTCCGCGCGGCTGCGGCCCTGGACCTTGCCGGCATACGCGGTCGAGACGACGGCCTCCGCGTCCCCGGGCGGCTCGGGCGGGTCGGTCGAGACCGTCACCGGGATGCCCGCTTCCCGCACGTGGGCGAGGTACGGCGTCTCCTTGCGGTCCCAGCCGGAGACCTCGGCGCCCCACGCTCGGGAGACGATCGCGTACCCGGAGAGGCCGGCGCCACCGATGCCCGCGAACCAGATGCGGCGGCCTTCAAGGTCGGGCAAGCGACATCAGCTCCTCGGCCACCACCTCGGCCGCGTCCGGCTTCGCCAGAGCGCGCATGGCCTTGCCCATCTCCTCCAGCCGCGGCGGGTTGCCGAGCAGGTCGCCGACCTGCCGGCGAAGATCGAGCTCGGGCTCCCGGACGACGACCGCCCCTCCCCCGCGCTCGAAGTAGCGCGCGTTCTTCTCCTGATGGTCGGCGGTCGCATGCGGATACGGGACGAGGAGCGCCGGCTTTCCGGCCGCCGCAACCTCCCACACGGACCCGCCCGCGCGTGCGACGACGAGGTCGGACGCAGCGAGCGCGGCCCCGAACTCGTCGGTGTAGGGGAGCAGGCGGTAATCCGGTCGCCTGGGGCGCGGCTCGAGCTCCGGGAAGTCGCGTTCGCCCGCAAGATGGAGCACGCCCGGCCCCTCGGCGGCGAACGCCTCGAGCGCCGCCTCGTTCAGGCGCCGCGAGCCCTGGCTCCCCCCGAAGACGAGCACCACCGGCCCCTCGGCGGGCAGGCCGAATATTTCTCGCGCGGCTGCGCTATCGGGTATGCGCGAGCGATCCGGGATCGGGCGCCCGACCACCTGATACTTCGGCCCGTCGAGACCCTCGATCGGGAAAGCGCAAAAAACGCGCTTTGCGAACGGCGCGGCGAGACGGTTTGCCAGGCCGAGGTGCGCGTCGGCCTCGGTGAGGGCCGCGGGAATCCTCAGCGTTCCCGCGGCGAGCACCATCGGCCCGCCGACGTAGCCGCCCGCGCCGAGCACTGCGCCGGGGCGCCGCCGGCGCAGGATCCGCAGGCACGCGGCGGGCGCGACCGCGGCGCGGGCGAGCGCGCCGACGGTGCGAAGCGAAGCCTTGCGGGGGATCCCCTCGACCCGGAAAGCGTCGAACTCGAGGCCCGCGTCGCCGGCGAGCCGCTGCTCGATCGAGTCAGGCCGTCCGGCGAGCGTGACGAGCCCGCCTCGCCGGCCGAGCGCTTCGGCTATCGCGAGCGCGGGCAGGACGTGACCGGCTGTTCCTCCGGCGGCGATCAGGAACCTCGGCTGCTGACTCGGCGGCATGGTTGACCGCGATGTTAAGGAGGATGCCGACCGACGCGAGTCCGACGATCAAGCTCGACCCGCCGTAGGACACGAAGGGGAGCGGGATCCCGGTCAGCGGCGCCAGGCCCATGACCGCGCTGATGTTGACCGCGGCCTGGCCGCAGATGAGGGCCGTGATCCCGGTCGCGAGCAGCTTCCCGAACGGGTCGCGGCAGGCGAGCGCGATGTTGAACCCGGCGTAGCCGAAGATCACGAACGCGGCGAGCACGGCGACCGCGCCGACGAGCCCGAGCTCCTCGCCGATGATGGCGTAGATCATGTCGGTCGAGGCTTCGGGAAGGTAGTAGGCCTTCTGGACGCTTTCGCCCAGGCCGGTGCCGAAGAGACCGCCCGAGCCGAGGGCGAGCATAGCCTGGACGCTCTGGAACCCGGCGTTCTCAGGGTCCTGCCAGGGATCGAGAAAGCTGAGGATGCGCTCCCGACGGTAGGGCTCCAGCCAGATCGCGGCCGACACGAGCGCCATCCCTGCGAGGGCTGCGCCCATGAGAGTCGAGATCTGCGTCCCGGCCACCAGGAGGACGGCTCCGACCATGATCGCGATCGCGATCGCGGTCCCGAGATCGGGCTCGACGACCACGAGGGCGAGCGCGGTTCCGACGACGACTCCGATCGGGCGCAGCAGCTCGGCGATCGACTGGGGCGCCGGGGTCCGCGCGAGGTAGGAAGCGAGCCACAGTGCGATCGCCAGCTTCGCGAGCTCCGAGGGCTGGATCGTCGCCGGCCCGAGCTCGATCCAGCGGCGCGCGCCGTTCACCGGCTCGGCGAGGACGAGGACGGCGACGAGGAGCGCGAAGCTCCCAAGCAGCAGGGGCGGCACGGCGAAGCGCAGGCGGCGGTAGTCCGTGCGGGAGAGAAGGACGAGCGCGACGATCCCGATGACCGCGTAGAGAGCCTGCCGCTTGAGGTAGTAGGCGGGGTCGTCCGCCGCGAGCGCGGCCCGCGCGGAGCTCGCGCTGTAGACCATGACGAGGCCGAAGGCGACCAGGCCGAGCGTCGTGATGACGAGCAGCTGGTAGTCGAGGCCGCTGCGGGCCCGCCGGCTCACAGTGCCTCCACGAGGGCGCGGAACCGCTCGCCCCGTTCTTCGAAGTCCCGGAACTGGTCGTAGCTCGCGCACGCCGGTGAGAGGAGGACAACGTCGCCCGGCTCGGCTTCAGCACGCGCGTCGGCCACGGCGTTCTCGAGTTCGCGCGAGTGCTGGAAGCGCACGCCCGCGGCGGCAAGGGCCTCGGCGATCTCGTCCGCGGCCTCCCCGATCAGGTACGCACGTGCGACGCCCGACTGGTGCGCGCGATGCGCGAGCTCGGTGAACGACGAGCCCTTGAGGCTGCCGCCGAGGATCACGCGGAGCCCGGGCGGGTAGGCGCCGAGCGCGCGCTCGGCGGCCTCTGGGTTCGTGGCCTTGGAGTCGTTCACCCAGCGCACGCCGTCCACCTCGCGGATGAGCTCGAGCCGGTGCGGCACGCCGGCGAAGCTGCGCAAGGCCTCGGCGATCGCGCCGTCCTCGATTCCGGCGGCCCGCGCGGCGGCGGTCGCGGCCGCGGCGTTCTCACGGTTGTGCTCGCCGGGGATGCGCGGCTCGGCCGGGAGCCGGTCGTCGGTGGCGAACTCGACGCGGCGGGCGGCCCCCGGCAGCTCGCCGAACCCGCGCGGGACGACGGCGACGTCGTCCGCGCCCTGGTTTTCGAAGATGCGAAGCTTGGCGGCCCGATAGGCGTCGAGGTCGCCGTGGCGGTCGAGGTGGTCGGGCGTCAGGTTGAGGAGGACGGCGATCTCGGGCCTGAACGACTCGATGTCCTCGAGCTGGAAGCTGGAGAGCTCGCACACGATCCACGTGTCGTCGGCGATCGCGCCGTCGAGGCCGGTGAGCGGACGGCCGACGTTCCCGGCCACGGACACGGGCCGGCCGGCGGCTCTGAACACGGCGCCGAGCAGCTCGCTCGTCGTCGTCTTCCCGTTCGTCCCGGTCACCCCGACGACGGGGTTCGCGAGCAGGCGCGAGCCGAGCTCCACCTCGCTCCAGATGGTGAGGCCGCGCGAGCGTGCGGCGGCCGCGAGGGGTGCCTCGCTCGGGACTCCGGGGCTCTTCACCAGCAGGTCCACGTCGTCAAGGAGCGCGGGGTCCACCGCGCCGAGGACGACTTCGACACCGGCTTTGCGAAGCCTCCCCGCGTCGAGGCTCTCGTCTCGGTCGACGCCGACGACCCGGATGCCCCGGCGCGCGAGCGCGAGTGCCGCGGCCTCGCCCGAGCGCGCGAGGCCGAGCACGAGCGCAGACTCAGGAAGCGAACTCAGAGGCGTAGCGGTAGTAGAGGACGAAGCCGCAGGCGCACAGGATCGCCGTGACGATCCAGAAGCGGACGGTGATCTTCGTCTCCGACCAGGCCTTCATCTCGAAGTGATGGTGGAGCGGAGCCATCAGCAGGACCCGGCGGCCGAAGCGCTTGAAGCTGATGACCTGGACGATGACGGAGAGCGCCTCGATCAGGAAGATCCCGCCGATCAGGATCAGGAGGATCTCGGTCTTCGTCATGATCGCGAAGGCCGCGAGCGCGCCCCCGAGGCCCATCGAGCCCGTGTCGCCCATGAAGACCTCTGCGGGGAACGCGTTGTACCAGAGGAACCCGATCGAGGCGCCCACGAGGCTCGCCCCGAGGATGGCGAGGTCGAGGTCGACCTGGTCGGCGGCGCCCACCGCGCGGATGGAGGCGAGCGCGGCGACGAGGCTCATCGCCGTATAGGTCAGGATCGCGATCGTCGTCGTGCCGGCGGCGAGCCCGTCGATCCCGTCGGTCAGGTTCACGCCGTTCGAGGCTCCCGCGATGATGATGAAGAGGAGCACGTACCAGCCCCACGAGAGGGGCAGGTCGATGTCCAGGAGCGGCAGGTAGACGTCGGTCGTGAGCGGCGTGTCGAGCCCGCGGGCGGCCACGAACCCGACGACGACCGTGATCGCCCCGAGCCAGACGAGCTTCCAGCGGCCGGCCAGCCCGAGCGACCGCCGCCGGGAAACCTTCGTCCAGTCGTCGACGAACCCGATGGCCGCGCAGCCGAGCGTGACGAAGAAGGCTGTCACCGCGGGGACCGTCCGCTCGGAGAAGACGAGGAACGGCACCGCCATCGCGATCATGATCAGGAGGCCCCCCATGGCCGGCGTCCCCTGCTTGACGACGTGGCCCTTGGGGCCCTCCTCGCGGATCTGCTGGCCGAACTCGTTCTTGCGCAGGAAGTCGATGAACTTGGGCCCGGAGAGGATGGAGATCACCATCGCCAGCACGCCCGCGAGCAGGACCTCGACCATTCCGGGACCCTAAGCCTCCGCGGGGACGACGGCGACGGCCTCCGCGATCACCTCGAGGCCCATAGCGCGCGAGCCCTTGACGAGGACGTAGTCGCCGGGCCGAAGGACGCCTCGGAGCGCCGCGAGGCCCTGCTCGACCGTCGGAGCCCAGCGCGTGACCTGAACTCCTCGCGCACCCTGCACGTAGCCGCGCGAGAGCGGCCCGACGGCGACGAGGACGTCCACGCCGGCCCGCGCCGCGCCGGCGCCGACCTCACGGTGATAGGCAGGCGCTCCCGCGCCCAGCTCCGCCATGTCGCCGAGCACGGCCACCTTGCGGGCGTTTCCTGCGCGCTGCTGGAGATGCTCGAGCGCCGCCGCCATCGAGAGCGGGTTGGCGTTGTAGCAGTCGTTGATGAGCACGCCGCCCTCGGGCAGCGGGACTTCCTCGCCGCGCAGCCGCGAGAGCTGAACGTGCCGCGCGCCCTTCTGGAGCTTGCCCAGCGGGAGGCCGAGCGCGTGGTAGGCGGCGATGGCGGCGAGTGCGTTCGTGGCGTTGTAGCGCGAGCTGAAGCTGAACTCGAGCGTCAACGGCCGCCCGAAAGCCTCGACGCGGATCCGCGCGCTTCCGTCCCGGGCGGCGAAGTAGCTCAGGCTCACGTCTCCCCCGTCCCCAAAACGCGCGATCTGGATGTCCTCGCGGTCGAGGTAGGGCTCGAGATAGGCCTCGCCCGCCGGAACGACTGCCGTCCCGCCGGAAGGGAGGCTCCCGATCAGCTCGGCCTTCGCCTGAGCCACCCGCTCGACCGTCCCGAGCAGCTCCAGGTGCACCGGCCCGACGCTCGTGATGATGCCGACGTCAGGCTGGGCGATCTCGCAAAGCTCCGCGATCTGGCCGAGGCCGCGCATGCCCATCTCGACGATCGCAATCTCGGTCTGCTCGTCGAGGCGGCACAGCGTCAGCGGGAGCCCGATCTCGTTGTTCTGGCTGCCTTCCGCGACGACCGTCCGCGCGTGCGGCGTGCACAGCGCCCCGAGGATGTCCTTCGTGGAGGTCTTCGCGGTGGAGCCCGTGACGGCCACGAGCTTCGCATTCGAGCGCTCGCGCACCGTGCGACCGAGCGCGCCGAGCGCGCCGAACGCGTCCTCCGGGATCAGCGCGCCCGCGGCGCCCGCTTCGAGCGCGTCCTTGACGAAGTCGACGCCGCCGCCGACGGCGACGAACAGGTCGCCCGGCTCGATGTGGCGCGAGTCGATCGATACCCCGGTCACGCGCTCCGCGCCGCGGCTCCGCTCGAGCCGGCCGGGCGCGAGGCCCTCGATCTCGGCGAGGTCGAGCGGGATCATGCCGCTGCGCCGAGCCTTCGGAGCGCGTCCCGCGCGACCTCGCGGTCGTCGAACGGGATCGTCCTGTCACTGAACTCCTGGCCCTGTTCGTGCCCCTTCCCCGCGATGACGACGACGTCGCCTTCATCCGCCTGCTCAATCGCCAGTGCGATCGCCGCGGCCCTGTCCGGCTCGACGTCCTCGTCGCCGCTCATGCCGGTGAGGATCTCGTCGATGATCGCGGTCGGCTCCTCGCTGCGCGGGTTGTCGGACGTGACGATCGCGCAATCCGCGAGGCGGCTGACGACCTCCCCCATCAGCGGGCGCTTGGCACGGTCACGGTCGCCACCGCAGCCGAAGACGCAGAGCAGGCGGCCCGTGGTGAGACTCCGCGCCTCCGCGAGCACGTTCTCCAGCGCCTCGGGCGTGTGCGCGTAGTCGACGAGCACGGCGAACGGCTGCCCCTCGTCCACTGCCTCGAAGCGCCCGGGCACCCCGGCCAGGTGCTCGACGCCCCGAACGACCGCGTCGTCCTCGATCCCGAGTAGGCGCGCGGCCGCGATCGCGCCGAGGACATTCTCGACGTTGAACCGCCCGCGCAGGCGAGGGCGCACCGTGAGGCCCGCGGCGTGGAAGCTTGTCGCCGACGGGGTCAGCTCCAGGTCCTCGGGCCGGACATCCGCGTCGTCGTGCAGGCCGAAGGTCAGGAGCGCGCCGCCGAGATCGCGCAGTTCCCCGGCGAGGCGCCGCCCGTGCTCGTCGCCGACGTTGACGGCCGCGGGCGGCAGGTTTCCGTCGACGTCCGGCTCGACGAAGAGCCGCCGCTTCGCCTCGAAATACGAGCTCATCGTCCCGTGAAAGTCCAGGTGGTCCTGCGTCAGGTTGGTGAAGACGAGCGCCCGGAAGCGCGTGCCCAGGAGGCGCTTGAGCTCGGAGGCGTGCGACGACGCCTCCATGGCGCAGCTCCGGTCACCGGAGTCGAGCATCTCGCGGTAGGTGCGCTGGAGGTCGATGGCCTCGGGCGTCGTCCGGACGACCGCGCGGCGCTCGCCGCCGATCCGCATCTCGACGGTGCCGAGGAGCCCGGGCCGGCGGCCGGCGGCCGCGAGGATCGAGTAGAGGAGGAACGCGGTTGTCGTCTTCCCGTTCGTGCCGGTGACGCCGACCACCTCCAGCTCGCGGGTCGGGCGGCCGAAGAACGCGTCCGCCGCGAGCGCCATCGCGTCGCGCGCGTCGGCGACGACCAGCTGGGGAACCGGCAGGTCGAGCGGGCGCTCGACGATCAGCGCGACCGCGCCCGCGGCGACCGCGTCGGCGGCGAAATCGTGGCCGTCTGCCCGCTGCCCCGGGACGCACACGAACAGCGATCCGGGCGCGACGGCGCGCGCGTCGTAAGCGAGGTCGGTGACACGAACCGCCGCGGGGTCGACAGTCTCGACCGCGCCGACGGCCCGGCCGAGGGTCTCGAGATCGATTGCAGGCGGTTCAGGCAAGGGCTTGCCGCTCTCTTCGCCGCGTCGCGCGCGGTTCTTCCTCGGTACTGCGTGCATTCTGGCGCGGTCCGCCACGGACGCGCGGAGATTCCCTCGATAGCGTGGATTCTGGGATGCCCCGCCGGGGGTCCCCCGCGCGCGCACGCGCGCGTGAATCTGTCTCGGCCTACTGCGCCCGGTCCGGCGGGATCTCGAGGTACTCGAGGGCGAACTGGCCGATCTCCGCGAAGGCCGGGGCTGCGACCGTGCCGCCCCAGATCGCGCCCTTTGGCTCGTCTACGGTCACCAACACGACGATCTGCGGGTTGCTCGCCGGCGCGAAGCCGACGAAGGACGCAACGTAGCGCGATTCCGAGTAGCCGCCGGTCGGGTCCGGCTTCGCCGCGGTGCCGGTCTTGCCGGCGACCCGGTAGCCGTCGATCTGCGCCGTGGTGCCCGACCCCTCCTCGACGACGCCGCGCAGCATGCGCGTCAGCTGTGAGGCGGTCTGCTCCGAGATGATGCGCCGCGTCTTCGGCTTCGTGCGGTCCTTGCCGACCACGCGTTCGAGGAAGTGGGGCTCGATCCACATGCCGTTGTTGGCGATCGCGCCGTAGGCGGCGACCATCTGGAGCGGCGTGACGGCGATGCCCTGGCCGATGGGCACGTTTCCGATCGTCGAGCCGGACCACTCGTCGGGCGGCAGGACGATCCCGCGCGTCTCGCCCGGATAGTCGACCCCGGTCTTCGCGCCGAATCCGAACCGCCTGATCCACTCGGAGAGCTTCTGCCGCTGGAGCTGGATTGCGAGCGTGATCGTGCCGACGTTCGACGAGTGCGAGAGGATCTGGGCGACGGTCATGGTCTGCGTGCCGCGCTCGACCGCCTCGTGGATCACGCGGTCCCCGACCTGGATCGAGCCCTTCAGCCTGAACGGCGTCGACGGGCTCACCAGCCCGGACTCGAGCACCCCGCCCACCGTGACCACCTTGAACGTCGAGCCGGGCTCGTACGTGTCGGTGACGGCGCGGTTGCGCAGGCGCTCCTCATCCCAGCGGGAGACGATCGGGTAGTCGTTGGCATCGAAGCCCGGCTCCACGGCGAGTGCGAGGATGCCGCCGGTCTTGACGTCCATCACGACGGCGGTCGCCGCCTTCGCCGCCCAGTTCGTACGCGTCCGCTTGAGGATCTTCTCGACCTGCCGCTGGAGCGAGTGGTCGAGCGTCAGGTAGACGTCGCGCCCGTTCTTGACCGGCGTGTCGTCGACGACGTCGATCCGCCGGCCGAACGGGTCGCGCACGACCGTCTCCGACCCATCCTCGCCGGAGAGCACGTTGTCGAGCTGGAGCTCGAGCCCGGAGAGGCCGGTGTTCTCGGTGCCCGCGTAGCCGACGACTTCGGACGCGACCATCTTCTGCGGGTAGGCGCGGCGCTCCTCCGGATAGAAGCCGATCCCAGGGATGTCCTGCCGCTTGAGGTCCTCCGCCTTCTCCGGATCGGCCTGCCGCGCGAGGTACACGAAGCCGCGCGACCGGTCGGAGAGGAGCGGATAGAGGTCGCCCGGCTCGATTTCGAGCGCGTGGCCGGCGACGCTCGCGGCCGTCCGTGCGTCGACGATCTGCCGCGGGTTCGCGTAGACGGTCGTCGCCCGTTCGCCGAATGCGAGCTGCCTGCCGAGCCGGTCGTAGATCGTCCCGCGGCGCGCCTGGACCGTCCGCTCCTCGCGCTGCTGGCTCGTCGCGATGCGGTCGAGCGCGTGCGCCTTCACGGCCTGGAGCCAGGCGACCCGCCCGAACGCGGCCAGAAAGAGGAGCGCGAAGACCGCAATCAGCAAACGGATGCGCCTGTTGGCCTGGCGCACGGGGAGCTATCCCTTCTTGGGCGGCTGCAGGCGGAGGTAGCTGCGCTCCTCGGCCCTGACGAGCCCCAGCCGGCTCAGCGCAATGCTCTCGATGCGTCCCGCGGCGGCCTTGCGCGAGAGGTCGGTCTCCAGCTCTCGCTGGCGCGTCTCGAGCTGGTTGTACTCCTCGTCGAGCCGCTCGCCTTCCATGTTCAGCCGCAGGACGCCGACGTTGAGCGCGACGATCCCGGCGAGCAACGCGGCCACGACGAGGATCCAGACGACGCTGCCTGCCAGGCGGGGGCGCGCGGCCGCCCGCTTCCGCGGAGCCTGGCGCGGCTTGGCGCTCGGGCGCGGCTGAGGCCGGGGCGCTCGGCGAGGACGTGGCTCCGCCCGTGCGGCGGCGGTGGCCATCAGGTCTTCACCGCCACGCGCAGGCGCGCGGACGACGCGCGCGGGTTCTCCGCAGTCTCGGACGGCGAGGGCCTGATCGCCTTGCGCGTCGCCAGGCGCAGGGACGGCTCCTTGCCGCAGACGCAGATCGGAAGATCTGGAGGGCACGTGCACCCGCGGGCCTGGGCCGCGAAGAAGCGCTTGACGATCCTGTCCTCCAGGGAGTGGAAGCTGATGACCGCGATCCGGCCGCCCGGGCGCAGGAGCTGCACTGCCGCGGGAAGCGCCTGCTCGAGCGACTCGAGCTCTTCGTTGACCACGATGCGCAGCGCCTGAAAAACGCGCTTCGCCGGGTGGCCGTCCCCGAAGCGCCTCGGCGCGGGGATGGCGGAGCGGACGACCTCGACGAGATCGCCGGTCCGTTCGAACGGCTGCTCGGCACGGCGCCGGACGATCGCGCGGGCGATCTGGCGCGAGAAGCGCTCCTCGCCGTAGCGGCGAAAGATGTCAGCGAGCTCGCGCTCGTCCGCTTCGTTGACGACGTCGCGCGCCGACCGCGGCGCGGAGGCGTCCATCCGCATGTCGAGCGGCGCGTCGGCCGCATACGAGAATCCCCGCTCGGGCCGGTCGACCTGCATGCTCGAGATGCCGAGGTCGAGGTGAATGGCGTCCGCCTCGACGCCGTTGTCGGCGAGCTGGCCGAGGATGACGGCGAAGTCGCCGCGGAGGAAGCGCGCGGAGACGCTCGTCCCCCGCTGGAAGCGCTCGAAGTACGGGCGCACGCTCGCGTCCTTGTCGATCGCGATGAACCGACCCTTCCCCTGGAGGTCGGCTGCGAGAAGCGCGGCGTGACCGCCGGCCCCGAAGGTCCCGTCGATGACCGTCTCCCCGGGCTGGACCGCGAGGAGCTCGCGCACCTCGTCGACGAGGACCGGGACGTGATCAGCGCTCTCGTGCCGCAACGCGTTCCGCAACAAGCTCCACCCTCCCTTCGACGTCTTCGATCTCGTCCTGCCAGGCCTTGCGATCCCACACCTCGAGGTGATCGCCGACGCCGACGACGACGACGTCGCGCGTCAGGCTCGCCCTCTTGAGCAGGCCGGCGGGGATGGTCACGCGCCCCTGCTTGTCGAGGTCCGCCTCGCTGCCGGACGAGAACATCGCCCGGCGAAGTTGGCGGGTCTCGCGCGTAAAGGGATCCAGATCGGCGAGGCGGGAGGCCATCGTCGCCTCCCACGCCTGCCGCGTGTACACGTCGAGGCACGCGTCGATGCCGCGCGAGACGACGACGCCCTCGGCGAAGGATTGACGAAACCGCGCGGGAAGAGTGAGGCGGTTCTTGTCGTCGATTGTGTGCTCGTACTCGCCGAGAAGCATGGGGCCACGCCTTCCAGGTCTGCCACTTCGCCCCACTTTAGACCACAATCCCCCACTTGGCAACCCAGGGCAGAATGGCCGCGACCGCGCAAACGCACGAAGGAGGACGTGGTGCAGGGTGAGCTGACGAGGGAGAGGCTGGCGGGGCTCCTGCGCGAGGCGGAGCAGGCCCACGGCGAGTACGAGCGCGAGCTCGGGCACCGGGACGAGGACTGGCCCGGCTGGTACGCCGACTACATCCTGCGTAAGCTCGAGGGGCCCGGCGGCTAGCCGAGCCCGTGGGCGCCGCGCCGAGTCAAGGCCTCGCTCGCCGCGCGGGCCGCGAACTCGATCGCGGCATTTGGATCCTCGCCTGAGGCGAGCGCGTACGTGAGCCCGGCAGCGAAGCTGTCGCCGGCGCCGTAGGTGTCCGCGATCGGGCCCGGGACTGGCGCCGGACCGTAGGTCCCCGTTGACCCGTCGGCAGCAGCCCAGGTCCCCCCTTCGTCGCTTGCGGTGCTGACGACGAGGCGCGGCGTCGGGTCGAGATCGCCGGGCGCGTAGCGCTCGCTCGGGTCGCTGGTGCTCCGCACGAGGGCGTCGAGCTCGACTCCGGCCTCGGCGAGCGCCGGTAACACGCGGGCCGTGGCGACGAGCACGTCAGCGCGCCTCGCCGCCCGAGCAGCGGCGGCGTCGCCGCTGACGAAGTAGACGCCGTCCGTCTCCGCCAGCTCGTCCCAGGCGAGATGATCGTCGCCTCGCGGCACGTGCTTCTCCCCGATGATCGTGATCGTCCGCTCGCCGTCCCCGTCGACGAACGTGAACCCCCGCCGCTGGGGCTCGGCGTGGCGCGTGGCCTCCACCCGCACCCCGAGCTCCGTCAGCTGCGCGAGCGCCTGGTCGCCGAGCGTGTCCCGCCCGAGCGCGGTGTACAGCGTGGAGCTTCCGCCGAGGCGGGCCAGCCGGACGGAGGCGACCCCTCCCCCGCCCGCCGCCTCGGCCCACCAGTCGGATGCCTGGACGATCTCACCGGGCTCCGGCACCCGCTCGACCTTGGCGAACTCGACCCACTCGACGTGACCCACGACGGCGAAGCGCATTTGCGCGGCAGTCTCACATCTCGGCGTCCTCGGGCGTTTCAACGGATGATGGAAGCCGTGGCCGCGATACCGCCGTTCGAGCGCTTCTACGAGGAGCGACGGGACGAGATCTTCGGCTATCTCGCGCGCCTGCTGGGCCGCGACGCCGCAGAGGATGCGTTCCAGGAGACGTTCCTCAGGGCCCTTCGCGCCTACGCGAAGCTCGAGCACGGCCGGCACCTGCGGGCCTGGGCGTTCCGGATCGCGACGAACGTCGCGGTCGACGAGCGGCGGCGGGCGGCTCCGACCGAGGAGCCCGACGAGATCCCCGTCACCGACGAACGGCCCGCCTACGCCGAGCTCGAACACCTGGTCGGCGAGCTGCCGCCCACGGAGCGTGCGGCGGTCGTCCTCCGCTACGGCTACGACCTTTCCTACGACGACATCGGCGCGGCGCTCGGATCGAGCGCAGAGGCGGCCCGCGCCGCCGCCTCGTCCGGCGTGCGCCGCTTGCGAAGGAGGCACAGCTGATGACCGGCGTCCCTGACGAGCTCGATCGCCGCTTCCGCGAGGCTGCGGCGTCCGAGGGCCTGCTCGACGTAGCCTACGACGTCGCGGAGTCCCCGATCGGACCGCTGCTCGTGGCCGCGAGCGACCGCGGGCTCTGCCGCATCTCGTTCGACCCCGAGCCGGAGCACGAGCTCGAGGCGCTCGCACGGGCCTTCGGGCCCCGCGTCCTCCGCTCCGCATCCCCGGTCGACCGGGTGCGGCGCGAGCTCGACGAGTACTTCGAGGGCAAGCGGCAGGACTTCGACCTGACGGTCGACCTCACGCCCCTGCCCGACTTCCAGCGGCGCGTGCTGGAGGAGCTCGTCCGCGTCCCGTATGGGCACATCGACACCTACGGCGCGCTGGCGCAGCGCATCGGCAGTCCGCGCGCGGCGCGCGCGGTCGGCGGAGCGCTCAACCGCAACCCGATCCCGATCGTCGTCCCGTGCCACCGGATCGTCGGCTCGACGGGCAGCCTCGTCGGCTACGCCGGCGGCCTGGAGATCAAGCGGGCGCTCCTCGGACTCGAGGGCGCGATCCTTCCCGGGTAGCGGACGGGGCTAGGCTGCCTCGCCGGTCCGGGCCTGCATGCGGCGAAGGAGCTCTCGGCGGAGCTGCTCACCCGTCAGGCGGCCGGCGTTGCGCGGATACGCGATCAGGAGGTGGAGAGCCGGGCCGTGGTCGGTTGGGCCCGTGGCCGGTGCGTCCACGGGAGCCGCGGGGCGCCGGAGCTCGACGATCTCGATCTCACCGGTGCGCGGCCCGTGAAGACGGAGATAGCACTCGCGCTCGTCGAGCGGGCGGAGCCGAGCACGCTTGCGGAAGAGCCGCACCGTAGGCGGAGCCTAACGCGCCCGGCGGCCGTCGCCCCTGCCGCTAGGCCCAGTCCATCGGCTCGTACCCGCTCTCGACGGGTGCGGAGACGATCAGGAGGCGAACCGGCTCGTCGCCGACGTTCGCGATCGCCCTCAGCGGCTCGGGGTCGAGACGGACGTACGTCCCGGCCGGCGCGGGATGCTCGACGCCGTCGACGACGGCGGCCGCGGAGCCGCTGAGCACGATGTAGACCTCCTCCTGGTTTCGGGGGGTCTCGTCGTGCTCCGGGATCGACCCGCCGGGCTCGATCTCCACGAGGTTCATCCCGAACGAGCGCAGGCCGAGGGAACGCCGAGCCAGGATCCAGCGGCCGCTGCGCTCGAGGTCGGCGTCGTGCTTGATAGTGAAGCGGTTGTCCGTCATGCGCCGGTTTATACACGGGCGCGTGGCGCGATTGGCTAGGCGGCGTAGCCGAACCCGCCGCCGCCCGGCGTCTCGATCGTCACCGACTCGCCGGCGTCGAGTGACAACGTCACCTTGGCGGGGACGGGATCGCCGTCCACGAGATTCCGCCCCGGTGCGCCGGGCTCACCGCCCCGCGTCCCGCCCGGCCCGCGAGCGCGCCGCTCGCTGACGATCGAGACCCTGCACGGCTCGAGCGCCGTGATCTCCCGGATGACGCCGTCGCCTCCCCAGAAGCGCCCTTTCCCGCCCGACCCGAGGCGCAGCGCATACCGCTCGACCCTGAGTGGGTACGAAAGCTCGAGCGCCTCGACGGGCGTGTTGAGCGTGTTCGACATCGCGACGTGCACGGCCGACGGGCCGTCGCCGTTCGGGCATCCGCCCTGGCCGCCCGCGATCGTCTCGTAGTACGAGAAGCGCGCGTTGCCGAACGCGAGGTTGTTCATCGTCCCCTGCCCCTGAGCGGGCACCGCGACGGCCTGGCCGAAGGCGCGGAAGAGAACGTCGGCGATACGGCTCGAGGTCTCGACGTTCCCTGCGACGACGGCGGCCGGCCGGCGGGCGTTCACGAGCGAGCCTTCCGGCGCCTTCACGCGCACGGGCGCGAACGCGCCGCCGGAGGCAGGGACGTCCGGGTCCGTCAGGCAACGGACGACGAAGTAGGCGGCCGACCGCGTCACGGCGAGCGGGCAGTTGAGGTTGCCGTCGTGCTGGCGGTCCGTGCCCGCGAAGTCGATCTCGATCTCGTCGCCTGCGACCGTGACCGCGGCGCGGACGACCAGCTCGCCGTCCTGGGCCTCCAGCGTGTCGGAGGCTTCGTAGCGGCCGTCCGGAAGCGAGGCGATGGCGGCCCGCACGCGCCGCTCCGAGTACGCGAAGAGCTCGGTCATCGCAGCCTCGACCCGGTCGACGCCGCGACGGTCGACGAGCTCGTCGAGGCGAGCGTCGGCCAGCCGGTGGGCCGCGAGCTGCGCGCGCAGGTCTCCGCGCCGCTCGTCGGGGTTGCGCATGTTCGCGAACAGGATCGTGAGCACCTCTTCGGTGAGCCGCACAGGCGGGACGACGAGGCCCTCCTGGTAGATGTCGGTCGAGGAGGCCGGGAGGCTCGCGGGCTCGGCGCCGCCGACGTCGGCGTAGTGGGCGCGCGACACCGCGTAGCCGACGCCCGTCCGCGAGACGAGGGTGATGTCGGGAAGGTGGGTGCCGCCGGTGAACGGGTCGTTGACGACGAACACGTCCCCCGGGCGCGGGTCGCGCTCGCGCACCGCGGCGACCGCCTCGGGCATCGCGCCAAGGTGGACGGGGATGTGCTCGGCCTGCGCGATCATGCGCCCGTCCTCGGCGAACAAGGCGGTCGAGCAGTCCCGGCGCTCCTTGATGTTGGCCGAGAAGGCGGAGTGGACGAGCACGGCTCCCATCTCCTCCGCGACGGCCCGGAGCGCGCTGCCGAGAACTTGGAGCTCGATATTCACGATCTCGTCAGGATCCATGTGCTATTCCCGTCCCTAGCCCCCTCCCACCCAGGGGGGATCCAGCACGTGGCGCCGTCGAGCTCGACGACCGCGGGGCCGGCCATCGTCTCGGGCTCGCCCGCGGGCAGGATGAGCTCGGGCCCGGGCGTGACCTCGGCGGTGCGCACGGCGACGAGCTCGATCGGCCGCTCTCGGTCCGCGTAGCCGTACCGCTCCTCGTGGGCCCGGTGGAAAGCCTCGGCCGGGTTCGAGTCCAGCGACACGGTGAGCTCGAACGACTGACCCTGGTAGCGGAGATCGACCTCGCCGGTCTGGGGCAGAAGGCCCGCGTCCGCCAGCGGGATCACGTAGGAGCGAACGCGGTCGCGCCGCTCCTCGCTCGCCACGAGTCCGAGGGCGGAGAGGACGCCGGCGGCGGCCGGCACGAGCACCTTGCGGATGCCCAGCTCGTCCGCGAGCTCGCACGCGTGGAGCGGCCCGGCTCCGCCGAACGCGACGAGCGCGAAGTCGCGAGGGTCGTGGCCGCGCTCGACGGACACGAGCCGCAGCGCGCGCAGCATCTCCGCGTTGACGACGTCCACGACCGCCTGCGCGTCGAAGTCGCCGAGCGCGAGCTCGGCGGCCGCCCGGTCGAGATCCATGCCCGCGGCAAGCGTGCCGGGCAGGCGTCCGAGCACGAGGTTCGCGTCCGTGACCGTCGGCTCGAGCCCGCCGCGGCCGTAACACGCGGGTCCCGGGTCGGCACCGGCGCTCTGCGGCCCGACCCTGAGCGCGCCGCCCGCGTCACGCCAGACGATCGAGCCGCCGCCGGCGCCCACGGTCTGGAGATCGACGGTGGGCAGCCGGATCGGGAATCCGCCGACCTCACGCTCCGCGGCTCGCCCGGCGCGCCCGGCCTCGATCAGGCAGACGTCGGTCGACGTCCCGCCCATGTCGAACGTGATCGCGTTCTCGACCCCGGCCAGCTGGGCGATGCGCGCTGCGCCCACGACTCCGGCAGCCGGGCCGGAAACGAGCACCAGCGCCGGGTGCCTGGCCGCCTCGGCGAGCGAGCAGACACCCCCGGAGGACCGCATGACGAGCGGCTCCGACAGGCCGGCCTCGCGGCAGCGCGCCGCCAGCGAGCCGAGGTAGTCGGCGAGAACGGGCCCGAGGTAGGCGTCCACGGTTGTCGTCGCCGCGCGTTCGTACTCCCGGAACTCCGGCGCCACCTCGTGCGAGGCGACCACGTGCGCGGTCGGCAGGCGGCGGCGCACCTCCTCGGCGACGAGCCGCTCGTGCGTCGAGTCGCGGAAGGAGAAGAGCAGGCAGACGGAGACGGCCTCCGCGTCCAGGTCGGGCAGCGAGTCGAGATCGAGCGGCTCGACGACCCCGTCCGGCCCGACGCGCTCGTGGACGCCGATGCAGCGATCGAGAGGAACGAGCGGGTCCGGATGGTGGTCGCAGAGGCGGTAGAGATGCGCACGCGCCTGGCGGCGCAGGTGGAGGACGTGCTCGAAGCCGGCGGTGCCGATGAACGCGGTCCTGGCCCCCTTACGCTCGAGCAAGGCGTTCGTGGCGATCGTCGTCCCGTGCGTGAAGCGGTGGAGCTGCCCGGCGTCGGCGCCGACGGCGACCGCCGCCTTGACCACCGAGTGCTCCTGCGCGCGGACCGTCGGGACCTTGACGGTTCGGAGCTCGCCGCCGGTCAGCAGTACGGCGTCCGTAAACGTGCCGCCGACGTCGATGCCGAGGATCGCCACGGCGCACGTCTACCACGGCGGCCCGACGCCGCGTCGTCAGCGGGCGTGCCGCAGCCGGTAGGTTCGCGCCTTGGTGCGGTTGCCGCACACTGCCATCGAGCACCACTGCCGTGAGCGGTTCCGGGCGTGGTCGTAGAACGCCCAGTGGCAGTCGTCCGCCCGGCAGGCCTTCAGACGTGTCCAGGTTCCGTCCGCCATCGCGGAGGCCGCAATGGCGAGGAGTCGTCCGAGTGCCGCGTCGACACCGCGCGCAGCCGGCTCGAGCCGGACCTCGCCGCCAGAGTCGAACCGGAGGCCCACGTGCGCCCGCGCCGCCGTCCGGTTGAGCGTGAGCGCCGCCTCCTTGCGGACGCTGAGGCCGTTGTTCTCGAGGAGCAGCGCGCGGATCGCCTCGCGAAGCCGGCGAGCGGCGACGAGGTCGGCCCGGCTCGCGCCACGCGCAGGCCCGAGGCCGCGGCTCTCCAGCCAGGCCCGCAGGGCGTCCGGACTCGAAAGAGCGTCGTCGCCCGTCTCGACGTCCAGGGTGTTGACGAAGTCCCGCACGCGCTCGAGCTCCCCGGGCGCGGCCTGAGTGGTCATAACCGACTATGCTAGATCATCGGTTACGAGACGACCAGGGGTGATCGATGACGCGGGGTAACCCATCCTGGAGCGCCGAGCTCCCGCTCGTCGGCGCGGGCGGCGAGCCCGTCGACCTGTGGCGGGCGATTCAATCGCACGGCCTGGTCGACCTGCCGCCCATGCTGATCGACGAGGAGGAGCGGACGCTCGAGATCACGGTCCCCCTCCCCGGCGGGAAGCCCCGGACGGTCCTGATCGGCGAGGGCATCCCCGGAAACGCGCGGATCGACGTCACCGGGAGAGCACCGGGCGAGAGGCAGGCCGGCGAGATCGTCGCCGCCGTCTCGCACGTGCTGCGCCTCGACGAGGACCTCTCCGGCTTCTACGAGCTGGCCGCCGAGGATCCCGACCTCTCCTGGGCGACGGCCGGCGCCGGTCGCCTCGTCCGCAGCCCGACGGTCTTCGAGGAGGTCGTGAAGACGATCTGCACCACGAATTGCGCCTGGTCGGCGACCGAGCGCATGGTTGGCGCGCTCGTCGAGCACCTCGGGGAGCCGGCCGCAGGCGCGGCAGCCGACGGGCCTTACGGGCGGGCGTTCCCCACGCCTGCGGCCATGGCGGCCGCCGACGAGGCCTTCTACCGGGATACCGTTCGGGCGGGCTACCGCGGCGCGTACCTACGAACGCTCGCGGCCGACGTCGCGTCGGGCGAGCTCGACCTCGAGGAGCTCGGGCGCATCGGACGCGACGATCTTCCCGACGACGAGGTCGCCGAGCAGCTGCTCGCGCTTCCGGGTGTCGGGCCGTACGCGGCCGCGCACGTGATGATGCTCCTGGGGCGCTATTCGCGGCTGGTGCTCGACTCGTGGACCCGGCCCAAGTACGCCTCGCTCAACGGCGGCCGGACAGTGAAGGACTCGACGCTCGAGCGCCGCTTCCGCCGCTACGGGCCCTACGCCGGGCTCGCCTTCTGGCTCGTTCTCACGCGCGACTGGGTCCTCGACACGTGACCCCTGGCCGCTACCGCGACGGGGCGAGAAGAGTCGCGCCGATCGGTATTGCCGCGTTCGCGTTCGGCGCGTCCTACGGCGTGCTCGCGCAGACCTCGGGGTTCGGCTCGGTGGAGGCAATCGTCATGTCCGCGACGACGTTTGCCGGCTCGGCGCAGTTCGCGGCCGCCTCCATCCTCGGCGCCGCCGGCGGCGTCGTCTCGGCCATCGTCGCCGCCACGCTCCTCAACGCCCGCTACGCCCCCATCAGCGTCTCGATGGCGCCCGTCTTCACCGGCGGTGTCGTCCGCCGCCTGCTCGAGTCCCAGCTGATCGTCGACGAGTCCTGGGCCGTCTCGCGACGGGCAGACGGCGCCTTCGACCGTCGCCTCCTCGTCGGCGCCGGGCTCGTGCTCTACCCGTGCTGGATCACCGGCACCGCCGTCGGCGCGATCGCCGGCGACGCGCTCGCCGATCCCGCGAGCCTCGGTCTGGACGCTGCGTTCCCCGCGCTCTTCCTCGCCCTACTCGTCCCCCAGGTCCGCTCCCGGCAGGCTCTCGCAGCGGCCGTCCTCGGCGGCGCTATCGCGCTCGTCCTGCTTCCGATCACGCCTGCAGGCGTCCCCATCGTGGCGGCCAGCGCCGCGTGCCTGATCGGCTGGAGAAAGCCGTGAACGAGACGTGGATCGTCATCGTCGCTGTCGGCACCATGACGATCGCCCTCAAGGCGGTCGGCCCCGTCCTCCTCGGAGGCAAGCCGCTGCCGGAGCACCTGACGGGGATCGTCGGGCTCCTCGCCCCCGCTCTCCTCGCGGCGCTCGTCGTGACCCAGGTGCTCGGCGGCGATGAGGAGATCGTCCTCGACGCGCGACTCGTCGGCCTCGCCGCCGCGGTCGTCGCGCTGCTGCTCAGGGCGCCTCTTCTCGTCGTCGTGATCGCCGCAGCAGCCTCCACCGCGGTCGTTCGGCTGTTCACCTAGCCGTTCTTCACGGTTCTTCTTGACAGCCTCGCGAGGCCTGTTAACACTGCCCGGCATCGGCAACCTTGGGGGAGTTCGCGTGCCGATCGCATCAGTCAGTTGTTCTCGCCGTGACGGCGTGCTTCGACACGGACTTCCCCCAACACCCAGGGAGGTGCCAATGAGCAAGCTCAAGCTCTTCGCGGCGCTCGCGCTCGTAGCAATCGGGATCGTCGCCGCGCCGCTCAGCGCGTCCGGGCCGCCCAAAGTCCCGGTCGTGGCTGATTGGAACGTCACCGACAACCTGACGGCGCTCGGCTACTCGCCGCGGCCGAATCCGGCAGCCGGCGTCTTCAACTCCGACCTCGCCTTCTGGGGCGACTATGCGTTCCAGGGCACGTACGACGGCTTCCGGATCGTGGACATCGCGAAGCCGCAGAGACCGAAGGAGGTCCTCTTCCAGCCCTGCAACGGGAACCAGGGCGACATCGTCATCTGGGGCAAGAACAAGGACAAGCCCGACTTGCTCGTCCGCTCGTACAACACGCCGGCGCCTGCCGGCTTGACCTGCGACGGCCAGACGATCCCGACCGGGTTCGAGGGCATCCACGTCTTCGACCTCACGAATTTCGGGGACCCGCAGTTGGTCGCCCAGGTGCCCGTGACGGGCGGGTCGCACACCGCGACCCTCGTGCCGGACACGGCCAACAACCGCGTGATCATCTACAACCAGACGTCGGGCTCGACGCCGCCGTTCATCTCGATCATCTCGGTGCCGCTTAGCAACCTCGCAGGCACCAGCGTCATCGGCACGGCTCCGCTCACTGAGGCGGGCGCCTGCCACGACAGCGGCGTGATCCTCGGCAAGGTGAACAAGATGGTGTGCGCGAGCCACGACCACGCGAACGTCTTCGACATCGGCGAGAACTCGACGCCGGGCGGGAGCATCACGAGCCCGCAGTTCCTGTACACCATCTCGGAGCCCGGGGTCTGCAACGAGCCGGATACCGTTCCGCCCAATCCGCAACGCCCCTGCAACGGGAACTGGCACTCCGCCGCGTTGACGTTCGACGGCAAGGTCATCATCCTCGGCTGGGAGCCCGGCGGCGGCTCGCAGCCCGAGTGCGAGGCGACCGACCCGGCTGTCAAGAAGAGCTGGTTCTTCTACAACGCCGACACCGGCGCCAAGCTCGGCCAGTTCGTGCTGCCGCGGCCGCAGACGGCGGCTGAGAACTGCACGATCCACAACTACAACGTCGTCCCGCTCAGGAACAAGGGCGGCAAGCCGCGCTACGTGCTCGTGGGCGGGAACTACCAGGCCGGCATCAGCGTCGTGGACTTCACGAACCCTGCTGCCGCGAAGGAGATCGCCTACGCGGATCCGCCGCCGCTCGTCCCGACGCAGCTCGGTGGCGACTGGTCGACCTACTGGTACAACGGCCGCATCTACGAGTCGGACATCACGAGGGGCCTGCTCATCTGGCGCCTCAACGACCCGGCGGTGACGTCCTACTTCCGAACCGACCACTTGAACCCGCAGACGTCCGAGTTCTCCATCGACTAGCCCCGCGAGGCAAGAAATCAAGCGAGAGGTCGTCCGCGAGGCGACCTCTCGCTTGACAATCAGGGCAAAGAGGGAAAAGACTTCCGGAGTCAGGCAGGCACTTGGGGGAAGCTTCGCCGAATCATTCGCGTCCGCTGTTGGCCGTACGGCGGGCCATCGGCTGCCCCCGGCGAACTGCAGGTGTGCGCGAGAAAGGAGCTTCTATGAAGAGACTGCGACTCTTGATCGCATGTAGTGCGCTGGTCATCGGGATCACAGTCCCGTTGACCGCGTCGGCCGTTCCGCCGAGTGCGGCTACGGCGACGGCCACGTTTACGTACACGAAGAACTTGCATCCGCTCGGCTTCTCGCCGAACCCGGTCCCGATCGACAACACCGTGCCGGGGCAGGGTGTGTTCAACTCCGACCTGGCCTTCTGGGGGAACACGGCCGTGCAGGGCACGTATTCCGGCTTCCGGCTCGTCAACATTGAGGAGCCGGACAACCCGGTGGAGATTGTCGACTGGACGGAGTGCGCCAGCCCGACCAACACCGTGGGCAACCAGGGTGACGTGATCGTCTGGGGCGACCTTGTCATCCGGTCGTGGAACTCCGGCACGCCGGCGCCGATCAACCCGGCTACCGGGTTGCCGTTCCCGACGACCGACCCGGCGCGCTACACGACGCCCGGTGCGTTCTGCGGTGACTGGCCCATGTTCCGGGAACCGGCAGCCCCGCCGCTCCCCGAGCGAGGCCAGGAGGGCGTGCACATCATCGACATCAGCGACCCGACCAACCCCGACGTCATCGCCTTCGTCGACACGCCGTGCGGCTCGCACACGGAGACGCTGGTGCCCGACCTCGAGAACGACCGGCTGCTCGTCTACAGCAACTCGTCGGCCAACACCACGTTCGGCGTCCCGGGCGGGGGTGAGATTCCGCTCAACTGCCGCGGCATCGACATCATCGAGGTGCCCCTGGACGATCCGTCCGACGCTTCCTACTTGCGCTTCGAGCCGGCCGGCGACCCGGACGAGGCCATCGAGCACCGGCACTCGTGCCACGACACGGCCGTGATCCTCGGCGACGCCAATCTCGTGGCGTGCACCGGTTCCGGAGGCCCTGGCAACGGCGGCAGCGTGTTCACGATGGACCCAGCCCTCGGCGGCTCGAAGGAAGACCCGAAGTGGCTGTACCACAAGGTGACGGGAGGCATCTCGCTCGGCCACTCGGCCTCCTTCACGTGGGACGGCGAGGTGGTCGTCATCGGCCACGAGCCGGGCGGCGGCAGCGGCGCCAACTGCGAGGCGACCGACAACCCGCTCGAGCGGACGTTCTTCTTCGTCGACGCCGACACAGGCGACTCGATCGGCCAGTTCACGATTCCACGGCCGCAAACGAACGTCGAGAACTGCACGACCCACAACTACAACATCGTCCCGCTTCGCGACCGGTACGTGATGGTCAGCGGGAACTACCAGTCTGGAATCTCCGTGATCGACTTCACGGACCCGGCGAACGCGAAGGAGATCGCTTACGCCGATCCGGCACCGCTCGTCGACCCGAACCCGCCCGTGGGCATCGAGCTGGGCGGCGACTGGTCGAGCTACTGGTACAACGGCCTCATCTACGAGTCCGACATCACGCGCGGGCTCATCATCTGGAGGCTCAGCGACAGAGCCGTCGCCGGGGCGAGGAAGCTCGACCACCTCAACCCGCAGACGACGGAGTTCACCATCGACTGAGACGTCGCGCTCAGCCGACTGACGGAACCGAGGGTGGCCGCCGAGAGGCGGCCACCCTCATTCTTGACAGTGGCACTAAGAGACAGAAGACTGCCTTCGTCAGGCAGGCAGAGGGGGGCCGGCCGCACGCGGGCTTCCCGTGAGCATGGGAGGTGGTGGCTCGTGAAGCTCCGACTGCTGCTAGTACTCGGGGCACTGGCAATCGGGCTGGTCGCCGCGCCGTTGAGCGCGTCGCCGCCCAGGATCCCGCTGGTGCAGGATTGGGCGATCACGCCGAACTTGACCGCGCTCTCGTTCTCGGAGCGCAGCGTCCCGACGAGCGGGCCCGAGTCCAACTTCATCAACTCGGACCTGGCCTTCTGGGGTGACATGGTCGTCCAGGGCCACTACAACGGCTTTCGGCTCGTCGACGTCTCGCAACCGAAGAAGCCGACGGAGATCATCGATTACGAGGAGTGCGCGCCGAAGAACCCGACCGGCGCCGTCCCCGGGAACCAGGGCGACATCGCCATCTACGGCGACATCCTCAGCCGCTCGTGGAACTCGAACACTGGTCCGGCCGGCGCCTCCTGTGACGGCGATTTCGTGCCGCCCGGGTTCGAGGGGCTGCACATCTTCGACATCACGAGCAAGCAGGACCCTGACCTGATCGCGTCGGTCGACCTCGCCTGCGGCTCGCACACGCAGACGATGATCCCCGACCTCGCGAACAACCGGCTGATCGTCTACGTCGGGAGCTCGAGCGCGACGTGCACCAACTTCGACATCGTGGAGATCCCGCTCGCGAACCCGGCGGGCGCCCATCTCCTTCGTTCCGAGCCGACCGAGGAGCATCCGTGCCACGACATCGGCGTCATCCTCGGGAGCGCGATGAAGCTGGCGTGCGCGGGCGGCAACAGCCTCGGCATCTACAGCCTGGGCGGCCCGGACGGCGGCACCCTGGAGGACCCGGAGGAGATGCACCACATCCTCCCGGGCATCCCGTCCTCGGGTCACTCGGCGGCGTTCACCTACGACGGCAAGGTCGTCGTCTTCGGCTGGGAGCCGGGCGGCGGCGTCCGTCCAGCCTGTCAAGCGACGGGCAGTGTGCTCAGCCCGCCGATCGCAGGCTCCGCGGTCCAGACGGACGACATGAAGTCCTACTTCTTCTTCTCCGTCGAAACCGGTGAGCTGCTCGGGAAGTTCGTGCTGCCGCGCGACCAGGGGGCCGATGAGGCGTGCACGATCCACAACTACAACGTCATCCCGCTCAGGAAGCGGGGCGGCGAGCAGCGCTACGTCCTCGTCTCCGGGAACTACATGTCCGGCATCAGCGTCGTCGACTTCACCGACCCGGCGAACGCCGAGGAGATCGCCTATGCCGATCCGCCGGCGTTCCCCGACGGCTTCGAGGGCGGCGACTGGTCGACCTACTGGTACAACGGGCACATCTACGAGTCGGACCTCGTCTGGGGCCTCCTCACGTGGCGTATCAACGACCCGCGCGTGACGGCGTACTACCGGACACCCTTCTCGAACCCGCAGTCGCAGCTTTTTACAATCGATTAGCGAGTCGCGCGAAAACCGCTGAACGGAGGGCGGCCGCCACCCGGCGGCCGCCCTCCGCTTGTGATCCGGGTCCGGGCGCGTCAGCGGTGCCACCGGACGTGACCCAGGCGACGAACTCATTCGACTACACGAAGAACCTGCATCCGCAGGGCTATTCGGCCTTCGGCAACACGCCGAACCTGCCGGGCCTGACCTTCACGGCCAACTCAGACCTGGCCTTCTGGGGCAAGTACGCGTTCCAGGGCCACTACGAAGGGTTCCGGATCGTCAACATCGCTTCCCCCGCGAACCCGAAGCAGGTCTCGTTCACGGGAGTGCTTCGGGAACCAGGGCGACGTGGTCGTCTGGGGTGACGTCCTCGTCCGCTCGTGGAACTCGCCGGCCACCGGGACCGGATCGTCCCAGCTCTCGTGCGACGGCGAGCCGGTGCCGCTCGGTTTCGAAGGCGTGCACATCTTCGACATCAACGACAAGACGAACCCCGAAGTCGTCGGCTCGCTAGCGCTTCCGTGCGGCTCGCACACGGCGACCGCCGTGCCGGACCTCGAGAACAACCGCCTGGTCGTCTACAACCAGACGTCCGGTGGGCCGTGCCCGTTCATCACGATCTTCGAGGTCCCCCTCGACGATCCGGGCAGCGCGAGCATCATCCGGCTAGAGCCGCTCGAGGAAGCCGACGCCTGCCACGACTCCGCCGTCATCCTCGGCGACGTCATGAAGCTCGCCTGCGCGAGCCACGATCACGCGAACGTCTTCAGCCTGGGCGGGCCCGACGGCGGCTCGCTCGAGGATCCCGAGTTCCTCTACACCGTCTCCGAGCCTGGCGTCTGCAACGAGCCGGGCAACCCGGCCTGCAACGGCAACTGGCACTCGGCCGCATTCACGTGGGACGGCGACGTCCTCATCCTCGGCTGGGAGCCGGGCGGCGGCAGCCTGCCCGAGTGCGAGGCGACCGACCCGGACGTCAAGAAGAGCTGGTTCTTCTACGACGCCAGCGACGGCTCCAAGCTGGGGCAGTTCGTCTTGCCGCGGCCGCAGACCGCGACTGAGAATTGCACGATCCACAACTACAACGTCGTGCCGACCGACAAGCGCTACGTGCTCGTCGGCGGCAACTACCAGGCCGGCATCAGCGTGGTCGACTTCACGGACCCGGCCAACGCGAAGGAAGTCGCGTACGCCGATCCGGCACCGCTCACGCCGACTCAGCTCGGCGGCGACTGGTCGACCTCCTACTGGTACAACGGCCGCATCTACGAGTCCGACATCACGCGCGGGCTCATCATCTGGAAGCTGAGTGACAAGGTGACCGCGGGGGCGATGAAGTTCGACCATCTGAACCCGCAGACGGCGGAGACGTCCGTCGAGTTGAAGGGTTAGCTCCCGCCCGCACCGAACCACCGAGGGCGGCCGCCGAGAGGCGGCCGCCCCAGTTTCCTGGCACTAAACGGCTCGAGACGGCATACTTCCCGGCTCAGCAGGCACGCGGGAGGGGCCGTTGAGGAATTCGCTTGCACCACTGCAGCTCGGGCACGGTGTCCTCCGCTCGCCTGGTCATTCGCGGACTGCCAGGTAGGAGGTGGTAATGAAGCATCTGTTTCGCGTACCGGTCCTCGTTGCCCTCGCGATCGGGATCGTCGCGTTCCCGCTCGCGGCAGGGGCCGGTCACACCGCTGACCCGCACACGCCGGACCTCGTCCCTCGGGGCCACATTCTCGAGCCGGCGAGCTTGATCAACCCCGCGGTCGGGAATCCGGACATCCACACGGACATCGCGTTCCAGGGCAAGTTCGCCATCCAGGGGAACTGGGATGGCTTCAACATCCGGGACATCAAGAACCCGGACAGCCCGAAGCAGGTTGGGCGGGCGTTCTGCGAGGGCGGCCAGGGTGACGTGGTCGTCTTCAAGAACGTCGTCGTCCGCACGTGGGACGCGCCGGCCTCCGGCACGACGACCTGCGGCGGCGAGCCGGTGCCGGCCGGGTTCGAGGGCCTGCACATCTTCGACATCTCGGACAAGACGGCTCCGGAGCTCGTCGGCTCGGTCGACCTGCCATGCGGGTCGCACACCGCGACCGGGATCCCGGACAGGAAGAACAATCGCCTGTTGATCTACAACGGCAACTCGAACACGCCGTGCCCGTGGATCGACATCGTCGAGGTGCCGCTCAAGGATCCGGGCTCCGCGAGCCTGATCCGAAACGAGCCCTCCGACCACACCTGCCATGACATCGGCGTCATCCTCGGCGGCGCGATGAAGGCCGCCTGCGCCGGCGGCGAGGGCGTTCGCGTCTTCAGCCTCGGCGGCAAGAACGGCGGTTCGCTCGAGGATCCGCTGCTGCTCTTCCACGTCGTCGAGCCCGGCGTCACCATCGGCCATTCCGCCGCATGGAGCTGGGACGGCAAGGTCCTGATCTTCGGCCACGAGCCGGGCGGCGGCGTCGCGCCGATGTGCGAGGCGACCGATCCTCCGCTCAACTACACGTACTTCTTCTACAACGGCGACACGGGCGCGAAGGTCGGCCAGTGGACGATGACGAGGACGCAGTCCGCGACCGAGAACTGCACCCTGCACAACCTGAACACGATCCCGCTGAAGAGCGGACGTGACGTCCTCGTGCACGGCAGCTACCAGTCGGGCACGAGCCTGGTCGACTTCACGAACCCGGCGAACCCCGTTGAGCTCGCGTGGTCGGACCCGCCGCCGATCGTCCCGACGGACCTCGGCGGAGCATGGTCGTCGTACTGGTACAACGACTTCATCTACGAGACGAACATCACCGAGGGCCTGAACATCTTCGAGTACGTCGGGCCGCAGGTGAAAGGCAACTTCAACCTGGCCTACCTGAACCCGCAGACGCAGGAGTTCACCATCAAGGCCAAGCGGGGCAAGAGCAGGTAGCACGCTCCGCCAACCGGATCGACACGAGGGCGGCCGCTCCAGCGGCCGCCCTCGTCGTCTTCCGGACTCGCGCTTGACGTCACGTAGTCCGAGGAGGGAGAATCCTCGCGCAGCAGGCGATTGGGGAGCCGATGCCGCAGTTCTACGTGCGTGAGGCCGGGCTCGAGAGAGGCGTTCGGCACCCGCCTGCGACCCGTTTGTCCCATCAGGAGGTGACCATGCCACGAGCTCTACGCGTCCTGGTCCTGGGGGCCTTCGTCTGCGGCTTGCTGACGTTCCCGTTCGCCGCGGGCGCCGGCCACACGACCGATCCGGCCGTCAACCTCGCGCCGCTCGGCCACATCGAGGAGCCCGCCGTCCTCGGCGGCTTCGGCGGCGCCAATCCGGACATCAACACCGACATCGCGTTCTGGGGCAAGTTCGCCTACCAGGGGAACTGGGACGGCTTCTCCATTCGCGACATCAGGAACAAGAACAACCCGACGACCGTGTCGCGGACCTTCTGCGACGGGAACCAGGGGGACATCGTCGTCTGGAAGAACGTCCTAGTGCGTTCCTGGAACACGCCTGCGGGCTCGCCCGGCCCGTTCGGCGCAGGGCTCACCTGCGACGGGCAGATGGTGCCCGCAGGGTTCGAAGGGCTGCATGTGTTCGACATCAGCGACCGCGCGAACCCGGAGCTCGTGGCCGACATCGAGCTCAGCGCCAGGCCGCAGGCCGACTCCTTCGGCTGCGGCTCGCACACGGCGACCGCCGTGCCGGATCCGGCGAACAAGCGGCTCCTGGTCTACAACAGCTCGTCCACGAGCCCCGCGTGCGACTGGATCGACATCATCTCGGTGCCGTTGGACAACCCGGCGGCCGCCTCGTTCCTGCGCCGTGAGCCGTCGATGCACACCTGCCACGACATCGGCGTGATCCTCGGGAACGTGATGAAGGCGGCTTGCGCCGGAGGCACGGGCTTCCGTGTCTTCAGCCTCGGCGGCCCCGACGGCGGCTCCCTGGTGGACCCGCTGCTGATGCACCACGTCGACGTCCCGACGGTGACGATCGGCCACTCGGCGGCGTTCAGCTGGGACGGCGAGATCGTGATCTTCGGCCACGAGCCCGGAGGCGGCGTCGCGGCCGCATGCGAGGCGACCGATCCGCCGCTCGACCGGAGCTTCTTCTTCTACGACACAGACACGGGCGCGCTCCTCGGCACCTGGACCCTCCCGCGCGCGCAGGGCCCGACCGAGAACTGCACCCTCCACAACTACAACGTCATCCCGACGAAGAAGCGCAACCTGCTCGTGAGCGGCAACTACCAGGCGGGAACGTGGGTCGTCGACTTCACGAACCCGGCAGCCGCGTTCACAGTGGCCTGGAGCGACCCGCCGCCGAAGCCCGTTCCGCCCGGAACGATCTTCTGCTGCGACGTGACGGGCGCATGGTCGACGTACTGGTACAACCGCGAGCTCTACGAGTCGAACATCGGCGAAGGACTGAACATCTGGAAGCCGCTGTTCCAGCAGGTCGGCGCCAGGAACCTCAAGCACCTGAATCCACAGACGCAGGAGTTCTCACTGGACTAAACGGCCTACGCCTGACGTAGGGAGAGAGGGCGGCTCCGGCCGCCCTCTCGCTTGCCTGATCCAGGCCGGTAATCTCGTCCGGCTTCCGGCGGAGAATGAACGACATGACGGCGGCGATCTTCGGCCTGCTCGGCGTTGTCGTTGGAGGGCTCCTCACCGGCGGCGTCGACTACTTCATGGCGCGTCGGCGGGAGCAGGCTGAGCTACGTCAGAGCACGCGTCTCGTCGCCGACGAACTGCACAGTCTCTGGCTCGTCGTCGACCTGATTCTGGAGCGCGGTCAGTTGCTGCCGGCGCGCCTGCCCGGCGAGGACACGGAGCTTCTCTTCCCGACCAGCAGCTGGCATGCCCACAAGGCCGTACTCGCCCGCGCCTTACGTCAAAAAGAATGGATCGCCCTCGCGACGGTCTACGCCGCCGTCGAGAACATGAGGCCGGTGATGCTACGGACGCCCGACCTTCCTCTCGATGCCGAGGGAAGCCTGGCGCTCACCGAGATGCGCGACCAAACCGCACGGCTCTACACCCAGCTGACCGGACACCAGCTGTAGATCCTTCGCGCGCTGACGTGTCCGGTCTCACGCCGAGCTGACCAGCCGGTAGCCAACGCCCCAGACGTTGAGGACGTAGGCCGCCTCGCCCTCGCGGTTGAGCTTGCGGCGCAGGCGGCTCGCATGGGAGTCCAAGGTCCTGGTGCGGCCGAGAGAACGGAAGCCCCACACATCCCGAAGTAGCTCGTCTTTGCGGAAGACGCGCTCCGGATCCTCAGCCAACGCGACCAGGAGGTCGAACTCCTTCGCCGAGAGCTGGACCGGCTCGCCGGCGACGCGGACGACGCGCGAGGCGAGGTCGATGTCGATCTCGCGCACGGCGAGGCAGCGGTGGTTCGGACGGCCGGCGCGGCGCAGCACCGCCCGCATCCGCGCTACGAGCTCCTCGTAGACAAACGGGCGCACGACGTAGTCGTCCGCCCCCCGCGCGAAGCCGCGAACGCGGTCGACGGGATCGCCGCGCGTGCTGACCATGATCACCGGGACGTCGCGGTTCCACGCGCGCCCGGGCTCGCCCGCACGGAGCCGGCCACACAGCTCGAACCCGGAGGCGTCGGGCAGGATCGCGTCCAGCAGGACGAGATCGGGTCGCTCCGCCTCGACGAGCTCGAGCGCCGAGGTGGCCCGGTCGGCGGCGTAGACCTCGAAGCCGTCGTCGCTCAGCTGCTGGGAGAGGAACGCCCGGGTGGGCTCCTCGTGCTCGACGACCAGGACGGCTTCCCCCATGCGGGCGACGCTAGCAACGGCTCCTGCGCCGAGCCAGATGTCCTTTCGCACGGGACCGTCACGAGGAATGCGCAGCGGTCCGCACACTCGTCCGCGGCGGTCGCGTTCCGTTGCTTTGTGGCATGCGGCGCACTGGTCTCGTCCTTCTTGCAGTTCTTCTGGCTGCACCGCTCTGAGCGCCAACGAGGTCACGTGCGCGGAGGGCTCACCGTGGGTCAGGCTCCGCGACGGCAACGACACGAGCGTGGTCGTGGCTGGGCATGCCGGCGTCCTCGGGGGACCGGGAGGCGACGAGCTTTCGCTCTGTGTCGCGTGCTCAGGCTCGCTTTACGGAAACGACGGCAACGACCACCTCGTCGGCGGCGAGATCTACAGCATTCTCGACGGCGGCGCGGGAGAGGACGTCCTCGAGGGTGGGACGGTCCCCAGTGGCTCGGGGGCCAGACGGGCAACGACCTCACCACAGCAGGGCCGGGCATCGATTCGATCGCTCCCGGTCCAGGTACCGACGACGCGGACGGCGGGGCCAACAGGGACACGCTGCTCTACTCCCAAACCCGACACAGGGTGATCGTCGACCTCAAGAACGGGTATGCGCTCGGCGAGGGCCCGGATCAGTTCGACAGCATCGAGAGCATTGTCGGGAGCCGCCTCGGCGACGACCTCCGCGGGGACAGGATGGTGAATCGGATTGTCGGCGGCGACGGTGCGGACGTGACCGCGGCCGAGGCGATCGCGACTTCCTTTTCGCAGGCGACGACAGGGACATCGTCTACTCCTCCGACGGCATGCTCGACGACGTCAGCGGGGGGCCCGGCTTCGACCGAGCGCACGTGGACCGTGGCCTCGACCGCGTCCAGCGCGTCGAGCGCTTCTTCTAGAGGCCGCGCGCGAGGCGCTCGATGCGCCAGCGCGCCTGCGCGTAGTCGATCGTGCCGCGGCGCCAGGCGCGCAGGATCTTGCGGCGCCGCCACCAGAAGAGGATCTGCATGAGAGCCCCCTTCGGGCGCGACGGCCCGGCTCCTCCCTACTCCGCCGACTTCGAGGGCGTGAAGAGCGTCAACTGCATCCCGCCCGGTGCGCGCAGGCGGACGTTGAGGTCCTTCCACGGCGTCCGAACCGGGTCGGCGAGCTGCTCTGCGCCGCCCTCCACGAGCCTCCGCGCCGTCTCCTCGGAGTCCGCGACCTCGAGCGCGAGCCGCACGGGACCGGCGACCCTCTGCCCCACCTCGACGCGGTCGATCAACTCGGCCTGCGCCTCGGAGAGGAGCTCGAGCGTCGCGCGCCCGGCGTCGAGGATCACGCCGCGCGCGTCGCCGTCCTCCCAGGCTTCGATCACCGGCAGTCCCAGCGTGTCGCGATAGAACGCCAGCACCCGGTCGTACTCGTCTACGGTCACCGCCGTCCGCAGCTCCCGTACCGGACGCGGACGACTTCCGCGCTCCGACTGCGCGAAACGCTCGAACGGCTCCTCGGCCCCCGGCGTCGGGGCGTGCTCCAAGAGGTCGGGGAGCGGCCAGGCGGCCATGATCTCGGCGCCGGGCGGAGAGAGAGCGAACCCGAAGCCCGCCGCGACCTCGGCCGGAACGGCGTAGACGATCCGCGTCACGCCCGCGAGCACGGCGACCGTGCGGCACATCGGGCAAGGCTCGCAACTCGTCGCGACCGTCGCTCCACCGAGGTCGGTCGTCCCCAGCCGGCGGCATGCCTCGCGCACCGCGGCGACCTCCGCGTGCGCGGTCGGATCGGCATCGCGCGCGGTCGTGTTCACGCCCTCGCCGAGGACCTCCCCGTCCTTGACGACCAGGGACCCGAACGGCTCCTCGCCGGCCTCCACGTTCGCCCGCGCGAGCGCGACGGCGCGCTCGAGGAACTCCGCCTCGGTAGGAGTCACAGCCTCCCGGAGCGCAGCACGCCCCAGACGAGCCAGAGGCTCAGGATCGTCGAGAACAAGAGCCCGATCGCGGCAACCCAGTAGATGCCCAACAGCTTGTGCCCCTCCTCGACCATGGCAGCGAGGATGCCCGACGTCACCGCGCCGCCGACGGCGACCATCGCGATCCCGATGCGGTTGAACGCCGTGTCCATGCGGTGGATCAGGGCCTCGAGGCCCTCGTGGCGGAAGCCCACCTCGATCTGCCCGTCCCGCACCTCCTGGAGCACGTCGTGCACCTGGTACGGCAGCTCCAGCATCATGGTCGCGTAGTTGCGCGCCTCGTTCTGCATTCGCGCGGCCACCCGCTGCGGCGTGAAGCGCTCGATCATCAGCTCGCGCGCGTACGGCTTCGCGACCTCGAAGACGTTGAAGTCCGGGTAGAGCTCGGCGCCGACCGAGCCTAGAGTCGCGATCGCGCGGTCGAGGAGGATGAAGCGAGTCGGCAGCGTGAGGTGCATCCGGTAGATGAGCGCGAAGGCCTCGCGGATCACCTGGATCGGGTCGATCTCCGAGAGGCTGGCGCCGTAGTAGCGGTCGAAGATCGCGCGCAGCTCGACGACGAACTCCTCCTCCTTGTCCTTCGGGTACCTCACCCCGACCGAGGCCAGTCGGCGGGGGATCGCCTCGACGTTCTGGTTGACCACGTCGATGAAGAGGCCCGTCAGCTTGGACGAGTCGTCGGGCGCGAGCTGGCCGGCCGTGCCGAAGTCGACGAGCCCGATCTGGTCGGTCTGCTCCAGGACGAGGATGTTCGCCGGGTGCGGGTCGGCGTGGAAGAAGCCGTGGCGGAAGATCATCGCCATCCACGTCTCCGCGATGCGGTAGGCCATTCGGCGGCGCTCCTCCATCGTGTACCGGGCTACGTCGATGTCCCGCACCTGCACGCCTTCGAGCAGCTCGAGCGTCAGCACGCGCGAGCGCGAGTAGCTCCAGAAGACGCGCGGCACGCGGACGTGCGGGTGGCCGGCGAAGTTCTTGTGGAACTGCTCGGCGTTGCGGGCTTCGATCCGGTAGTCGAGCTCCTGCCTGATCGAGCGGGCGAACTCGTCGACGACCGCGACCGTGTCGATGAACTCCAGCGCACGCACGCGCTCGCGCGCGAGGCGGGCGAGCTGGTACATGAGCTCGAGGTCGGCCTCGATCTGCCGCGGCGCGTTCGGCCGCTGGACCTTGACGACGACGCTGCGGCCGTTCGGGAGCACGGCGCGGTGCACCTGCCCGATCGACGCGGCCGCGATGGGCGTCTCGTCGAACTCGAGAAAGAGCTGCTCCAGCGTGAGGGCCAAGTCCGACTCGACCACCTCGCGCGCCTGATCGAACGGGAACGGGCTGACCGAGTCCTGGAGGCCCTTCAGCTCGAAGACGACGTCGGGCGGGACGATGTCGGGGCGCGTGGAGAGGAGCTGGCCGAACTTGACGAACGTCGGGCCGAGCTCGTCGAGCATCTCGCGCAGGCGCTGGCCGCGCGGCGACCTGCCGCCGTCGGCCTCGACCTCGCGGCCGCGCCGGGAGCGGACCGCTCCCGGGCCGCGCGTCTCGAACAGGTACCCGAAGCCGTGCTTGGCGGCGACCTGGGCGATCTCCGAGATCCGCCCCAGCTGTCGCACGGCGGGTCTCGAGCTCACGCTCACTTCTCCTTTTCGACCAGGCGCAGGCGGTGCTCGAGCTGGGCGAGCCGGAGCTCGAGCTCCTCGTACTCGCGGCGCGTCACGAGGCCGACCTCGCGGAAGAGCCCGGAGAGCGTGGAGCCGGCGCGCTCGCCCACGCGAAGCGCTTCCCCGCGCCAGCGGCCCATGACCTCGTCGACGACTTCCTTCGCGTCCTCGCGGCTGACCTTTCCGCGCCCGACCAGCTCCTCGACGAGCTCGTCGGCACGGTCCTTGGTCAGGGCGACGACGCCGACGCCTGCGAGGAAGAGCTCCTCGGCGGTCTCGCGGAGCGAGCGCTCCGAGTCGTTAGCGGGCTCGGCCATGTGGCCTCGCGCGCCTCCGCTTGCGGCGCGCCTCCCGCCGGGCGGCCGCGCCGTCCCGCTCCTCGTCCGCCGGAGCAGCGTCCGCCGTGACCGCCTCCTCCTCCTCCTCCACGACCTCCTCGGCGGCCTCGAGCTCCTGCTCGGCGGCCACGGGCTCGTCGGCCGGTCGGCCGTCGGTCTGCTCGCCGACGGTGTCGAGCTTCTCCTGGAGGCCGGCGTCCTTGCGCCGCGCGTACTCGGGCTCGCGCTCCTTCAACACGGCGAGGAACGGCGTGGCGATGAAGATCGTCGAGAACGCGCCGGAGCCGATGCCGATCAACAGCGCGACCGCGAACGCCTGCAGCGTCTCCCCGCCGAAGAGGATCAGCGCCGTGATCGGGAGGAGCGTGATGAAGCTCGTGGCGAGCGACCTGCGGATCGTCTCCCACAGCGACTGGTTGGCGATGGCCGCGAAGCTCGACTTGCGCATGAGCGGGATGTTCTCGCGGACGCGGTCGAAGATGATGATCGTGTCGTACATCGAGTAACCGAGGATGGTGAGGATGGCGGCCACGGTCGCGGCCGTCACCTCCCAGCCGAAGAGCGCGTACACGCCCATCGCGACCGTCACGTCGTAGAAGAGCGCCCTGAAGATCGGGAGCGCGAAGACGAACTCGAAGCGGATCGTCACGTAGATGACGATCAGGATCAGCGAGACGACGATGGCGAGGATCGCCCCGCGCAGGATCTGGTCGCTGAAGCTCCCGGACACGCTGCGGACGCCAATCGCCTCGGCGTTCAGGTCGCGCTGCAGCGACGTCGTCAGCTCCGCCTGCTGCGCCTCGGTCAGCGTCTCCGTCTTGATCTGGAACTCGTCGTAGCCGCCGTCGCTCTCACGCCCGCGGCCCTGGATGACCGCGTCGGCCAGACCGACGGACGACGCCTCCTCGCGCACGCGGTCGACCGTCGTCGGCTGCGGCGTCTCGAACGAGACCTGGCTCCCGCCCTCGAAGTCGATTCCCAGGTTGAGGCCCTTGAACACGATCAAGCCGATCGAGATGACGAGCAAGGCAGTCGCGATCGAGAACCAGATCCGGCGCTTGCCGACGAAGTCGATCTTCTGCCAGTCCGGGATCTTCTCGGCCTTGGCGCCCATGAACTTCGGGTTGTCGAACCAGCGGAAGCGCGCGAGGACGCCGAGGAGCGCGCGTGTGGCAAGCACCGCCGTGATCATCGAGAGCAGCGTCCCGACCAGGAGCATGAGCGCGAACCCACGGACGCCGCCCGTCGCTGCGGCGAAGAGCACGAACGCCGTGATCATCGTGACGACGTTTGCGTCGACGATCGTGGCGAAGCCCTTGCGGTAGCCGGTGGCGATGGCGGCGCGCACCGACTTGCCCGCGCGCACCTCTTCCTTGATGCGCTCGAAGATGACAATGTTCGCGTCGGCCGCGACGCCGATCGTGAGGATGATCCCCGCGATGCCCGGCAGCGTCATCACGACCTGGAAGGCCAGGATCGCGCCGTAAAGGAAGATGCCGTAGACGGCGAGGCCGACGATGGCGACGACGCCGAGGAAGCGGTAGACGATAAGCAGGAAGATCGCGACGGCGATCAGTCCGACGAGCGCCGCGATCATGGCCTCGCGCAGGGAGTCCTCGCCGAGCGTCGCCGAGATCTGCGTGCGCTCGACCTGGACGAATTCGACCGGAAGGGCGCCGGTCTGGAGGACGAGCGCGAGGTCCTTCGCCTCGTCGAGGCTGTCGAGCCCGGTGATCTCGGCGCTCCCGCCGGCGATGCCGTTGACAAGCTGCGGGTCGGTGAAGTCGATGATCGGGAACGAGCGGATCTCGTTGTCGAGCACGATCGCGAAGCTCTGCGCGAACGCCCGCTCCTGATCGCGGCCGTCCGCGCCGTTTGTGGTGGCGAGCGTCTGGCCGCGCTGAGCCAATCGCTGCGTGATGTCCTGGAACTTGTCGCCGCCGCCGTCGGTGAACTGGAGGAGGACGTTCGGCTGCCCGTCCTGGCCGAAGTCCTGGCGCGTGCCGTCGGCGTTCAGGTCGTCGCCCGTCAGCGCCGGGCTCGGATCCTCCTCGGCGTTCGGCTCGTAGCGGTAGAGGTAGTACCAGGGCGATGCGGCTGAGACGCCGCCGGGGCACGGCCGGGCGGCCGCGGCCTCGTCGTTCGTCGTGTGCCCGCAGGTGAGGATGACCTTGCCCTCGGGGACGACGTAGTATTCGGCGCCTTCGGGGATCTCACCGCCCTCGACCTGCTGGGCCAGCGCCTCCTTCGTAGGCGCGGGGCCCGCGAGGCGAGACTTCGACTCGGAGTAGAGGTACCACTCGCGCGCGTCCGTTCCCTCCGGGAGGGCGTCCTCCGCGGTGAGGAGCGGCAGCAGCGTCGGGCTCGCCTGCGGCATCCCCGTCGGGTCGGCGGGGTTCTGCGAGAGCGGGTCGGCGTCGCCCTGAAGATCGTAGAACTCGAGCTGCGCCGTCTGGCCGATGATGTCCGCGGCTCGGCCCTGGTCGAAGACCCCTGCGAGGCCGATGACGATCTGGTCCGAGCCCTGCTTGCGGATCTCGGGCTCGGAGACGCCCAGCTTGTCGACGCGGTTCCTGATGATCTCGACCGAGCGGTCAAGGTCCTCTTCGGTCAGGTCCTGCCCGGCCTCCGGCCGCGCCTCGAGAACGACCTCGAGGCCGCCCTGGAGATCGAGCCCGAGCGTCGGCGAGCGGAAGATGCTCAGGACGGCGACTCCGGCGATGACGCCGAAGAGGGCGGCCAGGATGAGAAGGTAGCGACGCACGGTGCTGCCTAGCGGCGGGCCTGCTCCTCCGCCACAGCCTCGACGTCGTCGAGCGACGCCGGCTCGGGCGCCTCCATCGGCTCGGGGGCCTCTTCCGGCTCCTCGGCCATCGCAGCGGCCTCCTCCGGGGTCACAATGCTGGCGATCGCGGGCCGGGCGACGGCGATGCGGACGTCGGCGTCGACCTCGAGCTGGACGCGCTCGTCGTCGATCGCGGTCACCTCGCCGTAGACGCCGCCGCTCGTGATGACCTCGTCGCCGATGCTGAGGCCCTGGAGCATCTCCTGGTGACGCTTTGCCTGCTGCCGCTGGGGACGTACCAGCAGGAGGTACAGGAACACGAGCATCACGAGGAAGAAGAGAAAGATTGGGTCCACTACTTAAGCCTCCTAGACGTGTCTCGACCGCGCGCGCCCATTCCTCGCGGGGCGCCGCAAGGACGTCTGACACACAATTGTGCCGGACAAAAGTATCAGGCCGTCGCTTACGTCACTCCGGCGCGCCGGCCACGGCCGGGGGCGGGCCGAGCCGGTCCAGTGCCCCCGCCTTGAAGGCCGTCAGCTCGCCGCGCTCGATCGCCGCTCGGGCGCCGGCGGTCAGGTCGAGCAGGAAGCGGACATTGTGCTCTGAGAGCAGCGCGAGGCCGAGCAGCTCCTGCTGGTTCACGAGGTGGCGCAGGTACGCGCGCGAGAACCCGGTGCACGCCCGGCACGGGCAGCCCTCCTGGAGCGGCGCGGGGTCCCTCGCGAAGCGGGCGTTGCGGAGGTTCAGGCGGCCCTCCCACGTCAGCGCCGAGCCGGTGCGCCCGACCCGCGTGGGAAGCACGCAGTCGAACATGTCGACGCCGCGCTCGATGACCTCGAGGATCCCGGCCGGGTCCCCGATGCCCATGAAGTAGCGCGGCTTCTCGGAGGGCAGCAGAGGGGCGCTCCAGGCGACGGTCTCGAGCATGAGCTCGCGGTCCTCCCCCACGCTCAGCCCGCCGAGGGCGTTTCCGTCGAATCCAAGCTCGGCGATTTCGTCGATCGACCGCCGACGGAGGTCGACGTCCGCGCCGCCCTGGGAGATGCCGAAGAGGAGCTGCCCTTCGGCGCGCGGCGCTGCCAGCTGGCGCTGGGCCCAGCGGGTCGTGCGGGCGGCGGCCCGCTCCAGCTCGAGCTCCGTGGCGCCGGCCGGGAGACAGATGTCGAGGCACATGGCGATGTCCGACCCAAGCCGTCGCTGGATGTCCGCGGCCAGCTCGGGCGTGAAGCGCGCGGCTTCGCCGTCGTAGACCGAGCGGAACGTCACGCCCTCGTCGTCGGTGGCGACGATCGTGTCGCGGAGCGAGAAGACCTGGAAGCCGCCCGAGTCCGTCAGGATCGGCCCGTCCCAGCCCATGAACCGGTGCAGGCCGCCGAGCTCCTCGATCAGCTCCGCCCCGGGCCGGAAGTGCAGGTGGTACGTGTTGCCGAGCAGGATCGTCGTCCCGAGCTCGCGCAGGCGAACCGGGTCGAGGCTCTTGACGGTCGCCTTCGTCCCGACCGGCATGAACGCCGGCGTCGGCACGTCGCCGTGGGCCGTGCGCAGCACGCCGGCGCGGGCCGCGCCGTCGGTCGCGGTCACCGTGAAGCTCACGGCGCGATTCCGCGCGCGATTCGCCACATCTCGCGCGCCACGGTTGCGCTTTTCGGCGTTACCGTCGGAAGCGGGTGGTGGGACGGGGTGCCCCGGAGATACAAGGGGAGGTGGTTCACTGGAGGAGCATCGCATCGCCGAAGGAGTAGAAGCGGTAGCGCTCGTCGATCGCGAGCCGGTAGAGGCGGCGGGTCTCCTCGACGCCCGCGAAGGCCATGACCAGCGCGAGCAGCGTCGACCTCGGCAGATGGAAGTTGGTCACGAGCGCGTCCACGCGCCGGAACTCGAATCCGGGCGTGACGAAGAGGCTCGTCCGGCCCTCCAGCGGCGCTCCGCGCGCAAGCGACTCGAGGACGCGCACTGTGGTCGTGCCCACGGCCACGACCCGGTCGGCGGCGCGGATCCGCTCCCACGCCACTGGTTCCACGCGGTACCGCTCGCTGTGGATCTCGTGGTCGGCCAGGTCGTCGGCCGTCACCGGCCGGAAGGTGTCGAGGCCGACATGGAGCGTGATGCGCTCGACGTCCAGCCCGGCGAGGAGCTCGGGCGTGAAGTGGAGGCCCGCCGTCGGCGCCGCGGCCGAGCCCGCGTTCTCCGCGTAGACGGTCTGGTAGCGCTCGGCGTCGGCGAGGGGCTCCGTGATGTACGGCGGGAGCGGCGCCTCGCCCTCCGGCTCCCCGTCGAGGCGCACGAGCCAGCGGCCACCCCCAAGGTGCTCGACGAGCTCGGCGGGGCCCAGCCTCGTCCCGGGCCGCAGGCGCTTCGTCGGCCGAGCGAGCGCCTCCCACAGGCCGTCCCCGGCCGGCTCCAGGAGCAGCACCTCGGCCTCCCCGCCGGTCTCCCGCCGCACCCGCAGCCGCGCGGGGATCACCCGGGTGTCGTTCACGACGACGAGCGCCCCCTCCGGAAGCTCGGCGGGGACGTCGCGGAACCGGCGGTGACGCACCTCGCCCGAGGTCCGGTTTGCGACGAGGAGCCGTGAGTCGTCACGCCGCTCGAGCGGCCGCTGGGCGATCAGCTCCGACGGCAGGTCATAGTCGAGCTCCGAGGTTCTCATGCGATCCGACGCCAAGAGTAGAGTCACCGCCCATGGATCGCGACGCGCTGGAACGGGCCAGGGCACGCATCGCCGAGGCGCGCGAGGGAGGCCCGACCCGGGCCGATCTCGAGGCCGCGCTCGAGCGGGCGGAGGCCGGGCTCGACGCCCTTGCACAGACCGCGGCAGAGCTCGAAAGCGTCGTTCCGGAGCGCCTCGGCGCAGCCGTCGAGGAGGGTATGCGCGCTGAGGTGCTGCCGGTCGCGCGGCACATCGCGGAGGTGCGCGGCCTCACAGGCCAGATGGTCCGGCGGATCGAAGCGCTGCAGGCCGAGGTGGCAGCCGAGCGTCGCGAGCGCCTCGAAGATCTCGCCGTCCTCGTCGAGCTCATCGGCTCCGGCTGGCGCGCCGTTGAACGACGGCTCGACCGGGCCGAGCGCATCCTCGACCGCATCGAGCGTGCCCTCGAGGAGCGTCCCGGCGCTGCGCTCTACCGGATCGACAGCCGCCAGGCGCAGTAGGTCAGAGACCTAGCGCGCCGGCAGCCGCAGCTCGAACCGCGACCCGCGCCCGACCACGGAGTCCAGCTGGAGGTCGCCGCCAAGCGCGTGCGCGAGCTCCAGGGAGATGGCGAGCCCCAGGCCGGTCCCCTCGCCGTTCTCGGAGACGAACGGCCTGAAGACGCGGTCATGGTCCTTGGGAGCAATCCCGGGCCCCGAGTCCGTGACCGAGACCGACGCGAACCCGTTGTCCTTTGAAACCGCGAGCGAGATTGCCCCGCCGTCGGGCGTCCAGGAGAACGCGTTCGAAAGCAGGTTGGAGACGATCTGAAGGACGCGGTCGCCGTCGGTCTTCAACACCGGGCTGGCGCCGAGGGAGAGCTCGTAGCGGATCTCCCGGCGCCGCGCCTCCTCGGCAAAGGAGTTGTAGCCCTGCTCGACCAGCCGCTCGAGCTCGACCTCCTGCTCATCGAGGGTGAAGCTGTGCGCCTCGAGCCGGGAGAGGTCGACGAGGTCGCCGACCAGGCGCACGAGCCGGTCCGTCTCCGCGCGGATGACCTCGAGCGACGCCTCGCGCGATCTCGGGTCGTCCGCCAGGCCCTCGCGCAGCGCGGCGACGTGGCCGCGGATGGCGGTGAGCGGCGTGCGCAGCTCATGGGAGACGCGGACGAGGAAGTTCCGCTCGTGCGCCTCGGCGGCGGCGAGCCGCTCGGTCATCTCGCGGAACCGCTCCGTGAGGTGCGCGATCTCGTCGCTCGAGCCCGACTCGGGGAGCTCGGCGCCGTACCGCCGCAGCGCGACCTCGTCCGCGGCCCGCGAGAGCGTCAGCAACGGCTTGGTCAGACGGCGGGTCAGATACCAGACGAACAGGACCGCGATCGGCAGGCTTGCCAGGAACGCCAGCGCGAGCCGCTGCGAGAGGTCCATCCAGCGCTCCTGCAGCTCGGCGCGCGGCTTCGCCACGACGATCGCCCCGAAGGTCTCGCCGCCGAGCCTGATCGGGTAGGCGGCAGCGAGGAACACGTGGTCGGCCCCCGGAGGACGGAACTCGAACGTCTGCACGCGACCGTCATCGAGGGCATCCCGGTCGAGGAGGTCCAGGGACAGCTTGGTCAGGCCGGAGGCCTGGCCGGGGAAGATCTCGACGCCGGCGTAGTAGATCTCCGAGCCGGTCGCCTCCTCGAGGGTCGGCGGGGCGAAGCGCGGGGCCGAGCCGGTCTCGTCGATGCTCGCGTTCGCCTGCTGGGTGTACAGCTCGGCGAGCCCTTCGGCCTGACGCTCGAGCTCCGCGAGCGTGCGCGACCTGGTGTCCTCCTGGAAGAAGCGGACCGCGATCGCGACCGTGACGAGCGCGGCCACGAGTACGCCCGCGAAGAAGATCGCGGGAAGCTTGAAGCGCAGGGAGCGCAGCACGGCCGCTCCCTATGAGACTTTCGCGGCCTTCGGCTCCGTCGAGACCTTGTAGCCGACGCCCCACACGGTGACGATGGGGCAGGCTTCGCCCAGCTTGCGCCGCAGCTGGCGGACATGTACGTCGACGGTGCGCGTGTCGCCCGCAAACGTATAGCCCCAGACACGCTCCAGCAACTGATCCCGCGTGAGCACCAACCCGCGATGATCCAGCAGGTCCCAGAGGAGGTCGAACTCCTTGGGCGCGAGCTGGACCTCGTCGCCGGCGACCCTCACTTCCCGGCGTCCCGCGTCGATCCGAAGGTCGCCGTGCTCGAGCACCGAGCTGACGAACTCGCGGCGCTCCGGGCTCGACCGGCGCAGGATGGACTTCACGCGCGCGACGAGCTCGCCCGGGTTGAAGGGCTTCGTGAGGTAGTCGTCTGCGCCGACCTCGAGCCCGATGATCTTGTCGATGTCCTCGTCGCGGGCGCTCAGCATGAGAATCGGAACGTCGGAGCGCTGGCGCACGCGGCGACACACGTCGATGCCGTCGAGGTCGGGCAGCATGAGGTCGAGGATGATCAGCGCCGGCGGATCGGCGCTTGCCTTCTCGAGAGCATCCCCGCCGGAGCCGGACACGCGCACGGAGAACCCTGCGCGCTTGAGGTACATGCCGATGAACGACGCGATGCTGGACTCGTCCTCGACGACGAGGATGGACTGTTTCGTCCCGGTCACAGCGCCATATCCTGGCACAGGGCTCGGTTGGTGAGCGCCGGTCATCGTCTCCACAGCTCGAACGTCCGAGCCGTGCGGGGCCAATACCTGAGCGCGCCCCCGGCGATCCGGTACGTGCCTCGCGGGCCGGTGTCGAACGCGTCCAGCGTCAGCGAGCCGCGCACACTGCCGGCGGCGAAGATACGACGCCCGTTGATGACGGCCTGCCACGGGCCGCCGCTCGCGCCGCTCCAGACGCGGCAGCGAACGTCGGTGCCCCTGTACTGGGTCGTCGAGCGGCTCACCCGGACTCCGCGCTTGTTGCAGCTGCGGTTCGGCCTTCCGCCCCCCAAGAGGTCGACGACGCGGATGCGCCCCACCGCCACACGGATGAGCACCGAGCCCCGGCGCCCGATGACTGCGCGCCCGTAGCCGGCGCGGAGCTCGATCAGCTCGGCCCCGGGTGTGCGCAGCGAGTAATCCGCCTGCGCGTATGAGGCATCAGCGGCCCACATCGCGAGGGCCGCGACAAAGATCACTACAAAGCTGCGCCGCATTCGCTACGAACTATCTTCGCATGCCGTGAGACTTCGATTACGGCGCTGTAAAGAAATTGTAAACGGCAGTAACCCGAAGCGCGGTGCGGGAAGGAAACGTCCGGGCCCGCTCGTACCATCGAGAGACGGCCATGGACGAGCGATCCCGCCACGATCGCACGGCCCGCCTTCTGGAGGCGCGTCTGGAGGCCCTCGCGGTTGCCTCGGCCCGCGTACCCCGCGGCGAGCGCGATCTCGACCGCGAGATCGTCGCCGCGGTCGCCGCGACGCGCCACGCGGTCGCGCTCGAGCTCCTCTCGTTCGACGAGGCGGCAGCGATCTGGTCCGCGGTAGCGCAGAGGCACCCCGGCGCCGGCTGGTGCCGGACGAGCCCGCTGGCGGCGTGACGGGCTAGGCGACGAGCCTGACGGTGCCGCGCAGGCCGACCGCGTTCTGGACCTCGTGGCGGTCGGTTCGCTGCCAGCCGTCGCGCGTGGCCTCGGGCTCGCAGAGGTGGCAGACGACGCGTGCAACCTGGCGTTGCTGGATGCTTCGCCAGTAGCGGAACCGTTCGCCCGCGAGGAGGTTCCGGCGGCAGAGCGCACAGAGCGTCACTGCCCTACGACTGTAGGGAGGCGCCCGGACGGCGCGGGGCCGTTTCCGACGACCGCGCTCTAGGGCATACTCCCTTGGCAATGTCCAGTCGCCAGGGGTTTCGCGCCCCGAGGCCGGACGCCCAGGGGCCGGCCGAGCGAGAGGAGAACGTCGTGGAGCTTGCCCGACAGGCCGTCGAGCGCTTGTCCGCGCGCTTGCCCGGGACACACGTCTACTGCCACATGCGCGTCGGCGGCGCGCTGCGTGTGGTCGCGTCGGTCGGCGGGATCCGCCTGATCTACGAGGTCCCCCGGGACCAGGGCGGCATCTGCTGGCGGGCGGCCGAGTCCGGCAAGCCGCAGCTCGTCGAGGACGTCCGCCACGATCCCGACTACCTGGCGACGGACGAGCGCGTCCGCTCGGAAGTGGCGATCCCGATGCAGATCGACGAGGAGACGCTGCTCGTCCTCGACGCCGAGTTCACGGAGCGGACGTTCACACCCGAGGAAGCCGCGGCCGTCGAGGCCGAGGCCGCCAGGCTCGCCTCCGAGCTCGTCTAGCCGTACTCGAAGAAGCCGCGGCCCGACTTTCGCCCGAGGCGCCCCTCGTCGCGCATGCGCACGAGCCGCTCGGGCGCGGCCATGCGCGGCTCTCCGAGCGCATCGTGGAGCGCCTCGGAGGCATGCACGTGGATGTCGACGCCGATGAGGTCGATGAGCGCGCAGGGGCCGATGGGCCAGTTGACGCCGCGCGTCATCGCCTTGTCGAGATCCTCGGGAGAGACCCCCGCCTCGTCCAGTACGCGGACGCAGTCGTTCAGGAGCGGGATGAGGATGCGGTTGACGACGAAGCCGGGCGTGTCGTTGCAGCGGATCGGATCCTTGCCGAGCCGCTCGGCGAGCCCGTAGGCGGTCTCCACGGCCTCGTCGGAGGCGAGCTCTGTGCGGACGACCTCGACGAGCGGGAGCACGGGGGCCGGGTTGAAGAAGTGCATGCCGACCACTCGCTCCGGGTGCTTGCAGGCGCTCGCGATCGCGGTGACCGAGAGCGCCGAGGTGTTCGTGGCCAGCACGGTGCCGGCGTGCGACACGGCCTCGAGCGCATGGAAGAGCGCCAGCTTCGGGTCCAGGTCCTCGACGATCGCCTCGATGACGACGTCGCAGCCCGCGAGGCCGGCCGGGTCGACCGTCATCGTTAGGCGCGCGAGCGCCGCGTCACGCTCCTCGGCGGTCAGCCGGCCCTTCTCGACCCCGCGGCCAAGGTAGTGGGCGATCCGCTCCCGGGCACGCTCGCAGAGCTCGTCGCTCACCTCGCGACCGACGGTCTCGAACCCCGCCTGGACGCAGACCTGCGCGATCCCGGCTCCCATGGTGCCGAGCCCGACCACGCCCACCTTCTTCACGTCCGCAGCGGTCACTGTTCGACGGTGATTCTGACCTGGAAGTCCTGCGGCCCGACGGCACATCCGTCCTGGCCCGCGCAGGCGGCCGTCCCCGACGAGGCGATCGTGGCCTCCCCCGGCTCCACGGCAGTCACAACCCACTCCGAGAACCCGGGGTCCTGGATGTAGTTCACGACCGCGAGCGACACGGCGTCTCCGTCGACGACCGGCTCGCTCCAGACCCAGTCGCTCGAAAGGCGCAGGCTCGTCTCGCCGCCGGTCGGGAGCGCGACGGCGGCGCCCGAGTCCGCCTGCGTCAGGACCTGTGGTGACTGCCGCGGCGGCGCCGGCTCGCTCGTGCTCGGGGAAGGCTCCTCGACCGGTCCTGAGGCTTCGTCTCCGCTGCAGGCCGCCAGCGGGACGAGGAGGAGCGCGAGAACGGCGACGCGAACCACGGCCCACACAGGTTGCCGCACGGCGGCCCGGCCTGCGTCGTGCTTGAATAGCGGCATGGCGGTCACGGCCCGCGAGCAGAAGCTTCTCCTGGGCGGCGAATGGATCGAGACGGGCACGTGGAGCGAGATTCGCTCGCCGTACTCGGGCGACATCGTCGGCCGCGTGGCGCAGGCAGGTGCCGACGAGACGCGACGCGCGATCGACGCAGCCGCGGCGGCGATGGCCGAGCCGCTGCCGGCGCACAAGCGTGCCGAGATCCTCGACCGCACCGCCGCGCTCGTGGACGAGCGCCGCGAGGACATCGCCCACACGATCTCGAACGAGGCCGGCAAGCCCCTGAAGGCTGCCCGCGTCGAGGCCGAGCGGGCCTCTTCCACCTTCCGCTCGGCGGCCACGGAGGCGCGCAAGCTGGCCGGAGAGGTCGTCCCGATGGACGCCTCGCCCGCCGGGGTGGGCAAGTTCGCCTTCACGGCCCGCATCCCGATCGGGATCGTCGGCGCCATCTCGCCCTTCAACTTCCCCTTCAACCTCGTCGCCCACAAAGTCGCGCCGGCGCTGGCCGCCGGCTGCGCCGTCGTCCTCAAGCCCGCCAGCCAGACGCCGCTCTCGGCGCTCCTCCTGGCCGAGCTCGAAGCCGAGGCGGGCCTCCCCGCCGGGTGGCTCAACGTCCTGGTCGGGCCCGCGTCCGAGATCGGCGACGTCCTCGTGGGGGACGAGCGGGTCCGCCTGATCAGCTTCACGGGCTCCGCCGAGGTCGGCTGGAAGCTCCGCGAGCGCGCCGCCCGCAAGAAGGTGCTGCTCGAGCTCGGCAACGCGACGCCGCTGATCGTCGAGGCCGACGCGGACGTCGAGGATGCGGCCTCCAAAGCCGCCGCCAACGCGTTCTCCTTCGCCGGACAAAGTTGCATCTCCATCCAGCGTGTCTACGTCGCCCGCGGCGTCTACGACGACTTCGTGGCGCGCTTCCTCCCTAAGGTCGAGGCGCTTCGCCCCGGCGATCCCGGCGACGACGAGACGGACGTCGGCCCCGTCATCGACGAGGACGCCCGCGAGCGGATCCTCGCCTGGATCGACGAGGCGAAGTCCCAGGGCGCGGACATCCTCACGGGCGGAGAGACGACCGACGACGGCGTCATCCGCCCCACGGTGCTCACCAACGTCACGCCGGAGATGAAGGTGTCCTGCCTCGAGGTCTTCGGGCCGGTCTGCACGGTCAGCCCGTACGACTCCCTCGAGGAGGCCTTCGAGCTCGCCAACGGGACCGAGTACGGGCTCCAGGCCGGCATCTTCACAAGCAACGTCAAGACGGCCCTCGCGGCCGGCGCTGCGCTCGAGTTCGGCGGGGTGCTCGTGAACGAGGCGCCGACGTTCCGCGCCGACCAGATGCCCTACGGAGGCGTCAAGGCATCGGGCAACACCAAGGAGGGCCCGCCCTACTCGGTCCGCGAGATGACCGAGGAGCGACTGGTTGTCCTGTCCCGCTGACGGCTGCTCCGGTGCGCCGGAGCGGTCCAGGCCGTCCGTTAGACTCGCGTGCTGGCTGCGATGCCCGGACGCATGAACCCCTTCTCCGATCACCGAGGCGGGCCCGAGCCGGGCGAGGAGGTCGTCGAGGTGGTCGAGATCGTCGAGCCGGGGCCGTCTCCGCCGCTCGAGCCGGATGTCGTCCGGCTTCAGCGCGAGCGCATGGCGCTGACACGCCAGCGCGAGATCGAGATGCGCGACGTGGGCGGCCTGACGGTCGAGATGGTCCGTCGCGACCGCTGGAAAGCAGACCTCCTCATCTCGCGCTCCGGTGAGGTCCTCGCGCTCGAGCAGCGCATGCACGAGCTCGACTCGCTCCTCGCGGCCGAGGCGACCGCGCGCACCTTCCCGCACGTCGCCCACTGCAAGTGCGGCGCGCCGCTCGCTCCCGGGGTGCACTTCTGCTCCCACTGCGGGCGGCCCGCGGCGACCTCACCTGCGGTCGTGACGTGTGTCCACTGCGGCCAGCCCCTCCCTGCGGACGTCAACTTCTGCCCGTTCTGCGGCAACCCGGCCGCTCCGGCGGAGTACGCTCCCGCGCCCGACCCGCTCGACGAGACGATGGTCCGCCCGGATCCGAACGACCCCGAGGGGCGCCTGTGACGACGCCGCCGCTCGAGCCGCCGCCCGGCGAGGGCCCGACGCCCGAAGCCCCCGTGGAGGAGCGCCGCTGCCCGCGTTGCAGGGGACCGTACGAGCCGCTCCAGGAGTACTGCCTCGAGTGCGGCCAGCGGCTGGTGGCGCTGCCTACCGAGGGCTACACGCGGACCATCGTGTGGTCGCGCGAGTCGCCCGTCTGGCTCTGGATCGCGCTGCTGGCCCTCCTCCTCGTCGCTCTGGCGGCGGGGGCGATCGTGGCGCTGGCGGCCACCGACGACGACCAGGAGGGCGGGCCAGCCTCGAGCGCCACCGAGTCGACGGTTCCCGTGCTCCCGCCGACAGGCACGATCACGGTCGAGCCGCCGCCGACGCTGTCGACGATCTCCATCCCGACCTCCGGCACATCGACCGTCATCCCGACGACGACGCCGACGTTCTCGACGACGTCCACCACCCAGCCGACGACGACTACCGGAACGATCCAGTTTTGGCCGCCTGGCACAGACGGGTTCACGGTCGTCCTCAAGTCGACGCCCGTCAGCGAGGGGCGCGGCCCGGCCGAGTCCTCCGCGCAGCAGGCCCTGAACGCCGGCCTGCCCGAGGTCGGCATCCTGGACTCGTCGAATTTCACGACGCTGAACCCCGGCTACTACGTGACCTTCACGGGCGTGTACGACTCGCAGAACGAGGCCGAGAACGCCCTCCCGCGCGCGCGCTCGTCGGGATTTCCGACGGCTTACGTGCGGGAAGTAGCAGACTGAGACGTTTGTAGCGACCGCACGCCGGGAAACTTTGTAACACCTTGGCCTGCCGTGTTATGCTCCTCGCCGGAGTGGATCGGGGGCGCTCCCTTAACCCGATGTTAACAGCGTTTTGCAGGTGTTTCGTGACGGCGAAGGATAACGTGTGAGCGAGCAGGTTCACGAGAGGATTCTGACCCGCATGTATCAATACTCCAGGGCGATCTACCGCTCCATCAAAGACCTCATCGATCCCTGGGCAGAGCCTGAGAAGCAGCTCGAGTATCGGCGGGAGGTCCTCGCCCTCTGCGAAGAGTGCGTCGAACGGCTCGCCAAGGACCCGCGCTACTTCGCACACCCCGACCGGACGCTCTTTCAGGACATCCGGCGCTACTTCCCCATCACCTACCAGGCGCAGGTCGCCTGGGCAGTGACCGAGGGCATCGGGGCTGCCGTCGAGTACATCGAGGCCCAGATCGAGGCCGGCGCGTTCGACGGCGGGGTCGCCCGCTGCCGTGCGACGACGCGCAAGGGGAAGCCGTGCCAGCGCACGCCGCTCCCCGAGCGTGAGTACTGCCCCTCGCACCAGCACCTCGAAACGCAGCGCCAGGCAGCGTAGCGGCGACTACCAACTTCCGGGCGGCGCGGCCTCGGCGTTAGGAGCCGCGGCGGCCGCGGCAGATCCAACCCAATCCGCGGGTCGCACGGTCGGATGCTGCTGATCTCGCTTGGCGAGCTTCGGCTCAGGGTACGAGGAGACTTGTGGCTTCCTACACCGTGAACAGACGCGGAGTGGCTCAAGCACGGAAGCTCATCAAGGCCAAGCAATACGTGCTGAACAGCAACTGGGGCGATGTTCAGCCGAACGCCGCCGATGAGAACGCCTTCCTGAAGGACCACTCGTGGCAGGAGTACGCGGGCTGGTTCCTGGGGCTGACCGAGGGCGCTGCCGACGAGACCAAGGCGCGATACGCGTTCGTCTGCGGCGACTTCCGCCGCGTTCACCGAAGCGGCTTGATCGCCTGCGTGTACCGCGCCGCCGAGTGGCGGCACAAGGAGGTTGAGCGAGCCGCCTACAGACTGCTGCAAGAACTCGACGCCGCGACGTCCTAGCCCTCCGGAAGGCCCCCTACGCGAGCGCGAGCTGCTCGAAGTCCTCGATCTTCGAGACCGAGACGCCTACGAGACGCAAGGCGCCGGGACGGTCCGCGAGGGCGCGGTCGAGCAGGTCGCACGCCACTTGGCCGATGCGCTCACCGTCCGCGAGCCCGGCCGCCAGCGTGGTCGAGCGGCTCCGGATCGAGAAGTCTGGGTAGCGGAGCTTCGTCGTCACGGTGCGCGCGACCTGGCCCGACTCCGCCAGGTGCCCGGCGACGCGGAGCGCCATGCGGCGCAGCTCCTCGTGAAGCCGCTCGCGGTCCGAGACGTCGCGCGGGAAGGTCTCCTCGTGCCCGATCGAGATGTTGGCCACCGGCTCGTCGAGGCCGCGCGGGTCGATGCCGCAGGCGCGGTCGCGGAGGAGGCGGCCGACCTTCCCGGGCAGAAGGCGCGCCAGCTGCTCGTCCGAGAGCGCGGCCAGCTCGCCGATGGTCTCCACGCCGGCGCCGGCAAGGCGTTCCTCTGCCCGCGGGCCGACCCCCGGTAGGAGCCGCACGGCGAACGGCGCCAGGAACGCCGCCTCGCGCCCGGCGCGGACGACGGTGATCCCTCCGGGCTTCCTGCGGTCGCTCGCGA
>Ga0193741_1000011_pt1 | contig 58751 bp, 91 predicted proteins | sample L2s2metaG_FD_143059 | JGI IMG/M metagenome (GOLD analysis project Ga0193741, IMG submission 143059) | Soil microbial communities from a riparian zone of the East river system, Colorado, United States - L2s2 | ecosystem: Environmental > Terrestrial > Soil > Riparian zone | place: USA: East River...
AGGACCACGGCGATGACGAAGCTCGCGAACGCTACCTTGGCGCGCATGTTAGCTCCCCTGCTGGCTCATGTAGACGTAGACGATGAGACCGACGATGCCGCCGACCACGATTGCGCCGCGTACGAATGGCTTCTTGAGGATGCCGGCGATGATGAGCGTGAGAACACCGATCACGATCACGGCCGGATGGTCGACTACCCACTGAGCGACCGATTCGAGCGACAAGCCATCGACGTTGTCAACCGATGGCGGCTCAACGTCTACGGCTGGAAGCTTGCGCATGTTGCCTCTCCGAGTTGTGTAGGGAGTTTGGGGTCTACTCCACGAGCGACTTGACGAAGTCCCAGAGTCCAACGGCTACGTCGGCCACGGTCCGTCCCAGACCCTGGAACACGTCTCCGGCCGCGTCCGGGCGGTAGGCGATGAAGAACAACAGGAAGGCGATGCCGCCCCACGTCAGGATCTTCTTGATCACTTCTCTGGCTCCTTCCAGAGCTCATCGAGTACGCTGAGGACGGCGCTGCCGATGTCCTTGAGTAGCCGGAAGGCCCCGTCAGCGTGGCCAGTCGATTCCAACCACAGGAAGATCATCGTACCGACCGCGAGCCCCAGCACGGCTAGGATGATCGTGCCGCAACCGGAGCCTGGTCCCTTCTGGGTGTTGCCGATGCTATCCCACACGGCTACAGCCTCCCGGTAAGCCAAGCCTGCGCAACACCGAGCAGACCCCAGTACCAACTGACGGCGCAGAAGCCGAGCGCGAGCATGAAGAGCCAGAACTGTGCCGCCTTGCTCATTGGTCGAGCCAACGGCTGATCTGGCCGGTCCACTCGCCGAGGTCGATCACACCGGCGAAGGCGAGGAACACCACCAACACGGCGACCACGATGACGATCATCACGACGCCGAGGCAACCGGCCGTCAGGTTCGGTCCACTACGGTCACCACTCACGGAACCAGTCTCCTATCCAATCGGGGAACAGCTCCCTGGTCTCGGGAGCGAGGTAGAGGATGACCACGAGTACGACGAACGCTATGGCGAACGCCCGGACGAAGGTCCAGATTCTGTCGTCGCGGTTCCCGTCACCCATCGCGGCTCCGATCTTGATTGAGGTTTTCGCTGCCACGCGTAACCTATCGGAGCGCTCCCCGTTGGCGCTAGTCGCCTACTAGCTCCAAAAGTCCTAATCGGACACCGACCTCGGTCAAGACGCAAAGCGACTCGCTCGCATTCATCTCGGTGCCGCCGGTCACCCACCAACTGTCCTCAGTAGAGCATGTTGGGCCGAACTCGTGTTGCTCCCACAGAATCACGCCGTAGTTAGCCAAGAAACGTCCCATGTGCGCCTCGCACGGTTGGAACATGGCGCCATCCTTCGTTCGGACGTGCCACGCCGAGGCCGCCATACAGTCCTGCGCTGGATCGCAGTCCGGCGTGTCATTGTAGTGGCACGAGCCGTCCATGCCGCGCTCCAGATGGCCGACCGGAAGGCCGAGCGCGCGCTCCACGTCCTCAACGGTTTGTGGGACGAACTCCGGTGTTGGCTCGGTCACACCAGGAGCAGAGTCTATAGGGGACATACAAGAATTCCTTCCAAGCTCGGATAGCCACAGCCGAGCGCGGCATGTAGCGGATGTCCTTAGGCCAATTGCATACGCCACAGGACGTGTTGAAGGGTCTAATGCGACCGTACATCATTCCTCTTAGGAGGGTCAGAACCCCTCTTCACGAATGGTTGATACTTCGACATACGATGCGGAGCCGCGTCCGCACCGTGCCAGCAGCATCGGCTCGCTACATGCCATATGCCGTTGCGAACCACGCAGTAGCAGTCCACGGGCTGAACCCAGTCCGGATCAAGCACGTACATCATCGCTTGGTCCTTTCAGGAGGGTTGATGAACTCCTTACAAGGGCAGAAGATGCAACCCTTATCTCTATGCGCACCTCGGCGGTGGCCGCATCGCTTGGGATCTTTGACGCGGTGCTTCTCCTCCCAAGCCCGCGACATAACCCGATCGCATTTGTCTCCGGCCTTAGGGGAGACCATGCGGCCTCGGCTCCACGTACTCCCCGGACGCGCGGCGCTCCTCATAGGTGGCCGGCCTCCAGATCCGCATCTGCCACGCGTAGTCGATCGCACCCCAGTAGAAACGAGCATTACAGGGAGCGCCATCGCCGTACACGTAGTTACAAGCAAACCAGTTGCCATCAGGAATCACACCATGCCTGTGGTGCTCCACAACGTATTCCTTGTGGATCTCCCGGAACCAGCTCTCATCCGGTCCCATCTCCAGGCGCGGCAATCGCGCACCGTCCTGATCGGACAGTCCTTTATCGATTCGTTGCACCATCAGAAGCCCTTGACCCTCTCAGCATCGTCATCATCCGCGTACCAATCGGCGGGAGTCGGCGGCGGCGGAGCTAACGGAAAGACCGTCGTTTTGACGCTGTCGCGCTTCAATCCCGAGTAGTGGACCGTCACATCGAATCCACCGGTGTCGTTGATCTTCGTCTCGACTCCCGTGATGATCACAGGCTCGCTCGGCGGCGTGTCGTACGTGAAGGCCCACTCGCTCTTGAACGCGATCCGGTGCTCAGCCGCCTCGGGCACTGCCGGCTCCTGGTTTCCGTCGCTCATCTCTCAGCCCTTCTTGGCGAAGATGAGGCAGGCCACGACCACGAGGCCGATCAGTAGGCCTGCCCAGAAGTGGTCCCACCTCACCCAACTAAAGTCCATAGCTCCTAGCGTCCCGCGCCGAGCGCGATTGCCGCTAGTGTGAGGCCGGGACCTTCCGACCCATGATCTCCATAGCCGCGTCGATGATCCGGACGTCCACGTTGGACACGCCCTTCTCCTGCGCGCGCTTGACGATGCGCTCCACATCCTCGATGTAGAGGTCGCGCGCGTGCGCCAACAGAGCCGTCTCCGAGGTCGCGGCCTCGGGTAGCTTGGGAGCGCTACCGCGTAGGCGGTCTAGCTCCAACTCGGTCGCACGACGTACCTCATCGGGCATCTGCGGGAACGGTGTACCTGGCATTACCTCATCCTCCAAGCTGCTAGTCCGAATAGGACGGCCGCAATCACGGCCACGCTCAGGACCTCGTGGAACGGAGGCCATTCAGCCGGCCACATCAGCGTCGCTCCATACCTGGATGCCATACCGGCTGGTGCGGCGGTACGTCCCGCGCCTGCCACTCGTTGGGCATGACGGTCGCGTACTCGTTGTCATAGTCGCACGCGCTACAGATCAACACGCCGCCTGGGAATAGGCCGCGCCTCCGGCCGCAACACCGGACGGTGAAGAGCTTCATGGGACCTCCGTTGGAGATAGCGCTCGGCAGATGAGCGTGTCCGGGTTGCCGTCCGTGGGCATAAGCGAGCGCGCCTCCTTCAGTTCTACTTTAGACGACCCATTGGCCGTAGAGGTCACCTCTACGAGCCAACGAAGATCATCGAGCGTGATCGGTCCCTCCAGTCTGACTTCGTTGGTCGATATCCGCTTGGCCATCAGTTCGTGCCTCGCGCGGTGGCTGGATCGGTGGGCGCGGTCGGCTCCGGCACCGGCCGATACGTCAAGTCCACATCGGCCAAATCCTTGGTCCCGTCCGCCGGATTCGAATGGTAGATTTCCCACAGCTCCTCCTCCGCCGTGAGTTGGCGATCGGCCCGAGCCACCGGGTCGATCAACCCGTCGCCTCCACCGAATTCAGTATGTCCCTTTGGAGCCTTCTCATACGGCATATCGAACTCCTACCTCAATACTAGGAGAAAACCTCAATTCATCCGTTGCAAAGTGCCTCGGCGAGGCAGACGGGTTAGCGAAAGTTTAGGACCACTCGCGTAGGCGCGCGCGAGGCTCGCTGTAGGCGTACGACGCGCAATCGCGTCTACCAGTACAAATACATATTGCAATAAGAAACACACCCTCCTATAGGGTCTAACTCTCTCTCTAACCCGTCTACCCGTCTGCCTCCTCTAGTCTTTATGCATCTTGACCAGCAAAAACTCAGGCAGACGGGTTATCATTTTTACCCGGCTGCTACCCGTCTTCTACCCGGCTGCCTCATTTTTCCCCAAGAGGCCGGCAGACGGGTAGGCGGACGGGTAGGAAGACGGGTTAGAGCGCCCCGAAAAGCCTTGCGAATTCCTCAGAAAGTCGGATACCCGCTCGGACCTTGACCACATGCCTTCCATCATCATCAATAACGGTCTTGCTCTTCTTGTCAAAGCCTCGGCCTGACATATAGCTACCAAACTTAGTGTTCGACTCGGGCTTGATCCCGTTCGTCGTACACCATTGCTTATAGGCGGTGTAGAGCGCTTCCGGCGCGACCGAGGCACCCGGCTCAGCAATAGCAATCTCGCCTAGCGCTCGGTCGAAGTCGGACAATTCCCCCAAGAACTTCTCGCGCGCTTCGAGCGCGCCTGCCGGCATATCGAGGTCCCGAGACGCGGCGTACATGGTCCATCCTTCGAGCGCCCACGCGAGCACGGCCGGTGCGACCTCCGGCGAGGTGAGCCGGTCGAGCATCGTGTCGTCCTCATCAGACTGTAGGATGACTTGGTCCCACGGCACGATCACGAGCCGCCTACGAACAGCCTCATCCGCGCCTTCGATCGTGGGAGAGTTGTTACATAGCAACCAAGGCGTGAAGGCCGGGATGACCTCCCAGAAGGTGTCCGATCGCATCCCGCGCGCGACTACCGGCGCGCCACCTGTGAGCCGCTTGACTTGGTCCGCATGGAGGTGCCAAGCTTGCGAGGTCTCCTCTGCGACTATCATGCGCTTTCTGAGCGCTCGCACCAGATCCGGGCGCGGGCGGTCATCTTGGTTGTCCCGGAACACGGTCATGGTCACGGCCGCTGCGTAGTCCCCCAGCGCCGAGCGTAGCGCCTCGGCGAACGTGGTCTTGCCCGTAGATGACGGGCCAAAGCATACAACAAACAGACGACGTGGGTTGGCGCCATACAGCGAGTAACCCACCAGCTTCTGGAGCCAGGCCCGAATCTCTGGATCCGGTTGGAACCGATCCAGGAATGCGTCCCAGTCCGGATGGGTGGTACCCTCCACCGAGGCGACATCGCGCACTCCTAGCTTCATGGTCATCTTGTGTTCGGGGAGAGCCGGCGTGATCGTGAAACCCGGGTTTCTAGACAACACAGCCCGGTCTAGCCGCGCTGGGTCCGCGTCGAAATCTGAGCCGAGCACAGAGATCCCGCGCAAGCAGGAGGCGACCGAGATCATAGCCTCCAACGAGCCCTTGGATTCCGACTTGCGGGCCCACTTCTTCAACTCGACCATCTGGGCCGGATCTTCATCGGCCAAGAACTCAGCCTCATCGCCGATTGCCCGCGCCACTTGGATGGCCCGGCGCTTTACCTCGCCGTTCCGGTCGATAATCCAACGTCCTTCAGCGTCCGACCAGAAGAGCCAGCCCCAACCTTCGACGTACCGCATATCGTGTCGGTTGGCGATCGCGAGCCGTTCGGCGTTGCCCGTATCGCTCCGGGCGTAGCTAAGATGTGCACTACCGCCGCTATCTCCGCCCGCCGGCTCATGCTCATCGCCATTCGAAGTGTTGCCGCCGCCCATACCTCCATCGAGTAGAGCACAGATGTCCCCATCCTCGGCCAAGCCTTCGGCCGCAACCTTTTGTACGCCTCGGATCACGATCCGAGCCCACTCCTCGGCGGCCTGCCGTTCGTCTGCGCGTCGAGCCGTAGCGGGGATGAACGTCTTTCGTAGTTCGGCAAGCGCCTTCTCCACGCCCGCGTGCCCGGCGTGTGCGTCCCCGATGATCGCCCATGCCCCGTCGCGTCCGGCGTCGTGCGTCCCGCCGTCATCCGAGGCTTGCCGCGCCTTACGTTGGTAGGTCGTGAGAGTCCGCCGCATGGTCGCGCACATCTCCGGCCCGTTCCGGTTGGAGAGCCACATGCGTACATCGGCCTCATCGAGGTCCGCCACCGGCCGATCGGTCCAGCGCTTCCCGGACGTCAGACCTTCGATCCATAGCGCGGGTAGGTCCGGCACCTCATCCGGTGTTGGAAAGTCGTTACCCGGTCCCTTGATCCCATCGACCCACCAACGGTACCGGGCACCGTTTGCGTCTGGATTTGTTGAGGGGTCCACCATAGCGTAACGATGGTCCCAACGGACTAGCTCTACACCGCCGCCTTGCGGCAACTTACCGGGCCACGCCAACCCTTCTGGAATCCTGAAGAGCCGGATGCCAGAGCCATCCTCCCGCGCGGTTGGGTAGTAGGTCGCAGGTAGCTCGCCCCATGCTTTGATGGCAGCCGCGAAGGTCTCCCGGCCTTGCTTGCCCTCGTACATATCCACATCGATGCCCAAGACTGTCTTGGGTAGCCGGAGGCCGATGTTTCCGCCCGCCGCGAGCCACACCATGTTACCGGCTGAGACGCGCGCCTTGGGGCGGAGCCACTTCTTGAGAGTGACTTCGTCAACGTATGCCCCGTGTACGCCAGTGTACCCATCGACTGGTGGCCACTTACAATTCGCCGGAAACGGGACCGGCGACCAACCTGCGTCGAAGTACGCTTGCGCGGCGAGGCCATATGGCCCAGTCACGCGACCGCCGCGTAACCGGCAACCAGCAGCTCGCGGGCAACAACCGATCGACGTACCTTCCGGCGCTTCGCCTCAGCGCGAATGTACGCCGCAATCTCGTCAGGCGCGTGGGTCTGAACCTTGGGGCCGATGGGAGGCCGCCCAGGGCCGCTGCCTTGCCTCTCAACAACTTCCACATCGACTCCCAGGTTATTCGATCGTGATTCGGGGTACCCGAGTCTATACCCGACGGATCTAGAAGTGCCTGGTGTCGTCTGCCCAACCAAAGCAAGCTCGGCACTGCCGCCCATCCGCGCCGGGCAGGTAGTAGTGCGGGAACCAGTTGAGGAAGAACTCGCGCGAGATCATGCGCATACGTCTGCGATTACGCTGCCGCTCCATCCGGAGCCGGCTCTGCTTCGTGGTCTGCCGGTGCTTCGCTTGCTGCGCTCGCTTCGCCTCCGTCTGCGCTAGCATCCGCATCCGTGCTCTCAGCTCTGGGAAGTCCGTGGTCAACATAGGTCTCCTTGATACGCCTGAGCCAGGTTATGTTATGCCGCACCGCATCTCGGGCATGCTCCCGCCCCTTGAGGGGGTTCCAGAAGCCCCAAGCCTTCAAACGCTCATCGGTGACGGTCCGCATCGCGAGTGAAGCCGACTGCGGCGTTTGGATCTGTAGCGTCCGGCCAGCGATGTACATGCGGTCCTCGAAGCGCGAGAAGACTCGCACCGGCGCCAGGAGGTCGCGCGACATGAGAAACTTCTGCAGAATGAAGTCCTCCCACCCCACCTTTGTGTTGTCGCCCCAGGCGAGCACGAGCGCCATCATCTGGTCTACCACTTGCGCCTCGGTGCCGGTGAACTCTCCCGCGCTCCACGACGCCACGTTGGCGAGGATGCGGAGATCCTTCTGATACATGGCCTCCGGCCAGATCCCAAACACGGACCAACCGCAAGTCGAACCGGGGTCATACCAGATGGAGGTGAAGAACGGGTCGTCTGTCGGCTCGCCCATGTCTGCCGGCGTGACCGGCGCGGCTCGCCGTGTCGCGATCCGCACGGGTGCTACCCAGCTCTCCAACTCATCCACGCGGCGCCCACAATTTAATCGGATGACCCGCTTGCATGTCTACCGGCGGCACATAGTTCGGGAACAGTTCCCGGAGCCGTCGCATATACTGTCGCTCGGCGTGACCTGGCGACCAACCCTGGATCTGAACTCCCAAGGGCTCCAAGTGATCCACCGAGGTCCACGACGCGGGCGGAGCCGACATAAGCGCCTCGCGCTCATCGAGGATGATCCGTGCGTCCGCTTGGCGTACCAAGGGCGGCATGTCGTGGACGATGACGCCGAACCGATCGCATATCACCTTCATGAGACGGTCTTCAGCCAGACGGTACTCCGGCATGAAGTCCTTGAGCGGCCGGATCATGTCGCCCATGTACGCCTCGGTGGCGTCGTGGAGTAGCGCCCAAGGCGCGTACTCCTCCGGCACCGCCCGGCTCATCAGGACACAGTGCTCGGCTACCGAGTAGAACCGACGCACATGCCCGCCGTACCGGCACAGGAGACCGAGCGCGTGCGCGATGTCCAAAGGGTCCACATCTCTAACGTCCGCGTCCATTGGGTAGAACGCTTTGCCCGTGTAGGTCTGCATCCAGCTGTGCATTAGTCCTCGATCCAAGCGTCTTTCAACTCGGCGATTTCATCCCAGGCGATGTCGCAAGTACAGCCGATTGTGTTGCCCTTACACATTTCCGCGCCGCAACTCCCGTCGCACGTGCACGGCTCTTCGGGTCCGTGCGGGCAAGCCTCGGCCATGCGTCGTTTGTACTCTTCGCGCTTCATTCACGCCTCGCGTTCGGTAGGCCCTTCTCGATGTACACGTCTGCGGCCTCGGAGCGGATCATGAGCGAGCCGAGGTTCAGACCTTGCTCGCCGAACGGCAACAGGGTCTCTTCGATGGCCTTCATGAGAGCCGCCTGGAGCGCGTGCCGGCGCTCGCGGTCGGCCGGGACCGTACCCGTCACTAACATCGCGAAGCCGTACACCTCGTGCCCCACTCTCGCAGCGATCTCTTCGATGGACTCGGCGGCAAACCGGCTCATACCACACGACCGTGCTTGTAGGGCCGCGTCTCGTTGTAGGCCATCTTCTCTGTGATGGCCGCGTCGATGTCGATCCCGTACGCGGCACACGCGTCGAGCACACGGATGATGATGTCGGCGAACTCGCTGGGCACACCTTCCGGCTTGAGCGGGACCTTGTGAGCTCGCAACAGGTTCTCAAACTCGACCTGCGTCAACTCCTGGTCGCCACCGAACGGGGTCTTGACGAGCCACTTGCCGCCGCTCATCATTGTGTACTGGAACGGAACCTGGCCCGGCTTGACGCTCCACTTGTAGTGCGTCTCGGTCGGTAGCCGCCCGTCGCGGTACTCCTCCAGCGCCTCGGAGACCTCGGAGTGGATCAGGGCCAGGATCTCCCCAAAGTTGCGCGCATTGGGCGGAGCCACAGTTTCGCCCGGGGTAGCCGGCCCACGAGTATAGTCGCTCAGATCTCCCCACCAGCCGTGGTCACAGGCGTTGCGATGGATCACGCGAGCGAGGTCGTTCAGGTAGACCATAACAAGAGTCCTTTCAGGACGGACAGCAACGACGCTCCGATTAGGAGCAACAACACAGCCGCGCCGGAAGCGACCCAGTACCGCCAACCATGGTTGTACGGCGACTCGACCTCTTCCGGCGCATTCAGGGGTTCGAACTCCATCACTCGGTCCAACTCAGCTCAAGTAGCCGGCCTTGCTCGTCGGTTACCGCGTACACGCGTGTCCCGAACTTCACGGCCGACAATACGGCTCGGATCTCCGAGGAAGTCATGCCGAGCCGGTCACGCGCTCGGTACGTCTCCCGCTTTCGCCACTCTGCCCTCATGTCCGACATCGCCACGCTCCGTTGCGCTCATGAGCCGGTCCAGGTAGGCCAACGTTTCGGCCTTGTCCATCATGATCCTAGTAGGACGCTTGCCGACCTCGATGATCTCGACTTCGTACCTACCCCGCAAGTTAGTCTGGAGTAGACGGAAGCTCCACGGGACCATCATCCCTCCTCTTTAGACCGTTGAGCGGCCTTAATGAGCTCGGCGTCCAGCTCGATGCCGTACCGCTGGAAGAACTGCACGGCCGGCTGTAGCATCTGGCTCCACACGATCCGCATCAACTGCGGGACGTACGTGTGGCAGAGCGTCAGAATCTGGATAGCCGCGTCCACCGTGCCGATCTTGTCGCGTGGCTGTCTCGGGAAATGGGACGTCAGCCAGTCTTCGAGCCGTTGGACCTCCGCAGAGAAGAGATCGCGGGAGGACTCCGCGAGCGCCTTCGCGGTCATCGCTTCATCGTACTTCCGAGCGAGCGCGCTCGACTCCTCCAGCGTGAGCCGCTCATCACGCTCGGCCTCGGCCTGGTCCAACATCTCCGCGTACTGCGACTCGCGCTGGTCGATCATCTTCGCGATGTAGCTCTCGATGGCGCGCTTCTGCTCGGGAGGCATCATGTACCGCTCCCAAGGCGCCGGCAGATCCGTCACCTAGTCCAACCAATCCATGCGTAGGAAGTCCGCGTTGGCTCGGACAAACGCCTCATCGGAGGAGATCCGACGTCGCACCGCGTCTCGGTCGAGCACGTGGCGGACGTCCACGAGGTCCTGAGTAGACATCTTCGACATCACGACGTCCAAGATGCCCTGACGGGTACCTCGGTCCGCCCACACGGCTGTCATGTGCCCTCCTTACATCCCGGCCGGCGACAGGCGATGACACCGATTCGCTCGGTCATGTAGGCGACCGACCAAGTACCCGTGTCATAGCCGCAAGCGGTCTGCCGCCAAGCTTGGCCGACTTTGTGTTGTACCGTAACATGCTTCGACTGCGTACGCGCTATCACGTACGGCTTTGCTCTGGTATCCAACTCACTCCTCCCGAGGCTCGATCAGCTCCACCGCATACGACGCCACGCTATCCAGCGGGATCATGGTACGCGGCACACCATAGCCGACGATAATTTGCCGAGCCGCCGAGTCAATCTTCCAGCCTTGGCCGAACGGTATGGGGTAGTACATAATCTGGTGGTTGAAATACGTCACCACGATCTGGATCCGCCGCCGCCGGTAGTGCCGGCACAGCGGAAGGTCAGATGCTTCGCCCTTGTAGTCGAGCGCTAGCCGATTCGGTTGCGGGGACTGGGTAGGAACACCCGGTTGTCCTGCTTCGCCCACGGGAAGTCACACTGCCTTTCGACGTTCTCCCAGCCCTGGAATGTACATTGCCGGCCGATACCGCCGCGACCTCCGCAAGTCGGGCAACCCTCCAGGCGGTAAGGCGGCTCTTCGTTGATCTCCGCCGCGTGCTTTTGGATGGCGAGATCGTTGGCAGAGGCAGCCACGCCGTCCGTGTGGATCCAGCCGGAGCCCTTACACGTTGGGCAGTCCTTGCCGGTCTTCTCGCAGCTGATCTTGACGTGCGGCTCCAGGAAGGGGTGTGCCTCGACCAGAACGCGCCGCATCTCCCGCGCGCACTGCACCATCTCCCACTGGAACATCGAGCAGCCTCGGTACGCGAAGACGTTGATGAACTCGCGCAGCGGGTACTCGCAGAGGATGTAGTTGGTCGTGCCTTCCGGCAGGATGTACCGAGCGTCCTGATAGGACACCCCCGCGTCGCACGCCGCCTTGTACGCCTCCCAGCAGGCCAGCAGCGCTCGGTTCCAAAGCTCTGGAACTGACCACTCCGAGCGCGGACGATTAGTGCGATCCTCCCAGGCTTGCAGCTTCAGGATCGACATCGGCCAACGCTGGTTAGGGCGGTCGCCGTACCACGTCGCGCGCTGCGACTGCTGGTGGAAGGCGGCTCGCCGCGACCGCACGAGCTGGTGCGTCAGAACACGACTCGCGCCGATCACTTCGAAGACGACCACCTGTGACTCCAGCGCGGTCTGGAGGCCGCCACGGAACATCTCCATGGGGTCGGTCTCCTCCGGCGGCTCATCCGGGTGCACGCCGTTCGTGGCGCGGATGGTACGCCGCAACGTGTTCCGCAGCTGCGCCTCATCGATGCCCTGGATCAGTCGGACCTCCAGATTGTCCACGCCGTAGTCAACCCGGCCTTCATCGTACGGCGAGACCGCCTTGCCGTCGTTGAAGTCGTGATCATTGAACGCGCGATCGGCGAGCAGGAGTTGGTTATCCACGTTGGCCCGGCTGAAGATCGGACCGGGCTGGTAGTAGTCTCCGCCGTACTCGGGGTTGTCCAGGATCTCCTTGGGAACCGCATACGGCCGGCTAGCCCGGTGCTCGTGAATCCAGTTGCCGGTCATGACGCCTCCTTGATGCCGAGCTTGAACAGCTCAGCGATAGCTCCGGCGACCATGGCGAAGAACGTCACCCAGAACCAGGTCCAGTAGCCAGGAGCCGTCAAACCCATCTCCGGAAACAAAATCCGGCCGATGATGTACTCCAGAGCCGCGAAGACAAACCACACGACTCCGAGCAATAGTCCGATTAGGATCATCCCTTGTGCGCCTCCATCCAGGGGCAGACCTCGGCGCGGAGCAGCGCCGGGCAGTGGGTCTTGAGGTGTTCCAAAAGCCGGTCGATAGACTCGCGTTGAGTCCTAATTCGACTGTCCAGGCCGGTCTCGAAGCGTGCGCCGACGATGTTGCCCTGAAGGATGATCTCAGCCGGAGACGTTTGGTTCAGCTCGAAGACAGCCGGCCTCGTGACTTGGAGCGCCCAAGCGACGGTTGCCTTGTCTTTCGTCCCAAGCACGGTCATGATCTCCGGCGGAGTCGGTACGTAGAGCGCGGTCCTATCCAAAGCCATAGCGTGAACCTATCCGATCGAAAACGGTTGCCGCTAGTACTGCCCGATGCGGAACAGCATGGTGTCGCTGAGAGTAACCGGCACCTTGTGAATCTCCACAAGCGCGTGCAGAACGAAGTTCATTTGGTCCAAGTTGCTCGCGGTCGCGCAGTGGGTAACGAGGCCAGCATAGTCCTCGATGAAGATGCTGTTACCTACCACGATGAACTGCTTGATGGGAGTCATGAGTCAACCTCCGGATCGATGATGTGTAGTTCTTTGACGTAGAGCGAGGCGCCGAAACTGTTCTGTGACTTCACGGCGCGGACCCAGATCACATCCTGGCCGAGCCGGATGCGTTCCAGGCCTTGCTTGAACATTGGGTAGTCGTACCGCTTCACGCGCACATAGACGTCCTCATCTCCATCGTCGCCACAGTGGAGTACGCAAGACGTAGGGAGGTCTGGCCTCCACATCTCCGCCTTGATCTCCTCCACGTCCTTGCCGCTCCGCGAGCGCTCATCCTCGATGTAGTCCTTGTACTCCTTGACTCGCGGGATGCCGATCCAGATGATCTCTACGTCCGGCGGTACGTCTAGGATGTCATCGCTTCGGCACGTCGGACGGCCGAGCGGGAGCGCGCCTGTGCGGATGTCCGCCCGTACCGCGTCTAGCATCCGCTCGACTCGCTTGAGGCCGAACGGGTCATCACCGTCCAGCTGGTCCTCGAAGCCCTCAAGTATCTTCGCGCCGATCCCGTTGACCTTCAACAGATCCCACGAGCCTGTGTACTCGTGTGTCTCAAGCCAGCGAAGTATCTTCCCGCTCAGGGACGGACCGATGCCCTTTAGCTGCGTCCATCCAGCCGCGACCTCGTGATCCGAGACCATCGTCCAGTCCTCAGAGGACCTTCCAGGCTTCACGCCATATACGGTGATCCCATGCTGCTCCGCGTCCTTGATGAGACGCGGCCACATAGTCTCCTTGGTACGCCTCAGTTGCGCGGTGTAGAAGGCAGCCGGGTGATGTACCTTGAACCACATCGCCCATACCCCTAGCATGGAGTAGGATATGCAGTGCGCGACGTTGAACGCGTAGGTAGCCGAGGTCACAAGCCGGCCCCATATGCCCTTAGCCGTCTCCGCGTCGATGCCGTGGAGTCGCTTGGCTCCGGCCGCGAAGCTCTCCGCACTCTCGTTGAACTTCGCCTCGCCGAGCTTCTTGCTGATGATCTTGCGGATCTCGTGGACCTCCGCGACCGGCAAGCCGCCGACAAGCTCCAGAATCTTCAGAATCTGCTCCTGGTAGATGATCTGATAGTTGGTGTCCTTCGTGAGGTCATCGATCATAGGGTGCCAGTGCCGCGCCTTCTTGCGGCCCCATTTCACGTCCACGTAGTCCGCTGTGGTACCGGAGAACAGAGGTCCAGGGCGGCTCAGCGCGTTGATAGCGGCCAGCTCCATAAACGTGTCCGGCTTGACATCTCGGTTCACGAGCCGGGTAGCTCGACCTTCGAACTGGAAGATGCCCACGACATCATTGCGGCGGAACGCATCCATGACCTCCGGCTCTTCCATGGAGATCCGGTACAGGTCTTCAAGCGTGAGGCCGGTCAACGTGAGCGCCTGGTCGATCATCTCCATCGTAGAGAGTCCCAGGAAGTCAACCTTCAACAGGTTCAGATACTCGGCGTCATACTTGTCCACCGCGACCACACGAACCTCGTGGCCCTTGACCTCTCTGGTATATGCCGCAACAACTTCATCCAGCGCACGATCGGTCGTCACCACGAGTCCGGCCGCGTGCACGTTCATCGTCTTGTAATTGCCTTCGAGCCGAGCCGCCTTCCAGAGGTCCGGATGCCGGTCGAACACGGCTTGTACGGCCGGGAACATACCGACCGTATCGGCAAGCGTGAAGTCGGCGCGCGAGTCTCCGCCGCTCCGCTCGATCAACATACCCTTCACGGTCTCCGCGTCTACCTTGGGAATCCGGTACACGCGGGCGATATCATCGATGGAGTTACGACCCTTGTAGCCGACATAGTTGGCGAGGTTCCCAACCCGGTCCTCGCCGTACCGGCGCACTAGGTGTTCGCGGACCTCGTGCCGTCGCGAGCTAGCAAAGTCGAGGTCGATGTCAGGGATGTCAGTCCTAGTAGGATCGATGAAGCGCTCGAAGTACATGAGCGGGTACTCCATCGGGTCAATCTCGGTGATCCTAAGTAGATAGCAAACCAAGGAAGCCGCAGCAGAGCCACGGGCCGGTCCCACAGGGATACCCGCATCCTTCGCAAATCTGACCGCATCGGCAGTGATGAGGAAGTAGTCGATGAAGTCCTTCGCTTTGATGTCCCCCATCTCCCGTAGGAGACGGTTGTGGTAGGCCACTTTCTCCGCAACCATCTTCCGATTGCCTTGCGCGACGCGGTACGCCCACCCCTCCCTCATCCACTTCCATATCAACTCCTCAGAGGACAGTCCTAACGCGACTTGGTCAACCGGGAACCGGAGATCACCGGCGCGCGGTAGCTCCACCGTGCAGCGCTCGGCTATCTCCATAGTGGAGCGACAAGCCTCCATGGCTGCCCGTCTACTTAGGCCAGTCCCTAGTAGACGGTCGAACACGAACTGGTCGGTAATCGGGTGCGTCAACCGGATGTCGTACTCCCACGACTCAACCTGCTGCTTTACCGAGTTGCTACCGCGCGAGGCGGCGTGGAGAATGACCTGCATCTCGTTATCGTCAGCCTGCGGGTAGTGAACATCCTGAGTACCGACCAACGGGATGCCAAGCTCGCCTCCCAGACGTTGGTACGCCTGGTTGATTTGCCCGGAGCGCGGGAGCTCAGGGAAGGCTTGGCACTCAAGGTAGAAGCGATCACCCAGTAAACCCTTGAACCGCTGGGCAACCGCCTTCGCGCGAGCATAGGACGCGTCAGCCGCGTCGATGGTCTTTCCACCCAGGAGACTAGAGGCCAGCAAGGAGTCTGAGCATCCTGATAGGATGATGAGACCCTCATGGTGATCCGCGAGCATGGACCCGTTGACCGTAGGCCAGTAATAGAAATTCTCAGCATATGAGCGCGTCACAATCCGGTTGAGGTTCGCGTACCCGGTCTGGTTCATGGCCAAGAGCGTGAGGTGGAACTTGCGTTGCGAGCCCGGCTCCGGATGCGTGTACGCCTCCATGCCGAATATGGGCTTAATGCCGGCCTTCTTGGCAGCCTTCTCAAGCTGTACGTGTGACGAGACGTTGCCGTGCTCGGTCAGCGCTCCCGCGCTCATCCCTAGCTCGGCAGTGCGTAGCACGTGTGCCTCCGGCGTACCGAACCCATCGCCATAGCTGAAGGTCGAGTGGTGGTGCAGGCTAACGAACTTCACGACGTAACCACCACCTACCGCACACGACGCAAAGCCAAGCCGGAATGTACGCAACGGTCGGACGTGGCGCCTCGGACACGTCCGTTACGACCATACGCCGACCGCAAGTGTGCGTCACCGGAGCCGGAGCCGTTCGATCGTATCGCCGTCAGCGCCCGGACCCTCCCAATTCCAAATCTCGCCTTCCATCTCTCCATGGACGGTCAGCACGTAGTGCCCGCGCACGAACACCTTGACCGGCTCCGAGTCCGGACCGTTAACGAATGTCAACTCAATCGAGTAGTACATCCAACGGCGAACCTCGGCACTACGCAAGTCGCCATGGAGCGGACCGCCCCAGCACTGCGCGCTGAACTCCTGACTCGGAGTCTTCCAATCAACCGGCATGTCGGCTCCTATGTTGCGTTTGTGCTGCATTCGGCGGTGTACTTCCCGGTGACGACGTCATGACACAACACTCGGTTCTGACCTGGTTTCGGATCATCTCGCGCCACGACTATGTCGATCGTAACTCGGTTGTTATTGTTAGCGGCCTGCAGGGTTATGGCCGCGTTCTTCCGGACCTCGATGGTACGCGTCCAGTACTTCTTGGTGATATATCCACCGTGCGTCGGATTCCACTTCCCGTCCAACTTGAAGCGGATCGTTATGTTATTCGGTACCCGGTTGCCGTCATCTCCGTCGATCACCATCGACATCTTGACCCGAATGTGGTCTTCATCCGGCGTCGTGGTGACCTCGGGTACCTGGCCGCGCGTCCAAGAGATCCAATCGTGCGAGCCGGACACCCACTCGTATCCGAGGCCGAGCAACGCAAGCACGGCCACGAGCGCGAAGACTTCCTTGATGGTCTTCACCGCGCGAAGGCCGGGTGGTCGAGGGGGTTAGCGTCCGCCGGCTGCATGGCTCGCATGGCTGCCTCGGCTTGGATCGCGGCGGAGAAGCGGCTGACCTCACGCTGGTGGTAGCTCCATGCCCCGCGCAGGTCCGACAGCTCCAAGTCCTGTCCCAGATGTAGCTGGATGGCCGACTCGCTCGCATGGATCCGAGGCGTAGCCGCCATACGCTTCCGCAAGTCCGCTTCGCGCTGATCGGCCGCATACGCGTTAGCGCCTGCCTTAGCCATGTGGCGTAGCAACGAATTGTGCCAGCTGATCAGTTGCTCGTCGCTAGTACGCTTGTAGCTCATCACGCATCTCCTCAATCTCTTGCGCCATATTCTCCCACTGGCGCTCGATGCGGTCCTTGATCCTGTCGTCGCCCCGCATGCCGTAAGCCGGGTGGTATTGGCACGCGTAGTAGACGCCGTTGCGTAGCGCGTGGAGGCTACCTCGGTTCGTGATCGGCGTGAATCCCAACGCCTCCGCCGCAGCCGATCCCACGGCTACGATCAGTTTGGGACTCCCAACCAAAGCATACTCCTTACGTAGGAAATCCCTGGCGTGCACGATCTCTCCATCGGTCAACGCGCGGTTGCCGGGCGTGAGGTACTTGACGGTGTTGGTAAGCCACACGTTCGGCTCAATCGTACCGGAGGTCTCCGGATGCTTGTCGCTACCGGCGACAACGCGGGGGTAGGCGTACATATCGGCAAAGGCCATGAGCTCATGGAGGACTCTGCCGCTCGCACCGACGAACGGCTTGCCTACCCGGTCCTCTTCGGCACCCGGATTCTGGCCTACGATGAAGGCCCACGGCTGGTCCGATCCCATACCGGGCACAAGCCGCCGGCCATCGGTTCGAAGGTGTTCGTAGGCCCAATGCGCGTCGATTTCGTTCCAGAGGTCTATCAGACCGGCCTTGTCGATCACGGTCCTGATTCTTCCGGCTCGGCTGGGTTGGCGCTAGCATCGCCGTGGTCGAGGTCGTACAACATGAGAAGCGCGTGCGCCGCGACCTCGAAGAGCATCGTACGAATACCCTCCCGCCAGCCGGCCGCGCTGTGGCCGTCCCACAGGACCGTCTTGAGCTTCCGCGCCTTGCGGTAGAGACCAACAAACTCGCCTCGGATACCGAGGTCGCGCTCTTGTTGGTACTCCACAGCCCACTCATCGAAGCGCTGCATCAACTCAGGGATGATCTTCCTGAATAGATAGTCGCGCTCTTCCCGGCTGCTCACCGCAAGCCGCCTCTCCACACGTCGAGGTTCTTCGTGATCAGTTCCCTTATCTCCCAACAGGAGTGCACGCGGCCCATGACTGGGATGGTCGGCACGTAGTGGCGGTTGTAGGGCTGGTCCCGGATGTACGTAGTGAAGCGTTGCCGCGCGGCTAGCTCGCACTGCTCCGGAAGGTCATCGAACACGGCCGCTACCCGCGAGCCGGCTTGCCGGCGTAGCTCCTTGTACTTGTCTTCGCCGAACAGTACGGCATCATAGCGAATCTTGTTGCGCCGCAACCATTCCCTGGTGTCAGGGTCGATGTTGTCGAGCCGGAGGTATGGCCGTGTCGTACAGATCCAGACTTCGCACTTGGCCTTCCTGATGGCTTGGGTGAGGTCGCTCGCTCCGTCGTACGCGGGCATGAAGCGCTTCAGGCCGCCCTGACGGTATGCCAGCTTGACCTCCCGGTAGCGCGCTCGGGTCACCCCCATGAACTTGTAGAGCGGCATACCCGGGTTGATCGTGTTGTAGCCCGGCATCTCCTTGTCCAGCCACATCGCGGCGAACCAGAGGAAGTGCTTGTGGTAGTTGCCAAGGGTTCCGTCGATGTCGAGCGCGAAGACTGGAACCCCTTCTCCATTAGTCCTCACGGCCACCCCTTGATGATATCCATCTGCCCGCTACCCTCGCAGAAGGCGAGCAGGATGACGACTGTGATCATTAAGGCGGTCCAGCCGCCGTGCGTGTAGTTCAACTCAGCCGACCATCACCAGGGGGCGGTCCATCAACGCCGTGTGCTCAACGGTCGTCGCTTCGCGGATGCGATGGAGCCGATAGGTCTCCCGCGCTCGCGCCGCTTGCCTTTGTTCGTACCAGACCCGCTCCAGAATGTCGCCGGCCCAGATGCCGGTCGAGTGCCGTCCGCCGCGTCCGGGTAGATAGTCCACCGTCAACAGGTCCCAGACGCGGAGGTCGCGCCCGTAGTGCGTCGCCTCGCGGACCATCCGCCGTAGCCATGCCATCATGATATGCGCTCCTTCACCTTGTAGTACGCCTCGTGCGATAGTACGCCCTTGGTCCACGTACCGTACCGCCCGACGCGCATCCAACTCTTGTACTCTCCGATCCAGCAGTCGCACGTGGTAACGAGTGGCTTGGTGATCTTAGCCACGTCACTGATCGGCGGCTTGCGATCCTCCGGCCATTCGACCGTGTTGTATCCGTACACGTTCGCCGCGCGGTACCAGCCGACGTCTGGCACGCCGTTACAGACTACGGTCATCGGCTCCACCTTCAACGGAGCGAAGATGCCGCGCTCCGGCGCGTCGCCGATACCCCAGACCTCCTGGTCTTGAAAGATATGGCTCCGATTGAAGCACAAGGCCGGCGCGGGTAGCGAGGTCACAACCAGATGATATCGCTCCCACTGAACTCCAATCGGCGTTTGGTTCGGCGTGAGCGCGCCAAAGGTAGAGGCGTTCATCTCGCCGATGTCCTCGATGGCATCCGCGTACCGCTCCCAGGCCGCGTAGTACGTCGCACGGATATCCCAAACGGTGTACTCTCCTCTTAGGACTTCGACCGAGGCTTTGCCGGCTGGCAAACCACCCGCGCCGTACACCTTCCGGATGTAGCCTTCGGTCGTACCCACGAGCTTGTAGTTGAGAGTTGTGGAGCCGTTGGACAAGTACGGGATCGGCTCGTGAAGGTACTGCGCGCCGAACATCTCGCTTCGCCGCTTCTTGGAGTAGATGTCGACATCCCAGCCGGCCTCCACGAGCGCGTGCACAGCGAAGAGTCCGGCCGGACCGCAGCCGAGCACGAGCGCTCGCTTGGCCCTGCGACTAAGACGCATCGCGCACCTCCATCTCTTTGATCCTCCACGAGGTCCAGCCGACCGTCTTGGTCACCTTGACCTCGGCATCCTCGCTGTGAGTGGCGAGCGCTCGCTTGATCTCGCCTGCGTTCATGCCGACCTTTGGATCGGTCGCCTGATAGGTCGTGATCTTCCAAGTCATGCCGCACGCTCCTGGTACCGGCGCACAGCCTCGGCACGGATAGCTTGGATGTCCGGCTTGGTCGGATTCTCGAAGATGGCAAGGATGTAGGCGGTCGCCTCGGCGCGGCCGGGGTCACGACCATCCTCGGCCTCCGAGCCCGGGTTCATGAGCCGGTCCATGATGTCGTCCAGCTCGCCCCAGACCAACTCCCATATGCTCGGCCCGTGCCGGTCCTCCAACACAAGCACGCCGTTCTTGCCCGTGCAGTCCGCCTGGTGCTGTGGCGGATCAAGGCAAGTACATGCCGTCTTCTGGACCCATCCTCTCGCAGCCATACTCTCACTCCCGTGCTCGTGCGATTGCTTCTTCGTCCTATGTAGATAGTTGTGATAGACCTCGTGTGTGCGCCGCGTCCTAATTCGACGGTCGCTACCAATCCATCGCATCCGGAGGTCTGCAGCATGCTCTGCCATCAGGTGGTCGGCGAACTCCGTATCATCCATGTCTCCTCCTGATGAGAGCGGGAGCGGTCCGCTACCGAACGCCAAGCCTCCAGCAAGAGCGCTTTGCCTTACGGTCTTGGGGCTCTCACGAACAGCTCCCACTCATCCCGCGAGTCGCGTCGAGCCTAGCGCTCATCCGCCGCGACGCGACATCCCGGCCAGCGGGTGGCCGAGAGTAGGTGCCGATCCCTAGAACGGGGGTTCGTCGTCTACCGGCCCGGTCGCACCGGCATCCTCCTCCGGAGCCGGCTCCGCCGCCGCCGCCTCGGAAGGCGCCCAATACCCGCCGTATGCGATCTCCCGGCGTGCCTTGCCCTCGTATGAACCGGTGATCACCTCGGCCAGTACGTAGGTCTTGCCGGACTCGAAGACCCAACGACCGATCTTCTGCACCGACCGCGAGCCCTGCCGGTTGGCGTCCTTCTCGACGTCCATGCGCTCCATGAAGTCCGCCGCGCTGACACCGATGGCGTCCAGGAACGGCTTGAGGCGGTCCGCAGTCGAGGACATGACCGGGATGTAGTCGGTGATGTAGAACCCCTTGAACGGAACCTGCTCGGTACGTCCCTTGCGGGGCACCAGTTCCAAGCCGACGATGAGCTGGTCATTGTCCTGCCGGCTCTTGCCCTTCCGGAGCTGGTTGACCTTGAAGGCATAGATGCCGTCCGGCGGTGGCGGTCCATCGTACCTCTTGAACCGCGAGCCTTGCGCGTTCTCAAGGTCATCGCGAGAGATGGGCTCTGCGCCCGATCCCCATGTTGCTCTGGGCATTCGATCCTCCTGTTAGGACTCCCGCGAGCGCGCTGCGCGACGCGGCCTTGCAACCCGGCTCAAGCTATTCAGCGTTCGCCGGAGTCTTATCGACCAGTTCCATCAACTGCTGCATATTGATGTCGTCCATGAACCGCCCAAAGGCGGTGAACTGATCCTTGGCGAAGTAGATGGTACCCGTATTGGGATCGGCGGTCTGCTGCCAGAGCGCGCGGCGGACCTCGTGGTGTGGCTTGCGCTTGTTTTGCTCGGTGACGGTCTGCCCCTCTTCGTCCACCCAACGCTTCCGCATGAAGCCGACCGCGTGCATGAGACCCGAGACGTAGTTGGAGAGCGCGCCATCCTTTTGCTGGAAGGCCGGCACTACAAGCCGATCACCGGCATCATCATCAAACCGCATCGCATGCGCGGTCGTGAGAGTGTTGACCTGAAGGTCGATCAGGCGCGCCATCGCCGACCGGATGAAGTTCTGGGTGTTGAAGTAGTCCGGCTTGTCGGGGAGATTCCGATGCGCACGGCTGGCCGGGTTGAGGTCGAACGCCTCGGCCGTATAGCCTAGCCGGACCTTGGTCTCCAACGTCGTGGCGCCTTCGAGGATGATCCACTCGTACTGCTTCCATCCTCCGGACTCCAACCAGTCGAGTCCTGTTAGGAGGGTCGAGCTGTTGGGGATAGGCCGGATCATCCGCCGCCCGACCGGCACGCCGAGCGATACCCGCGCGGCGGAGATGTAGCCCGGCTCGCACGCGAGGATCAGAGAGTTGGGGCAAGAGCCGGCCACGACCGTCTTGCCGCAGCCGGAGTCGCCATACAGCAGGAAGTTCCAAGTCACGGATGCCGGCCGTGAAGTCGTCAACCGACACCACGTTAACATCAGTCGAAGTGCCGACACGACCCGCTGCCCGCGCGGAGCCGGCTTGCGCTTCCTTCACCATGCGCTCGGGAGCTTCCAGGTGACGGGTACCGAGCGAGCCGTGAGCGCCGCGTGGATCTGGTTGAGACGCTTCGGTCCCACGCCCGGCGTGTCCAGGAGCCGGTCAAGCGTCGCGTGCCCGAGGTCCCAGACGTTCTTGATGCCGGAGTGGTTCTGGAGCGCGAGCAGGATATGCGACGGTACGCCGCTCAACGCGGTCACCGGAGTCAACCGCGCGGCTCGCGCCAACTCCGCCTCCTGCTGCCAACGGACGCAATGCGCCGGGGTGCCGGTCCGGATACCCGACCGGACGCGGCCATACATACCCTGCGTCAGGAGCGCTCGCACCGAGGTACCCGGCTCGGCGTTGTCGGTCAACCGGCCTCGGCTTGGCCGTGCTATCGAGCCTTGGGCCTTCTGAAGCAACACGTTCGTCATCATACGACGCCAGGCTGAAACGCTCGATGCCGTATTGGCGGTCTTGGTCGTCATAGCTCAAAGCTCCCAATCTCTTCAGCCGACTTCCGGTGGTTCGCGTACGGATCGGCTACCCGGTACGCGATGCTACGTAGGTCTTGCCAGTTGCCGCTAGTCTCTTCGAGCCGGCACATGTCGTAGAAGTCGCAGAGTCTCGCGCAGCTCCAGTGCGGAGTCTTCGTGATCGGTAGCTCGCCGCGTCGGTAGACCTCCATGGTGGCCGCGTCGTCTTGGATCCGAATCAGCTGGTTTCGTTGCTCGGCGCGGGTACGCGGCAACGGATGCCGCACAAGGAGTGGGCTAGGTTGGAGCTTAGAGCGCTCGCCAAGCACGGTCAACCCTCGCTCCACAGCTAGGTCTGCCAAGCCGCCTAGCGTGAGCTTATCCAGGCTCTTGAGGCCGGGACCGGGAGTCACGCCGGCCGCTTCGAGCGCGGTCACATAATCGACCTTAATTGGCTTGTTGGTCGCGTAACCTTGCGCGTCGCGCGGCCGGAGGTCCGGTAAGCCCTTCCGCAGGAAGTTGTACATGATCCCGTGAAGCCGCTCGGTCTTCTTGATGAGACCGGCCTTCAACAGCGTCCGGTACGCCACAACCCAATAGGTCCCACCTTGCTCGTCTAGCGGCAAGTGATCGAGCCGGATGGACTTCGCGGTCTTGTGCTCTCCGAGCCAGAGCCAACCGGTGTCCGCGTCGCGGTACACGAGGTCGAAGGTGCCGACGTTCCGCGCCAGGAGCGAGCGCGTCTCTTCGCCCCACCACTCCGGCCAAGGGATGTCAAAGGTGAACGTCTGCTCGGGAGAGACCACGAGCCAGCGCTCATCATTCCCGTACGTCTTCACGTACTCCTCAAGGAGCGTGATGCCGAGGTCGCGGAGGTTAGTCCACTCAGCGATCTCTTCATCGGTCGCGGCCTTGGTTTTGAACATGCGCATCTCGTCGGTCGCGAGGCTCGCGAAGGTCTCCGCCGGGTGCGGTCCACGCTTCGTACCGGGACCACAGTACCAGAGCGCCATGCCAACGTGAACCAACTCGCCGAACCAGAGCGGGTTGCTGACTCGCTTAGGCTTCAAGCCTTCCCGGTACGCCCACCACCACGCGCGCTTGCAGCGCTTGAAGAGTACGCGCTCGCTCGTGCGTATCTGTGGTATGGCCGATGAATCCGGCATCGGTTGTCCTCTCACTAGCCGAGCAGTCGGAAGAGGGTTTGTCCGGTCACACCCACAACGAGGCTCATACAACCCGAGGCGAGGGGACGTCACTCCCGCTGTCTCCTCAAACCGCTTTGATCCGCCTGCCCGAGCTAGTCGAGCGGTTCGGCCTCCGCGCCTAGGACACTCTGCCCTCTTCCAACCGTATCCCTGGCCCGACTCGGACGGGCAATCTGTCTCCTATGGCCGGCGATCAACCCGGTTGCAACAGAGCAAGGACCACGTACCGTTTCATCCATCACCGGCGATTCGAGAGGTCCTAAAAGGACATTCAGGCGCGGCGGCAGTCGCTTTAAACAATGGATCGGACGGTACCACTCACGGACGTGGGGGATCAGAAAGGCGCCTCATCCGCAGCCGGAGCGGCGGCAGCGGCAGCCCGGCGCCGGGTGGTCGTGGCCTTCGCGGCCTTCGTCGCCTTGGCGGCCTTCGCGGGCGGAGCCGCCGCCGGAGCCGCATCCGCAGCCGGAGCCGCCGCCTTGGCCGCCTTCTTGGCGGGCTTGGGTGCCGCCGCCGCCTCTGCGTCCGCCGCCTCCTTCGCGGCCGCACGCTCCTGCGCGATGACCTCGCGCGCCTCGCGCCACTCGTCCGAGGACTGGTGGACCATCACGAGCGCCTTCGCGAGCCGGACGCCTTCGTTGAACGCCTCCTGCTTGGACTTCGCGAGGTTCGGGTTGTAGCCGGTCTGCTCCACGATCCACTCGGCGAAGTGGGTCTGCTGCTCGGTCGGCGCCTTCGTCGCGTAGCCGGTGAGGTCGCGCTCGGCGGTCTCTGCCTCGGGCATCTCCGTACTCCTTCTCAGTTTCGGTCTCTCTGCGTCGATCCTACTTGCACGGGTGGAGTTGGCGAAAGCTAACGCCTGAATCTGATCCGGCGGAGCTTGATTCCCTTACGCCGCTTACGATTCACCTCTTGGATCTCGCGGAACCTCTGCTGCCTCCCGCGCTCGCGCCGCACTCCCAGGTTGTAGAAGAGCACGGCTGCGAGCACGGAAGTCAGCGTCAGTCCGATTAGGTCGATCAACGGGAAGCCTCCATCACTGCACGGGCGAAGCTTACTCCACGTCGCTCATCCATGACGCGGCGGGTGTTGCCGGCTCGCATAGAGTTGACTAGCGCGATGCCGACGTCCACGGTGCCTTCCGACCGGAGGTAGTGGTACCGCACCGGCCTCGGCTTGCTAATCCGGTGAATCCGATCTTCAACCTGGATCATGGCATCCGAGTCAGCCTCATCAAGCAGCACCATGTCGTCCGCCGAGTCGATCGTGATGGCCACGCCGCCGGCCTTCACGTTCAGAAACATGACGTGCGGGCTGTCCGTCCCTACAGGACGGTTGAAGCTCTCGATCATGTCGGCTCGGCGGTCATGCTTCGTCTCTCCTGTTAGGACGCAAGCCATCCCATCCGTGTTGCCGGCGAACAGTCCGAAATAGAACATGTTCAAGAGCCGCGTGAACCTGGAGACAATTACTATCTTGCCGGTAGGATCGGAAGGAATTCCCATCTCCTCCAGAAACTGCTGGACCCAGTCGAACTTGTTAGAGGGCAGGCTCGGCATGAAGTCTCCGCCTCGCACATCCCCGTACGCGGAGGCGAACTGCTGGAGCCGCGTCATCTCGGCTAGCTCGCCGATGGCATTCAGCCGACCGGACTCAAGCTCCACAGCCGAGTCCTTCTCTATGGCCGCGTACGCCTTCGCTTGGGCCGGCAACATCGGCAGCCAAATCCCAACCGGTGAGTCGAAGTCGCTCGGGTCGTACGGAGTGCCCATATAGGTCTTCGGCGGCAAATCTGACGCGACCTCGGCTTTGGTGCGACGCAACACGATCGGGGAGATCTCATTCCACATCATCTGCTCGCGGTCCGGCTTGATCTTGCCGATCTCCCAGCCGGTGTAGCCGCCCGTCCCCCAGTACTGCTGGATCCAGCGCCACTTCCCGCTGTATCGCTTGGGGGCCAACCAATTCAGCGTCCCCCAAAGCTGCTCTGGCTTCCCTCGCATCGGCGTACCGCTCGCGGCAATCGCCAAGCCGTCCGGGCGAATCCGGCCGCGTAGTAGCTCCGCGCCTCGGCGCCTTTGGGTTGGCGTGCCGGACTTCACCACCAACATCTCGTGCGACTCATCGACCGTGATCGAGCCCCATTCGATGTCGAAGAGTTGGGGAAACTTGTGGGCGTTAACCACCTTCGTCTTCGAGGTCTTGGGGTGCTCGCAGGCCAAGGTGGGGGTCGGCTTCTTGGTATACGTCGTTGCCTCGCCGCATACCTCGCACTCCCAGTAGGATTTGACCTGCGCCATCTCTGGGTGGATTACCAGCCAGGTATTCTCAACGTTCGCGGGCCATTCGCTGACGCCGAACCTCCGGTCACGCGTCGCTAGCTCGGTGAGGATCGCGTCGCGCTTCGCCTTGCCGTCCGGGACCGTCAGGACCTCCTGGCCCACGAGCCAACGCGGGATCTCGCGCGCCCACACGGACTGAACGGCGGTCTTGGGGCAGATCACCAGGTGCGGTCCGGGGCACTTGGCCTCGATCACGCCGCCTAGCACCTCTAGCGTCTTGCCTAGGCCAGGATCATCCGCGATCAGGACCGCCCTACCGTCCGCGATGAAACGCGCGCCTACCGGCTGGAACGGACGCGAGAACATGGCCTTGGCGAGCGCTGGCGCTACCTCGGGCACGCGGAGTAGATCGGCACGTGCCGCCGAGGCGAGCGAGCCCATGGCGCTCCGGCGCTCTAGCTCGGCTCGGTACCACGCGGAGACCTCCGGCCGGATCTTGAGCCGCGCGCCGAACTCCTCTCGGAGCCGCAAGCACGTCTCGACCGTGCGCGGGAACGTCCACGCGCTCGCGCGCTTTGACCATCCGGCTCCGGCGATCCGCTTGCATGCCGCGATCGTTCCAGGGTCGTACGGCGACCGGAGCCAGATGCGGTCCCGGCCTCCCAACTCGATTTCGATCATGAGCCCGTCTCCCACTTCCGGATCACCGCGTTGGCTAGCTCCACCCACGGCTCTTGCGTTCGCGGGTGGAGCTCATGCCACTCGATACCGGCGCCCCAACCGTCCGGCTCGCCATCACGCCAAGTCTCGAAGGCGACGCGGCCGCACTCGGTCAAGCGCTCTTCGCTCATGACTCGACGTACCCGCGAGCGTCAACCGCGCGGCCGTCCGAGACGGTATGCGGGTAGACGTACATGCCATCCTCGGGCACCAGCACCGGCTCCGCGCGCTCGACTCCCTCGATGGGCTTCACGCGAACGTAGTCGTCAACGTCAACGCACGGGTAGCACGAGAAGAAATCGAGGCCACCCGAGGTCGCGCCGACCGCCACGAGGATGACGTCCGTGTCGGAGTTACGACCGCAACCCTCGCAGTAGGCGCGGGAGTCGCACGACGTCGGGTGGCACTTGAGGTGCTCCTCCGCCTCAAACTCCCACATGACCAACCCTTCATCGTCAAGTTGGTCGATCGAAACCTTCGCAAACCCGGTCATGGGGCGCTCCTCTCGGCTCTCACGCGCTTCCGCCGCAAGCCTACCTCAGTTCTCTGTTGCCGTCTACCCGTCCCCGGACCAGCAGAAACTCCTAGAAACCTCAGGCCTATACCCGAGGTACCAAACGGGGGTTCCGTTGGCGAGGCTCCAAGCTAGCACACCTCGCTGCGCAGCGTCGGAAAGACGCGACGGTACGTGCACAGGAAGTCCTCGAAGTCATCGGCCTTGAAGGGTAGGAAGACCTCTGGCCAACTCCACCGGGTGATCCGCTTCGAGCCTCGGATGAACCTCGGCCGGTGGACCCCCATGCCGTCTCGGTCCGCGCCGGGCACTCCGTCGAGCGCGAGCCAGCCGGCTCGCACGCCCGCGTGGAGGTAGAGCGACTCAGGCTCCACCTTGGCCCACGCGCCGATCCGGACCGCAACGTCGTACGTCGTGACCGGTCCGATCCCACGCGGCCGGATGGTCTCCAGCCGGTCGTGGAGCCGATCGAAGTCCTTGAGGTGCCAATAGGAGGTCGTATCGAGGTGGCCATATCCGTTGAGAAACTCCGCCAATATAGCCTCGGCGAACGCCTCCTTGATGACCTTCGGCACCTTCGTCTGGTGGTTGTGCATCCGGCCGTCCGGCCGTTTCGAGGCGCAGGCGATGACGGTCGCCTCGGCGAAGGTCTTGCGGCTCGCCGCGAAGGTCACGACGTCATCGCGCTTCGCCGCGAGCGGACCGCCCGGCTCCGTCCGCCACCGCCAGTCCCGGATGATCGCGTCGAGCGAGGTTAGCTCCTCACGCGGCGGGTAAGCCTTGAAGAGCTTCGAGACGTCCATCATGACATCCAAAGGTAGGCGAAGAATGCGATCCAAACGGCCAAGCCGGCCCAGTGCTCCCACTTCCAGTGCGGTCCCGTCAATCGGATCTTCATCAGTCGTCATCCTCTCCGCCGCGCCGCGCCTTGAAGGCGCGCGGGTTTCCGCCGACACGCACGAGCCGGGTGAGATAGAACGCCCGAAAGCCGGTCTGCGGGCAGACGAAGCTGAAGAGCCGGTCGCCGTTGCGCTCCTCCAGCTTGATGAACCGAGCCGATCGCGTCCGGTCGTTGACGTACGCAACTTCGGTGCCCTGGGAAAGATCGTTATGCCAGCTCACTACCTTGCCGGAAAGAGCGGCCACGACTTCCTCATCAGTCGCCAGCGCCGGATCGAATGGTAACCGAGCGCGCCTCGGCTCCGTAGGGGTCTTGCGGAAGAACCGGTTGGCCCGGACCTTTGCCAGCTCTTCGCTGCCGACCTCGGCCGGACGCGCGCCATACTGCTTGACGGCGCTCGCGTTCTTGAGCTTGATCGTCCGATCCTCTACCGTGTAGGTAGGCATTGGGTCCAAGGTCATCTTGCCGGCGCTCCAGGAGATCCACAGAACCTCGGTCCCGCGCCGGGCGGTCAACTCCAACACGTCTTCGCTCGCCTCGTGGCCCACGACCGGCTCCACCGTGGCGGCCCAACCGTGCGGCTCCAGCGCCTCGACTACGGCAGTCGCCTTCTGCCACGATTTGGACGCTCCTGTGTCGGGAGCGCTCGCCGGTACGTCCGACTGGGTCTTGCGGCTCCGCTGCTTAGGCGCCACGCTAGCGGCCAGCGCCGCGTCGTGCTCATCGGCCACGGCTCGCGCCGGTAGCTCGGTCCGCTGCGCGTGCTTCGCGGTGCGAGCCGCGTGAGCCGCGCGCCTCGCTCCCTTGGGGGCGGTAACGGTCATTTCGGTCCCACTCTCACTAGTCGCCTCGGTTGAGGTTCCTGAGCGGAGGCCGGGCACTACGTACCGGCCTCCGCTCTCCGGCCTCACAGGCCTAGCAGCTTGAGCGCTTCGCTCGCGTTCCGGACCTTACGGCTCTTGCCGTCCACGACCGCGCTCGACACGGCGTAGAGGTAGCGGCCGGTGAGGTCCCAGCGGAGCACGAGGCCGGTCTCTTTCAGTTCGACCTTGAGCGTCACGGTGCCCTTCCGCGTCGAGACCTTGGCCGCGTCGATCGGGTACTTGCGGGTGATCCGCGTGGCGATCATGTCGGCCTTCTCGCGACCGGAGAGCGAGCGCCGGACCGTCATCCGCATCCCGGCACGGGAGGTCCCGGCGCGCTCGGCGTAGTCCTCGGCGGACCGGTCAAGCTCCGGATGGCAGATCCAACAGCCGTCCGTGTCGTTGGAGCCTTCCGCGTCGGTCCCGTGGCCATCGTCGCTGTGGACGTTCTCCATCTCGGCGAAGGTCATGCACGGGTCGCAGTACGGGAAGACGGTCCCAAACTTCGCCATCATCGCAGCCGCCGTCATCGCCGGCCGCTTCTCGCAGATCTCGCACCGCTTCGCGCTCATCGCGAGACCTCCGTCACCCGCACGCGGAATTCGCGACCGTCAGCCCGGACGAAGATTGAGTTCAGTCCATCCGGGTCATCCTCGTTGACCTCGAAACCCTTCACCGTGCCGGAGTCCTCAGCCGCTACCAGCGCAAACTGGATCATCTCGACTACCCGCTTCGCGTCCATCACTCTCTCACCGCTCTCACTCGGTCCCGGCGCCTCGCGCGCCGTTCGACCCCAACTCTACCCGTTGAACTGGCGAAAGCAAAACCATGGCCGGACGGAGATCGCATCGCGTCCGGCCACGGCCGCTCTACCAGCTCAATCACGCTTCGATCGCGCCGGTACCGGTCGGCTCAACCTTGGTCTTGCGCGCACCGCGAGCGATCTCCACCGAGTCCGCCGCGTCCGCTCCCGCGCGACGACCGGCCACAGCTGAGGCGGAGTAGTGGAGTCGATTCCAGCGCGCCTCATCAGCTTGAGTAACCACATACGGGCGGTGGATCTTGCACTTTCCGGTCTTGCTCGTGGTTTTCGCGCAATCCGTACAAGGTCCTTCCGGCTCCGGCGTAGTGAAGGTCTGCGGACGGTACTGCGGGAAGCGCTCATAGAACGCCTCGTCCACCCGCTCCGCGCGGCCGGGCAGCACGAGCGCTCCGCCTTCCGCCTTGTCGGTCGCGTCGCGCGCGTCCCGTAGACGCCGGTTGTACTGCTGGACGAATGCCCGCGCGTACACCTCGCGGAAGGTGCTGACGGAGACTTCGCGGCCGGACACCGCCGCGTCTTCTCCGCGCTTCGCACAAGCCGCCCGGTAGAGCCGCGTCACCTTGGCGTTGTTCGCGTGCGAGCCTTCGCCCCAGATCATCTTTGCGATCTTGATACGCTCGATGCCGGCTGAGCGGAGCGCGTAGACGTTGTCCTCATCGGACTTCGCGGGATCCACAGCCGGCTCCAGCTTCGCGATCATCATGAGACGCGCGCTCCGGTGCAAGAACTCCGCATACCGGATGTCAGATTCGTAGCCGATGACCGTAGCGACGTAACTTCCACCAGTCTCGTAACGGTAGATGTACCGCACGCCGCAGTGCCGTGCGGTTTCGATCCACAGCGCCAGGTGCTGGTCAGAGAAACGGCTCCGCACGTCGGCTAGCGGAATCTTGTACTCCACGGGAAGGATGCCACCCGCATCCTCGGCGATGAGCGCTTCCTCGGTGATCTGGTACTTCCGCATCAAGCGCTCGGCGATGGCCCGCTGGTCAGCCGCGAAGGCGGCATCGGCCTCAGGGTCGGTCTTGCCCGACATCGACCCGTGGCCATTCTCGTAACGCTCGGCGGTCTCCAAGGCAATCCGAATCGCCTTCATGATTCGGTCGAGGTCTGCCATCTGCTTCCGGCGAACGTCGCTCGCGCTCTCACTCACGAGATCCTACCTTTCCAGTTCAAGGGGCCTAGCAAGCCGAGGTAGCTCCCGAAAGCCCAACGAAGTATGGCCGCCGCACCGCGCGGCGAGTAGCCGTAATCCTTGATCAAGGTTCGGATCGCGGCAGCCTGCGAGTCGGACTCGATGGCCACTAGCCACGCGTTCCAGATCTCTTTGCCGTCCGGCCTAGTCATCACGATCACCTCCCGGCTCCAATACTACGGCACTGAGGTCCGGAGCGTCTACCCCGGACCTCAGCACCTTGGTCAGCTCCAGTTCGCCTTGCCGGCACAGATCCGGCCCATCGCTCGCGCGATGCTCTCTTCCAGGGTGAGGTCGCGACCGCACCTCATGCAGATCCCATAGAGGGCACCGAACTTCTCGGCCTCCTCCAGCGCCATCCGCCACTCCGGCTTGATCTTCGCCAGAAGGCCAGAGACGTACTCGAAGCGCGCCGAGGCGCCTTCGACCTTCGAGCCGTCCAAGAGCCCTACGGTCCGCGTCTCTCCGTCCGGCATATCGACGTAGAGCTGCTTGGCATAGAGGTGGCGCGCGTCGCCGTTCGCGCGGTTCCACTGGACCTTGAAGATGGCGCCGGTAGCCGGATCGCGGTACATGCCGTCCTGCGTCACGCGCTCCGGCGACACGTACGGCTCCGCCGCCTTAACGATCTTCATTCGCTGCGCAGCATTCTTATACGCGTCGATGAAGCGCTTCGCGAAGTCGAACGGCATCGGCTCCGGCTCATCATCGCGGCGGTGCGCCTCCACTCGCGTCTCCGCCTCGGCCCGCACGTCTTCGTCCATGCTCTTGTAGCGCGCGAGGCTCGCAACGTACTTCACCATCGGCTCGCTCGCGACACGGCGCGAGCCACCCCGGTAGCCACCGGTCATCCGAGCCGCCGCACGCTCTCCGTCCGCGAGGGAAGCTTGCTGCCGGCGGTAGCGCGCTACCTCGGTCTCTGTTGGCTCGGCATTCATCTCGGCTCGCGCGTCCGACCGAGCTAGCTGCGCCTCGGGGCGGTCCGCCACCGCTACGCCGCCACCGGAGCACTCCCGCACGGCCGCGACCGACTCGTGGTAACCCTTGCACTTACCGCACTTGATCGCCATCTCAGCTCACACCCATCAACACGAAGTCCGCGCGGCGGAGGTTCCGGAGGCGCGGGGGAGTCCAGGTCAGTTTGTCGCTTCGGTCGCGGTTGCACGGCCCGCAGGCCGGCTGAACGTTCGCGCGCCGGTAAGAGCCGCCCGGGATGATCCGATCGGCCTGAAGCGTCTCGAAGGTCAACGCAATCTCGCAGTGCACACACGGGGCGGTCTTGCCGTTCCCGAACTTGTGGAGAAGGAAGAACTTCCGTGCGCGGCGGTCGCCTGCGTTCCCGCGACGGTCATCACCGGTCTGCTGCCGGCGGCTCATCGCGCGCCTGCCTTCGCCTCGCGGAGCGCGGAGACCTTCTCGCGGTTGACCTCGATATAGATCCGCGATCCGGTGTCCTCGGTCGCGTCGAGAAGCGAGCGCGGATCGGTCAACAGGATCTCCGCCAGGTGACGCTCGCGCTCGCTGAGCACAACGATCACGGCGAAGGCGGAGTCAACACGCTCCCACTGTCCCACGGTCTCCAGCCGGAAGCCCTGCGCCCGGAGGTATCGGCGGATGCGCGCCTTCAGCAGCTCATCCTCGGTCATCGGTCCACGTCGCGCCATCTCGGGTCACCCTCCCAGGTCTCTCACAACCCATCGAGGCCGAGCGTACGCCATGAATTCGCGATCGTAAACCCCCTAGGCTGATGGGTTACGCGCGAGGCGCTTTTGAGTTTCAAAGCCGGGCGAAACGGACTACCTCAGGAAACTGCCCTAGCGTGGAGCCTCCTGTGTCGGACCCCAGGGGGTAGGCGATCCCTTGCGACTGCATACGTTCGTTGTTTCTGCTGGTCAGAGTGCATATGAAGCGGGCCACTCCCGGTGAGAGTCAGGAGTGGCCCGCGAGAAGCGCGACCGGCTCGGCGCAAGGTCGAGTCTACCGAGCCGGTCGGAAATGCCGCTAGCGGCGGACGGAGCTTGAGTTGGGGTCGGTCACGACCTTGTCGCCGAGCACGCCGGTCTGCCAGGCGAAGGCTGCCGGCGAGATCTGCATCCGCGCCAGGAGCGCGAAGAGCGCCACGATGGCCGTCGAGACCGACGCCACGAACTGATCGCTCAGATCCAGACCGTACTGCGCGAGTAGCGCGACCACGGCCGTGAAGATGCCGGTGAAGAGCGGCGGACCGACCGGTCGCGTCGTGGCGGCGATGATGATCGCGTTGGCGACACCGGCGATTGCGAAGGCCGCACCCGGCGTGAGGACATCGAGGCCGAGCGAGCCGAGCATCGCCAGCACGGCGGTCACGGCGGTCACCCAAAGAGCCGGCTCGCGACCAAAGAGATTCTTCATTCCTTTGCCCCTTTCAGGCGGATTCAGGGTCGAGTTTAGACGCAAGGCATATTGGCTAGTTGGACATAAGCATAGTAGCGATGCCAAAGACAAGCACCAACACAACGCTTATGCCGCCGAGAATTGCCCCATAGTTCAACCGGCTTTCGCCAACCTGCGCCTTTTGCCCGGCCTGTTCATATTGCGTCTTACGTAGATCGGCGATGTCTTTTTGAATTGGCTCCAATGAAGCGGCCCAAGCGACTCGAAGCGCCTCCGCCGAGGTCGCCACCTGGCTTCGTAGCGTCTCCGCTTGAACAGCTGCGACCTCTGTCGCGCGCTGGACCGCCCCCACATCCACCGCACGAATGGCATCAATTCGAGCCGTCTCCGCTTTGCGTAGCCTGTCTTCGTATTCGGACCGCAAGGCCATAAGCTCGCGAAGATGGATCGATTCGGCTTGAAGCTTCTCGCCATCCGCCTCGCGAAGATCATCCTGTCTTTGGATAGCAGCCTGGACCAGGTCCAACACATTTTGCGTCGGATCGACAACCGGCGTACCGGACGCATCGACTCCCGGTCCAGGCTGTCTTGCCATGTTACAGAGCCGCCTTGAGAGCCGCCAGCTCTTCCGCGTCGTACACGCCGCGCAGGATCTCGGCGGTCTCCGCCACCGGCGTCTCGCCGAGGCCGGACAGGAGTCCCTTCACGGCCTCCTTGGAATCCAACTCCGCCTCGGCCACCTTGGCGTTGAGCGTGTCGAAGTCGGTCTTGAGGGTCTTCTTGACCTCTTCGTCGGTCTGCCCCACGGCCGTGGCGAGCGCCTTCACGGCGCCGGTCAACCAGCCGAGGTAGACATGCAGCGGAACGCGCTTGCCGCTTTCGGTCGGCGATGGGATCGCGACAGCCGTGACATAGTGCGCATCGCGGAGCTGCTGCGCCTGCGCCGGATCGGTGATCTTCCCCACTTCGTCTTCTCCTCCAGTCATGAGCGCGTAGACGCGTGAACGCTCAGCGCTCATATTCACGCCTTTGGGATCGGTCTTGGTGCTCGTCTCGCCTGGCGGCTTGCCCGCAGCCGGCTGGTGTTCATAATGACCGGCCATCCGCTTGCGCGGGTCAGCGCCGATCTTGGTCATGATGGCGGCGGTCGCCTTACGCGCCGCATCGAGTTGGACCGCCGGCCAAGGCTCTCCCTTGTTGTCATTGGCCATCTCGATGCCGAATAGCGCGGTATTGCCCAATCCCTTGTTCGGTCCGGCCCATCCCACCTTGTTGTGATTGCATCGGCCAGACGCGCAAATGTACACCGTGCCGTCGCGCCAAATCATCATCTGCGCGATTGGCGGCGGAGCGGTTGCTGATCCATTCAGGATCACATTGACCTCTCCTTGCGCGGTAGCGGACCGCGAGCCGGCCGTGGCATGCCAGGTGATACCGATCGGAGAGAATGACGTTGATCCTCTGGTCTTCCAACCGGAGACCTCCACGACCTTCACACCTGCGGCGCGCAAAGCATCGGCTAACCATGTCTGCCTTGCCATGGCACCTCCCTTCCTGCCGATAAGCCTAGTTTGCTAGAAGAACTGAGTTACGATCACGATTCCTTCGCCGCCATTTGACCCCGCGCGGGCCGATTGGCTTGGGTCATTCGCGGCTCCGCCGCCACCGCCGCCCATCGAGCCGGTCGTGCCGGAGCTATTGCCGATACCGCCTCGGCCTCCCGTGCCTAGCGGTGAGTTACCGCCATTACCTCCGGCCGCCTGACCCACGCCTACGCCCACCCGGATGCTGTTCTGTCCGGCTCCACCGCGCACTCGGAACGCACCGGTTCCAGAACCGGCATCCGGACCACCGGTGCCAAAGCCAGGCGAGACTCCCGCGCCGAGCACGCCTGCTGCGGATCCACCGGGGGCAGAGACTAGCGTCGCGGCCGCACTGAAGGAAGAGACCGCACCGACGCCACCGGACGCTCCGGCCACACCGACTCCGCCAGTGCCGACAACTACCGGCTCGCTGGAGGCCAGATCATCTGCGGCGAACCATCTTTCGCAATACGTGCCGGCCGCGCCTCCGCCTCCGCACGAGGTCTGGCCGGCCGGCGTAATCGCCGCACCGGCTCCGGCGGCTCCACTACCTTGGACCTGAACGCGTACCGTTCGCGTCGAGCTGCCCTTGTTCCAGGTCCCAGACCCAAAGAAGAATTGACACAGAGCGTTTGCGTCTCCTGTTAGGACGGTCGGGTTGACGTCGATAGCCATGGCGATTGCGCTTGTAGCTATGGCGATTTGCCTCCAGGTCGAGTCATCCGCCCGCCAGACGTACGCCTTTCCGGTGTCGGTCTCCAGGATTGCCCTACCGGGCCAACGATCCGCGCCGACCGGACGGGTACCAGACGTACAGATCGTGAAGCCGACCGCTGCATCGACCTTGTCCATGTTCTCGTTGATGTCGGTCTCGACATCAACGCTATCGCCCGTAGTGGGGTCCGGATCTGGCTTTCGGAGCCCAAGTCGAGTAGTCTGTGTCGCCATAGCTCCTCTTTAGACTGGGCCGATGTCTTCGACGTACAGCTGTCGATCGCCCGTTGGAGTGATGGCCGGGTTGCCGGCGCCGGCAATCGATCGGATCGTGAAGGCTCCCAACGTGTGCGTGCCGGCCGAGAAGGTCACCAGCTTCTCGACGTGGATCGTAACTTGACCGGAGCCGCCGGCTACCGCAGCATGCGAAGCAGAGTTTGCTACCGAGGTGCTACCGGTCGTGGGCGTACTCGCACCCCCGTCACGAACGTGAATGTTGATAAGGCAGTTCGCCGAGGCAATGCTCAAGTTCACCTTCAGACCGCACAAGACGACGCGGTATCTACGGCTCGTCTCGGCCGTGAAGACATAGTTCCCCAGCAATGCATCCCGGACCTCCACACCATCAGCGGCAGTCGGCGTGCCGGATCCATTCAAGACAGTAGGCGTGCCCATGATTCCGCGTGGCAGGGATCGGTTGGCCCGCAACACGTCCAGAGTCGCGTCAAACGCGTCATCAGTCCTAAGTAGATTGGCGCTGGCTCGCTTCAAGTTCACATCCGCAGCAGCGCCACCCGAGGACCACTGCATAGTCCCATCGAAGTCCAGGATGTAGTGGTCCTGCGTGTCACCGGAGCCTCGGAAGGAGATTGCGCGGTGCCCGGTCGCGGCGGATGACGTCTCGATGAGAACCTGAGCGGTAGAGCCACCACCGGCCGCAATCGTCTTGATCAGCTGGCTACCCGCGCCGGGCGCGACACCGAGGCCGAGCCGGTCAGCGCGCAGGCCGGCATTGAACTGCGCGGAACCGATCAAGAGCTGTAGCCAGCTAGCTCCGGTCGCGCTCCACACATACGCCTTCAACGTATCCGTCTCCAGGATGCCGCGACCATCCCAACGCTCTGCGCCAACCGGTCGCGTACCGGAGGTACAGATGTGGAAGCCGACCGCTGCGTCCAATTTGTCCATCGACGCGTTGATGTCGGTCGCTACATCGACATTGTCCCCGGTTACCGGATCAGGGTCAGGCTTTCGCAGCAACAGCCTAGTCGTGAACGTCGCCATCCCGGCTTGCCTCCCTCTCCAGCAACAGTTGGTAGCGTGCAAGCCGGTCCATCTGGGCTCCGCCGCGCCCCATGTTCGCTCGCTTCTTTTCCACCATTTGCCGTTTGATATCCACAATCTCCCAATCCACGGCGCACTTCTCGCGCACGAGGTCCATAGGGTCGGTTGGGTCTACCTCGGCCACGTCTATATTCAACGCCCTAGCCCGCAAAGCCGGAGCCGGCTTCGTGACGCGTAGCGCGGAGCGCTTAGCGCCTTCAAGTCGAGCTAGGTGGAACGCTCCCGCTTGCTCCCGGCTCGGCGCGTTGAAGAGCGTAAACGGATGGTCCTCGGGCACCTGCGGCATGAAGTGTTCCATGAGGATAAGCTCTACCAACTCATCCGTGGTCCAACCATCCAGTCCATACTCGGCGATCCGCCACTCAGGCGTGTCGGCCGGGAACACGAACTTGTGCATGATCGAGGTCTCGCCATCGGTCACATTGACTGCGAGCGCTATCATGTCCTCTGCCCCCGGACGGGGGTACAACTCGGATGCTATGATCTCCAAATCAATCACAACGCAGCTCCTGCCCTGAACGCCCAGACGAACACCGCACGAGTGCGATAGTTCGGAGAAGTACCGCCCCAACCGACCGTGAAGCCGGTAGACGTTGAAACCGCAAGGTTGGATCGCTCTACAACTCCTGAATCCCAGAGAATGGAGCAGACCGGTCCCATCAGCTCGGACATCGTTGCCCCGTACACATAGGACGCGGCGCCGAACACGTGCGGCGTTACGAAAGTGTTGTCTATAACGGTCCAGAGCGCGTCATCAGAGGCAACACCATACCCGTTCGGAAATTTGCCCTTGAACTGGATGAGGCCGGCTAGCGGCCAACCGAGGCTCAGATACAACTCCGGCGCGGAAGGCTTGTCGTGGCTAAGGATCGCGGCGAAGTCGAAGAGCGCCAGCTTGCCGCCATCCTGCACATCGTCGGACGCGCGCCGGACCGAGGTCTCTACCGCCATACCTAGCGGTGTGTCCCAAGCGAGCTGCCGGCCAAAGTGGTCGAACGGACCGTGCGGCGTCATCCGGATCTGTGGCTGTACGCCCGGAAGGATGGAGATGCCGTTGCCGTTCACGAAGGTCTGGATCGTACCGGTGAAGCTCGCCGTACCGCTGGCCGCATCAATGTTCACATTGAGGTCATTCTCGGAGTCGTACGCCTTGATGCCGGTGCTCGTGATCTCGATACGCGAGCCGGACAATGCGGTCCGAATAGCAGCTGCCAGGATCCAGTTGGCCGTGATCGTCCCAGCCGTGACCTTCGAGACCGAGAGGTCAGAGATGTGAGCGTTATCAAGGAGATCCGCTGTCGCTTGAACCGCAGCGGAAGCTGCCGACTTGTTACCCATCCGGTCCACGGCTACGATGCGAACCCAGATGGCCTCCGTATTGGGGATCTGGAAGGTGCCCACGGCGCCAATCAGACCGAGCATCATACCGATGTTGGCGGCTAGCTCGCCGACCTTGTTGGAATCGTCCGGGTAGAAGTGATCCGAGCCGCCCACGTGAACATTAAGCCGCACCAGATCCGGCTCCAGATTGAACGTGCCGCCGCTCGCCTTCCCAAGGTTGTGCGTGACCTGGATTGCGATCAGTGAGCTAGCCACGATCGGCGCGGCCGGCGTGCTCGGCGCGAACAGGTCTCCGGTTGTGGTCTGGAAACTTGAGGCGGAGTACGGTCCCTGGTGTGGCGGGTTAGCCGAGTCCACGGCCCGAATCTGGAACTCATACCGCACGCCCGGCGTGAGCTCAAGGATGGTCGCTTCGTTCGTGCCCCATGGGACGTTGATGTAGTGCCATTCCGGATCGGCCGACACCGCGTCGGAAACCGGTGCGGTCCAACGATTCGTCTCCAGGTCTCCCCATTTGAATGGCGCGAGCTGTCCCCACTTCACCGCGTAGCCGAGGATCTGGTCAATCCGGTAGCGGATCTCATAGTGATCGCCATCAGTGATGACGGATGCGTCACCATTCAATGGAGTCGTCCAGCCCACCCGGATGACTGCCTTGGTATCATTGGTGTCAACGGACTGGTACGCGCCAAAGTTCCAAGTCGTGAACGCAGGCGCAGCCGGGATGGTTAGGTCGGCTCCGCCGCCTTCCGGGAGGTTCGGACGGATGCCGATCGGTTCCGCCGCTACGGTAACGGACCGGTTTAGCGCACCGACCACCACGGTGGTCTCGCCGGACTCCGGCGCGTAGTACGGCGACAGATCCAACCACGCTCCGTCAACGGTTCTGAAGGCGACCGTCCACCCTTCTGGTACCGGCCAAGTCATTTCGACGCAGCGGAGCGCGACCGGGTTGATCGGCTGACCCTCCCAGTAGACCTCACGCGACGGGTCGATGAACCCGTTGTTCGGGTCGTACACGTTGAGATAGTCCCCAACGGCGAAGTCTCCCTTGATGTCAAAAGCGTCCGTGCTGAGAGTAACCGCCTGTCGCTTCCCTTGAAACTGGGAGAGCGCTAGTTGAGCGCGGGTCGCAGCATTAGCGGATGAGGTCTCGCTCTCGCTCACGAGCCGGACAACCTTGATGTCCCCGCCGTGAAGGTGGTTGAATGGCGTAGCCGGCCCGTTCGCCGAGCCGGTCGCGATCGAGCCACCTTCGCCTTCAGCGAGCAACACGACGCGGGTGGTGTAGTCCTCCACATCCTCGGCTAGCGCCTGATTGCCCGGGAAGGCCGAGATCAGCAAGTCACGTCCTGCGGACTTAGACCGCATTAGGATGGCCTTAGGCGTGGTAACGTACAGTTGCGCGATCGTACCTGCGTCTAGCGTCCCGTTGTTGTTTACGCGCCACTCCGCGTCGAAGATGGACGTCACGTAGTCGAGTGCCTGGCGCGGAGTCTGCCAACGGTGGACCCCGGTGTAGGTCCCAGCGATGGAATTGATGATGCCCGAGATCACCGACCCGCTCGGCGGCAACAGAGCCGCGACCGAGGCCGCGAAGGTCTGCGCGGTAAGCGTGACGGCGGTCTCGAAGACGTCTCCCTTGCCGTCCTCATCACCGAGCCAGTAGGCCATACCCGACCCGTTGAGTAGGAATTCATTTTGCGCATCCCGGCGCCTGAACACGCCGACGTACCGCGCGGCGGTCAGAAGATTGTCGCCATACTCCGCCGGATTGACATGGTTCGGTAGCACGGCGATGTGACCAAAGTACGAGAGCTGATCGAGGATTGATCGCGGCGTGGACTCGCGGAGCCGGAGCTGCCACGAGCCGAGCGCCTGCTTGACCTCGGTGATCGTCATCGCTTCACCACCGCCGTTGTTTCGCTTACTGCGCCGATGTATTGGTCTCTTAGGACGGTCGCTGCGTCGCCAGCCGCCGCCGAGCCGCCAGCGAAAACAACTCCTAAGTAGACGTCCAACCCGGTCACGGCTGCCTTCGAGATCCCACGATCGGTTGTGTAGGCCACGGTCTTGCTCGACCCCACGATGAACCGGTTACCATCCGCATCATCGGCAGTCGCAGTCACGTAACCGGTCGCGGTCTGGTTGCTAGCCGTCTCCGTGGTCTCCAAGTACGCACCAAGAGTAGAGCTGACATCGGTCTGGATGTAGACCTCGGCGAGCCGCGACCCGCGCCGGAGCGAGACGTCCACATAGGTCCGACCGATCGTATGTGCCTTCAACAGACGTATGGTCGCTAGCTCGAAGTCGTTGCGGATGACGGTCATGGAGTCGAAGTTACCAAGCGATGTCGTCGCTCCGCCGCGCGCGATATGCCAGGCCTTAGTCTCCCATGCCGTCCCGCCCCAGGCCGAGACTTGGAGCATACCGGCGGCCAACAGCGGCGTAACGCGCACGAGACCGTTGTTCAATTCCCAACCGGTCGCCGAGGCGCGGATGCCGACTCCGGTACGTTCGAACCCTCCTGTTAGGACTCGCACGCGGCCGGCTGGGTAAGCGAGCGCTGAGCAAGCGTAGCGCGGGTTGATGTTAGCCGGGATGGTGCGGTAGATCGTGATTGCGCCGTCCGTGCCGGTTCGCGTCATCGAGGTCGAAGGCAGCGTGGAGCCGGTGAAGTAGGCAGTATGGCCGATCGGCGGAGCGTGCCAACGCTCGCCCGTCAACACGTAGTTGTTGGCCCGTACCACAGTCCCCATTCGACTCTCGATATCGAGTACGTTGTCCGGTCCGTACTTGGACAAGATGAAGTTCCACTCGAAGGAACGCATCATGTCTTCCGGCCAGTCGAGCACGGACGCACCAACATCCTGCACTCGATAGAAACCGTCCTGATCGGACTTGTTGGAGAACCGGACCGGCACGATCCGGTCGGCAAGTCCAAGGATGTCCTCTTGCTTCCGTTGTACCTCCGCAAGGTCAGCGCCTCGGTAGCCGATGAAGTGTTGGCCGGTCACCTGAATCGTCCGCTCGCCGGTGCCGGCGTTATGCTGCTCGGACAGCTCGTGTCGCTCGGAGACTTCCAAGCGACCGATAGTCATCAGACCCCAGCTCACTTGTACCCCTTTGCATAGCGGTCCAGCTCTTCGTGCAGCTTCGCCACGAACTTACGCGGCACCTCAGGGTCATCGAGGTCCCAAGTCCCCGTGATGCTCACGGTACCGATGGTAATCGTTCGGTCTCCGCCGCTCGGCGCTGCCGGCGCGGGTGGCCGTTCCACGTGAGCGGCCATGCCGGCGTTAGCCTGGCCTACCGCCGCACCCGCCGGCATCGGCACCGCCTTCGACACGCCGCCGAGCGTCCGGGCAACCGCGTCCCGCGCGGCTTTCGCGGTCCCGATGATGCCGGATGCGAAGTCCTCGACCATATGCTGGCCACGGTACTTCACATATCCTCGGCCGGACAAGGGGCCTTCCTTCGCAGGCGAGCCCGGCAAGAAGCGCGTCACGGAGTTGACGATGTTGCGAGCGGTATCTGCGACTACGCCAAGCATCGACCTGATCCCGTTGATGAATCCTTGGATTAGCTCGCGTCCCTTGTTGTATAGCATGCCACCGAGGTTCCCAATGGCGCCGATCACGCGGCCCGGGATGCCCTTGACGAAGCTGATCAGCGAGCCGGTGCCGCCTTCCGCCGCGCGCTTGAGTTCGTTGAAGAACCCTCGCACCTTGTCCACGATTGCTTTGATACCGTTGATGATCGCCACGATCGTGTTGACGGCGGTCCGCACGATAGCAGCAATCGCGTTCCAAGTCGTCGTGAAGATGAGCTTGATCGCGTTGAAGACCGTGGTCACGATCGCCTTGATCGCATTCCACGCAGTCGTAAAGACCGCCTTCTGGAAGTTCAACCAGGCGACGATGAAAGGCTTGAGGAAGTTGACAACAATCTCGATTGCCTTCTTGATGGCGTTGAAGGCGGCTGTGGTAGCCTTCGAGACTCCGCTCCAAATTGCGCCCCAGATCGCCTTCTGCGCGTTCAGCCAACCCTCGATGAACGGTCGCAAGAAGTTGATGACGGCCGTCACGACCATCTTGATTGCGTTCCACCAGTGCTCGAAGAGGAATGCCACGAACCTGAGGATGGGCTCCCATATGGTCCGCATCAAGGTGATCCAGACCGCGAACAGAGCGTCCATGATCGCGAACGCAGTCTTTACCACAGAAACGATGAGGTCGAAGGCTGCCTTCCAGATCGGCGCCACGACGCTGAAGATGGTCTTGAGAACGTTGAACCAGGTCCGCGCGACCGTCAGCCATGCGTTGAAGATGACCTTGATGACCTTCCATGCCGCTTCGAAGAATCCTGAGATAGAGCCCCAGATATTCTTGAAGAATGGCACGAGCGTGTTCATGAACCACGAGGCAACCGCTTGTGCGGCCTTCTTGATCGCGGCCCAAACCGCGAGCACGATGTTGCGGAAGGTCTCGCTGCGCTTCCACAGAAGGATGATCGCGGCCACCAGCAGAATGATGGCCAATACTACCAGGCCGATAGGAGAAGTCAGGAATACCGCGTTGAACAGACGCCAGGCGAGCGCTAGCACCTTGATGGCGACGGTCCACGCGACCGTCACGATCCGCAGGAGCTTCATCGCGACCACGAGCGCCTTCACGGCTCGCACGAACTGCATCACCTTGACGGCTACACCGAGGAACAGAAGAAAGCCGGCCGTCACCATAGCGATGTTGAGAATCAACGACTTCGTGCCATCGTCCATGCTGTTCAGGAAGTTGGCGAACTTCGTCAGTGCCTTCACGATCTTCGTGATGGCCGGCAACAGAAGCGTCCCGAATGCGATGGCGGCGGTCTCCGCTGAGCCCTTCAATTGCTCGATGGCTCCGGCGGTGTTGTCGAGCCGCTTAGCCGCGACCTCTTCCGCCGTTACCTTGCCCATGGCGGTGGCCATCTCTTCGAAGCCCTTGCTGCCGGCCTTCGTGAGCACTGCCGCCGCTCGGATCGCATCCGAGCCAAAGATGGTCTCCAGCGTGAGCTGCTTCTGCTCCGCCGTCATGTTCTTGGTGCGGTCCTGCAAAAGCTGTGAGATGTCGGCCAGAGACTTGATGTTTCCCTTGGCATCGAAGAACTGGTTGGACCCGTCCTTGGTGACTAGCCCCAGTTCCTTGAAGAGCTCAATCTGCTTCTTGGTGGTCGGCGAGAGGTTCGACAGCATCGTCTTGAGCGAGGTGCCGGCATCCGATCCCTTGATGCCGGCCTGGCCCATAAGGGCGATGGCAGTCGCTGTGTCCTCAAAGGACAGTCCTACTAGGTTGGCCACCGCGCCGACTTGCTTCAGAGACTGCCCAAAGTCGCCCACGGAGATAGAGGATGCGTTGGCCGCGCCGGCAATCTGGTCCGCCACCTTGGGGAGATCGCTCGCCGAGAGGCTGAACGCGTTCATCGCGTCCGCCGCTAGCTCCGCCGCCGCCGGTAGCTCGACACCCCCTGCGGCCGCTAGGGCCACCGTAGCATCTGCGGCTCCGCCAAGGATTTGGTCTACTGTCAAGCCTGCCTTCGCAAGCTCCTCCATGGCGTTAGCGGCTTCGCCCGCACCAAAGGATGTATCCGCGCCTAGCTGGAGCGCCTTCTTGCGGAGCCGTTCCAAGTCCTCGGAGCTAGCGCCGGACACGGCACCGATCGCGCTGATCTGCTTCTCGAAGTCGATGGCGACCTTCGCGGCCAAGCCGATGCCTACGGCGATAACCCCACCGGCGACCGCCATCTGGTGGCCGGCCTCATTGAAATTCTGACCGGAGCCCTTGGCAGACTTGCCGGTCTTGTCCATGTCCCGACGCGCTTGGTCAAGTCCCTTGCCGTCATAATCGACTTGGACTTTGCCCTTGGCTGTGCCCAGATTGTAGTCTGCCATAGCGGACCTACCCTCCTGGGCCAGAGAACTCCCCAGCGCCTAGATACTTCTGCATCACCATTCGCCGAGCCATGTCCTTGCCTCGCTTGGACTTCCGCCTAGCTTCCGCCTTGTCCAGTTCCTGTTCAAGATGGATCGCGAACACGCCCACAGCCCGGTCGAGATAGAACGCTGCCGGCTGCTCGTCAATCCCCAGGAGTTGGCTCGGTCGCGTCCGGTACGTCGTTGAGAGCTGATAGAGCGCCCAGAGCTGCTGAGGATTCCGCACGAAAGGCAACCAGGTCGCTGGTACCTCCCACGCACCATTGGAAGATGAACATCTTGTCCTCTTCGTCCACATCTTCTGCCCAGAGAGCGCCGGGATAACTCGCCATCAGCTCTTCAGATGCGGCCTCAGCATCCCACAAGTTGCCGTCCAGCTCCGGCGGCTTCTTGGGACGCGTCAACACCTTCGGCTCGGCCACCACGAAGGCGGTCACCCGGTCGATCATCTCCATGGCCTCAAGGACCTTGGCCGGATCGCGCGCGAGACCCTTGACGGCTTGCGCCATCTTCCGGGGGTCCTTGGAGTCGATCAGCTCCACCTGCACGAGCGCGGTCAGCTGATCGAGGTCGTTGAGAAGATTCGCCTTGATCAGACCCTGCGCACCCGGCCGGCGTGCGAGACATGTGTTCCCGGAAGGCAATGCCAACTCAACGGGGCGCATGCCCACGCCGAGTCCATACTTTGGCTTGGTCTTAGCCGGCATCCTAGTGCTCCTTGGCTAGAAGTGGTCTACGCGGTCAACAACCACGCATGGTATCGAACTGAAAGCCGGTACGGCACCTGAAACTTCAGGCTCGCGTACCAAAGCTCGGTGGTCTCGTTGTAGGAGAGGTACGTAGACACCAGCGGGAAGTCCCCGCTAATGTATCCTTCAAACTCGGCCTCGGCATCCGGATCGGTCGGTAGGCTGACATATCCACCGTGACCCCGGTAATCGGCCAGGTCGAACTCCCCAGAGCCGGCGAAGGCGTAGATGGAATCCTTCGCATCGCCGGTCTGCGACTGGTGGTGCCAAGTCACGGTCACGGGAGTGGTCCCGTGATCTCGACCGTGGAACCCACGCCCGTACCGGCGCTGTAGGTCCACGAGATCATGCCGGCAGGGTTAGAGCGGAAGCGAGCCGCGTCCACCGTGACCTGCCGGACCTGGGCGTTGGTGACCACCACGGTAACGTCTGGATCGAACGTCTCTGCGTTCGGCGGAGCTACGGATGTGGGGTCGTCCAACTTGATCGTGAAGGCCACTCCCGTCGGGTTGTTGAACCGCAACAGATACTTGGCCGCGAACTGCGCCGCGAACTGATCCGGTCCAGCACTGAGCGCGTTCGTGGTCGGCACGGCAACCGGCTTGAGCGTCGGCAGCGTGAAGTTGGTAAGGGTTGCCACGACGCCTCCTTACGGGAGTGGGGTTTCGGTCTCGTTCTGGACCCACTGCCAGACGCGGTTGAGGGTCGTCGCTTCGTTGGACTTGTAGCCCTTGCCGGAGGCGCCGGTGAGGAAGAACTGGCCATCGGCCATCTCACCCTCCAGGTTGTCGGTCGCCTTCGCTCGGTAGATGACGCACCAGAAGTCGCCACCGCTGTCCGAGATTGAGCGACCCATGATCTTGAAGTACGGGCGCTGGCTCTGCGCGTAGGTCGTGCCGACGTACTTCGTGATGGTCTTGATCTGGTTCGGCGTAACACCCGTGGTTTGCACCACACCGCCGTACATGACCGCGACCGCCTCGAAGGAAACGCCTCCACCCTCCAGCTCCCATTCGACCTCGGCGCCGGCACCATGGGATGCCTGGAGCGCGTCATCGCCGCGTAGGTCTTCGAACTCCTCGACCTCCGCGAAGCTCAGAGTACGCGAGTTGGGAAGCTTGACCGCACTGCCGAGCGTCGTTGCCGCCGCATCCGTGTACGGCGTGAGACGTACCTCACGAAGACCGAATGGCAACGGGATTGTGTCGAGCGGCATCTGTCCCTCCCTTCAGGACACTCTCTGGTCCCGGCTCGCGGAACCTCTTGGTTTCCAACAACTTCCCAGTCTCCGGGTTGAAGCGGTGGATGACAACGACGCCCGGTGCGGCGCCACAGAACTTCGACGGGCACTTGACCTCCAGCCAACCATCCTCGGTTAGCTCGCCGAACTTCTTGGCCTCGCAACGGATTTCCATGTCAGACCGTCACGACCTCGAAGCGTCCATCACCGAGGATGTACAGGTTGAACTGGTCCTCGGTGAGGAAGTCCAGATCCGAGCGCGGCACCATGAAGTCGTTTCCCTTGTACCAGTGCACGGTCTTGCCGTCTTCGACACCGAGCTTGGACCAGTTCTGCTCGGTGAGGGTTCGGATCTCGAAGTGCTGCGCGTCCTTCCATCGCACCATCTCCGTGCCCTCGCGCTCCTTGTCGACCTCGGCCTGCTCCTCTTCGGACAGTCGCCGGACCTCCGGCGGCTCCGGCTGCGCGGTTGCCGCGTCGGCAGTCGTGCCGTGAACCGCCTCGACCTCCGGCACGCTGTCCCCGGCTACGTTCGCCGGTAGCGGAGGCGCCTGCTGCGCCGAGCCGCCTTCGGCCGCACCAGCCTTCTGCTTGCCCGTCATCATCCCCTCCTCAGTTGCCACTCGCGATGATCGTGTACGCCCAATTGCGCGTCACGGCTTCATAACCCGGATCGTACAGGTCTTCGGACTGCCCATTGTCCACAACTTCCGTGATCCAGCCGCCGTTAACGTTGACCGCCTTCAACGGGTACAGGATCGCGTGCGTCCTGAGTAGAGCGTCGATGATCGCGCTGTAGTCCGATTCCTTGTCATACGCCCACACCGTGAGAAGCTGCCGACGTACGTCACTGTCCCGCCCCAGACGCGGCTCGGTAGTCCCCCAACGGAGTACCATGAACCGGCGCTGCGTCCCGCGCGGCGAGTCCGGCGCCTGAGCCGGGTAGAGCGTGTTTTCGTTGAACCCCAACGCATTCAGCTGAATGTCATCCTTCAGGAGGTCGAAGACGAACTCACGGAGGCTCATCGGTTCGCTCCATCCTGAAGCCGAGCGAAGAGCTTGTTGAGCGTCCCCATGACTTTTGGTCCGGCCGTGATGAGCGTTGGGATCACGATCGCATACTTGCCGGCCCAACGGACCTCAAGCCATATGCCGTAGGAGACCGAGTGGAACAGGTCAATCCAATGCGACACGAACGGCTCGTGGCCGGCTACCGCGCGGAGGCCGAGCCGAGCGTTGCCGGTCCGGTCGGTCCAAGTAGCTCCCACCTTCATGGTTGCCTCGATGCGGGAGTCCCAATACTCCATCACGCCGGCCACGCCTCGGTCGAGCTGCTTGTCCAAGTTCAACGTTCCCTTTAGGAGCGGTGTCATGTCTAGCTCAAGGTTGATGTTCGCCCCGTCACGCTTCGCCATAGCGCACCACCTGAGCGCGGATCTCATATCCGTTATCGGGCAACAGATTCCCGACCTCGAATACGATCCCATCGATGTCAACCCAAGTGTCGTGGAGGCCGATGGTCGCGGTGTACTCGCCCAACAGTTGGTATTCTGCCTTCCGCTGCTTGCCATCCAACGTCAGCACCGTGCCCGGCTCCGAGCCGAATGTGCGGGTCTGATCGATGAGACGGAAGGTCTGCGCCTCGCGCGGCGGACCTTCGACGTACCGCGTCCCGGTGCCGCTCTTCACGGGCGTACGCGGTACCAAGGCAATCGACGTTGGGTTAGCCGCGATGAACGCCGTAGTGTTGATCCGGTGCATCTTCAGCTCACCCGCTTCCATCGCTACCTCACAAGCTTTCGAATTCTGGTTGCCCTAGGGGCATCCGGCTCCACACCGCCGGGTACCTGCGAGCCAAAATGAGCCGCCATCGACAGAGCCTGCTCGTACAAGTCGCCCATCTTCCGCGAAGAGCCGCCTTCGCTGATGTCTACTAGGGACGCTGCGCTCGCAGCCTTCTCGGTCCACACATCGTAGGCCACAAGGTTCAGTTCGCTTTGCGCCGCATCGATCCGCGCTCCGAGCGCGACATCTGTGTACGGTGGCAAATCCTCAGACTCCGCGATCAGAAGGCGAAGCTGAGCGATCTCTGCCGGTGTCGCCACAACCTACCCCCTTGGTAGGCCGGCGACCGGTCTGGGCATACCGGCCGCCGGCTCCTCCACCCGGTGAAGTCCTATTCGGACCGCGTGGCGTCGTCCACCTGGAGCGCGGTCGCGTAGTCCGCCACCTTCACAGCTCCGTTGGCGCCTGTGCCGACCACCACGATGCCTGCGCCAAACTTCTCGTTGCGCGCGGCCACCTCGGCCTCCAGCTCCTTCTTGGGCCACTTGTTGTAGTCGTCCGGCAGTTCGGCGCCGGAGTCGGCGCCTCCGTCGTCCGGCTCGCTGTCCTCGGCGTCCGCCGGGAACTGCGCGTCCAGGTAGGCCACGCGCGAGTCGTCGCCTCGCATCAGCATGTAGGCACGGTCCTCATCGGACAGAGGCCGGTCCATCGGAATCTGGCGTGTCATCTCAGATCACCCCTCACGCCCACGCGAAGGCAGCCGGCACCGAGTAGGCCACGGCGTTCTGCATGATCGCAGCCGCGCCACGCGGACCCACGCCGGTGCCGAGGCCACGGATGTAGTAGGAGTCGATGAGCGGGTACGCCTGGGTATTGCCCGGACGCAGGACCAGGCCGCGCAGACCGGGCAGACCGTGCTCCCGGATACCCACGACGTTGGTCTGAGTGGACGTTCCGCGCGTGGCGACCGCGATGAAGTACCCGGCCGGAATCTGGCCGTGCGTCACGATCAGGTACGGTCCCCACGACCCCAGGACGTTGAGGCCGGCGAAAGTGTTGGCCGGCAGACCACCCACGAGCGTGAAGCCCGGTGGCAGCTGCACGACCAAGTTCTGGCCAGCGCTCGGGATGAAGTCGTAGATGGAGTTCACGCCGCCGAACGACACGCCGCGCGCGAAGTTGGCGATCGTGGCCTGGGCATCGGCGAGGTTCATCACCATGAGGATGTTGTAGCCGGCGCCACGGTCGTAACCGTGGTGCTCGACGTGCCCGCCCGCCGTCATGAAGTCGCCGGGGTCGAAGATGTGGGCCTGAGCCGATCCGGTCGAGAGGTAGTGCGTGTGAGTCAGACCGTTGAAGTCCACACCCTGGTACGGCGGGATGAACGAGCCATCCGCGTTGTAGAGCGCCGTCACCATGTAGTTGAATCCGTCGATGATCGTCTGGCGGTTCACGTTATTGAACAACGCCCGCATGACGTTCTTGAACTGGAGGTTGTTGTCAGCCTCCATCACCATCGAGAGGATCGCGTCCAGCTGCGCCTGGGTCGCACCCTGGGTGTTGGTCGGCCCACCCGCCAGGAACTGGAAGGTGTAGGCCGCACGCGTGTCGAACCACTTGAAGGGGTAGGCACGCGACGTCGGCGCCGGAGCCGGCCGGATGCCGGTCGGGATGCCGAACTCGGTTGCCTCTTCGAACTCCTCCTGGCCCGGCTGCACGACCTCTTCGATGATCTGGTTCGTGGTGAAGGACAACAGGTCGATGAGCGGCTGCCGCTGAGCGTTGAAGAGCGCCAGCATCTCCTGGTACTGCTGCCAGATGGCGTTGAGATCCTGACCGTCCCGAGTACGGGTGAGGATGTCGCCGGAAGCGTTGTAGCCCTTAGCCATTGTGAAGTCTCACCCCTCTCTCAGGTCGTCGCCGGGTTGCAGCGAACCACGAGCCGCGTGGCGCGGGTGACGGTGATACCGACCGGAACACCTGCGGTGGCATCGTCGTCCACCACACCGGAAGCGTGCGCGAACACCGGGAGGCCGAGCACGAAGGCCAAACCACCGGTCTCCGTCGCCTCCTCGATTTCACCAGCCGTCATGACGTCGATCGGCTCACCGGCGGCCATGGGCCGGACGGGGCAGATCAGTCCGCTGATTGCGGTCTGGGCCGGGCCGCCGATCACGGCTCGGCCAGTCGCATCGATCGAAACCGCGCGGACGATGCCGACGTCGGCGATGGAGAGCGCTGCCGCGAGAGGGGCACGGAAGCCACCGACGTGACCGTTGTACTTGTCGAAGCGGGCCATCTTTCCTCCTTCCTCAGTCCAGCGGTCCGTACGCCTCGACCGTAATGGTGGTCACGGCGGAGAACGTGAGGGCCACATCGGCCGTTGGGGTCTTGCCGAAAGCCGGCCGCTTGAACACGAAGCTACGCGCGGTCGCGTTCACCACGGAGACGTTCGTGTACTCGACCGCACCGGCGCCGGACGCCGGGTCATCGATGCTGACCGTGATGGGCGCACCCGCACCGTTGATGACCCGCACCAGGTAAGTCTTGCCCGGCTGCATGGGGATCAAGTGGCTGGCGGCATCGGCTCCCACCGGTGTCGCGAGTGCGCCGGTTGGCGTACGCGGATCCAGTGGAGTCTGAACGACTGCCATTCCCTTCCCTCCTTCACAGACTGCTAGGTGCCGATACCGCGCGTCCGCAAGGCAGGGATACGGGCAGCAAACTTCTTGGCGTCGGTCTTCGTGTCGGCCTGACGACCGCCACCTGCCGGCGCTCCGGTGCTGCCCCTTCCGGCCCCGTTGCTGTCTCCCCCAGAGCCGTCATCGTCGCCGGAGGTGTCTTCCTCCAACAGATACGGCTCGGCCTTCGCGAGCGCATCGAGAGCGGCCGTGAGGTTCCTCACGGTGCCATCGTCGTCCACTTCGACCTTGGAGAGATCAGCGAGCTTCAGAGCGGTCTTGGGGTTCTTCCACTTGTACTTGTTGTCGGTCACGAAGGCGTTCTCCAGGCGAGTCTGCTTCAAGTCGGCCAGCGCTGCGTCGCGCACCTTCTCCGCCTCGGCCAGATCTCTGGTCGCCTTCTCCAGCGCCGGCAAGTCCTTGTCGCGGATCTGCTTGAGGTCCGCCTCGGCCTTGGCGCGGTTCTGGTCTGCCGCTTGGAGTCGAGCCCTGAGCGCGTCGTACTCCGCCTGCGTTACCGTTGCGGGCGGAGGATTCTGCTGTCCGGCATCCGGAGCGCCACTCTGTGCGCCCGCACCACCGGCTCCAGGATCGCCTCCTGTACCCGTCCCATCACCCGTGCCGCCGCTCTGTGCGTTCGGGTCGCCGCTCTGTGCATTCGGGTCAGGGTTGGTCATTTCCGTGTCTCCGATCTTAGCCCATGTTAGCGCGAAGTCTAGCGCGCCACCCTGTCTAGGTAGTCGTTGTACTTACCTGCCACTAGATTCCCCAGAAATTCATCTTCATCCGGTGGTTCTGGTGTTACGTAACAAAAGCAATGCGGGTGTGGCTTACGTGGTACGTCCTGGGGAAGGTACACACCGTCGCCATCACGTCCGCCGTGCGCGTACTGGTCGCAGACGTCCGCCTTTGGGTGGGACCTCGATAGGCGCCACTTCATCGCATCAATCCACGGCTTGTCCATGCCGTTCGTGACCGTGATGGCGTGGAACGCATTGTTGATCTCCGAGCGAGCGAGCCGGAGCGCCGCATACCGCGTCCCACCGGGCACATCCGGATTGAACCATGGCCGAGCCTCCGCCGCGAACTCCCGCGCCGTGAGACCTCGCAGCAAGGCCGAATCGATCATCCGGCTGAGCCGGCCGTCGAGCCAGACCCGTGTGGTGTAGATCCGTTCGCTCAACGGGAGCGCGCTCGCTCCCATCCGGGCCATAGCCAGCTCGATGGTCTGGTTGAGGCCGCGCGTTAGCGCCTCGCGAAGTGCCCTAGCTTGGCCCGTACGCCCCGCAGCCTCCAGTAGGGCGGTATCGATTGCGCTCCCAAGCCGAACTGCCCTAGCGGCAGCTTCGAGCCGCCGAGCGCGGATCACATCGCCGAGCCGGTCGAAGATGGCCGCCTGCTCGCGGAGTAGGTTGCGCTTCACGGTCAACAGTTGTTCCTCACGGACCATGTTGCCGATCCCGCGAGGCTGCGCCGCGATCCGAGCTAGCATCCTGTTGATGTCTCGTGAAGCTTGTTGTAGAACTTTCAACACATCGCGGTCAGCTAGGCGCTGAACTCTCGCGTAGGCCACAGACCAATCCGTGGGTTTAGGGATAGCCATGGGTTAGGCGCCTCCCGGTTCGCCTCCTGCCGGGCCGCCTCCGGCCTCGGTGTCGAGCCGCGCGCTGACCGCATCCAGCATCTGCTGCTGCTCGGCCACGATCTCCGCCAGCATGGTCGTCGGGATGTCATAGCCCAACCGCTCGCGGATCAACTTCTGTGCGAACTGAATCGATATCACCTTAGCCGTCAACATGTCCGTGATCTCCTTGAGGACGGCCACGCGGTCGAGCGGCAACGGATCGCCGAATGTCACCGCGAGCGAGAGCCCCATCGGATTGACCGACTCGAAGGCTACCGCCCACTTGTTCACCCAGTCGTACAGGAACTGCTCCAGCTTTCCCTTGAGCTCAAGCTCCTTCTCTTCGTTCTTGGCAAGCACCGGGCTCATCTGGATCGCGAGCGCAATACCAGACTGTGCGACTTCCACGTCTACGCTACCGATGGCGACCTCGGAGGTAGCCGTGGTCCGATACGCTTGCCCCTCAAGGAATTTCGTGTGATCCAGCAACGGCTGAATCGAGTCGATGCCCTTGACGCGTTCAAACTTGTCCTCGACACCCTCCAGCTCGATGATCGAAGCCGGCGCGATCAACCAATCGACCTCGACTCCTTGGTCATCCTTCGGGCGACCGGAAGTTGTGACGTAGACGCCAATACCGGTGAGCGCGATCGACGCATCCTCATCGGTAGCCGTCTGGTTGATGCCGACCAACAGGGTCTCGATGCCCTGTACCTCGCTCACGCCGAACGGCTCGGAGCCGGACCGGTTGTTGCGGAAGTGGTAGACCGGTAGCGAGTCGATCACCGGCGGCAACTCGTATCCTGCGATCAGCGGGCTGTCGGCGAACCGCGCCGGCACATCGGCCTCTTCCAGGTCCCCATCGGACAGAGGGAAGCGGTCATCCCACTTATCAATCTCGAAGAACCGCAGCTGGGTCCAGATCCGTCCAGTCTCTAGGCGCCGGTACTCCTGCCGCTGCGTGATCGCCTCGCCTTCGTCGTCATCCACGATAGTCACGAGGTACACGCCATCGAGCCGCGTCGGATCGACCGGGTTAGGGATCGTGAAGTATGTGGACGGGTCAAGCTCTTCCACGCGGAGCTTGGTCCCGTCCGCCTTCGTGTCATCCGCCAAAAGATGCAGGATCGCGTCGCCTCGGATCAAGTTCCATCGCTTGAGGCTAACGAACTTGGTGTGGAACTCTTCCCGCGCCGCGAAGTCGTTCCACAGCTTCATGACCTGTGCCATGGTCGCTTCATCAACCTGGAGCGTCGTGCCATCCGGGTTGGTCACGAGCGGCTGCGGCGTGATCGTGATGTCCTTTGCGAGATACCGGTTGGTGGCCTCGATGATGGTACGTACGGATGGCACGAGCCGCCGGGAGAGCGTGTCGTCATCCTCACGCATCACCTTGACGTACGCGTCCGGCACGTTCCGGAAGATGTCCCAGTACGTCCAGTATGCAGCGACCCGCTGCTTGTCCATCTCATTCGTGATGTGATTCGGCTGCGGCCGTCCCAGCTCCAGCGCAGTCGAGTAAGGACTCACAGGTGCCATCTCATCTCCTTGTCCTAGCTCGCGTTTGCCTAGCGGAGCCGCGATCACTCCATGGTCGGCCGAACAGACCGCTGTAGAAGCGGCCTAGCGCCTCCGGCGTATGGTTGTCTTTGTCCAGTGGGGCCTCCCGAGCACTCCGCCCGCGCTCGGCGGCTTGCTCGGCCGTTTCTGGGTATCGGTACGCGCCGAACTCGCGGATTGTGTTGACGCAACGTCTATGGATCGTAAGGCCGGGCATTCCTGTGGCCGGGTTCAACTTTAGACCACGGCGGATCCACTCGATGCGATCCTCTAACGGGATGCTTCCCTTGCCGTGGGTTCGCAGCTTGAGTCGCTGGGCAAGCTCCTTGGTCCGGTCAGGCTCGGCTGGGTCGGGGTAGACCATCCGAACCGTTCGCGGCGCAAGACCGCGAGCAGCAATATCAGCTGCTGCCTCCTCTGTCGTCTTGTGCGTATCATAGTATTCGTCCAGGACATGCACGCGCTCTCTATGTGGGTCTACCTGAATTAGCAACCAAACGAACGGGTTGTTGAACCCGTAGTCTACACAGGCGTAGGTCGCCCACGCCGGATTGAACTCCTCATCGGTAACGTGGAACTCCTCATCAAAGTCCTTGAAGACCCGACCCACGTACTCCGTGAAGAGCGCCGCGACCTCTTGGTTGAACAGCTCCTGGCTCATGTCCAGGAACATCGCCCAGATCTCAGCGTTGATGACGATGCCGTGCCGGTTATACCCAAGGCCGTGGATCGACTTAGTTGGGTCAAAGCGCACAGCGTTATTGCCCCGGATTGCCTTGTATAGCCTCAGAAGCGCGTCAAGCTGGTGCCTGCGCCGCATCTCGATAGCCTTGCCGAGGAACGCCTCATCGACTCCGCCCGGGTACACATGCGGGTTACACCACGATGGGGCGCGCCAAGACCTCCAGTCCGTCCTAAAAGGATCCAACCCCAACATGTAGAGGTCATAGAACCAGTTCTTGCCTTCCGGGGTCGAGTTGAACATCGACCAACCGTTGAAGTCGGCGAGGGTAGGCCGGATGTACTTGTACCAGACGCTCGGCTTCATCTTCGCGGCCTCGGCCATGATCACGCCCGACAGACCTTCGCCAACCAGCGTCCCTGGGTACTTCGCCGACTTAGCGTGTATGATGAAGCGCCGACCGAACATGGAGATGACCATCTCGCCGGACTCGGGGTTGTTATAGCTACCGGGATGGTCGAACTCGAAGCCGAGCCGCTCCAGCTGACTCCAGGTAGTCCTGAACTCCTTCTCGGAGTCGCTGTATTCCGGCCCAACGATCCAGTACTCACGCCTCTGTCCGAGGCGGATCAACTCATCTAGCTCATACCAGGTCCGAAACGCCTCCGGTACAAGCCTTCTACCGCCGGTCTGGGACTTGCCGGCTCGCCGACCGAGCGCGACCACCTTGTTTCTGGTGCCGTCCAACAGGATCTCGCGCTGCACTTTATGCGGCTCCCATCCCGACTGCTCCCAGAGTGATTCGTTGAGCTCATCTGGGATCGGTGGGGTGAGAAGGATCGGCATGATGCTAGCCTATCGTGCGGAGCCGGCTAGGCCATGCCGGCAACCAGGCCGCTCGTGGCGGAGCCGGTGCCGGCACGGGGGCCGCGCGTCGCCGGAGCTAGCGCGATCGGCAGGACCTACGAACCGGTGAGAAGTACCTTGCCGGTAGCGATCGGGACCGGCTCACCCGCTGCATCCACGATCTCAAGGAGATATGTGGCCTCTTCCCAGGCGTAGTCGCCGGTTTCCACGCCCGGCACCACGATACTGACCTTCCCTGCCGGCGCGGCGATGAACAGCCGGCTGTTCTCGGTCGTGTACGTGGCGCGGATCGGCGGCGGCTCTTCCTCGCTCACCTCGGTGATGTCCATGCGAGCCGTGTAGCCGCTGAGGTCCTTGGGCCCGCCATTCTCGTACAAGATGATCGGCTGCTCGAAACGGCGACCGGGCCGCATCACCAGGTCCAGCTCTCTGACCGTGACCGTCATGACAAATCCTCCGGTAGGCGCTCGGTCTCCGGAGCCGGGACCGAGTAGCCAACGGTACTCCGGCGCGCAAAGTTCGATGTCCACTCGAAAAGCCGCTTGGCAGTGGCTTCAACAACTTCGAGGTCCGCATCGCTGTCCACGATCACGGTATGCCCGGCGACCGTCAGGTCAATCTTGTGGCGATGCTGTGCCGGCTCTTCGTCGTGCTCGGCCATCAACTCTCCTCATCGGACGGTCCGCCGGCCTGCTTCTCGAACACCTTCTTGAGAACATCGAGGTAACCGGGGTCCTTGATATCGACCTCCATGCCCCCGCGCACGCCCACGCGGTCCATGGCGGAGTTGATCGCTGAGATACGGTCCTTCGGCGCGTTGTCCTCGTTGAGAGCTATGGACACGAGCGCGCCGGTCATGGCGTCGAGCGAGGATGCCAATCGTTCCACAGCTTTCACCTTGACGCGCTTCACACCGCCGCCATGCTTCAAGCAAACCTTCATGCCCTTCATAGGCCAGTTGTAGCAAGGCCGCTTGAGCCGATTGTTCTTCGCATCCACGATGTAGTCGCCGTCAGGGTCACGGACGTACGCATGTCCGACGCAACGCTTACCGGGTGGCGGAAGCTTCCAAGGTGAATCGTCTTCGTCATCATCTCCGGTCCAACGGAGCTTCGCCGCGAACGGGAGGTCATCCAAGCCAGGCTCGATAACCTCCAGCTGTTCATTCTCTTCCATCCACTGGATCCAGCGGTCATCCTTCTCAGTATTTCCAACACCTCTAGTGCTACTCCGCGCCATCGCCCAGACTCCTTCCTGACTCGGATGAGCGAGCCGGAGCCCACGGGGGTGAGGGCTCCGGCTCTGGCCACGCGCGCATGTAGCTCGGTGTGCTCGGCCTCGTGGACTTGCATCGAGACTACCGGAAGGCCGAGCCGCCGGGGTCATCCGCCGTGTCGGCCACGTCCGCCTTCAGGTCCACCGTGCCGTGATGGCTCGTGTTCGCCGAGGCGGAGTACAACTCGCCGGACTCAGCCATGGCCTTCGCGGCGGAGCGGAGCTTGTCCAGCATCTGGTCCTCGGCCTCGGCCGTGTCGGCGTGCGCGCTCATCGATACCTGCAGGGTCATGGGGTCTCCTCCCAAGGTGGTGATTTCGGGGGAGAGCTTACTCGGCGCGGGTACGCCCGGCTCACCAGACATGAACAGCTGGCTAGTACACAGATCCAGCATCTCCTTGGCGGCGCGCGTGTCCTCGTACCGCCCAGAGCGGTCTACTAAGGACTGAGCAAACCTATGCATCTCCCGCCAAGCCGCGATCCATCCCAGTCTCTTCGCTGCTTCCTGGTACTGTTCCATCTGGCTTGCCATTGAGCTTGGCCTCCCGCTTCAGCTGGTTGAAGATCCTCAGGAATTCTTCCGGGTAGAGCTTGGCTAGCTCGCGGAGCGCCTTATGCCGCAAGCGCTCGATGGCTCTCTGGCGATCCTGCGAGTCGGCATTGCGGGACCGCCAGTTGCGCATGTACTCGGCTGAGGGCATCTAGTTCACGCGTTCCAGAACACACTTGAACTTCGACGGCAGCTCTCCGGTCGCACTCACCGCCTTGTCCTTCGCGGTCGCACCGGCGGCCAAGTTGTTCACGACACCGTGCGCCTCGCCGAGCCGGGTACCGGCCGCGTCCGTGACGCCAAACTGGATCCAGTAACTCTCCGTCCGGTCGCTGGCATTCACGACCGTGAAGCCGACCTCGGCCATCCCCAGCGCGTCGGCGCGGCAGGCCGTGATCTTCACGTGTTCCTTGAGGCCGGTCGATCCGTTCTGGATCTGGTCGTCCACGGCCTTCGCGCCGAGGCCGAGCGCCGCGACCGCGACACCTCCGCAGACCAACATGAGCGCGACGAATCCGCCGAGGAGCCAGGGCCACATCTTGCGCTTCTTGGGCGGCTGCGGCGGTCCACTCGGGTAACCACCGTGCGTCTGTTGCGGGTACATATCATCTCCTTGATTGAGTTTCAAAGGCAAGGAGACCTTACCCGACGGTAAACACCTGGCGCTATATGTGGGCCTCCGGCCGCTTCCTGGGGAAGGCACGGCCGGAGGCTGGCTAGACGTAGTAGTTGGTAGGCCACATTACTCTCGTGGTCGCATAGCTACCTCCCAACCTACCGCTGATAGCAGCACAGTACTCGAAGCGTAGGCGAGCCGGCTAGGGTGGCGCTACGGGCGTGTTCGGTCAGGGGTCCAGGCCCGTATGTCCCTCCACGCCTCGCGCGCCGGTACGACCACAGGAGTGCCGTCGTACGCGGTGCCGAGCCGGGTACCCGACCGGTCCGGCGCGAAGCCACCCGGGCAGTTTGTACACGTGTCCAGCTGTGTTCGGCCGTGGTCGCAACGTCCCGCGCTAAAAGCGATGGCACGCCACTTCTCCTCATCACGCGCGTCTCGGTCACCACTGAATTTCGCAACGACGTGCGCGTGGGTCGCATCCGAGACGCGGCCAGGTTCCGGCGCGGGAGGCAAGTCCTCCTCGATCATGAGGACTGGGTAGGGGTCCTTGCGACAGTCCTCTAGGGACCGACCGCAAAGGACCAGCTTCCAAGGCACGGTGTCGTACCGGAAGCTGGTCCTCTCGTACTGCGTGTTAGCCATAGCTAGAAGACTACATCGATCCAACCGATGGCGCGCTCCGCGTACCCGAGCGCGATCAGGAAGATGCCC